>Ga0181601_10003224_pt1 | contig 13824 bp, 11 predicted proteins | sample 041ome_8_FD_133020 | JGI IMG/M metagenome (GOLD analysis project Ga0181601, IMG submission 133020) | Coastal salt marsh microbial communities from the Groves Creek Marsh, Skidaway Island, Georgia - 041407BS metaG (megahit assembly) | ecosystem: Environmental > Aquatic > Marine > Intertidal zone...
ATATGTCACAGCGCACTTGTTGTGTGATCAATGCGCGGCACTGTTCAGGATCGGACATGTCCGCTTGGGCATAGGTAACATGAACGCCAAATTCTTTGGACAAATCATTGGCCAATTGTTGATCATCATTTGAATTTGTAAAGGAATTCAGAACGACATCCGCACCGGCTTGCGCTAATCCGCGGGCGATTCCCAGACCGATTCCCGATGTAGAGCCCGTCACAATTGCTGTTTTCCCACCAAGCTGCATTTTAGGTTTTCCTTTTACATTCAAACGGCGCAAGCCTTCACCGAATCCCAATAAACATTGTGTCGCCACAGGTTTACGCCGCAGTTGCACAGAAAGGAAGGGCGCAGAAAAAAAGCGCCTGCAAAAGCAGGCGCCAAGTTATTGAGGCAGGTTTCATACAGGCAAGAAACCTATCGAGCAGTAATCTCTTTATACTCTTTTATGTTGCGCTCTCCAAGTTAAAAATTTGAAAAACTTTTTTGTACGGGTTAGTCTCATGCCAAGATATAAATATAAAAAACAAAGGATAACCGGTGATGGGATTGGGAAAAATCAAGCAGGTGTTAGGTCTATGTGCGGGCGTGGCTTTGACAACAACTCAAATGTCTGTCGCAGAACCGCGATACGCAATCTCTATGTACGGGGATCCTGCACTACCACCTGATTTTGTGTCCCTGCCCTATGCAAATCCAAACGCACCGCAAGATGGATCCGTCACTTTGGGCGAAGTGGGCGGCTTTGACTCGCTAAACCCACACATTCTGAAAGGGCGCGCGCCTTGGCAATTACGGTTTTGGGCGAATGAAACGTTGATGGGCCGCAGCTGGGACGAGCCATTCACACTTTACGGTCTTTTGGCGGAATCAATCGATGTTGGACCGAATCGCGAATGGGTTGAATTCACCTTGCGCCCAGAGGCGAAGTTTTCAGATGGCAGCCCCATCACAGTCGACGATGTTCTGTGGTCCTATGAAACGTTGGGAACTGTCGGCCATTACCGCTATCGCGGCCTATGGGGCAAGATTGAAGAGGCCGTACAAACAGGACCGCGATCGGTCAAATTCACATTTAACGAAGATAACCCCGAGTTAGCGTTATTGGCTGGCATGCGTCCTATCTTGAAAAAAGCGCAATGGGACGGGCGCAATTTTTCAGAGTCTGGTTTAGATATTATTCCGATTACCTCTGCGCCATATGTCATAGATAGCTTTGATCCAGGGCGTTCAATAACACTTAAACGCAACCCAGACTATTGGGGGAACGATCTGCCGTTCCAGCGCGGAACAAACAATTTTGAAACGCTATCGATTGAATATTTCGGGGATGCAACAGTGTTGTTTGAGGCCTTCAAAGCCGGTGAAATCGACCTGATCCGCGAGGGAAATGCAGAAAAGTGGGAAAATGAATTTACTTTCCCTGCCGTAACAGATGGGCGCATCGTTAAGTCAGAAATTCCACATGCAAGGCCAACGGGCATGCGCGGTTTGGTTATGAACACCCGCCGGGACCTTTTCAAAGATTGGCGCGTCCGCCAAGCGTTGATCGAAGCGTTTAACTTTGAATTTATTAACGACACACAAACGGGATCCCGACAAGATCGTATAAAATCCTACTTTGGCAATTCAGACTTGGGTATGCGCGATGGTCCCGCAACAGGTGCTGTTCTGGATTTATTGACCCCATTCAAAGACAGCCTTTTGCCAGGGACACTAGATGGATATCGTTTTCCCCAAAGTGATGGAACCGCGCGAAACCGCACGAATATGCGTGTCGCCGCATCGTTGTTGAAGGAGGCCGGATACCAAGTAAACGAGGGCGTTTTGCAAGATCCAAATGGCGCACCTGTCACCTTTGACATCCTATTGCGTCAAGGCGCACAGGAATATTTGTCTATCGCGGAAATATATGTCTCCGACCTCGAACGCTTGGGGATAAAGGCAACTATAACCTTGGTCGACGGCGCACAATATACCGAACGATCACGCAGCCTGGATTTCGATATGATGCCATTTGCACGCGATCTTTCCCTTAGCCCCGGAAACGAACAAGTGCTTTATTGGTTATCAGATAACGCCGATCTAGAAGGCACGCGCAACATGATGGGCGTCAAATCAGATGCGTTGGACGCGATGCTAGATCGGATCATGATCGCAAAATCTTTGGACGAACTCAATGCGGTGACGCGCGCGATGGACCGCATTCTGACGGCAGGACGATATGTGATCCCGATTTACCACGACGGTCCCAGCCGCATTGCACATAAAAGAAGCCTGAAAAAACCTCAAACACCCCCGATATACGGTGACCGCATCGGATATTTTCCAGATGTTTGGTGGTACGAAGAGTAGGAGAAAATCATTCAAAAAACAATCATCGCAATCATGACATGCGCTATACTTGGGGCCTGTCATTTGGCACCTTCTATGACATTGCTAGGGTCCAACAAGGCAGGGAATGTCCGCGTTTCAACAACGGTGGCAGGGCCTATTTTAGGCAAGTGATGTAACCCACAGGATATTTGCATCCTCATCACTTAGCGAAATGACGTTATGGCCCATTGACGCATCGTAATATGCGCTGTCGCCCCGTCGCATATCGATGGGCTCATAGAATTCTGTGTAAAGCCGGATTACCCCTGTAAGAACATAAAGGAATTCTTCTCCGTCGTGGCGGACCCAACCGTCGAACTCTTCGACCTTGCGGGCGCGAACGCGGGCGCGATACGGCAACATTTGCTTTTTTGTCAGTGTTTCCGCCAAAAGCTCGTGTTCATATGTGGTCGTGGCGTGTGCTGCACCCTGCCCGTTTAGCGTCACCGACATGCGGCCATTGATTTGGCCTTTTACGGGCGGTGTAAACAATTGAGGCACCGAGATATCCAACCCAATCGCCAATTTCTTAAGCGCATCATAGGTTGGCGACATTTGTCCATTTTCGATTTTGGACAACGTAGAGCGTGCCAGCCCCGCTTGCTGAGCCGCCTGTTCAAGCGTCCATTTGCGCGCTTTTCGCAAATCGCGCACACGCGTCCCCAAATCCAAGGGCTCTGCCGCCTCTTGGGACCCATTTTCGCGCGCTATGCGGATCAAAGATTTAGGATCAGACTGTGACATACCTGCTCTATAGGCGCTAGGGATAACTCTTGCAACTCTATCCGCTTGGGAATATTGCAAATAATATGATGGAAACAACCTCTTCCCTTTGCCCGCCACAGTTTAATTTGGCCGCTCATGTGTTGGGCCGTGCCGATGATTTGGCCGACAAGGTCGCGCTATCTGTCGTTTCAAATAAAGGGGCGCGGCGCTATCAATATCGCGAGATCAAGCGCGCAGTTTTAGGATTGGCGCAAAACTTTTTAGATATGGGTTTACGCGCTGGGGATCGGATTTTAATTCGTCTTGGCAATTCGGTTGAATTCCCATTGACCTATCTTGCGGCTCTTGCGGTTGATCTTGTCCCAGTGCCGACATCATCGCAACTTAGCGCGGGTGAAGTCCAGAACATAATTGATGACCTTGATCCTGCATTAATTGTTCGGGCGCCTGATGTTGCATGCCCAAACACATCTATTCCTGTCATTATGGCGGACGCGCTGGGCGCACTTTATGAAACTGCGCCAGCTAAATTTGTATACGGCGACCCAAATCGTTTGGGATATATCGTTTATACCTCTGGAACATCAGGTAGCCCGCGGGCTGTTATGCATGCCCATCGTGCCATCTGGGCCCGACAAATGATGATCAAAGACTGGTATGATTTACACCAAGACGATCGGTTGATGCACGCTGGCACATTTAACTGGACCTTTACGCTAGGCACTGGGCTTATGGATCCGTGGACAGTTGGGGCCACCGCATTGATTGCCGCTCCGGGTGTTGAAATCGCAATGTTGCCATTATTGATGAAGAGCTTTGACGCCACCATCTTTGCCGCCGCGCCAGGTGTCTATCGCCGTCTTTTGAAAGACCCAAATCAACGTTATGACCTGCCCGCCCTACGTCATGCGCTTTCGGCTGGTGAAAAGCTTGCGCCACGCTCTGCGGCTGGATGGTTTACTGCAACGGGCCGGCACATTTACGAAGCATTTGGTATGTCTGAATGTTCAACCTTTATTTCCGCATCTCCACAGCGCCCTGTCGCAGCGGATGCCGTGGGCTTTGCGCAAATCGGTCGGCGGGTTGCGATCGTCGATCCAGAAACCGGCCATTCAGTGCCCACAGGAACCGAAGGCGTCATTGCCATCCACAAATCAGACCCCGGGTTAATGTTGGGCTATTGGAACGCAGCGCAAGAGACTGCGGAAAAATATAAAAACGATTGGTTCATGACTGGTGATTATGGCTATGAAAACGGGAACGGATCAATCACCTATTTAGGTCGGCGGGATGATATGATGAATGCAGGTGGCTTTCGCGTGTCCCCGATCGAGGTGGAAACACAATTGATGACCCATCCTGATATTGAAACGGTGGCCGTGACCGATATCGAAATAAAAGAGGATACACGAATAATTGTAGCCTTCTACACTGGTCAAACAGAACTGGATAAGCCACAATTGGCAAGCTTTTGTGAAGCACGTCTGGCCCGTTATAAGCAACCACGCGATTTTGTGCGCCTTGCGGCTTTGCCCACCAATCCAAACGGCAAAATATCGCGAAGCGCGTTAAAACAATTAAAGGACCCCTTAAATGGTCAAGCTTGATATCCTGTCTGATCCAATTTGCCCATGGTGTTACATCGGCAAAGCCAATTTAGAGCGTGCGCTTGAGGCCGAACCGGATCATCCGTTCATCGTCGAATGGCATCCATTTCAATTAAACCCCGAAATGCCTGTCGGTGGTATGGATCGCAGGGCCTATTTGGAAAACAAATTTGGCGGCAAAGATCGGGCGATCCAAGCCTATTTACCCGTCGTTGAACATGCCAAGAAAGCGGGCCTTGATATTAATCTTGAGGCTATTGCACGTACACCAAATACACTTAATGCACATCGCTTGATCCATTGGGCCGGCATCGAAGGTCGCCAGACCCCAGTCGTCGCAGCATTGTTCAGTGCCTATTTCAAACAAGGGCGCGACATCGGCGATCACGATGTTTTGGCAGACATTGCAGATATGGCAGGCATGGATGCGGCATTGGTGCGTCGTTTGTTGAAGACCGACGAAGATACCCAAAATATTCGTGACCGTGATGCACACGCACGCAACATGGGCGTGAATTCTGTTCCGACCTTTATCGTTGCTTCGCAACATGCTGTCCCCGGTGCACAATCGACCGAGTTGTGGCGCAAAGTCATCGGTGAATTGCGTGAACAACGGGATACATCAGCGGGATGAGCCCAAAACAACTCTCGATTTCGCGCGCCGAATTTGTCGCGATTATGGCAATTATGTCGGCAACTGCGGCACTTTCGATTGACGGTATGTTACCGGCTTTGCCGCAAATCGGGTCAGAACTTAGCCCACAGGCCCCAAACCAATCGCAATTGGTGCTGAGTTTTTTCATATGGGGATTGGCGCTTGGAACATTTATTTCAGGTCCAATTTCAGATGCGCTGGGCCGCAAATTAACAACATATGGCGGATTGGTTTTATTTTGCTCTGGGGCGTATTTATCCTATCTCGCCACCAATCTTGAAATGATGTTCGCGGCCCGTTTTATCCAAGGTCTTGGCGCAGCAGCCCCCCGAATTATTGCTCAGGCATTAACCCGCGATTTTTATTCCGGGCGTGAAATGGCAAGAATAACATCATTTATTATGATGATCTTTGCACTTGTACCCTCTTTGGCACCACTGGTTGGATCATTTGTAATAGACGCATTCGGATGGCGTGCCGTCTTTGCCAGCTTTTTCTTATTCGGGATCTTAAACTTTGTTTGGGTTGGACTGCGCATTCCAGAACCATTAGAAAAACACCAAAGGGCAACCATAAACTTTGCCCATGTTGTTCGATCTGTAAACCATATGTTTCAATTGCCGGTCGTGCGATTTTCAATCTATGCGCTGATTGCATGTTACGCAGTTCTATTTGTGACTTTGCTTTTGGTTCAGCAGGCATTTGAACAGATTTTTGCGATGCCAGAAACGTTTGTCTATTGGTTTGCGGCAGCATCGATCTGTGTTGGGATTTCAAGTGTGTTTAATTCTCGTTTGGTGATGCGTTTGGGCATGCGTTTGTTGACGCAATACGCAACTTACCTTTTGCTAACAACAACTGTGATTTCGCTTTTAATTGAACTATTTGCAGACAACAATTTAAGCCTTCATTTCGTGGTTTTTTATATTTGGCTTATGTCTATTTTTGTTATGATCGGATTTAGCATTGGCAATCTCACTGCGCTTGCGATGGAACCTTTGGGACATATCGCTGGAACAGCGGCAAGCACAATTAACGCGCTTGCCACTTTTGGCGGTGTATTGTTTGCAACGATCATTGGTCAGTTTTTTAACGCAACCCTTTTTCCAATGATCATTGGTGTTTTGCTGGCCACTCTCTGTGTCTTTGCGATGATTAAAAAGCTATCCAGATTAGAACGAACAGCATCCTAGGCGCCCCGATTGTGGGTTTTGGCGTATAAATCTGCGATAATCCGGCTGGCTGTTTTTTCAAATAATGCTGGGATGAAAGCATGTACTAATGCCGCTCCCGCCGCCGCAGCAAGTTTCAAGGCAAATTTGGATGCGAAAATCGTATGTTCAAAATAGGTTTCATCAACACTGTCAGGATGTTGTTTAAATACGCGGTAAAACATGTGGGCTCTCCTTATTTGTTGGAAAAATACTACCAAGGCGATGCTGAAATGATTTCTCATTTTTACGACAATGTGCGATCGTAAATGTATGTTTTTCCCGTAATACGAGGATTTAATGGGATTTGATACACAAGACAGAGCCATCCTTCGCATTATTCAACAGGATGCTACAATCGGGCTAGAGGATTTGTCAGACCGCGTAAACCTTTCGCGAAACGCGTGTTAGCGACGATTGAAACTGTTGGAGGAACGCGGCGTTATCCGAAAACGTGTGGCGCTGTTGGACCCCGACGCGCTGGATTTGGGCCTTCAGGTTTTTATCCACGTAAAAACCTCTGATCATTCAATTACTTGGGCAGCAAAATTTGCACAAGTCACACGCAGTCTGCCTGAAATCACTGCGGTGCACAGAATGTCTGGCGATTTGGATTACTTGATCCATGCGTGGGTCCGCGATATGAAATCTTATGATCACCTTTACCAGCGCCTTACAAAAAATCTATCCTTTTCAGATGTTTCTGCGTCATTTGTAATGGAAGAGATTAAGGCAACAACCGAGTTGCCGATAAAAAAAGGTCCCCAAATGGGGACCCAGTTTCGCCGTCCAAGCTCATCATTAACCGCTCGGAATTTTCATGCCTGCGGCTTGAACGTCGTTCAGGGGACAGCGCACCATCCCCCCGTGACTTAGCTACACCCGCTGGTCGCGCCACAAGTGTTGCATTTCATACAAGTGCCATTGCGCACCAACGTATAGTTGCCGCAATCGCCACATGGATCGCCTTCGTACCCTTGCATTTTGGCCTTGGTCCGTTCGTCGACGGGCGCAATCGCCTCGGCCACCGCAACGGACGATTGAACCAGCGCAACATCAGCTGCGCCAAAGGCTAACGATGACGTTTGCAGGTCTATTAATTCCTGCGGCAAACGTTTTCGCAAATATCCGGTCGAACTAATAGACCGCAACATTTCCAATGACTTATGCGCCGACCCTTCGGCAACCTCGGCCACGTTGCTTAGGCGTTCCTCTTCGCCACGGCCCAAATCATCAAAGCTTACCCCCTGTGGTTTGACATGTGCCAAGTCGGTCCGGTCCAAATAGCTGACCGCCAGTTCACGGAAAATATAATCCAGAATAGAGGTTGCATTCTTGATACTGTCATTGCCCTGAACCATGCCCGAAGGTTCGAATTTGGTAAAGGTAAAGGCATCTACGAATTCCTCAAGTGGAACCCCGTATTGCAGACCAACGGATACCGCGATGGCAAAGTTGTTCATCATGGCGCGGAAACCTGCACCCTCTTTATGCATATCGATAAAGATTTCGCCTAACGAACCGTCAGAATATTCCCCCGTGCGCAGATATACTTTGTGTCCGCCAACAACGGCCTTTTGCGTATAACCTTTGCGGCGTTCCGGCATCTTTTCACGATGTGACTTCACGACTTCTTTGACGATGATTTTTTCGACGATCTTTTCGGCAATCACCGCGGCTTTTTCCTGCGGCGTACCGCTCTCCAGAATATCTGCGGCATCGTCATCATCCTCGACCAATGCGGACGCCAATGGTTGTGAAAGCTTGGATCCATCACGATAAAGCGCATTCGCTTTAACACCCAATGCCCAAGACCGTTCATACGCTTTTTGACAATCTTCGATGGTCGCGGAATTTGCCATATTGATGGTTTTGGAAATCGCCCCAGAAATGAAAGATTGCGCCGCAGCCATCATGTCAATGTGGCTATTGACCGACAAATACCGTTTGCCTTTTTTCCCACATGGGTTAGAGCAGTCAAAGATCGACAAATGTTCAGGTTTTAGATGCGGCGCGCCTTCTAGCGTCATGGTGCCACAGACGTGATCGTTAGCGGCATCAATTTCAGCGCGTGAATACCCAAGGTGACGCAACAAATCAAAACTTGGATCGTTCAACTTGTCTGCCGGGATCCCCAAAACATCGGTGCAGAATTCGGTGCCAAGCGTCCATTGATTGAACACGAAACGAATATCGAATGCCTGCGCCAAAGCCGCTTCGACCTTAGCGATTTCCGTCGGACCAAAACCATTCCCGATCAGGCTGGTTGGGTTAATCACAGGTGCATTGCCCAGTGATGCGTGGCCCACTGCATAGGAAATGATCTCTTCGATCTGGGAAGAAGAGTAACCCAAATTCTCAAGCGCGGCGGGAACCGAACGGTTGATGATTTTGAAATACCCACCACCGGCCAGTTTTTTGAATTTCACCAAGGCAAAGTCAGGTTCAATGCCGGTTGTGTCACAATCCATCACCAAACCAATCGTGCCAGTGGGCGCGATGACGGAGACCTGAGCATTGCGATAGCCATGCTTTTCACCCAAAGCCAAAGCATCGTCCCACGCTTTTTGAGCCAAGGCGACCAATGACTGATCCGGGCATCCTGCCGCATCCAGTGGAACAGGTTGAACCGAAAGCTGTTCGTAACCATTCGCCTGACCATAGGCCGCACGCCGATGATTGCGGATTACACGCAACATGTGTTTGGCGTTTTTCGCATATCCCGGGAATGCCCCCAATTCGCCCGCCAATTCGGCCGAGGTCGCATAGGACACACCCGTCATAATCGCAGTAAGCGTCGCACAAAGTGCGCGCCCCTCGACGCTGTCATAGCCATATCCAAGGTTCATCAAAAGACCGCCAATGTTGGCATAGCCCAACCCAAGGGTGCGGAAATCATAGGATCGCTGTGCAATCTCTTTCGACGGGAATTGCGCCATCATCACCGAGATTTCCAATGTCACGGTCCACAAACGGATCGCGTGGGTATAATCATCCGCTTTGAACACGCCATCCTTGAGGAATGTCAAAAGGTTCATCGACGCAAGGTTGCAGGCCGTGTCATCCAAGAACATATATTCTGAACAAGGGTTCGACCCGCGAATTTCGCCGTCCTCAGGACATGTGTGCCATGCATTGATTGTGTCGTGGAATTGAATACCAGGATCGGCACAAGCCCACGCCGCGTGCCCCACATCGTTCCACAGATCACGCGCTTTGATCGTTTTTGCGACGCTGCCATCGGTACGATTGGTAAGGTGCCAGTCTGCATCCTCTTCAACTGCTTTCAAGAATGCGTCGGTCACGCGGATTGAATTGTTCGAATTTTGGCCAGAGACCGACGCATAAGCTTCGGAGTCCCAATCCGTGTCATATGTCGGAAATTCAATGCTGTCGAAACCTTGGCGTGCATAGTCCAGCACGCGTTTGATATAGGTCTCTGGGATAGCGCCTTTTTTCGCAGCGCGCACTGCGGTTTTCAGCCCAGCATTTTTGGATGGATCTACCGCATCTTCTGTGCTGCCGTCCCACGCACGGATCGCGGCAAAAATATCGCTTAGGCGTTGCTTGTGGATTTTAGAACCCGCAACGATCGATGCGACTTTCTGCTCTTCGTTGACCTTCCAGTTAATGAATTCTTCGATATCAGGGTGATCAGCGTCACAAATGACCATCTTGGCCGCGCGCCGCGTTGTGCCACCGGACTTGATTGCGCCCGCTGCACGATCACCAATCTTTAGGAAGCCCATCAAACCGCTTGACGCGCCGCCACCTGATAATTTTTCCCCTGCTCCACGCAGGCTTGAAAAGTTTGTCCCAGTGCCAGAGCCATATTTGAACAAGCGCGCTTCACGGACCCAAAGGTCCATAATGCCCCCGTCATTGACCAAATCATCACGCACCGATTGGATAAAACATGCATGCGGCTGTGGGTGTTCATAAGCACTTTCAGCTTTTGTCAGATGGCCCGTTTTGTAATCGACATAATGATGACCTTGTCCAGGCCCATCGATGCCATAGGCCCAATGCAGGCCTGTGTTAAACCATTGCGGGCTGTTTGGCGCAGTCATTTGCTTTGCAAGCATGTAACGCATTTCGTCGAAATAGGCGCGTGCGTCTGACTCGGTCGTGAAGTATCCTCCCTTCCAACCCCAATAGGTCCAAGCACCTGCCAAACGATCAAAGACCTGCTTGGCAGAGATTTCACCGCCCATCGGTGTATCATCATTCGCAGGAACCGAGCGCCATAGGAATTCCGGAACACCCTTTTCTTTGACGCGTTTCAGTTCGTTGGGCACGCCCGCCTTGCGGAAATATTTCTGCGCGATCACATCCGCCGCCACTTGCGACCATGCTTTTGGAACCTCGACGTTATCAAGCCGAAACACAATCGTGCCGTTAGGATTTCGGATCTCTGACGCTGTGGTTGTAAATTCAATCGACGCGTATGCGTCTTGACCCTGCGTTGTAAATTTGCGCTCAATTTTCATTTTTTGCTCATATGTTTTCGTTGCCTATCGTGGGAAAATCCACACGCACGCATCGTGTCGGCGTATCTTAACGAAAGCCGGTCACCCAATGTTGCACACAATATGTAGTGTCTAATCCCTGTGTAGTCACAAACTGACGCAAAAAATTGGTCTCGGTCAACGTCTTTATTTATTTTATTTGCCGCGCAAGGTCTTGCCCATCCGAAGGAATAAAATGGTTAACCAAAGTTAACGGCTTCAGAGCGCGGAAAGAGGAAAAGAATTTTTTTAACAATTGGGGCAGTTTAGCGAAAAAGATTTGAGCATCGGATGAGAAAATAACAACCAAAAGTGATTCACTCTGACCGATTAAAGGCCAATTGACGCTTAAAAAAAAATTTCGACCAACCGACGTTCACGCCCATAAAAGGAACAATCTTGCGCCCGAACCAACGTGTATTGATTCCATAAAGGACGCTGAATTTGGCTAGTTGTTTGTTCAAGCTTTTGGAAGTTGGTCGGGACGGCAAGATTCGAACTTGCGACCTACGGTACCCAAAACCGTCGCGCTACCAGGCTGCGCTACGCCCCGACTGAGCGCGTGTCTAACCAATGAAAAAAGATTTGAAAAGAGCAATTCGGCGTTTTTCGATTTTTTTTTCAATTAATGGCAAGGCCATGCCGCGTTGTGACCAACCAAAGGGTGCTGCAATAGAGATCCCGTTGAAATGCGGTAACGTTTTGCTAATCCTGCGTTGATTTCAAGCACAAGTTTTATGTCATTTCCGCCATAGATTGGCGTTTCATCTAACGGAACGGCGGCCTCGTGGACTTTTTTAACGATCCCGCGATCATCGAGAAAAATCATATCAAGTGGGATATAGGTATTTCTCATCCAAAAACTGACAGGACCAGAGGATGGAAAAACAAAAAGCATGCCGCTTGATTTCGGCATGCTTTTACGATTCATCAAACCAACCGCGCGTTCTTGGTCGCTCTGCGCCACCTCAACGGTGAACCCTACCTCGGACGCGCCACTTTTAAGGGAAACGCGATCAATCGTGCAGGCCGCATGGACCAATGGTCCCGTGGCCACATAGATCAATAACGCAACACTTAGTCTTTTAACACGCTTTCCCAAGAACATACTTCGGCCGCCATTTTACCACGCTTGCCATCGATTACGCGTAACGTGATGGCCTCGCCCGCATTTAGATCAGCTAAGCCAGACCGAGGCAAGACTGCGATATGTACAAAGATATCGTCGTTTTCCCCCCAGACATTGGCGAAACCGAACCCTTTACCCTTGTCAAACCATTTGACCCGTGCGGGGTTAAAGGGCAGCTGCGCTAAAATTTCGGGATCAACATCCTCAAAATCGCTTAATGCTGCAATCTGACTCTCTGGTGGAACAATTTGAACCACACTGGTGGCTTGCATTCCCCGCACTGTTTCTTGTGCAAAGAACCTAATTCTTGCCCCATCCGCGACCGAACTCTGCCCATAATTGCGCAACACATTTGCATGCAAAAGAATGTCTGCTTGCGTGTCATCCGACATTATAAATCCAAACCCTTTGGCCGGATCAAACCATTTCACCACCCCTGATATTTCTTTTAACGATTGTTGTATCACTTAATTCACCGCGTTAGATTTCATCCCTTACGAAAGTTGATGCTATATAACGAAAGTTTATGCAACCAATTTTTATCCTTTTGACACGGCACTTTAAGTTCACGTTACATGAAATCAATCAACCAAAACAAATAAAGTTTATCACGGATACAATCTTTGTGATATCCAATTTGCATCTGGTGATGATCGTGTCCAACGAAAGCGGTCGTGTAATCGAAAATCGCCATCAGCCCAGAATTCAATTTCCACAGGCCGGATGCGCCAGCCGCCCCAAAACTCGGGACGCGGCGGATTGAGACCATATTTAGCCCCAAGCTTGGCGACATCCGCCATCAGGGAGGTTCGCGAAGACAAGGGTTTTGACTGCTGCGATGCCCAAGCGCCGATTCTGCTTTTCATTGACCGGGACGCATAATAATCATCCGCCTGCGGACCCTGTTCTTTTTCGACGTGTCCACGCACACGAATTTGACGGCGTAACGCTTTGGAATGCCAAACAAACGCAGCCTTGCCAGCAGATTCAAGTTCTTGGGATTTAACGCTTCCGTAATTGGTGTAAAAGACAAACGCATCTGCTTCGATATCTTTTAACAAAACCATACGCACATTTGGCAATCCTGTTGCATCTACAGTTGACAACGCAATTGCGTTTGGATCGTTCAGCTCGCCCTCCTCGGCGGCCGAAATCCAGCTTTGCGCCAAAACAAACGGATCGTCACCTGCAAAAATTCCTGTCCGGTCTGACATGGTGTGCTACTCCTCGGTATAACAATAGGAAACTTGTGTAAGATAGCGGCTTGCTACACCCGCCGTGATATTTTAAACCTTGCCCAGAGTTTTATGGGCGGAGACAGATAAATGTCAAATAATCTAATGGCAGGAAAGCGCGGACTGATTATGGGTCTGGCGAATGACAAATCAATCGCATGGGGTATTGCCAAAGCCTGCGGTGATGCCGGTGCGGAATTGGCATTTTCCTACCAAGGCGAAGCATTAAAGAAACGTGTGGCCCCGCTGGCCGCCCAGATGGGCAGTGATTTTTTGGTCGAATGTGATGTGACAGACATGGACTCTGTTGACGCTGTATTTGACGAAATCGAAAAACGTTGGGGTAAATTAGACTTTATCGTTCATGCGATTGG
>Ga0181601_10003225_pt1 | contig 13823 bp, 12 predicted proteins | sample 041ome_8_FD_133020 | JGI IMG/M metagenome (GOLD analysis project Ga0181601, IMG submission 133020) | Coastal salt marsh microbial communities from the Groves Creek Marsh, Skidaway Island, Georgia - 041407BS metaG (megahit assembly) | ecosystem: Environmental > Aquatic > Marine > Intertidal zone...
AAACGATGGCTTTTTCGTAGTAACCAAAGGTCAGGTGTGAGTTGGCTCGCGTGGTGACCGTCTCCTGAATTGCCCGGGCGGCCTCTCGGTCTTCCGCTTGTCCCGATTGATTCACAAAGTCCAAATCTCGCCTGGCGTCTTCCACAGTAATGGTGGTCTCTTCCGTATCCCGGTGTTTAATGTGGTAGGACACCATGTGGGTTTCGGTTGGGCTGATCGGCTCGATGATTGTCACGCTGGTGTGCTTTGAGAGCACGGCGATACTGACATTAGGAAACAGTAGGTACACCAGCGTGGCCATCCCGCTGATGTCCCGCTGTTCTCTTGCCACCGAACGCAGCTTTTCCATTCGTTTAAAGGGGTAGATAACCCGCGAGTTTTCACCAAAGTTTTCGACAATATTGGTGTTATCAAAGCCATAGGGAAAAAAGCTTTCCCGGTGCAGGGATTTAATGTGATAGCCCTCAAGAAGGGTTTCGGTGAGGAGTTTCCAGTTTGCAGAATCCTCGGTTTTGCTTTGATGGAAGAGGACCTGGTCGGGGGTAAAGAAATCGTAGACGGTTATGGGCAGTGGGGATCCCGGTTGAGCCTCCTGCATCACATAAACCAATCCGCCACACTCCCAGGTAGCCACCTCGACCAAGCCGTTAGCCGTCAGATCCAAGTCCGGGAAGCCCTCCGCGCCCGGCACGCCTTTCAGGCTTCCATCCAAATCATAGGTCCATGCGTGATAAGGGCAGGAGAAAGACCGGGCGCAACCTTCACCGTTCGCCACCTGCATGCCACGGTGTCGGCAGGCATTGATGAACGCACGCACTTTGTTGTCACGGCCGCGTGCCACTAAAAGCGGTGTCCCTGCGGCAGTACGAGTTATATAGCTACCGATATCAGGAAGTGCAGCTGACGGACAGAACACAATAGGTCGACGCCGGAGCAGGGCAATTTCCTGATCGAACCGTGCCTTGCTGGTGTAATTGGATACCGGCTCTTTCCATTGCTCGGTCCCGAGATCGGTACTGCCCTCATCGATGTGTTGAAAGAGGCGATCTATGACGTCCTGATCCGATAGCAAGCCAGCGGTTGCGGGGTTGAGCATGCCTGTAGTTCCTGAGGGTTGATGGCACGCTTAACGTGCTCACGTGTGGAGACCTGAATAGTAAAGTGACGACCACCACCTTGCCAGCTGTAAACTAAGTTCTGGCAACAATGCCCAGCACTAACCATGACATTTCTAGTGTCGGGACTAGCCGCTGGACTTTTTAGAGGTGAATCGTCAGGCTGGCCTTATCCAAACGTGAAGGAAAGAGAGAGGACAGGGAACGTGAAAAAATCGACAAAAATTATTTTTCTGGGCGCGTTAAGTGTTTTTCTGAGCGCCTGCCAGAAGCCTGCTGATGATGCGGCGATCATCGAGGCTGCCAAGGCGGGTTACACGGCCTTTCAGCAGGGCGATATGGCAGCGTGGGCGGCAACTCAGGCAGGCGATGTTGAATGGATTGCCCCCAAAAGCCTTCCCTACGCGGGCACTTACTACGGCCCAGACGCGGTGATGGAAAACGTGTTTACCCCCATCCTTGAACTTTGGCCGGACTTCGAAGTTGAGGTGGTGGATTACAAGGCCAGCGGCAACACCGTGTTCGTTTCAACCAAGATTCACGCGGGCGGCAACGTCAGCGATTCGTTACATGTTGCGACCATTGAGAATGACAAGTACGTCAAATTCCAGATTTATGATGATGGCGGCTACATGATGCAAACCGCGCTCACGTTGCCGAAGCGGGCATTGGCCAACACCGATCACGCCTCCGCTGAGTGGCAGATAGCGGCCTACAGTTCTGCCGCGCCCGCTTACATTGGCGACTTCGCCACGGTGATTGGCGGCAAGGGCGAGGTGCTGCGGGAGGGGACTAACGGTTGGACGTGTTTAGGCTTGAATCCCCGACCTTTTCCCGATGGCGGGTGGAAAGACGCACACGATGCCATGCCTGGTTGTGGTGATGCAGAAGGCATGAAATGGATGCAGGCCGCACTGGCGGGCACCAAGCCTATGTTGGAGCGGGATACCTTTATTTGGATGCTTCACGGTGATGTCGGTGAGGACAACACCAAAATGGGTGTCTTGCAGGAGGCGGATTCGACGCCGGGTCAGTGGATCGAGTCGGGTCCCCATCTGATGCTGATGCCAAAGGATCCTGCCACGATCGCCAAGTTTGGCGCTGATTTCACCACCGGCGAGCCCTATGTGATGATGCCGGGGTCCGACTATGCGCACCTCATGATTCCGTTGGTTGGCTATTACAGCTGGCAGGAGGAGTCTTCGCCCTGAAAGCTAGTGTTTGTGGGGTTTATCGTGACTCCACTGAAACAATTTGATCGTGGATTGCCTGCAAGCATAACGTGCCAAGAAGTGCTCGTGTAATTGAGTGGTTTGTGAAGGTAGCGGCGCTAAGAGGATGCTCCCACCCAGGAAAAGGTGGGTATTTTTTGAGCAGGGAATTTGCGTTAAACAATGGCTTTTCATCGCCGACTGGGCGGTCTATACTGAAATCGATGGAGGGTCTTCTCAGTCCTTGGGGTAGCACCGCGTTGGGGAATGTGGTGCTGACAAAAGCCCGAAGGGCCGGTAGTAAAAGAAGCCGGACTGGGAGTCTCTAAAAGCGAAAGACCCACAGGGCGTCGCCGAGACCATCTAATAATAATGAATAACAAGGAGGGCCTATGAAGCGCTTCTACTACATGAGCGATAGCTTGGATGAGCTAGAGCAATTCGAGCACGACCTCGAGTCGCGTGGAATACCTCGTACCCAAATTTACCTCCTGAGTAATGATGAAGTCGGTCTAGAGAGTCACGACGTCAATCGCGTGGCCAGCTTTCTCAAAACCGATGTCATTCACTCCGGCGAGATCGGCGCTGTATTCGGGTTGGTCCTGGCCTCTGCTATTTTGCTGACGGCCCATCTGTCGGGCATCACAGAGCAAACGACATGGGTGCCCTTCATTTTCTTGGCGATAGTAGGCTTCGGGTTTTCCACCTGGGAAGGTGGCTTTATTGGCATGCAAGGGCCGAATACTCACTTCACTAAATTCGAAAAAGCACTGGATAAGGGTCTTCACGTGTTGTTCGTGGAGACTGACAAGGTGGATAAGAAAAAGCTTAAGAAAGCGGTGAAAAAATATCCCAAGTTAAAGCGCGCGGGCACCGAGGTCACCCACACTGGGCTGCTGATGTTCGTTTTACGGAATTGGGAAAAATTTAGGAGTCGTGCGCTGGTATTCAAAGGCCGACCCAAAGCACAAGAACAATAAATAAAAAAGCGGCTGCAACGTACAGCCACTGATAAGGGAGTAGCGATCAATCGGGTAAAACTTAGGTAGCGGTAGCGTTTTGCTCTGATGGTCGATACTTGGGGGGGCCTTTGCGCCCATGTTTTTGCACTGGGTGCGAGAGAAAAGCTATGTTTGCTGCAATTGTTTTGCTCGTTTTGGTACTGGGAACGGTGGTTTTTCACCTGCTCAGTCCCTGGTACTTCACGCCGATAGCCTCTAACTGGTCTTCGATGGACAGTACCGTCACGCTGACCTTTATTGTGACGGGCCTGGCTTTTGTGCTGGTCAATATTTTTATCGCGTATTGTCTTATTAAATTCCGTAACAAGCCTGAGCGGCGAGCGGAATATGAGCCGGAGAGCATCAAGATGGAGAGCTGGCTCACCATTTTGACGACGGTCGGTATCGCGGCCATGTTGGCGCCTGGCCTGCTGATCTGGAAAGACGTGGTCACGCCGCCCGACGACTCGATGAACCTGGAGGTGTTGGCCCGCCAATGGAACTGGTCTTACCGCTTGCCGGGAGAAGACGGCAAACTGGGGGCTGTCGCAGTTAGCCACACGACCGCGGATAACCCGCTTGGGATCGACCCCTCTGACCCCTTTGGTCAGGATGACATTATCGTTTACGACCCAGTGCTGCACTTGAAGGTCGATCAGCCGGTGACCTTTTTACTGCGATCTACCGACGTCTTACATAACTTTACCGTGCCACAGTTCCGCGTGAAGATGGACTTCGTGCCGGGGCAAGTTTCCTACATTTGGGCTGAGCCCCAGGAAGAGGGCAGTTACGATCTGCTCTGTGAGGAACTTTGTGGCGTTGGCCACTACGCCATGCGTGGGCGTGTCATCGTGGATAGCGAAGAGGCCTATGCCACCTGGCTAGCCGATCAACCCACCTTCGCTGAAACCCAAGCAGAGCTTAATACCGACCTTGCCGCGGGTGAGGCGACTTATGCGGTATGCAGTTCCTGTCACGGCCTTAACGCCGAGGGCAACAAGGCGCTGCATGCGCCGGGCCTCGCCAACATGGACAGCGAGTATATGAAGCGTCAGTTGAGGCACTTCAAGCGTGGTGTCCGAGGTGCTCATGAGGACGATACTTGGGGCAGGACAATGGCCCCCATGGCGATGATGCTGGCCGACGCTGCTGCCATCAACAACGTGGTCAGTTACATCGGAACACTATCGGGTCAGGTTGAATTTGATGTCGCAGCAGACTATGGCCTTAGTGCAGCTACCGAGCGATTTGAACTGAGCGCTTCCGGTGATCCCGAGAGAGCGGAAGTTCTCTATGCGTCCACCTGCGCACAATGCCACGGGGACGCAGGTGAAGGCGTCTGGACGGTAAACGCGCCAGCCATCGCCGGCCTTGAGGACTGGTATTTGGCCTCTCAAATCAAAAATTTCCGCAACGGCATTCGCGGCCGCCACGCCGATGACCTTTACGGTCTGCAGATGGGTTTGGTCTCAAACACCATGACGGATGATCAGGCCATCTATGACATGGCGGCTTACATCGCCACCCTTGGAAATCAACAGTCGCCGGTTGAGCTGGCGCAGCAGAAATAGGCGAGGGAGAATAATGGAATACGCAGCACACGACGAGACTAGTTTTGTTCGCCCCGCCGAAGTGGGCGAAATGGAGCTCTATCACGCCAAGACTTGGCTGGGGAAATATGTTTTTTCCCAGGACGCAAAGACTATCGCGATTCAGTATGCCGGTACGGCAATTGCGATCGGTATGGTGGCACTGGTGCTGTCATGGTTTATGCGACTGCAGCTAGCCTGGCCCAACACCTTCGCCTTTATTGATCCCGCCTATTACCTTCAGGCGGTCACCATGCACGGCATGATCATGGTGGTATATCTGCTCACGGCGCTCTTTCTCGGCGGGTTTGGTAATTATTTGATCCCGCTGATGGTCGGGGCACGGGACATGGTGTTCCCGTGGCTCAACATGATCAGCTTTTGGGTGTATTTCACAGCGGTCGTCTTGTTGGCGGCAAGTTTCTTTGTCGGGGGCGGTTCAACTGGGGCAGGGTGGACGCTGTACCCTCCCCAGGCAATTCTGCCGGGCACGCCGGGATCTGAAGCTGGCATTTTGTTGATGCTGGCGTCCTTGGCCGTGTTCATCATTGGTTTCACGATGGGCGGCTTGAATTATGTGGTGACTATTCTGCAGGCCAGGACGCGGGGTATGACGCTCATGCGTATGCCGCTAACCGTATGGGGAATCTTTGTGGCGACCATCCTCGCCTTGTTTGCTTTCCCGGCGCTGTTTGTGAGTGCCATCATGATGAGCCTAGATGTGCTTTTGGGCACCAGCTTCTTCATGCCGGCTATCATGACCATGGGTAATGAGGGCAGTCACGTTGGCGGCAATCCGCTACTGTTTCAGCACCTTTTTTGGTTCTTTGGTCATCCCGAGGTTTACATCGTCGCGCTTCCCGCGTTCGGCATTGTTTCTGATCTGATCAGTATTCATGCGCGAAAGAATATCTTCGGCTATCGAATGATGGTGTGGGCGATCGTCATCATCGGCGCGCTGAGCTTTGTTGTTTGGGCACACCACATGTATGTCAGTGGTATGAATCCCTACTTTGGCTTCTTCTTCGCGACGACGACTTTGATCATCGCGGTACCCACTGCGCTTAAAGTGTACAACTGGGTACTGACGCTCTGGCGCGGCAATATTCATTTGACGATCCCTATGCTGTTTTCGATCGCCTTTCTGCTGTTCTTTATTAACGGCGGAATGACTGGGCTGTTCCTTGGAAATGCTACGGTGAGTATGCCGCTTTCTGATACTCTGTTTGTGGTCGCACATTTTCATATGGTGATGGCGGTAGCACCGGTCATGGTGGTGTGTGGTGCGATCTATCATTGGTATCCAAAGATCACTGGCCGCTGGTATCACGAGGGAATGGCCCGCTTCCACTTTTGGGTCACCTTCGTCGGCTCGTATCTGGTGTTCTTGCCGATGCATTACCTCGGCATCATGGGTGTACCTCGTCGATATTTCGAAATCACCGGTACTACCTTCCTGCCCGATTCTGCCCAGAGCGTTAATGCCAGTATTACGATCGCCGCGCTGGTTGTGGGCTTTGCACAAATCGTTTTTCTCTACAACTTAATTACCAGCGCTTTTAACGGCAAGAAAGCGCCGGGCAACCCCTGGAATGCGACGACGCTCGAGTGGCAAACCGAGACGACGCCTCCGGGTCACGGTAACTTCGGTAAAGAACTGCCTTGTGTTTATCGCTGGGCCTATGACTACAGCGTACCGGGGGTTGAGGACGATTTTATTCCCCAAAACGTACCGCCCCGAAATGCGCAAGCCTAGGGAGAGACGCGATGAGTACTATTTTTACGGAACACCCCTGGATTGCTCACACAGGTCCCGTTGCTCCCGCTCTGTCGGGAATGCAGATCTTGCAGAACTCACGCCGTTCGGCACTCAAGGTACTCTTGAGTGTGGTGAGCGTGTTCTTTCTGCTGATGATTGTGGCCTACGGTGGGCGCATGCTGTATCAGGACTGGCGACCTACCCCTCAGATTAATCTCTTGTGGGCTAACACGGGCCTGCTGTTGTTGAGCAGCTTGTGTCTGCAGGTCGCCCTAATGTGGGCCCGTGCTGGACAGGTCAAGCTAGTACGCGCCGCTTTGGTGGGCGCGGGGGTTTTGACCGTCGCATTCTTAGTGGGGCAACTGGCCGCATGGCAGCAGCTGACAGCCATGGTGCTGGGTGATTTCAGCAATCCATCCGTGGGCTTCTTTTTCATGATTACTGGCGTACATGGTTTGCATATGGCCGGGGGTATGGTGGCGCTTACGCGTGCTATTCGTCGTGCCTTTGGGCGGGTTGACGTGCGCGCGATGGAGCACAACGTTTCTAACTGCGCACTGTATTGGCACTATTTATTGGGGGTTTGGCTGCTGGTATTTGGCTTGCTGTTCAGCGGCGACAATTTCGAGGTTCTGCTCAGAATCTGCGGCTTTATCTAAAGGGAGAAAACCATGTCGACTGAGACAATGGCATCGGATTCACTGGAGTTGAAGCCAGGCTTGGCCGGCTTCTTTGACGACTGGAGTTCAGATCAACGCGCCTTTAAGGGCGTGCCTTGGGGCAAGGCAATGATGTGGATTTTCCTGGTCAGTGACACGTTTATATTTGGCTGCTTTCTTGCCTCTTATATGACCGTGCGCATGTCGACGCTGGATCCTTGGCCGAGCGCCAGTGAGGTCTTCGCGTTGAGCTTTGGCGGCGCGCCGATCCCGCTCATTCTGATTGCGATTATGACGTTTGTGCTAATCACTTCCAGCGGCACTATGGCGCTTGCGGTCAACTACGGCTATCGCAAAAACAAGTGGGTGACTTTCTGGCTACTCCTGGCCACGGCGCTTCTTGGTGCAACCTTCGTGGGCATGCAGGTATTTGAGTGGAGCAAGCTTATCTTTGAGGAAGGCGTTAGACCCTGGGGCAATCCGATGGGTGCAGCCCAGTTTGGCTCTGTGTTCTTTATGGTGACTGGCTTCCACGGCTTCCACGTTTCGATCGGCGTGATCTTCTTGTTCATTTTCAGCTACAAGGTGGCGCGAGGGCATCTGGATGATCATACAAAAGGGTGGTTCACCAGTCGGGGCGGCAACTACGAAGAGATAGAAATACTGGGTCTGTACTGGCACTTTGTTGACCTGGTTTGGGTTTTCATTTTTGCATTTTTCTACCTGTGGTAAGGGAGTAAGTGATGGAACATGCAGTAGAGGGCCATGGGTCCGTTGTGCGGCAGGAAGAGGCGATTCAGCATCCCTTAGGCGTTTATTTCAAGATCTGGATACTGCTATTCGTCTTGAGCGCGATGTCTTACGCCGTTGATTTCTACCAGGTCCAGGGCTATATGCGCTGGTTCCTGATTTTACTGTTCATGGTGCTTAAGGCCGGGCTCATCATTGCCGTGTTCATGCATATGGTGTGGGAGCGCTTGGCGATGGTTTACTTCATCTTGTTACCCCCTGCCTTGTTGCTGACGCTAGTAGCAATCGGGTCATTGGAAGCGGATTGGACCTTTTTTCAGCGCGGGGTGCACTTTCTGAAGGAGTTGATCATCGTAGCTCCGGCGTCACCGCATCACTGAACCAAATAGTTAATTAAGAATATAGCGAGGAGAAAAATGGGCGGCCAGAAAACTGAAGGCAGCAACTACACGACACACATTATCGTGTTTTTATCGCTTACGGTGTTCATGTATGCATTCGCCTACCTGCTGGTCGACCATAGTAAGGACGTGCCGGCACGGGTAGACACTGTGCATGCAGATAAGAAGGAGTAGCGATTAAGGGCTGCTCACCAAGTTTGCCGTCGGCGCGGCGTGGTAAAGGTCAGAAAATTGTCTCGCCACATCAGCCGGGACAAACGGAGGATTGATGATGCCTGTGTACTGACCCAACGGGTCAACCAGGTAGACGGCCCCAGAATGGGTCACGTCATATACATTTTCGGCGGTGGGAGCTTCGAGCCGGAAGGGCGCGCCAAGCTGCCGAGTAAGATTAGTAAGTTGACCGACGGAGCCGGTGGCTCCGAGAAAGGCAGGGTCAAAGTACTGAACATAACGTTGGATTTGAGCCGCTTTATCGCGGGCCGGGTCGACTGAAATAAAGACGAATTGGATTTGGGTGTCTTCGATACCTTGGGCAAGGATCTCGCGTTTAACATGAGAGAGATCGTAAAGGGTTGTCGGACAGACATCAGGGCAATACATGAAGCCGAAAAATATAAACGACCAGCGAGATTCCAGCGACTTCAGGTCAAAAACGCCTTTTTCATCATCCACTAAGATGAATTCGGCCAGTGGCCTTCTCTCTGGGAACGCTATCAAGGCGGGAGGAAGCGCTCCTTCATCGATGGCCTTTTGTGACTGCCAGAGCGTCCAGTACCCAGAGCCTGCGAGCGAAATACCTGTAATGGCTGCCGCGACCAAAATAACGACCATTGCCCGTTCTCGAAAGACTGACATCACGCTTTTTATGCCCCCGTCCTTATTGAGATGTCAGTCTGACAACAGCACCTACAGTCCGTCAACATGGCCTGATCAGATCCCCCGTAATCGAGCCGACGTCGAGCCGTTGTTGGGCGCTTGCTCTCGACAACAATCCTGCACCCCACTTACAGCGAGCTTTACCCTCTGATGGAATCAAGTCTGACTACCGCGCGTGCCACCTGGCGAGACTATTACGAGCTGTGCAAACCCAATGTCGTCTGGCTGATGATTCTGACGGCTATCGTCGGCATGTGCATGGCAACTCCGGGTGCGGTACCTATCGATATAGTGATCTTTGCCAGTACCGGCATTGCCCTCTGCGCGGCATCGGCCGCGGCGGTCAACCACCTGGCTGACCAACATATCGATGCGATCATGGCGAGAACTTCGGGGCGACCTTTGGTGAAGGGAAAAATTGACTCACAGGGCGCCGCCATTTTTGCCTTCGTACTTGGTTCGCTCGGCATGTTTATCCTCCTGACCTGGGTCAATGCCTTGACCGCCTGGCTCACGCTTGCCTCCTTAGTGGGTTATGCCTTCGTCTATACCCTGTATTTAAAACGCGCGACTCCCCAAAACATTGTCATTGGTGGCTTAGCCGGTGCGATGCCGCCGTTGCTGGGCTGGACCGCTGTCACCAACCAGATAGACGGCCATGCCATTTTGCTGGTGCTTATTATTTTTTTCTGGACCCCACCTCATTTTTGGGCGCTGGCCATTGCCCGAAAAGAAGAATACGCCAAGGTTGACATTCCCATGTTGCCGGTGACCCATGGCCGTCGATATACCGCGGTGCAGAGCCTTATTTACGCAGTGGCCCTGTTGGTAACGACTATAGTGCCTGTGGCGCTAGGGCTTAGCAGCTGGCTTTATCTGGCAGGGGCACTGGTGCTGGGGGGGATGTTTATTGTGCATGCCGTGAAGGTGTTGCGAACACTGGACAACCGCAGGGCGATGAAGATGTTTTGGTTTTCAATCGTCTACCTGATGGCCATTTTCCCGCTGATGTTGCTTGACCACTATGTGCTGCCCCAGCCGTTTTTGAGTTAACCGGCAAGCCACCGCGCTCCTGCCATCAATAAAAGTGGAGGATCAAAAAGATGCCATTAATCTCGGTGTCCGTCGTCCAATTACCCCCAACTAAATATTGTCGGCAAGCATGGGTAATTCGCGCAGCAATTCCACCAGTTCCTTGTCTGACACAAAGTTCTGGCGAACGCCCACAACCCGGATAATTGCACGATTGCCCGTCGAGGGCATCAGGACGCCTATCTGGATATCACGGTAGTGCACCTTTTGTAGTACCCATTCCCCGGGGACCCGTTCGACCCATTCTTCGTAGTTTTCAGTATCCCAATCACAGCAAATTGCCACATCGAGAATGTCTTCTCCGGGAAACCTGCGCTCAATAAGTGCAACCGCTTTTTTCTTAAGATCATCAGCGTCACCCCCGTCGTAGTTATCAGGCGGAAAGCGCTGCTCAGCGATTAAGGTATCTTCAAGAGCCATCAGGCCAGCTGCGATTGCCGCGCCCACTTCCTCTTGTATGTCACTTAGCTGTTCTGCTGACGGCGCGCCTTGGATTGTTTTGGTCGGATAGAGAGCGGCCATGGTCTCTATTTCTCGCCGTACCTGCGCAATGCCGCCATCAAAATAAGCGGCCATTCGGCGCTCGGTGGCGTAGTCAATCATTCGGCTGATGACCCCTTGATTGTGTTGGGCATTCAGCAGCAAGACCTGCATTGCCGGAGCCGCATCAGCTTCCAGTTTAGCCATCAGTTGGGGCATGTACTGTAGATTTGCATACCACCTGCCCTTGTAGGTAGAACTTCGATTGAGTAGCGGTATGTATTGCTGATCCCATATTCGAATCTGATTCATGTAGCCGTCTGCGTTGTCGAGTGTCTGCTGAACCTGTCGCAGTTGATTGCTGCTGACTTTATTGGTGAGCAACCACATGTCATCGGCTTTGGGCTGGCTGTTTCGCTCGTTGGCGATGGTTTGTAGCAAGGGCAGTGTGGAGGCGATTTGTGAGGCCATATTTTCTGCCGTTGCCAGATCTTGCTCAAACGTTGGGTAGTCACTCAAATCATTTGCCGCCAAGGCGGCCTTCGTATCAGCGGCTTCGGCGCTTTCGGTAGCGGAAATTGTCGCCCGCGCAGTATTTACGCGCGCTTGAAGTGCCACCACGTCAGGGTGATCAGCGGGTGCACCGTCGATGGCGGCCTGCACTGAGTCGAGGCGCTGTTCGAGCCAACCGTATGCGTTCATCTGCCCGGAGCCAGCGCCAGTTGCGATTCCCATTTCAGCCATAAAAGCTGCTTGTTGCTCCGGCGTCGCCGCGTCGAACTGGGCTTTAAGCTGGGGATTTGCGCTCAGCATGGATTGGAACTGTGCTAACAGCGCTTGCTGTTGCGGTGATGGTCCTGCCTGCACTTGCGCGCTCAGTTGACTGAGTTCTCGCTCAATTTCGCCCATGTTCTGAGTTTGTCGCTTTATGCTGTCCCGGACACCATAGGGAAGGTCCTGAGCAAAAACAGAAACAGTCATCCATAAAACAGTAAACAGTACACATTGACGCGCAAGCATGGTCTTAGTCTCGTTGTTATGTTGGTTAAGCTTACAGCTGCCGGCGGCTAAATAGAATGCTCGAAAGCGTCCTCATGGCACCCTCAAGGCTCTCGTCGCCTGTGGAGTTAGCAGCGGACGGTTTTCCACTGGCTAACGTGGGTATGTCACAGAAGTGCAACAAACTGTTAATCCGGCTGTAAAGAAGCTGCCACGAAAGGGCCATATTCCGAGGTTAATGTCCTCCCCGTAGCGTTTTACGGAGCGCTGTTACCACCTGACGAGGCCTTAATGACTTTCCGCATTCCTGTGATTCGCTACTTAATAGCAGCACTATTCAGTTTAGTAGCCGCGGTCTCCTCTACAAAAGCGGCCGATGAGCTACTTGTCTATGTGTTTTCTGAGGGTAAGCCGGTCGCCGGTGCCGATGTGCTTATCGATGAGCTCTTCGCTGGTCAAACCGCCGCTGACGGCTCGCTGCTAGCTGATATCGAGGGTGATGGCGGCCATATACTGGCGATCAAGACTGACACGACCCAAGCGGGCACTCGGTTCACAGCAAATGCTGGCCAGCTCGTGGATGTGATCGCCCAGCTCGACACCGGCGAGGTACACGTCGATGTCTACTCGCAAACCGAGAGTATCGCGGACCAAAGGAGCGCCCCTCAGGGCTCGCTCGCTATACGAGTGACTCAGGAAGGCCAACCGGTTGCACAGGAGCCGGTTTACATTGCTGGTTATAGCGGTTCTCTGCAAACCGACTCTTCGGGTGATGCCAGTGTCACGTTGAAGCGTGGTCGCTACCGGGTACAGGTTGCAGAAAAAACCGCTTACTTTCGGGTTGTCGGTGGTCTAGACCGGTCCGTAGTGGTGGCCATTAGCGAGTCCGCTGAGACAATGGAGATTGCGGCACCCACTATGGAAGAGGTGTTTGTCACCGCCACCTTTGATCCCTCGGGCCGAGAGGTCAGCGAGCGCGACACGGCGAATATCGTCGATACGATCGGTGTGGAGCTTCTGGCGCGTTTTTCAGACTCTGACGTCGCCGCCTCTGTGGTGCGGGTACCAGGCATTTCGGTCCAAGACGATAAATATGTATTTATTCGCGGTTTGGGTGGTCGTTATGTCTCCTCAACTTTGAACAATGCGACGATGCCATCCACCATCGAGGCGGGAGTCAAAGTGTTTGGCAAGACTGGCACCTTTGCAAATCTATTCATTACACGTGGAAGCAAATTAATGGCGATGGGAACAAAGTCCGCGCCTATCGTATTTTCATCAGATGATGACGGCCTTGATGGCTCCGGTGAGTGGGGTGGTCTGATCATGCACGGCTACGCGCCCCATAACGAGTGCGCTGTGGGTGGTTCTTACTGCGATATCGACTCTGAGGGAGAGTCTGGCTTTGCTGGTGGCTATGATCCGGACGACAGTAGTGGTGTCTTACGGTATGTCGTTGTAGCCGAGGGCGGCTATGAATTCTCAACCGGTAATGAAATCAACGGTATTTCACTGGTGAGCGTTGGTCGCGGTACCGAGATGGACTACATTCAAGTTCACGGCAATCCCTGAAAAGAACTTACCAAGGGTCTTCCCTTGACCATCACCAGAAGGCGGCGTAGCGTGCCGCTTAACTCAGACTGTCCAGATTTACCCCAGCGCACCTCCGGAGAGAATTATGACTAATGCTTATATTGTAGACACTTGCCGCACCCCGCGAGGCATTGGCAAGGTTGGGAAGGGATCCCTCGCCCATTTACATCCCTCTTATCTGGGTTCAACAGTGCTCAGTGCCTTGGCGGAGCGCAATAACCTGAATACCGCGGATGTGGATGACATCATTTGGGGCACCTCTTCCCAGACCGGGAAGCAGGGTGGCGATTTGGGA
>Ga0181601_10003236_pt1 | contig 13790 bp, 7 predicted proteins | sample 041ome_8_FD_133020 | JGI IMG/M metagenome (GOLD analysis project Ga0181601, IMG submission 133020) | Coastal salt marsh microbial communities from the Groves Creek Marsh, Skidaway Island, Georgia - 041407BS metaG (megahit assembly) | ecosystem: Environmental > Aquatic > Marine > Intertidal zone...
ATTTCGGGACGCGCGTCCGGACGCACGCGGTTCGGTGGTGAGGGTCGACGAGACGCGACGCGCATGCGCGATCGCATTCGTACGTTCCCGGCGCCGGCGTCGCCCCCGCCCTCCACGTCGGGCGGACACGGGTGGACCCTCGAATCGGTCGCCGCCGGTCTCGCGGAGGCGCTGCAAAAGCGCGGGCACACGGTGGCGGTGAGCGAGTGCACGTCGGGAGGCCTGCTCGCCGCGTCTCTGCTTTCCCTCCCCGGCGCGTCCGCGTACTTCACCGGCGGCGCCGTCGCCTACGCCGCCGTGGCGCGTCAGGCGCTCGTTCCGGGAACGCACGACGAACTCCGCGCGCTGGAGCTGGTTCGCGGCTCGGACAACTACGCGTCGCCGGAGAGGTACTGGGAGAGCCGGGTCGTTTGGGCGACTTCGGCGGCGCGGGACGTGCGGCTGAGGTGCGGCGCGGACTGGGGCATCGCCGAGGTGGGCGCCGCCGGGCCTTCATTCCACCGCGCCACCGGCGTGCACGCAAGCGGCGAGGGGTCGGGGTTCGTGGTGGTCGCCGTCGTCGGCCCCGGAGACGCGGGCGAGCGCGCGGAGCGCGCCTGGACGCGCGTCTGCGAAACCGGACACGCGCGGAGGGACGAGAACATGTGGCAGTTCGCCGCCGCCGCGGCGAGCCTCGCGGCGCGGTGCGTTGACGGCGCGGAACCGGCGGATACCGCGGAGGATGCCATCCTCGGCGACGACGCTCGAGGCGACGAGTAGCGCGAACGGCGTCGGATGCCGCGACGCGCGGCGAGACGCGGCGAGACGAGAAGAAAACGCGTTTGTGACCTGCGCGCGGTTGTACGTGTAGCTATTTACGATACGTATAGCTACGGTATGCATACTACTCGCGAATGAATGAATGAACGCTCGTCCAGAGCTGCGTCGCTCGTGGAAGAGTGTTCCAGAGTGTTCCAGGTGGCGTCGTGTCACGACGCCTGGCACGGCGCGCACGCGGTCTCGCTCGCCCACTCCCTGGCGCGCGCCAGCGCGTCCTCGCAGAACTTCCCGAACGGCGCGCATATCTCGCACCCGAGGGGCGCGAAGCGGCCCCGCCCCGGCGTGAGGTCGGCGGGGTCCCTCACCCGCGCGCACTCCGCCGCCGCGCGCGCCCACTTCTCGGCGAGCCGCTCCGCGAGGTCGGCAGAGTCGAAGCACACGTTCAGTTCCATCTCGTGGAACGCCGACCTCGCCCAGGCGTTCCAGCTCCCCACCGAGCACAGACGCCGGTCGGCGACGCAAAACTTGCCGTGCTGAAACGCGTGCGCGCCCTTCCCGACGTCGAACCGCTGGCTCTTCCGCGGGCCGGTCAGGAACAGCTCAACCTTCGGCGCGCCCACGAGCATCGCGCGCGCGCCGGCGGCGAGGTCGCCCATGGGCGTCTGCAGGTCCGCGGAGTACTGCGAGTTGAGCAGCACGCGCACGCGCACGCCGCGCGCGCAAGCGCGGCGCAGCGCGTCGATGAGCGGCGTGTGCGGCGCGGCGAAGCCCATGCACAGCAAAAGCTCGCGCTCCGCCTGGTCGGCGAGGCCGACGACGGCGCGGAGCACGGCGTCCTCTCCCGAGCGGTCCGGGCGGGACATCACGGGGTGGAAGCGCACGCCGTGCGCGTGCCACCCGAGCGGGGACATCAGGTTGACGCGCCGCGAGCGAGCCTCGCGGCTCTCGGGCACCACGGAAGCCACCGCCGCGGCGGTGGCCTGACTGCCTGACTGGTTCGACGTCGGAACGGCGCCGTCGCGCGTCGTCGTCGGCTCGCCCCATAGTGTTTCCTCCACTAATTGCTCTTCCGCCCTTACCTGCTCGAGCGTCTCCCCGGTCTGCTCGCGCCACGTCTCGTTGAAGAGCGCGTCGATCGCCCTCGCGGCGGCGCCGTTGACGGCGACGTCGCAGTCGCTCTTCTGCGTCAGCTCCGTGGGGTACAGGTTGGAGCCCCCGGTGATGGCGAAGTCGCCGTCCACGGCGAACAGCTTCACGTGCGACTTCACCTCGTACCCCGCCACCGGCTCGGTCGCCTGGAAGAAGCCCACGCGGAACGAGCTCGGCGGGCACCGCTCGATCACGTCACGAAGCGTGTTGTCGTAAAAGTCCAAAAACTTGGCGCGCGCGTCCGCCTGCGACGCGTACGCGCTCAGGGGCCCCCAGCCGTTGGAGCGCGCGATGGCGGCGCGCGCGACTGTGGCGTCGAGAAGCAGGCGCACGCGCACGCCCCGCCGCGCCGCCGCCGGCAGCAGCTCGCACAGCAGCCTGGTGAAGTGCGCCTCGTCCGCCTTGAAGTAGCACGTCGCGATGGCGATCGAGCTGCGCGCGCGCCGCACGCACCGCTCGACACAGCCGACGTGCTCGTCGAACCCGCCCACCAGCCTCGCGTCGCACACCGGCGCCCGCGGGAAGCCCATCGAACGCATGGTCTTGTCCGCGGCGAACGAACGCACGGGCCAGACGCACTTGCCCGCGCCCATGTACTTCTGGTTCCACGCGGCGATGTCCACCGCGTCCACGTGCGCGCGAACCCGGCGCAGCATCATCATCTCGAACGCCTCGTTCTCGACGCGGTACACGGAGGGCAGGAACCGGCCGGCGCACTCGCACGCGCCGAAAGCCGTCGCCGGCGCGCGCTGCTTTGCGCGGCTCGGCAAAAGCCGCTCCGCCGCTTTGAGCGCGACGCGGCGCGCCAGGAGGCGCGCGAAGATGGTCTTGTGCACGGCGTGCTCCAGTGTCGTGAAGCGCGGGACGTGCATGAGGTCGCCGCACGATGGCGCCGCGATTCGAGCCTTGGCGCGCGTGCCGGGGGCGCCGGGGGTGACGCCCGGGATGCCCACGAAGTACTCGACGCGCGGCGCGACTGGCGCGATCGCGAGCGTGGCGCTGACGTCTTGCTCCCGCGGCGTGACGGTGATGGTGCCCACGAGCACGCTCTGGTCCGTCGCGGGCGCGAAGCCCTCCCAGTTGCCCTCGGAGCGCACCTCCAGCGTGCTCTCCTCGGGCGCGAGCTCGGCGTAGACGTCGGAGAAGGACACCACGCGCGACGACTCATCGAGCGAGAAGGAGGCGCTGTCGGAGGGGGGAAGCGTCACGTCGGCCGCGGAGCCCGAGTGGGCGTGCTCGCTGAAGATGGTGTGGACGTCGCGAGGCGCATCGGTGATGACTTCCATCGAGCCGAAGCTCGAGCGCGGCGACGAGCGCGTGCGGGTGTGACACCGCGTGAGGCGCAGCGCGCGATGAAGAGCTATAGGATACCGCACGCGTTTTATTTCTTTACGCGTTCGGAAACGCGTTTTCGACTTTTCGACAGTTTCAGACTGGATGCCTGTGCGCTTGACTTGTCCGTTTTCGAAAACGGAGCGACTCGAAACGCCATTCTGGGACGCATCGGTTGCCAGCGCGCCGGATATAAATTTTCGCCACCTTCCCTGCTTTTGTCGTACATATGGCGTGAAGTGGCGTGAAATCAGGGGGTTCGACGCGTCGGAAGACGTGCTGTGATACACACGAAAGACTTGTTGCTTTTGCGTTCGGTTCGATCACACTCGTGTGTTCGTTCGACCGGATTGGGATAGTCAAACACGCGTCAAACACGGCGCCAGACGGTCATCCGCCGCACCCTCCGCCCCCGCACCCTCCGCCCCCGCACCCTCCGCCCCCGCATCCTCCGCCGCCTCCGCCGAAACCGGTGCCGCCGCCACCTCCGCATCCTCCGCCGCCACATCCGGCGCCGCCTCCGTATCCGCAGGACGCGCCACATCCGGCGCCGGGGACGATTCCGGCGCTCGCGGGCGTCGGGCCGAGCCCGTACTCGCTCCGCGGGCGCGCCGACGAGAGGAAGCACGGTGAGCACACGACGGCGCACGGGAAACAGCACACTACGAACGCGCAGCACGACATGAGTCGCCCTGTTTCGTGAGTCGCGATGAGTCGTCTCAGGTCCACTGGCGTGACGAAGCGCGCGTCGACGTCTCCGGGAGGAAACCGCAGAGGCAGCGGGAACGAACACACGGCGCCGTGCGTTCGCACGTACGGGTAGTCGCGCAAAAACGCCTCCGGGAACGCCGTCGCCGGAATTGTAAACCGAAGCCACGCGGGCTCGTGCATCGTGACGCCACTCCGCGCCGTGACGCGCACCTGCGCGTACTGCACACCAGGGTCGAACGCACGCCCGAAGGGCGGAGGCATGAACCCCTCGAAGTCGGATCCCCAGCCCCTGAGCTCGTTACGCACCGAGGTGACGTCCTTCGCCGCGGGCCACGCGGGAGCGTAAAACACGCCCGGGCCGATTTCGGCGACACCCGCCGCCGGCGCGGGAGCCACCGCATGCATGGTTTGCGTGGTCACCGCCGTGACAGCCTCCGTGACCGGTCCCGGGAAGCGCGAGTCGGCCAGAACGACGTCGTCCAGGTCATCCAGTCCGCGAAAAGCGCACGTCCAGTACCAGTCCGGCGGGTCCCCGCGCCACATCGCGCCGACTTTGGCGTACGCGCCCGCGCGATACGAGGCGCGCGTTTCTTTTTTTTCCTTCGTCTCCCCGTAAGCGCGCGTTCCGGTCACGTGGTGTTCGTGTTCGTCAGTCTCCCCGTACGTCTCCGCCCACAGCGCCTTCGTTTTCGCGAAGCAGACATCCAGCTTCGCGCCCGGCGCGCGGTCGTTCACCGAGTCGTCGTGGCCGACGACGCGGCCGGTCGCCAGACGCATCTCGCGCGCGTACAGGCTGGGCGTCGCGAGGTGCGCGTGCCACGCGAGGTCCATGTCGTACGCGGGAACCAGGAACTGACCCGGGAACAAACGCCACAGCCCCACCAGCTTCGCGTACCGCTCGCACGCGGCGCGGACGAACCCCGCGTCGCCGTACCGACAGGCGCCGGGAAGCACCTGCCACAGGAACCCGCCCTGCCTGTTGGCGGTCTCGAGCAAGTCGCCGCCGGCGAGACTCGCGAAGAGCGGAGGTACGTCATCCGACGCGGTCGACGCGGGTATACCCGCGTCTGTTTCCCGTCCTTCCTTCTGTTTCCCGTTTTGTTTCGAATCATCGTCGCGTGGCGAGTTCCTCAGCGCGTCGGCGAGGTCGAAGGGCTGCCCCGGCGCGGCGGCGGCCCAGGCGGCGCGCGCCGCCGCTTCGGCGGCGGCTTCGGCTCTCGCGTCCGCCGCGGATCCCGCCGCGGCGCGTCCTAGCCCGGCGACGAGGAACGGGTCCGAGGGGTCGACGATTCGGCCGAACGCGCGGAGGCAGTCGGAGCGGTACGCGTCCGGGTCGAGGCGGTGCAGGTGGTGCACCCACTGCACGTCGAAGGGCGCCGCCAGGATCGTCCGACCGTCGACGCTCTTTTCGTCTCGACCACTCTCGTCTTTTTCCTCCTCCTCCCCGTAATCCTCCGCCGCGCGCGCCGCGAGCAGCGGCATCCAGACGCGCTCGTACCTCGCCTTGGCGAGACGGAACGCCTCCGTGGGGTGGTAGAGCGCGCCCGGTAGGAGACCGGGGACGCGCTCGTGCGCGAAGTGCACGCGCGCGAGGAAGCGTCGGAGCGAGGAAGCGGCTCGCGCCAGGCGGTCGATCGTGGCGGGAGGGAAAGGAAGCGCGGCGCGTGTCTCGTCTGCCCTTCGCGGGGCGAGGTCCGCGGCGGCGGCGGCGCGAGCCGCGACGTCCAACGGGAGGTGCACGGCGCAGGCCATGTCGCGCGACGGGACGAGCGCGCGCGATGGAATGCTCGTGGGGGTCGAGCGTTCTACGACAGCGCAGTTGTTGAACAAATGTGACCGACTTTTTCGCGCAAACCCCTTTCCGAGTGTTGCGACAACGTTTAGGGAGTGCGAGGCGGTGTTGATGAACCCGAACTGCTACGCGAGACCACTTCTTGAGGAGCACGACGATGTGGGCCGCGGTCGCGTCGACTCGCGATGTCGCGTCCGGCGTATCGCACGCGCGTTCATGCCGTCTCCGCGATGCGCTGGGCCGAAGGTCCCCGCGACGCGCGCCCGCGGTGTCGCCGGTGCGGGTCATCGAAAAGGAGCCATCGGTGCTGTACGACTTCTCCAGCGAAAAACCTCGCGTCTCCCCGGACGGGTGGATGGAAACGCTGCGCGACGCCACACCGCGCAAGGGGGGAACCGCGCGATGCGACCCGTCCGCGCGCCCGGGCGCGGGCGTGCGCGCGGTGCGGCAGTTCTGGCGCAGGGGCGACGCGAGCAGCTACGAACGAGCCGCGGTCGACGGCGTCGGGGAAACGTCCTCCTCCGGCGCCAGCCATCTCGCCGACCATCCCGTGCTCGCCGCGCTCGCGCGCCGTCTGCGCGACGGCACGGCGCCCGGGTCGCGCGCCGCGTCCGACACCATGAAGATCGGCCTGGCGGTCGAGGGGGGGGGTATGAAGGGCGTCGTGAGCGCGGGCGCGTGCGGCGAGCTTCTGCGCCTGGGCATGTACGACTGCTTCGACGCGGTGTACGGGAGCAGCGCGGGGGCGATGAACCTCACCTACTACCTCGCCAAGCAGCCCGAGGGCGTCAAGGCGTACCAGGAGGACCTGGTGGACGGCGCCTTCCTGGACCTGAAGCGGCTGCCGAAGACGAGGCGGAGCAGGCGTCTGATGGGGACGAGCAGGGGACGTGCGCCCGCGATGGACGTGTCGTACCTGGTGGACGGGGTGATGGACGGCGCCACCGGGCGCGCGCTGCGGTGGTCGGACGTGCTGGCGAGTACGGTGGCGTTCAACGTCGTGGCGACCAGCCTCGACACGCTCACGCCCGTCATCCTGCACAGTCCTTTTAAAGACGTGGCCGACTTGAAGCAGGCGCTCAAGGCGAGCGCGGCCGTGCCGCTGTTCGCCGGGCCCGAGCCCGTCAGACACCGCGGGCAAAGACTGGTGGACGCGGCGGTGATGGAGCCCGTGCCGATCCACGCCGCCGCCGCCGACGGGTGCACGCACGTCCTGGTCCTGCTCACGCGCGTGCTGGACGACTCGTCGCGAGACGAGGGGGCGCGAGACCCGAAGGGAAAGAAGAGAAGGAAGAAGAAGCGATCGCTCGTCACCCGCGCGTTCGGACCGATCGCGTACGCCGCGGTGCGCGGCGCGCTGATGAGCCCGCGGCACATGCGCGACGCGTGGCGCACGCATGACGGGACGCGCGCTTTGGTGCGGGACGGCGCCGCTGTCGCGCTGGATGAGGCGTTACTTCGAGCGTTACGGTTCCCACACGAGCCCTCCGAGTTCCCGCACGCGCCCGCGGTGTTCTGCGTCGCGCCAGACCCGGGGGCGCTGCCGAAAAAAGGCGTCTCGTCGCTGTGCGTCGATCCCGAGACGCTCGAAGCGGGGAACGCGGCGGGCGCCGAGGCGGTGTTCCGGGCGCTGGGGCGCCTGCGGCCCGACGCCGGCGAGGGACCGAGCGCCGGCGGGGACCGGTAGGCGCGCGCGCGCGTGAATGACGTGAATGAATGACGTATGTATCACTGTATGTATACAGAAGAAGACTACTACTGGCGCGCGCGTACGACGCGAAAAAACGCGTCGTCTAAAACCCCGCGCGCCTCGGGGGTTTCGAAACCGTCTTGAGGCGTTTTTTCCGCGTCGTCTTCGAAGCCTCCGACGCCTCGGTCGATTTCGATTTCGTCTCCTTCTCTTCGCTCGCCTTCGCCTTCTCGGTGGTCTTTCCCCGCTCAGCATCCAGCGCGGGCTGGCTGTACGCCTCGAACAGGTGGTTGAACTTGTTCACCCCGATCTCGTTCTCCATGAGCAGAATCTCATTCGCGATGAGCTTCATCTGCGCGTCACCCGAGCTCTTCACGCCGACTCCGTCCGTCATCGCCAGCGCCGCCGCCTCGTACACGTCGCTGTAGTCCGGCGGCTCCGGCGGCGGCGGCGACGGGTACAGCATCGGCGGCGAAGGCGTCTTGCTCACGTGCAGCGCGTTCGCGGACTCGTACACGTCGTACGTCACGCCGGAAGAGGTCATGGACGCGCCGGACGCCTTCTTCGAGCGCTTCTTCGAGCGCTTTCTCCCGTCGCCAGTCGCCGCCACCGGGTCTTTGGACGCCTTCGAGGAGGCTCGCTTCGAAGAGCTTCTGGGGGACTTCTTCTCGGCGTCGCGCTTCGCCTCAGCCGCCGCCTCGGCGCGCTCGCGCCGCTTCTGGTCCGGGGACACCCCTTCCGCCTCGTACTGGTAGTCCACAGCGTCCTCGTCGCCACCCGTGGCGGACGCCTCAGCCGCCGCCTCCGCCGCCGCGCCCTCGGCGTCGCCGCTCAGCGACGGGTTCGCCGCGAAGAGCTTCTCGAACGCGTCGTCGCGCGCGTCCGCCTCCCGCGACTCCGCCGCCGCCTCCTCCTCCCACCACCCGGAGGAGCCGTCTTTTTTGGAGGAGGAGTCCTTAGACACCTTAGAGGAGGCGTCCTTAGAGGAGGCGTCCTTAGAGGAGGCGTCCTTAGAGGAGGCGTCCTTAGAGGAGGACTTCTTAGAGGAGGCGTCCTTAGAGGAGGAGTCCTCAGAGGAGGAGTCCTCGGAGGCGTCCTTAGAGGCGTCGGCGTCCTTCTTAGGCTTCTTCCCCTGCTGCTTGTACCACCACACCGCGTCCTCGTCCTCCACCGGGTCCGGCGCAAACACCGCCTCGGCGCGTTCCTCGTCCTCGTCCTCGTCCTCGTCGTCGTCGGCGGCGTCCATCTCCGCGTACGCCTCGTCCATCTCCGCGTACGCCTCCTCTTCCACCTCCTCCTCCGGCGACGAAGCGTCCGCGTCGTCGTCCGCGTCGTCGTCCGCGTCGTCCGCCTCGTCCCGCGCCTCACGTTCGCGCGCGTCGCCGTCCGCGACAGCGAAGAGCGCCGCCTTCGCCGCCGCCTCGTCCAGCGGCGGCGGCGGCGCGTGGCTGAACATCGAGGCCATCGCCGCCTCGTTGTCGATAGGCGGGGGCGGGGGCGGCGGCCTCGGCGCGGGCGGCGGCGAGCGCGGCGCGAGCGGGGGCTCGGGGGGCCAGGGCGCCGCCGGGGGCGCGTTCGCCGTGGGGTAGAAGGGCGCGGGCGGAGGCGGGCTCGGGCTGGGCGGCGGCGGGTACAGAATCGCCGCCTCCGCCTCCGCCGCCGCCGCCGCGGCGTCCACGAGGCTCTGCAGCTTCTCCCCGTCCACGCCCTCCAGCTTTTTGAGAACCTTGAGCGGCTGCTCGTCCCGCGCGTCCACGGGCACGCCCGACGCCTCCAGCGCGCTCACCGCGGCGTCCAGGACGCCCGCCGGGAAATCCGTCGGCGTGAACACGGCGTCGACGACGAAGTCCACGTACACGTCCGACTGCGCCGTCGACGCCACCGTCTCCTCCGCCTCGTCTTCGCCCTGCGACTCGCGGAGCTCGTCCTCGTACGCGTCCAGAAAGCTCTGCTTCTCCGCGTCCTCGGGGGACAGAGCGTCGGATTCGGAGGCATCGGACGTCGACGCCGGCGTCTCGGACGCCTTCTCGTCCGAATTCGTCGCGCCTCGCGTCGCGGCGTCGGCGGCGTCCGACTTCACCGCCTTCGCCGAGGGCTTCGCCTTCGCCGAGGGCTTCGTCTCCGCGGAGGGCTCCGCCGCCTTCGCCGAGGGCTTCGCCTGCGCCGAGGGCTTCGCCGCCTTCGCCGAGGGCTCCGCCTGCGCCGAGGGCTCCGCCGCCTTCGCCGAGGGCTTCGCCCGCGCCTTCCCCAGCGTCGCGGCCTCGACGCCCGCGTCGTCCTCTGCGCCGAAGAACAGGTCCTCCTTAAGCGCCTCCATCTCCGCCTCCATGGCCTGCTTCTCCATCTCGGTGGGGAGGCCGTCCTCGCGCGTTTCCGGGTCCGACCCGACCATCTCCGCCTCGCGCAGCTCGTCTTCGTACGAGCGCGTGTCGTCCTCCGCGACGCTCCGGTCATCCGGTACGCTCGCCGCCGCCTTCTTGGCCTGGTGCGCGAGCTCGTCTTCGTACGCGTCCATCTCCGAGTGCTCGTGCTCGCGCGCCTCTTTCTCCCGCAGCTGCTTCTTCAGCTTCGCCAGCTCCTTCTTGGCATCCTCCAGCTCTTTGGTCTCGCGGCGCGCCGCCACCGACGCCTTCGTCGGCGCCGGCGCCGCACGCGCCGCTCGCGCCGCCGGCGGCGCGCCTCCGTCCGAAGCGCTTCCCTCGGCGCCCTCCGCCTTTTCTTCGACGGCGTCCATGTTGGCCTCCTCCACGTCGCCCTTGGCCATCTTCGCCTCCTCCGGCTCGAGGTCCTGCACGTAGCTCTTGCCGCCCTCGGCCGTCTCGGCTCGCGAAACCTCGCAAAACGCGCTCGACGGGTCCACGTGCATCTTGGCGAAGAACTGCGCGCACGCCTCGCGTTCGTCCGCCGCGGTGATGTCCGCCTCGACGTGCTTCGCGGCGACGCCCGCGATGGCGGCGTCCGAGTACACGCGAGCCTTGCGCTTCGTCGCCTCGTCCTCGACGGTGTCCAGGAACGCGTCGCGCGCGCCGCTCGCCGCCGAGCGCTTCTCCTCGGCGGCGTCGATGCGCGCCTGGTTCTCGGGGCTCTGCGCCACCGCGGGCGGCGCGTTGGGCGGCGGCGGGAACTTGGGGAGCTCCGCGCGGTCGGGGTCGAACGCGTCCACGAACGACGACCGGATCGAACGCGTCTCGGCGTCGTTCTCGGATGCCTCGGCGCTCGCCACCGGCGCGGTCACCGCGCCCTCGCGCCCGTCGGAGGACGGCGTGGAGAAACTCCAATGGAGCGGCTGCGGCAGGTCGCCGCCCCACGTGCGGTACGCCACCACCGCCAGCCACACGCACGCCACGGCGACGAACAACACGGCCACCTGCGAGGTGTTTTGGTCATCGAGAAAGTTGGGAGTCGGGGTCGAACACGGGCGCTCGCGTCAGTGAGGCGTCCGAGAGAGGCGCGAGATCTCGCGCTTTGGCGCTTTCGAACGCGGTCGTCGTCTCGTTCGCGTTTCTTTCGTGTCGGACGCGATCGACGGCTCGGACGCGGTCCCGCGCGCTTCCCGGGCACGCACCTGCGTCATGATGGAGTTGCTCTGCTCCCTTCGTCGGCGCATCTCCGCCATGTAGTCCTTGTCCAGGAGCTTCTCGCGGTCCCCCAGACGCGCGTTCTTCCTCGACCTCGGCGCGCGCTCATCCGCCTTGAAACCGTCCCAAACGCCGGGCTCCTTCTTGCTCGAAGGGTCCCCGTCCCCGTCCTCGCCCTCGCGCGTGCCGTACTTGGTCGCGGTCGCGGCGTACTTGGACGTGTGCTTGAACGCCCCCTGCGTCGCCATGGCGAACGACCTCTCGTTCCTACCGGGCACCCCGCAGACGCGTTGCGGCGCGTGCCTATGTGGCGACTCCGGCGCTCGTAAATCCAAATCGTATTCACGGTGGTTACGTTTTGACGGAGGATCGGAGGTGTTTCATAATTTGTTTTCGGGATCTGCGTTATTAGTCTTGAATGTTTGAAAATAACACATTTTCCCGAATTGCGAGACTGGTTCGGATGTGTGTCCGATGCCTCGAGACGAGAGGAATAAACGAGTCGTCGCCCCCGATCGCCATTCGTCGAAACTGGAAAGTTCGAGCTTTCCCGAGGAGGGGAGCCGCGGGGCTATCTCGGACCGTCGAACGAAATTGCAAAAAGCGCTTCCTGCCCCCCTTGGCGCGCACTTCTCGTCCGGCGACCCCTCGTTCGCGGGACCGAATCGTCCGACCCGTCCGCCATGGTGCTCTCGCTGACGTGCGCGGTGCAGAACTACGACTGGGGCATCACGGGTGACTCCGAGGTGGCCTCGCTCGGCGAGCGCAACACCGGCACCTCGGCGGATTCCGAAAAGCCGCACGCCGAGCTGTGGATGGGCACGCACCCCTCCGGCCCGTCCATCGTGAAAGGCACGGGTGTGGGTCTGAAGGAGACCATCGCCGCGAAGGCGGAGGAGTTCCTGGGCGGTGTCGTGCACGAGACCTTCGGCGCGGACCTGCCGTTCCTGACCAAGGTGCTGTCCGTGGCGAAGGCGCTGAGCATCCAGGCGCACCCCGACGTGACGCTGGCGCGCGCGTTGCACGCCGATCGCCCCCACGTGTACAAGGACGCGAACCACAAGCCGGAGATGACGCTGGCGATCACCGAGTTCGAGGCGCTGTGCGGGTTCGTCGCGCACGATCGACTCGTTTCCAATCTCGCGAACGTCCCCGAGCTCAGGGCCGCCGCGGGCGAGGACGTCGCGGCGGCGTTCGCCGCGGCGCCGTCCGCGGCGACGCTGCGCGGCGTCTTCTCCGCCGTCATGACGGCGCCGCGCGAACGCGTCGCCGCCTCGATCGATGCGCTCGTCGAACGGCTCCGAACGGCTCCGAACGGTTTGTCCCCGGTCGACGCGCTCGCGCTGCGTTTGGAATCGCAGTACCCGGGAGACGTCGGCGTGTTGTGCGCGTACCTGCTCAACTACGTCGCGTTGCGGCCCGGCCAGTGCATCTACCTCGCCGCCAACGAGCCGCACGCCTATTTGCGGGGCGAGTGCGTGGAGTGCATGGCCACCTCGGACAACGTCGTGCGCGCTGGCTTGACGCCCAAGCTGCGGGACACCGCGATCCTGTGCGACATGCTGACGTACAAAGCGGGCGAACCCGTCGTGCTGGACGGCGACGAGGTGCCGGACGACGACGAAAAGGACGCGCCGTCCTCGAACGGCGCGTCGTCGGTTCGGCGGTACGTCCCGCCGTTCGACGAGTTCCAGCTGGAGACGTACGAGCTCGCGCCCGGATCGAGGCGCGCGGCGGCGACGTCGCCCGGACCGTGCGTGTTCCTCGTCACGAGCGGGAAGGGCGAGTTGGGCGGCGAAAAAGTCGCGCGCGGGTCGGTGGTGTTCGCCAAAGCCGGCGAGGCGGTTTCCATCCAAGCCGGGGAGGAGGCGATCGTGGCGTACCGCGCGATGATCAACAGCCGAGTGTTCGCGTAGTCTTGAAGCAGCCGAGTGTTCGCGTAGTCTTGTGTATTGTTTGATCGTTTGCTCGAAGTATACTTGTATCGATTCGTGGAATTTTTTGCGCATAATTTTTCACCTTTTTAGTTCTCGATTTGGATTCTTCACAGCGCCTGCGAGTCGACAGTGTCGGAACTGTTTCCCTGGGATCGAACTTTTTAAGCCCCGCCCGTATTTGTGCGCGACGACATTCAGCCGGGCGGCGAGTTCCGCGCGACCGACAAGAGGTCGGGGGCGGAGAGACCGATCGCCGCGCGATCGTCGCGGATCTGTTCGTCGCGATGGGTTGCTGCACGAGGTGCGTCCGCCGCGAACTCCAGCGCTGCCGCGTCCGTCCTCGACCGACCGATCGACGAATCGGGCCGGAGCTTGGTTCCTTTCCTACGCCCCCTCCCGCGTCCCCGCCGATCGAACGGTCGCTGACGTCTCCCTTCCCCGCCGCGTCCCCGCGCCCACCGCGACTCGTTTCCTCGCTCGAACCGAACCTACGCAGCACGCCACGCAGCACGCCCAAGCGGAGGGGCGGGAGACGAGCGCTCATCCTGGAGGATGACTTCGGCGATCGGTCGCCGTCGCCCGATTTCCCCGGGGAGGAGCACGACGAGTTCGTCGACGCTTTCGACACCATAGACGAGGACGAGGGGCTCCGAACGCCGCGCGCGAGCACGAACAGCGGCATGGTGCTCTCGCCGGTGTTCGAGGCGATGGCGGACTCTCCGTTCCACGACCTGACCCCGCAGGAGCAGGTGGCGCGCGTCGAGTCTGAGGGGGGGATACCGTACGAGCTGTGCCGCCAGTCGTGGACGCAGGAGGTGCACTCGCGCAGGGTCGCCGAGCTC
>Ga0181601_10003239_pt1 | contig 13786 bp, 11 predicted proteins | sample 041ome_8_FD_133020 | JGI IMG/M metagenome (GOLD analysis project Ga0181601, IMG submission 133020) | Coastal salt marsh microbial communities from the Groves Creek Marsh, Skidaway Island, Georgia - 041407BS metaG (megahit assembly) | ecosystem: Environmental > Aquatic > Marine > Intertidal zone...
CAAACTATCCCGATCCTACCATTACGGGATATTGTCGTTTTTCCACATATGATAGTACCTCTTTTTGTTGGGCGCGAGAAATCAGTGCGAGCGCTTGAAGCTGTTATGGCTCAAAATAAGCAAATTCTTTTATTAACACAAACTGACGCTAGTACTGAGGAACCGTCAGCAGATGATCTGTATCGCATTGGTACCCTCGGCTCTATATTACAATTGTTAAAATTACCTGATGGTACTGTTAAGGTGCTTGTTGAAGGCGGAGGTAGGGCGCAGGTCAACAAGATTGATAATTCTGGTGAGTTTTTGATGGCTGACATTGTGGAAGCCCCAGAAACCAAGGTCACAGATCCAGAGGTGATAGCGCTTGGAAGAGCTGCAATTCATCATTTCGAGGATTACATAAAATTAAATAAGAAAATTGCAACAGAAGTATTAACCTCTGTAAATCAATTAGAAGATACAAACAAAATTGCGGATACATTAGCCTCTCACGTAGCTGTGAGTATTGAGGATAAACAGCAATTATTGGAAAAATTAGACGTTCGAGTGCGACTTGAGAAATTGTATGAGTTAATGGATGGAGAGATTAGCGTATTGCAGGTTGAACGCAGAATAAGAAGCCGCGTCAAACGCCAAATGGAAAAAACTCAGCGCGAATATTATTTGAATGAGCAAATGAAGGCTATTCAAAAAGAACTTGGTGAGACCGAAGATGGTAAAAATGAAATTGATGATATCGAAGAAAAAATCATAAAGGCTAAATTGCCAAAAGAAGCCAAGGAAAAGGCAACTAACGAGTTAAAGAAGTTGCGCAACATGGGGCAGATGAGTGCCGAAGCTACTGTTGTAAGAAATTATCTTGATTGGATGGTTGCTTTGCCTTGGAAGAAAGCAAGTCGCTTAAAGATCGATATTCAGCAGGCACGCAAAATACTAGATGATGATCATCATGGTCTTGAGAAGGTGAAAGAGCGTATTATTGAGTTTCTTGCGGTTCAGCAAAGAACAAAGAAGAATAAAGGCCCGATAATATGTCTTGTGGGCCCTCCTGGTGTGGGAAAAACATCTTTAGGCAAGAGTATCGCACGGGCATCAGGCAGGCAATTTGTTAGAATGGCGCTTGGGGGGGTTAGAGACGAGGCAGAGATAAGAGGCCATCGCAGAACCTATATAGGGTCCCTACCAGGCAAGATAATACATGGTATGAAAAGAGCAGAGAAGAATAACCCTCTATTTTTGTTAGATGAAATTGATAAACTCGGCGCTGATTGGCGCGGAGATCCGAGTTCTGCATTGCTAGAAGTACTAGACCCAGCACAAAATAATACATTTCAGGACCACTATCTTGAGGTAGATTTTGACCTTTCAAACGTAATGTTTATAACAACAGCGAATAGCCTGAATATGCCAGAGCCATTGCTTGATAGAATGGAAATTATCCAGCTATCTGGTTATACAGAAGATGAAAAAATTGAAATTGCGACAAACCATCTTCTGCCAAGACAGTTTGGCGAACATGGGATAAAAACAGGTGAAGTATCGGTATCACAAGATGCCATAAGAGATGTGATAAGATACTATACAAGAGAAGCTGGCGTTCGTGCTCTTGAGCGCTCGCTTGCTCGTATCGTTCGCAAAGCACTTACAAAAATCTTAGCTGGGGACCAGGAGAGCCTGTCTATCACTGCTGAGAACTTGACTGTGTTTATGGGCGTCAGAAAATTCAAGTTTGGTGAAATTGATGCTATAGATCAGGTTGGTGTTGTAACAGGGCTCGCCTGGACGAAAGTTGGTGGTGAATTATTACAGGTTGAGTCTGTACGAGTACCAGGCAAGGGTAAAATAACGTCTACAGGAAAGCTTGGCGAGGTGATGAAGGAATCTATTCAGGCTGCTGAGTTTTTTGTAAAGTCTAAAGCAAAAAACTTTGGAATAGATTTATCCATTGCTGAGAAACATGATATACACGTGCATGTTCCAGAAGGGGCAACCCCTAAAGATGGACCGTCCGCAGGTGTTGCAATGGTGACTTCCATTATTTCAGCGCATCTTGGTCTTCCCGTTAAGAAAGACGTTGCTATGACGGGTGAGATTACGCTTAGAGGACACGTATTGCCGATTGGCGGACTTAAAGAAAAATTACTTGCCGCATTAAGAGGCGGAATTAAAACAGTCATTATTCCTAAGGATAATGAGAAGGATTTGGAAGAAATACCAGATAATGTTAAATCAGAGCTCGCTATTATGCCAGTATCGGTGATTGACGAGGTGGTGCATATTGCATTTGTGCAGAAACCAGAACCTTTAGTTGAAGAAATTTCATCACCTATCCCGCCGGAATCGAATTCTGTCTCAGATATTGTTGCTCATTGACCCTAAAGCGTTAATTATAGATTAAAATTGATATATTTTGGTTGATCTAACTTATGGTTGCGCCTATTGTCTTGCCTTATAACTAAAAAAAGAAAGGGATAACTCAATGAATAAGAACGACCTAGTCGCATCTGTTGCAGACCATTCTTCACTCACGAAAGCAGACGCTGCAAGAGCAGTTGATGCGGTGTTTGCTTCTATTGAAGGCGCATTAAAAAGTGGTGATGAAGTTAGAATCGTTGGCTTTGGCACTTTCTCTGTTGCAGCACGCGCTGCTACTACAGGACGTAACCCAAGAACGGGTGAAACAATCCAGATTGCGGCTTCTAAGCAGCCAAAATTTAAGGCTGGGGCACCATTGAAAGCTGCTGTAAATAACTAAATTTTTTTTTATTGTTTAGGTACATGTTAAGTTCTAATCGAATTTGGGTGGTTAGCTCAGCTGGGAGAGCAATTCGTTTACACCGAATAGGTCGGGGGTTCGAGCCCCTCACCACCCACCATTTATAAAAAGCGGGGCCTTTGCCCCGCTTATTTATGGCTTGTTTTTATTATTACTATTTTATGAATGAGCATTATGCGGCGTTTTTTTGTTTGAAATTACTAACAGTCACTTACATACTTAATTTGCAAGGCAGTTAATGACGTTATTTGTTTGAAGAAAACCCATGCGTTAGGTAATTTTATGAGTAATGAGAAAAATTATACGGGTGGGAATACCAATATTACCCAATCTGAATCGATAAAAACTGAGGCAGAATTACTTCAAAAGATAACAGAATTAGTGAGTGAATACCACGATTATGAAGCCCCTCGCATTCGTAGCGACGGCGATATAATTGTTTCTCTTAATTCAGACCTCAAAAGAAATCGTCAGGCGTTACTTAGTCTTGCAGATGCGGTTCAGCTTATGATGGATAGAGATAAGCCGAAACGCTGCAGATAGTGGTATGAACATTATCTATCTTTGTTTAGTTCACCGCCTGTTCTATTGCTTTCTTTAATTCACGCAGTTCAGAGCATTCGGTCCAGCAAATATCATCTATTTTAGTTAAGTTTGCTTTTGCTTTCTCAACCTCTCCAAGCGCGATGTATAATTCACCTTGATATTCCAGGGCGCCAAGATGTTTTGGGTTTATCTCTAAAGCCTGTTCATAATGATAGGCACTCTTCTCCAACATACCCTTTTTACGAAAAGAAAACCCCATGTAATTGTGAATATTAGCATCATCAGGTTTGTTTTGGATGATAGTTTCCAGAATAACCAACGCTTCATCAAAACTACCTGCTTTTATAAGCTTTACAGCCTTATAATATTCCTTAGAATGTGCTGGTTTAGCAGGCTTGTCATCTGACGAGTCGCTGCCAGCAGAATATGCAGGTGTTAACAGAAACAAGAACATAAAAATTAATAAAAATAGAAGGGTAAGAGAACCTCTTAACATAAAGTTTGGGGTTAACTGATATGGCAAAACGGCCACCAGATAGGGATTATTTGCGTTGATTGGTAATTGTTTCATGTCTAACTCCTAATTTGTTTTATTTACGTTGCAAAATTGGTTTCAGATTTATCGTTAGTATCTGTAATTATATGAGAATGTTGCTTGACAGTTTTTAGTGGTTGGGCTAATTCAAACAGGCTCGAGTATAGAGACCTTAAATTATAAGTTTTCTGTTTTACACAAGGGGGTGTAGCTCAGTTGGTTAGAGCGCTGGCCTGTCACGCCAGAGGCCGCGGGTTCGAGTCCCGTCACTCCCGCCACGAAAAACTAATGATTTCAATAGTTTACGGCGTTTTGCCTGATTTTTGCCTGATTTTTTAGGCATTGACTACCGTTCTAGGAAATTCTGCAACATTCGACTAGAATGGTCGCTTGCCTGACCCATGTAATCGGGATGGTAATGAGCGTAATGCTCTTCTGTGATTCTCATATTCGCGTGACCAAGCTGTCTAGAAATTTGAATCATATCGACACGCTCTCTCGCCGCCATTGTTGCCCAGGTTCTTCGAAGGTCATGCCACCAAAGAAACTCTAGGTTGATTTTCTTTATGACGCTGTTTTCATTTCGAATAAATTCCATTATAATTTAATATACCGTTTTTTTGAATTTTGAGAAATTGCAATTATAATTCTTTGAGAGTTTCAATAATGACTAGGAATTTTTTTAGAAGAGTGGGATTTGGATTGAGGCCAGAACAGGATGTTCCGTCTGATGCACTTGAATGGGCAAAATCTCAGGTTAACAAAGTTCCAGAGTATCAATGGACGGGACATATTCCTTCAACCTTAGAGGGTAGGGATTTCACTTTTTCTTATAACAAAGCGAAGAAGAAGGCTCGACAAAAGTTTAAAAACGACCCTAAGGGGTACGAAAAACTTTTCCATAAACCAAACCAAGAAAAAATTATTGAACAAGAAAATATAAATTTAAAGATAAGGTATTCTGAAGCTCTCATTGGTGATAATCCAGTATATGACCGTTTGCTTTGGTTTTGGGGAAATCATTTTGCAATAATTGAAAAATTTCTCAGCCCGGAATTGTTCACCGGTCCCTACCAAAGAGAGGTTATAAGAGCTAATTTGACGGGAAATTTTGAAAACCTAGTCAGAGAAGTAACTACATCTTGGGCAATGCTAGATTCTTTAGATAATAGAACTTCAATAGCACCAAATTCAGCTAAAGCAAAAAAAGAGAGAAAAAAAGGAAGAACACCTACTCTTAATGAGAATCATGCTAGAGAGCTTTTAGAACTGCACACTATTTCACCGTCAGCTAAGTTTACACAAAACGATGTCATTAATACCGCGTACATTATGGCCGGTTGGGGAGCAAGAGGGGCAAAAGGTAGTTATTCCCAAGTAAAATTTAGTCAAGATTTTCATGAGCCAGGGGAGCATATTGTACTAGGGAAAGGATATAAGCAGAGAAATACAAACAGTAAATTAAAGCTATTTGATTTGATAGCTGATTTAGTAAGACAACCTAGCTGCAGAGAGTTTATTTCTACCAAGCTCTGTAGGCATTTTATTACCGATAATCCTACTAAGGAAATGGTGCAACCAATTATAAAAACTTGGGAAAAAACAGATGGTGACCTGCCTTCAATTCATAAAACTTTGCTAGAGGTAGTTTACGAACATTGTAAAAATACAAGTAAGTTAAATAACCCTGAACTTTGGCTTATTCAAACTTTAAATTTATATGGTTCAACCGGGTTAGAATTTAGTCGTATTTCCAATATACTAGAAGAATTAGGCCAATCACCATTTAGACCTCTGCAACCAAATGGTTGGTCTGACTTAGAGGAGGATTGGGTTTCGCCTGAGTTTCTCATAAGAAGGTTAGTTTTTTCAAGAGATATTGCATTCAAGAGGGGTAATTATGGATTTAGGTTAAATTTTGATTTAAATGATTTAATTTCAAAAAATTTTCATGATAAAGATAATATTTTGTCTTATTTATCCTCTGCCGCTAACGACACTGAAAAACTCATACTTTTATCTCCAAGTAAATGGATGCTTTACTCATGAAAATTTCTAGAAGACATTTTATAGGTTCAAGCGGTTCCCTATTCTTAATGGGTTCGCCGTCAACAAATGTAAGAGCTCAGAGCTTAGGTAAAAGAAATCTGATAGTAATTTCCTTGAAAGGAGGCATGGATGGCTTAGCTGCAGTTCCATATTTAGGAGATGATAGTTTAAGGAAAGCCAGACCGAATATTCAGGTTAATACAAAGCTTAAACTAACTAGTGAATTCTATCTTCATCCAAAATTAAGTTCCATTTATCAACTTTGGAAGGAAAACAAGGCCTCTGTAATTCACGCGACTAGTATTCCTTATACTGGCAGGTCACATTTCGAGGGTCAGAATCTCATGGAAACAGGAGGAGACTCTCCTTTCGAGTATGGCACAGGTTGGTTAGGAAGGGGAATTGATGTTGCAGGCTTAGAAGGGCTAGCAATCTCACTTCCAATGCCAATTCTTTTGCGTTCAAATCAAAATCCTGACAATTTTTATCCTACTACCAGACCATTACCCTCTGATGATAAATTAGATATGATTTTAGCGTCTTACAGTGATGCCCCCTTGTTAAGCCAGACAATGAAGAAAGTTATTAATCGACCTATTAATCTGATGGAAGGAATTGTAGCAGGTCAAAATAAAAATAAGTCAGCTGATACAGAAACTTTAACTCATATTGCTGGCGAAGAGTTATCAAGGAATGATGGGCCGAGGATAGCAGTTTTAGAGATAGTAGGATTTGATACCCATGCTTCACAAGGAGGAGAAGACGGACAGCATGCTGATAAACTTGGGAGCTTAGACCGTGTTTTCAGTAATTTGAAAAAAGGACTTGGGGATGCCTTTGATAATACTTTAATCCTTACCTTAACTGAATTCGGTCGTACCATAGAACAAAATGGAGGCTATGGTACAGAACATGGGTATGGTTCTGCTATAATTGCTGCTGGTGGTTTGTTAAAAAAAGCACAAGTTTATACAGATTGGCCTGGGCTTAAGAAAAAAGACTTATTTGAAGGAAGAGACCTTAACGTGACTCTTGACGCACGTTCTGTTTACTGCGCGGCTATGGCAGCTTGTTTTGACACTGACTTTGAAAAACTGAGACGAGAAGCCTTTTTTGGCGCAAACCTCAAAGACGTTACCACTGACCTCTTTAACGTATAAAAAATAATTTCATCATGAACCCCGAACAGGGCGCAGAGGTATTCAAACAGGCTCGCATCGCTTGCTATTCCAGTATAATCAGGCAAACATCAGGAAATGTCTTGTAAGTCATTGTTTTTATTCACTTTTAATCCTCTACGGGATGCCACATTTCACACCTAAGTATACCTGAAATATGTAAGATAAATATTAGAATACGCTAAATTAGGTAAAATTAGGTAAAATGATGTCGGAGTGTTCCGACATTTTTTTTTGCTTTTCACTCCGTACCAATAAAAATCGCGTTCTTTTTAATTCTATCCTGTTGGGACTATCCAAAGGAGTAAATGATGACAGAACGAATGTTGAATAAGTATCAGGTGCAAGAACAAGTTGGTTTGCATTTCAATACAATTACCAAGAAATCTAAACTTGGTGAATTTCCAAAATTTATAAAAATGAATAACCAAAAATTCTGGCGTGAAGCAGATGTGGACAAATGGATATCAACCCAGTTTGAGGGGGATTCCGATGAATAAGTTTCGCTTTAACGACCTTTATTTAGCCGCTGTAACCAGATTAAATAGCATTTTGCAGTCAGAGTTCTTTTTCTCACTTAAATTTGATGGTAATTAAACCATGTCCCTTGAGTGGTTCAAATGGGCAAAAACAGTCACAGGTAAAGTTCGCCTGAAAAGTTTGTGTTGATATGCCTTGCTGATTATTTCAATGACGAATTGGGATATGCATATCCAGCACAGGAAACCATTGCTACTTTTACTGGTCTAAACCGTTCTACAATTAATCGCGCTTGTAAATCACTCCAGCAAAAAGGGTTTATAAGTTGGAAGCACCAGCACAAGGATGGCGGTAGATATTCATCTAATAAGTATGTTCTTCACCGTGTTGCAGACAGCCACAGGGAAGAAAGCAACAAATCCATGTTGCAGAGTGCTACAAATCCATGTGGCACAGCGCAACAGAAACACTTAAAAATAACTCTTAATAGTAGTAATAAAAATAAATCTAAAAAAGGTAAAAAATTAACTGATAAGCAAGAAGTCTTTGCTGAGAAACTAGCTAATGATTATTTCTCACGTTATCGGCATGAGGATTTTGTTTTCGATAGTTTATTAGCTGACTGCCGCACCTATTTACTTTCTTCACAGACCGATGATGATTGGAAGGCAATTGGCAATGGTTTGCCTCCGCCGAGAGACCTATAAAAGGTACTGGCTGGAAGTATCCGCCTTGGGTGATGCGCTACCGCGCGGTTTATCTATCGTCTGAATTATTAAATTAATTTTTTTCTAAGTTTAGCATTTATGGTTCTTTAATCACCCTAATATATTTAGCGATTTTTTAGCATCGTGAACTGTTTACCAAAATTGGTCAAATAGTGAGTACATAATGTTAAAAGAAGCCAGCCAATTTTTTCCGTCAGTCATTTGTAATCCAAATATAATCTGCATCTTTTAAAACTTGAATCGTATTTAAAGGTTTACATTCCTCTGGATGGACATCTGGATGCTTTCCTACCCATTTTTTTACCTCACCCGATTTAAAGCAAAACTCACTACTATGGTATGGACATAAGATTGTATCTCGCGACGTTACTTGGCCTATATCTAGAGGCAAATCCATATGAGGACAAAGATTTTCTATTGCGAAAATTTCTCCCTGATTAATTAATAAAACTTCTTTTTCTTTTACTTTGAATTTCTTCTTTTCACCATGTTTTAATTCAGAGATAGGCAATGTCCTACACCAAGTTTTATTGCCAATCTTTTTCTCAGCTACGGTGATATTTAACTGTAATGCATCACTATTCAAGTCACTAATTTCATGTAACGTTATGAGGTTGCTTGTACCACGGAGCTTTAATCTTAGGTAGTTTTTTACAACCACATTTTCTTTAACCTGTTCATAAACCGTCTCGGAAATCAGAAATCTAGTGCCAGCTTCTTTATTGATGGCCTCTATTCGGCTTGCAATATTGACCGTATCACCGATCACAGTCACTTTTTTATCTTCTCCCTGCCCCACTGAGCCGGATATAACCTCTCCATAGTGAAGTCCCACTCTAATATCAAAGTCACTTCCATATGCCGTATTAAGATAAGATTTAAATTCATCCATGGCCTTAATCATTTCCAATCCAGCACTGACTGCTCTCAGTGATTGCTGTCTTGATTCCTTTAATCCAAAAATAGCCAATATCGCGTCACCAATATAATTATTTATCTCACCACCATGGCGAAGTATCACCTCTCGCATGATAGAAAAGTAGCGATTTAGAATGAATATAACGTCATATGCTGACAGAGCTTCAGAGAATGGTGTAAAACCTTTGATATCACAAAAAAGGATAGTGAGATTTCGAAGTGTTCCAACAGACTCCAATCTCTGCTCTGTGACTTGATTGTTTAATTGAACGTCTCTCTTATCTAGAAGAAGCCTTCTGTATGTGATATTTCCTTTAAGCTTTGTTTGACACCCCAACCTGATATTGGATGGAAAAGATAATTTGTCAGCAAGCTTTTGTTCAACATCATTCCTTGGTTGACAATTTTCTAGACCCTCTGTTACCTCTACACGGCAAGTTGAACATTTTCCGGTACCTCCGCAAGCGCTCAAATGGCTTATATTATTTCGCAAAGAAGCAATCAAAATAGATTCCTCTTCTTCAACGTTTATGTCTATGTTGTCCGGCTGAATATGCACAGAATGTGATTTATCCATCTCTTCTATTACTGGGCGTTTTTGATGGCTACCATCACAAAGAGGGGAATTTTCAGTTTCCTTGCATCCGCAAAAATAAACAACTTCGGAATTTTCCGCCACAAACTTCATAGGAGAGTAGTCTGAACCCTTATGGCTACCATCACAAAATGGCTGTCTATTGCTTTTTCCGCAACTACACCAAAAATAATTAGAGCCACTTTGCACCTCTACTGGGAATGGTTTTCTAGCACTCATAAAAAATATCCTTTTTTAAACCATTACCACTAACCGATAAAAACCAAAGCCTGATTATTATCGGATAAGATGCGTAACTTATCATCCGAGTCAGTCGCTTTAGTCCCTCGTCGATTGATTTTATCTAGGTGATAAAATTTTGGTTAAAAAGTTTATTACATAACCGTAAAGAGGTCCTAAAAATATTATTGAGATTGCTTTAGGCAAAAACTCAATTAAATTTGCTTCGTTCTGCAATAAACCACTAGTCATTACCAATCCTATAAAAAAGCAATCCAACCTGCTCTAACTGCGGACTCGCCAAAATATTGCAGAGAGTTTAGGTCTGTTTTCACAGCTCTAGCTCCAATTGTAGATAAAGAGGTTAGCCCGATAACTAAAACGGCCGCTGGAAGGTTGAATGAAAGCCCTATATCTCCTCCTATAATAATCCCAAACAACATTAAAAAAAATTGACCCAATTACCATTATTGTTGACAAAATCATCCCAAATCTCCTTTTACAGCTTTACTCAAATTAAACTTACTTCTCCACAATAGCAACCAAGGATAGAACGGATACAACTGCTATTTTTATGATGGTGTGCATGGGCCTCCTCTTTAGGCGAATAGCTTGCGATTAATAAAGGACGGTAAAAAGACCGTCTAAGTAAAAGGTCGTCATAACGACGATTATTAATTATACTAAAAATATGAACAATTTTTTGAGAATTGATATTGTTGGTTATGGTGGAGAAATGGTGCATATAGCGCTAATAAAAAAACATCTTTAAAATATAGCATTGGGAGCTGACTGTGTTATCCGGAAATAGATTAGAAATTAGATTTCTAAAAGTTTTAGGTTTGCTTGCTATCTTTTCTTTTGGAATACTGGGATTTCTTGAATGGATTGAGCAGCCAAAGCAATTTTTTATAGATAATTTTCTCGTTCGAGGAGTGCCAGCAGTTGCTATATTAATTTTTTTGATAATATTTCTGACACTTAAACCACAAAAATATGCAGTTTATTTGTTTGTTTCTATAATATCATTTCATTTATTTTTTAATTTATTCATGCTTGGACATGAATTGGAGGGTTATAGATTACAGAGTGTTGAAATAGTTGGAGCGGGAAGGCTGATGGATTATATCTTTATGTCGTTTCCATTAACCGCACTGTTTTGTTTATTTTTCTCCCGACTATGGGCAAACTACCTGTGGCTGGCTCTTTCTTGCTTCAGACCGCTTAAGGAATTTGTGACTCTATCCTCTTATGAGAAGGTATTTATTGCGGATGACTGGGATATAATTATTTCCAATGGTTATGCTGTAAACAAATGGGCATTAACTGATGGGTTTATGACATCAATAATTTTCTTATTCGTAATCTCCACCTTAATTCATTTTAATCGTTGGGTAATGCACTCGACAATTAGTGCTGAAACAGAAAATAGAAATTTAAGTCGCTATTTTTCGCCAGATATAAAGGAAGAAATTAGAAATAGTGGAGATAATTTCAATACATCCTCGACTAAAGAAATGGATGTGGCAGTAATGTTTACAGATATTGTGAACTTCACTCAGTTATCTGAAAAAATGGACCCAAAAGATACCTTGGTTTTATTGTCGGAATATCAGAGTATTATGGTAGATACCATATTTAAACATAGCGGTACGGTTGATAAATTTATCGGTGATGCCGTAATGGCTAACTTTGGTACTCCAAAATCTTATGGAAATGACTCTCAGAACGCTTTCGACTGCGCAGTCGCAATGAATGAGGCATTAGAAAAGTGGAATCAAGAGCGCACTAAAAACGGCGAATTCGAAATAGAGCATCGTATAGGAATTCATTTTGGTCGTTGCGTAGTTGGAAATACGGGTAGTAAACACAGAATAGAATTTGCGGTGCTTGGAGATACTGTAAATGTTGCAAGTAGAATTTGCAGTGCGTGTAAAGAATTCGATACGAACTTTTTAATAAGCTCAGAACTTAGAGAGAATATTAATTTTACGCTCCGCTCTGAATATATCTCTAATTATAAAATAAGAGGGAGGGAAGAAACTATTGGTTTATATAAAATTTGGCTTTAAATTTTTTTGAAGAGTTATTTTTAGATTAAATATGAAATTTAGAAGTTAGATTCCAGATGGGCGAAGCAAACCCCGAACAGAGCAGGTAAGTACTCAGCGAGACTTGCTTCATTAGCTATTCTAGTGTAATCAGGCTCTCATCAGGCACTTCCTTGTAAGTCATTGATTTTATTTACTTTTAAACCCCTACAAGATGTCAGGGTTTTTTTCAGTATTATCAATGGTTTATTGAGAAATTGAGAATTTTGTTGGAATTTTTTTTGTTAATGCATAAAAAAACGCGAACAAGATATATGTGTTAATGGGCACATAAACTACTTTACCCTTTTAAAATAACTGTTTTTTATCGTTGAATATGAGAACATAATTAAGCTAATTTTACTTTTTTGCCTAGCGTTTTAAGTTTTCATAGTTTTAGATTTGGGTCAGGACTTCTGTCAATTGTAATCCAATTACGAAAAGAGACGGGCTTGCGAACAAACTTTCCCTTCGTTTTTTTGGTATCGTACCAACTCTCAACCCAGTTTCCATTTTGCAGTAATCCGATCATTTACCCTTCTGAATGTGCATTTTTTTGCAATTTATGTTGTAATAGCGTGTTTGAAACTTGCTCTTACCGGCATTAAAATACTGGTATTGCTTTTGAATCTGTGGATTAACTCGCACGCTAAAGGAATTAACGGTTTAGAACAAAAAAATTTTCCAGGATTCTTGTGTTTAAATGTAAAGACCAGACAACATATTCAGGCTCTGTTGCAATAATGGCTTTACGTATCTTTCAGTTTTATTCAAGTCAAAATAATAGCTGCCAAATTATTATTAACATCTTATTTTGTAATTTCTTGCTATTCAATATTGATAATCATTATCATTTATATTATAGGAATACTTAAAAAATATTTTATGCAATTAGAAAAAGATAATTAGAGAAAAAATAGTTGGGGAAAAATTATGGTTAGGGTTTTGTCCTGCTTTTTGGGAGCTATGATTTTGTATAGCAATATGGTTTTCGGAGAAACCATCGGGATATATACGCACAGGCAGCCCTTTTTGCTTGACCCTATTTTAAAGGCCTATACTGAGAAAACTGGTATTGAATTTCAGACAGTTTATGCTCCTCAAGGCCTTGCAACCAGAATTCAGACTGAGGGCGAGAACACTAAGGCTGACATTGTGTTAACAGTTGATATTAGCCGCATAAAAGAGTTGGCAGATACAGACCTGCTAGCACCCCTTCAGTCTAAAATTATACAAAATAATGTTCCAGTTCATCTTCGCGATGCAAGCGATAAATGGACAGCATTATCGTTGCGCGCTCGAATAATTGCTGTATCAAAAGAGCGCGTTGGAAAAGAAGCAATAACCACGATAGAAGAGCTTGCATTACCAAAATGGAAAGGCAGGGTTTGTTCGCGAAAAGGAAGCCATGTGTATAACCGCGCGCTATTAGCTTCTTTAATAGCTCACAATGGCGCTGAAGAAGCAAAAAAATGGGTGAATGGGTTTGTTGATAATCTTGCAAGGCGTCCTCAGGGAAATGATCGTGCACAGGCAAAGGCAATATTCACAGGCCAGTGTGATGTTGTATTAATGAATACTTACTATTTTGGAAAAATGAAGTTTTCCAAAGAACAGCCAGAACAAAAAGAGTGGGCTGATTCTATGGAAATTGCCTTTTTTAATCAAGAAG
>Ga0181601_10003252_pt1 | contig 13759 bp, 5 predicted proteins | sample 041ome_8_FD_133020 | JGI IMG/M metagenome (GOLD analysis project Ga0181601, IMG submission 133020) | Coastal salt marsh microbial communities from the Groves Creek Marsh, Skidaway Island, Georgia - 041407BS metaG (megahit assembly) | ecosystem: Environmental > Aquatic > Marine > Intertidal zone...
GCGCCGCACGACGCGCACGTCGCCGTCTCCAACAACGGCGTGGCGTTTTCCTCGTTCCCGCTGGTGGATCTGGACGAGGGGACGTACCTGCACTTCGCGTTCGTGGACGAGGTCCCGCGCGGCGTGTGGACGCTGGACGTCGCCGCCGGTTCCCACCGCGGGGGCACGACGGTCACGCTGTTCGACGAGAACCACCGCATGAGCACGCGGCGCGACGACAAGAACTTCCTTCCGGGCGCGCACCTTTTCTGCCGCTTCGGAAACGCGCGTAACGCGTCCGCCGTCGACGCGTTCAACGTCTCCGTCGCGGACAAGACCGCCGCGCACCCGCGGTTCGGGGTGGGGTACCACCGCGGGTACGTCATCGACCATCTCGGTGTTGACGAGAGTCAATCGTCGTCGCCGCACGCGGTGCGCTACGAGGGCATCACGCTGACGCTCGTGCGCGGCCGCGAGTACGCGTTCCGACTGGACGCGTCCACCGCGGGGTTTCCGTTTTTCATCACCGCCGCCGAGCCGCGGGAGTGGCGCGAGGACGCGTTCGTGGGCGAGGTCATCGACACTGTGACCAACTCACGCGGTGAGGGCGCGTCCGTCGTGACCTACGTCGTCGCCGCGAGCGCGCCGGACACGCTGTACTACGCCTGCGGCGCGTTCCGCGCGATGGGCGGCGTGATCCGCGTGCTGGACGAGGCGGACACCGCGGACGGCGTCGCCGGCGACGTCGGCGCCGTCGGCCCGCTCGCCGCGAACCGCAACGCCGTGCGCGCGGTGTGGCTGTCGTACAACAAGATCCGGTGCGTCACGCCCCCTTGGGACGGGCTCACGGACGACGACCGCGCGCACGGCGGCCACCAGGTGACGGTGTTCGTGACCAACGACGGCGCCGAATACAGCGCGGGGTTCGGCGACGGCGACGGCGCGGGCGTCGACGACGGCGGCGACGACGATCCCGGGAACGACGTCGGCGCGTACCCCGCGCGCGTGGGACAGGGTGCGACGTTCACGTATTTCGACTCGAACGCGTTCGTGGACCCGCCGAGGTTCGTTCCAGCGTCCACGCCCTCGGACGTGGACCTGGCGTTGCGCGGCGGCTCGAAAGCGGCGGCGCGGCGCTTCTCGCCGAGCGACGCCGCCGGGCTGAGCGCGGCGTCGCTCTCGGGCGCCTACTTCTACCACCGCGAGCTGGAGGAGACGCACTCGTTCTCGGACGCGTACGACGACTTCGGGCGCAGGAAGGCGCACAAGGTGAACCAGTCCTTGGTCGCGCTCGAGGCGGCCGCGAACGCCACCGCCGCCGTGGCTCTGCTCGCCGACGGCGACTCGTCAAACGACGAAACGAGCGCGCCGGCGCGGAACGACCTCGTCGTCTCCGGCGCGTACTCGGGCGGCGGCGTGGCGTGGTTCGAGGTGGTGGTCGACGGCGCGGACGGCGCGAACTTCACGTCCGTGCGGTGGCGGAAGCACTTCGGGGGCGTCAACACGACGACGCCGTGGGCGCGGACGAACGTGAGCGTCCCGGCGGACGACCGAGTGACCACCCCGGAGGAAGTGGAGGGGGTGGATTTGGGCGACGGCCTCGTCGCGGGCTTCGTCCGTCTCGGCGCGCACCACGCCGTGGGCGACCGCTGGACGTTCCGCGCCTTCTCCGGCTTCCCGGGCGTCTCGTCCGTCTCCACGTCGCACGACGAGCCCCGCATCGACGCGCGCGGGCCCATGGAGGGCCTCACCGAAGTCGTCGCGCGCGGCAGCGGCTTCTTCCCGGGGCGGGGGCAGCTGCTGTGCCGGTTCGCCGACCCGAGCGACCCGAACGCGGGCAACGCCGAGGTCTCGGGCGTCGTCTCGACGGTGGAGGCGGCTCCACCGTACGACGAGTACGACGCAGAGTACGGAAGGCGCGGGACGGGCGTGGACTCCGTGTACCGCAGGATGCGGTGCGTCACCGAGCGCCATCCCCCCGCGCTCGGCGGGCGCGAGGCGCTGACGACGCTCGCGCCGTGCGTGAACAAGACGGTGACTGTTTCGCACGACGGCGGAGGCTCCTTCTCGCGCGCGGACGTCGCGTTCTTCCTCTTCTGCGACGTGCACGTCTCCGTGTCGGGCTCGGACGTCGTCGGGACGGGCACGCCGGGCAACCCGTACAAGACGCTGCAGCGCGGCGTCGAGGCGGCGCTCGCCGCGCCGCGCTTTCCGGAGACGAAAAGGCAACGGACGTTTTTCGAAACGGCGGCGGCGGCGGCGTACGGCGCGGAGGGTTTCGGCGTTTCGGCGTTTGGAGTCGCGCGAGGACCGCAAAAAGGCGCGGCGCGGCGCGGCGGGTACGGGTACGTGCTGAACCGCGACCGGCTGCGTCTCGGCGCGGGCACGTACGCGGGCAACGGCAACCGGGGCGTGCACCCGCTCGGCAAGATGGTGGAGGTGGAGGCGAAGACGCCCGGATCGGTCACCGTCGACTGCGAGGACAGCGGCGTCGGCGCGACGGTGCACGCCGGCGACAGGCACGCCGAGCACGCGTCGGGCGCCATCTCCATGTCGGGCGTGCACGAGGTCAACTGCAACGACAGGTCGGCGGCGTAGCGCTCACGAGAGTGAGTTTGTAGAGGAGATGTGTTTGTGTGTATCATTATCGAATATACCCCCATCTTATGTCTCACCCGCGCTCGGCGTTCGCGACGGAGTTGGAGATGACCAGGAGCGACACGTCCGCCCAGGCGTCCTCCGCGTCCGCCTCCGCGTCGCCCGCGGGTCCCTCCTCCCCGTCCTCCGTGATCTTCTTCTCCTTCGCCGCGTGGCGCAGGTCGTTCAGGCTGCCCACGTGCTGCAGGCCGCCCAGGTTGCCGAAGCTCGCCACCTTGACCATGGACGAGATCGCGCCGCTGCGGCTGGGCACGCGGTGGATGGACATGTTCCCGCCCTCGCTGCTGAGATCGGACGCGTTCCCGTCCGAGTTTCCCGAAACGCGCCTCGCGCGCTCCTCCCCAGAGTTTTTTCCGCGGCCCGCCGCCGCCAGCCCCGCGAGCGCCGGCACGCCGTCCGCGCCCTCGCCGTCCGCCGTTTCGGTTCGCGCCATCCCGAGCGCGCTCAGCGCGTTGGTCGATCCCATGCGCACCATGCCCTTCATGTTCGCGCCGCTCGCCACGCGTCTCAGCGCCGCCACCGCCGCCTTCACCGCCACCGTCTCCGCGCGCGCGTGCTCGCGCGCCGTGCCCGGCTCGAGCGCCTCGGCGCAGCGCGCGGCGTCCGAGAGCGCGTCGTGCGCCTCGTCGACGTCCAGGCCCGCCAGCGCCGCGCCCTGCGAGGCGGACAGGTCCGGCTCCGTCTCGCCGTGATCTTCCGCCGTGGACAAAGACAGGTCGCCCGTGCTCCACGGCTTGGCGCTCGCGTCCAGGGGCGCGCTCTCCTTGCGCCAGGGCAGGCGCGACTTCCCGCCGCCCCGCCGCGACCACGCGTGCTCTGCCGTCGCGGGCGGCGACGACGCGACGCCGCCGTCGCCGCCGTCCAGGGACCGGCGCCGGCCCGCGTCCAGGGACTTGCGCCCGTCCAGCGACCGGCGGCCGACGCGCAACCCGCGCAGCGCGTCCGCCACCGCGTCGGACGTCACGGAGGCCAACTTCTTGGCGCTCGCCTCGTCCTTCGCGAACCGCTGCGGCGATATCCCGCGGTGGCCGTAGATGAAGCACCCCGCGGGCACAGGTTTGAGCTTTTGGAAATGCGACGTCTGTAAGTCGTTGGTCGGTTTAGTCTCGAACATGCGCTCGGCGGACTCGAAGTTGGCGACGACGACGGCGCCGGTTTCGTCGCGGCCGTACAGCAGCGGGTACGTCCCGCTCGGGTCGCGCGCCGCGAAGACGCGCACGGACCTCGCGTCGAAGCACACGAAAGAAAACTGCCCTCTTAGTTTGGGGAGCGCCTTCGTGCCGAACGCCTTGTACATGTGACATACGAGTTCGGCTTCGTAGCACCGGCCGCCGACCAGCGCGCTGGCAGCCTCCAGCGGCGACTTGTGTCGGCATTTACTCAGCGCGTCGCCCGCGCGTCCCTCCGCCGAGAACAGGCGCCACGCGAGGTAGTCCACGTTCGTGAGATGCCCGCAGAACGAGACGATGATCTCGTTGTCCGTGAACGCCTGGATCGCGGGGCCCACGGAGATGGCGACGCCGCCGCCGTCCGATGTCGCCGTGGACGACGTCGGATGGAACTCCAAAGCGGACAACGCGTCGTCCAGCGCGGTGTGGGGCTCGGCGCGGGACGCCACGCCGTACGAATTCACGCGGAGCGTCTGTGGAGAAGACGCGGAGAAGACACGCGCGAGCGAGGGACACGGACGACGAGACGAGCGGTGAGACGAGCGAGGAAGATGGAGAGAGAAGGTCAGTGTCAGTGTCGGAAGTCGTGTTCGTCCGTCGTTCGCGTCCGTGAAGCCTCGCGTCGCGCGCCGCCGTGAGCGCACGATGAGGCTCGGCCGAAAGTTGACGCTAAAGAGGTTTTCGGGCATGGCGCGCGTCGTGCGCACCTTCGGCGGCACGACACACATGAACTTCCCGACGCGCTGCGCGTCGTTATTGTCTGCGAGCTCGACTGTCGCGACGCTGGTGGACGTCATGGTCGCGACGGTCGGGAGGGGAGATGGGGGAGGGGGCTCCGGTGCGGGTGGGTAATAAAGCGAAGGACCGTTTCGCCGTCCAGCTGGCAGCTCCCGTCCGCGTGCTGACTGGGCACGTCGATTTCGCTCTCGCACGCGAACCGCGCTTTCCTCGCGCGATTCCGGGTTTCCGCGCGCGAACGCGGTCGAGATGCGTGTGGATTTTTCCGAGCGTGTCAGCGTGACTCGAGATGCGATGGCGATTTTTCCCGATTCGCGTACCCATATTTCGAAAACGGAAGTCGCCTCGCGAGTTTCGTACCTAAACGATCCGCGGTTTCGCACGCGCGCATCTTTGCGCTTGGGGCAACGACCACGCTGATGACTTCTGAAGGAGGCTGGTTTATTGCTGATTGAAAATTACATCCAAACCTCAGGCGAGTGTCTCACGACCTCACCTAATTGCTGGAGCTCCTTCGGAGCCTTCCCCACACAACAACCGACAACCAACAACAACACACGCGATACAACACACACACACAGCGCCCTTCACGCGAAAAGCTCATCACGCGTTTTTTAGCATGAGATCCTGGACGTCCTTGAGTACGTCCCCGATGAGCCCGCGGTCGGGCAACCCGCCGGCGAGCCCGTAGATGGGCGCCTTCCCTCCCTCCACGCCTCGCCCGCCGCCTTTGCGCATCGCTCTCACCTCCGCCATCGCCGCCGCCAGCGCCTTCGCCAGCTCCCCGACGCTGCGCACGTTCGCGGGGGTCACGCAGTAGTGCAGCGCGGGCGGAGCGTGCAGCACGGACAGGTGCCAGCCGCCCTTCGTCATCACGTCGTTCAAAACGTACACGTCCACGTCCGGATCCGTCGAGCGCCACGCCACCACCATCGTGACGTCCTCGCCCAGAACGTCGAGGCCGTCGATCGCGTCGATCGCGTCCCGCAACGCGACCGCGCCCTCCAGGACGTCCCGCGCGCGTTCGACGTACCCGTCGTGGCCGACGTGCACCAGCGCCGCCCAGGTCTGCGCGATGAGCCCGCCCGACCGGCTCCCCGCCTGCGAGGGCGAGATGTACAAACCGCCGGACCAGTCCATCACCGCGGTGTACTGCCGTTGCCGCAACGCGGGGGACGCGTACAGCACCACCGACGACCCTTTCTGCGCGAGGCCGTACTTGTGCGTGTCCACGGACATGGACGTCACGCCCGGCACGCGGAAGTCGAACGGCGCGGAGGTGGGAAACGCGTCGCCCATGGCCTCCGACGCGAAGGGCATCACGAAACCCCCCAGGCACGCGTCCACGTGCAGGCACGTTTTGTGGCGCCGCGCGATGGCCGCCAGCGCCACCACGTCATCCATGGCGCCGTGCGGGTACCCGGGCGCGGAGGCGTAGATCATGATGGTGTTTCTGGTGACCGCCCTGCGCGTCGCGGCGATGTCCATGCGCATGGTGCGCGCGTCCACGCCGACGCGCACGAGCGTGATGTCGAAGTACTCCGCCGCCTTGTACACCGCCGCGTGCGCCGAGCGCGCCACGACGAGCTCGGGTCTCGTCACGCCCCGCGTCTCGCGCGCGTAATCGCGCGTCGCGCGGATCGCCGTCAGGATGGACTCCGTCCCGCCGCTGGTCATGAGCCCGCAGACGTGCGGGTTGCGCCCGGGGCCGGTGCCCCCGCCGAGCATGTGCGCGGCCATGTTCACCACCTCCTGCTCGAACCGCGCCGTCGCCGGGAACGCATCCGCGTGGAGCGGGTTGGAGTGCGCGTAACGCGCGTACACCGCGGATAACATCCGGAAGTGCGCGGCGTCGGCGACGTACACCGCGCCGGACATGCGGCTATTGCTCGGCCGCCACGTGGCGTCCTTCTCCCCCCGCCGCTCCGCCTCGCGCAGCACCCAGTTCGTGTCGTGGCCGCGCGCGGGCAGCGCCGCGAGCTTCGCGGGCACGCCGAGCGCCCTCGCCTTTTTCGTCATGTCGGCGTCCATCTCGTCGATGAGCTTCCGCTTCTCCTTGGCCACCGCGCCGCGCACGACGGGCACGCGCTTGAGCGCGGCGAAGAGCACGAAGAGCAGGCCCCGCCGGCGCACGGCGCGCCGCGCGTCCAGGAGCATGGAGGCGACCCGGAACCCGAACGCCGCCGCGAGAGCCGAGCCCAGCGCGATGCGCGAGGGGGACGCGCCCTCGAGGCTCGCGTCCAGGCGTTTCGCGAGCGCCTCCACCAGCCGAAGCGCCTCGCGCAGAGAGAGGGACAGCGCCTCCGTCGCCGCCGCCGACGCCGTCGACACGGCCGCGGGGGCTACGACGGCACGAGTGGTTTCGAGACGGGATGGGCCGGGGGGAAGAAGGTCAGAACGCGCGCGCGGGGACGTGGCACGAGCGTCGGTGTGCGAAGACCATCGAGAGGAGAGGACCTCCCTGGTCTCCTCGCGTTCCGAGGACGCGCATCGATCGGGGCGCCCGCCGATCGCGTGTTCGCTCGATCTCGAGGGTCGTCGCGTGCGTGGGACGGACGATGGCCGGAGAGCCGAGAGACGTACCCGCGCGGCTCATGTCAGAGCTCATCGTCGTCTAGCCCAGGGTCCCTCGCTCGCGACCGTCGCTTCGTCGCCTGTCGCGCCTTCGCAAGTGGGGCGCGTGCGCGATAACCAACCCGTCCGAACACGTCGACGTCGAAGTGCAGGTGCAGGAAAACTGGCGCCAGTGACGCCCAGTGACGACGAGCGACCTGGAGCTGTACTTTTGCGAACAACGAAAAGGCGCCCGGTCGCGCAGACGCGCGTCATTCGCGGAAGGCACCTCGGGGACCATGGCGGGCAAACGCAAGGCCGAGGACGAGGACGAGGATGATTACGACGCGGTGCGTCATGCTAGACCCCGAGCGTGGCGTATCGACGCTGTGTCCCTTCGAACCCGAGAGCGCGGCGCGTAATCACCTCTCATCCCTAAACCACCGAGGAAGAATCCTCGCGAACGCCTCCCTCGGCGCGCGTGTCCTGACGACCCGTTCCCTCACTCTCGCCCCTCCGCTCGTGCGCCGACAGGACCCGTCGCAGGAGGCTCCGCTCGCGAAGAAACCGCGACCCGCGGACAGCGCCGGGGACAAGGACGACGACGACGACGACGATGTCGTCGTGGAGAAGCGCGGCGCGCCTTCTTCCGGAGCCGGCGGGGACGCCAAAGACGGCGACGACGACGACGAGGGCGAGCGCGAGATCGCAGACGGGGACGATTTCGAGCGTCGGCGCAAACGCGGCGGCGCGAGCGGTGCGACGAACAAAAACAAAAACACGAATCTCGACGACGGGGACGACGAGGAGGACGAGATGGCGAACGACGAGGCGCGCGGCGCGGATCGCGAAAAGATGGCGGAGATGCTGCGGTACTTCACCCCCGAGCAGATGGACCGGTACGAGTGTTACCGCCGCTCGTCGTTACCGAAACCGGCGTTGAGACGCGTGTTCCAGGCGGTGACCGGCACGATATTAAACCCGAACGGGCTGATCGTGCTCGCCGCGGTCGGGAAGCTGTTCGTGGGCGAGCTCGTCGAGCTCGCGCGGGAGATCGCCGACGACGAGGGCGTCTCGGACCTGGAGGAGATCAAGCCCGCGCACGTGCGCGAGGCGCACCGGCGGATGGAGCAGAGCGGGAACCTGTTCCGCGCGAAGAAGAAACCCCTCTTCAGGAAACGAGGCGCGTGAGATGTGTGAAAACGTCTTCGGAGTGTCGACACGAAAGGCACGCACACGTGTTGTGGATCGTCGCGCTCGTACGACGCTTCGCGGTCGTACGCACGAAAGTACTTTCTGATACGAAAATCTAAAACCGTACGTAGTCTACGCGGTCTCCTACACTCTGTACGCCTTCCTCGCCTCGGCGAGCCGCGCCGCGGCGTCGCCCGCCGCGGCGGCGACCGCCTCGTCCCACGCGCGCGCCATCGCTCGCTTTTGTTTGCCGCCAGCCACGAAAAGCACCGCCACGTCGAACCGCGGCGCGCGCGTCAGCGCCTCGAGGAAGTCGACGAGTCGCGAGCAGCCGCCCGCCGCGGGCGTCGGCGCGGCGACGTCGCCGAGCGCCGCGGCGACCACCTCCGCGAAGACGCTCGTCGGGACGCCGCCGCGGAACAGCGTGGGGACATCGCGCGCGTCCACGGACGCGAGTAATGTGCGCCGCCGCGTGTCGTCCGGGTCGGACTTCAAGCGCTTCCACGAGGCTTCGAACTCGGCGCACGTCCGGGGCGTCGCGAGGGGTTTATCCAAACCGCGCCGCGCCGACCCGCGCGGCGCCTTCGCGCCTTCTTTTTTAGTCTTCGGCGTTACCGCCGAGGGAGGGCCCGCCGCGTCGCGATCGTCGCCGTCGTTCGGGGGGGGGACCCGTCCGGTCGCCACGTCGCCGCGATCTTCCAGGACTTCCAGCGAGGGAGGCGACGAGGGAGGCGAAAACACCGTCTCGGGAGGCGAAAACGCCGCCGCGTCGGGGACGGGCGGCGGCGGCGGCGCCGCTTGCGCGGCGTCGTCGCGCGGCGGAACCGTCACCGGCACCGCGCGCCTGGCGGCGGTGACGCGCACGTTTGCCTGCCGCTCGTACGCGCTCTTGCACGCCGCGCGGTCCTCCCGCAACACCTTGCTGTTCGGCTCCAGCAAAAGCGCGTTCTCGTAGTCCATGGTCGCCTCCAGGAACTTGCCCAGGCGCCGGCGCGCGACGCCGCGGCGCTGGTGCGCCTTGAGGTAGGCGGCGTCGATGCGCAGCGCGGCGGATGCGTCGCGCTCCGCCTCGGCCCACTTCTCGAGTTTCAGAAACGACATCGAGCGGTTGGCGTACGCGACGGCGGTCTCGCCGTCCTCCCGCACGCTGCGCGTGTAGTGCTCGATCGCGCTCTCGTACTGCCCAGCCTTGAACGCGGCGTTGCCCAGATCCTTACTCGACGGACCGGAAGATCGTTCCGCATCGTTCGAACCGTCGCGCGCCGGCGTCTCGGCTCGCGCGGCGGAGGCGGGGGAACGGGCGGGGGCGGCGGGCCGCGACGCCTCGCGTCGAGCCTTCAGGTCCGCCTCGGTCGCTACGACGTGCTCGGCGACGCGCCCACGCACCGGGGGAGGGGGCTCCGTGCGCCCGGACGACGACGCCGAAGCGGGCACATCGATCGCGTCTCGGCTGGCCAACGCCGCGTCTTTCTCTTTCACGTCCCCGGTCCACTCGTTCAGATCGCGGAGGAACGCGTTGAGATCGCGCGAATTATCGCGGATCTGCGCCTGGAGGTTCACCGACATTCGGAAAGACCCGGACGACCGAGACGGCGCGCCGCCTGGCCGCGCGCGTCGGTGTGCGCGCCGAGAGCGCAGTCAACGAGAAAAGCGACGAGGAAACGTGTGCGGGAAACACGAGGGTTCATTCTTGAGTTAATTTTCGAACATTTCACACCAGTTCCACACACGCGGGTGTCGAGTCGTGGTTCATAAATCTTGAATTCACCTCGGCGGCACAATCCCTATGCTCCTCAGTCTGAAGTTCGTAGGTGGTATCGAGGGCTCGTGGCGGAGTGGTCTAACGCGCCAGACTCAAGCTGAGAAATCAAAGCTTCATTCGGAAATGAATGGTCATGTGTCTTCTGGTCCACTATGTGGGCGCCGGTTCGAACCCGGCCGAGCCTAACCTTTTTTTTTTGCGCGCGCTCGCGACAGCGACGCAGCGGCGACGTCCACGGTTCCAACGCACCGCTTTCCATCCCGAAACTCGTCCCGATCGCGCGGATACGTCGGTTTCCGTGCGCGGCGGTGTGTCGGTCTTTTCGCGAAACGCACTTTTATTACGATAGGATACGACTATTTTTCTTTTTCGTTCGCGCGTACGCGCGCTCGGCGGCGCGGCGGAGATGGATGCGCGCGAATCGAGTCGAAAGATGTCGCGAATCGCGTCTGTTTGGTCACATCCTCTCATGACAGCACCCATCGCGTGACACGCTCGTGTCACGTTACGTTACCTCTCCCCGATTTCCAGCCCGACGCGAATGTTCATCGCCGCGAGCTCGCTGGCGAGGTACTTGAACACGAACGGCAACGCCACGCGCTCGACGCACGCGCCCGTGTTGCACACGCGGCACACCACCTTGGTTCCCGCCGCGCCGACTCCCGCAGTGGCGTCAAACGCGTTCCCGGCGACGCGCAGCGCGCACGCGGGCGCCAGCAGCGAGCCGCACCGCGAGCACACGTCGGCGACGTGTCTGTCCGAGCACGCGTGCAGACGGTCGTGGAGCAGGTAGGCGGCGCCGTGCGCGAGCAGCGAGTCCCGCTCCATCTCTCCGAACCGGATCCCGCCGCCCGCCTTCCTTCCCTTGATGGGCTGCTGCGTCAGCGGGTTGTTCGGCCCGAGCGACCGCACCTGGAACTTGTCGCTCACCATGTGCCGCAGGCGCTGGTAATACACCAGGCCGACGTAGATGTCCACGTCGAACGCCTCGCCCGTCGCGCCGTTGATCATGCTCTCCGATCCGTGGTACGCGTACCCGTGCCGGCGCAGAACCTCGCCGTGCTCCTCGAGCGGGGGCGAGAAGGCCTCCCCGTCGCGCGCGCGCTGGAACGGCGACGCGTCCACGAACCGCCCGTCCATCGCGCCCGCCTTACTCGCCATCGACTCCACCAGCATGCCGATGGTCATGCGGCTGGGAAACGCGTGCGGGTTGATCAGGATGTCCGGCCGCACGCCCGTGCGCTCGCAGTACGGCATGTCGTTCTCCGGCCACAGGAACGACAAGACGCCCTTCTGCCCGTGCCGAGACGAGAACTTGTCGCCGATGATCGGGTTACGGTTGAAACGCATCGTCACGGACATCTTGGTCTCCTTCTTCCCGCGCGCGCCGGGCGCGTGCATGAGCGCGACGCGGTCCACCACGCCGCCGTCCGCGCCCTTCACCTTGGTCAGACGCGCGCGCCCGGTGGCTTTGTTCAAAACGGACGCGATGGCGCTCCCCGGCTCGATCTTCGAGCCCGGACGCGGCGCGCCGTCCGCGTCCACCGCCGCGTCCGGTGCCTTCTTCTCGGGCGCGTTGGCGCCGGAGCCGCGGCGCCCGCGCCCCCCGGACGCGATATCGGCGCGCTTCCCGAACACCTCGCCGTCCGCCGCGGCGGCGGCGGGCACGGAGATTGTGTCGGTCTTGTACAGCGTCGCGTGCGCGAGCCCGCGCTCCATCGACCCTTTGTTCACGATCATCGCGTCCTCCATGTCGTACCCGGTGTACGCCAGCACCGCCACCACCGCGTTGGTGCCGAGCGGGTAGTCGTCGATGGCGTACCGGTCGTACGCGTCGGTGAGCGCGATCGGCCGCTGCGGTGTCTGCAGGCGGTACAGCTTGGTGTCCGGGCGGTAGCAGAACGAGTGCATGGGCAGACCCATGGTCTGCTTCCCCATCTGGCACTGGTACATGTTCCGCGGGCTCTGGTTGTAGTCGCTCCACGGCGTGCACGACGCGATGGCGCTCAGCATCGCCATCGGACCCGTTTCCTCGTGCGTGAAGACGAGCCCCTCGCTGCCGCCGGCGCCGCCGTCCGGACACCGCACGGACATGAACACCTGCTCCAACGATCCGATGTGCTCGATGGCGCCGGTGGCCACCTGGCGCACTGGGCGCATCAGGCGCGAGGGCGAGCTGAACAGGTAAATGCCCGGGAACGCGCCCGCGCCCGAGACGGGGGGGACGTACGCCACCTCCAGCGTCGCGGGAACCCGCGGCGGTGACGCGACTTTCGCCGCGCGCAGCGCCGCCGTCGCCGCCGCCGCCTCCGCGGCGCGTACCGAGCCAACCACCACGCCGTCGAGCATGACGCTCAGATGTTTCGGGGGCGGGGGCACGCTGCTCAGACGCCGCCCGGCGCAGAGGAGCACACCGGCGGAGGCGAGTGCTTTCAGGACGGCCGCGAACGAGGGCGACGGCGCGGCGCCCGCGTCGGCGCCGGAGACGTCCACGCGCGCGACGTCGACGTAGCACGCCGCGGCGAGGTGGTTGAGCAACCCGCAAGGGCTTCCGTCCGGCGTGTGCACCGGGCACAGGAAGCCCCAGCTCTCGGGCAGGAGCTTGCGCACGGTGGTTGTTCTTAGCTCCGCGAAGTACGCGCCGCGGTGCACGGAGCGGAAGTGCGAGAGGTACCGCATGTAGTTGAGCTTGTCGGCGACGATGGTGAACCCGCTCGTCTGGCTCAGACCCAAGCCGCTCTTGCTGGCGAGGTTGCCCGTGGCCAAAAAGTACTCCACCAGCCTCCCGATGTCCATCTTGGCCATCGCGCCGGTCGCGACGCGCGCGAACCACTCGGGGTCACCTAAATCCGCAGCTTGCGGCCGCTCCTCGTGCTCGCGAAGCACCGCGCGCTTGGCGAGCAAAAGCGCCTCTCTTAGCTTCTCGCGCACGAACGTCTGGATGAGCAGCCCGGGGAGCAAAATCTCGTGGTGCATGTTCGAGTCGGGATTATCCGGCGCGCAGTGCCCGGTGACGAGCGCGTAGAGCTTCTGCATCATGAACACCAGCAGGTTGAACTTGTCCTCCTTGTTGTCAGGCGGAATGTGCACGAAGATGTGCTCCGCCAACAGACGCTCGCCCACACGTTCGTTCGTCTCCCAAGGGTCCGCCTCGAGCTGTAAACGGAAGTGCTCGCCGAGGTACGCCAGAGCTTGCGTTTGCGTCCGCACGAAAAGCGCGGCGGTTTCTTCGAGCACGATCGTCGCCCTCTCTCTCGCGAATTCCACGGCGCCCTCTCCGGGCGTGCCGGTCGCGATCAAATCGCACACCTCGCGGTCGGAGACGTTCGCGAGCGCGCGAACGATCAGACCGGCGGGGATGAAGTATTCTTGCCTGCGGAACACAAACGCGACGCGCGCGCCGCCGTCTGACGTGTAATGCACGCGGACCGTCGCGGAGTGCTCGTCAGGGGTGACGCAACGAATCGCGGTGGCGAACGGCGTGTACGTCCTTCCTCGCGAGGCGTACGCGCCGCGTTTCATGGCCATCACGTAGTGCCGCCTCTGCTGGATCAGCAGACGCACGATGCGTTCGTTCCCGTTGCAGATGAAGTAGCCGCCCATCTCCTTCTGCTCCTCGCCCTTGCCTACGAGCTGTTTCTGCGTCAGGCGTTGCAGGTGGCACGCCGAGCTCTGCACCATCGTCGGGATGGACGTCAGCCGGAAC
>Ga0181601_10003261_pt1 | contig 13742 bp, 10 predicted proteins | sample 041ome_8_FD_133020 | JGI IMG/M metagenome (GOLD analysis project Ga0181601, IMG submission 133020) | Coastal salt marsh microbial communities from the Groves Creek Marsh, Skidaway Island, Georgia - 041407BS metaG (megahit assembly) | ecosystem: Environmental > Aquatic > Marine > Intertidal zone...
GTCGTCGTCGAGGATCGGCGCGCGAGAGCGCGACGCGGGATCGGATGTACGCGACGCGCGGCGCGACGGCGACGACGACGGCAGGGCGGCGGCGGCGCGAGCGCGCGCGAGGCGGACGCGGGGTGACGACGACGATGCGGTCGGGTGCGGGGGCGCCCGCGCAGGCATCGGCGTCGCTGGAGAGTTTCGCGATGAAGACGTACGTCGAGCGCGAGTTGGATGCGCAAGGGCGGGTGGAGGTGATGAAGAGACCTCGTGTTGATTTTACGCAGATTTTAGACATTGTGCGACCGATTGTGGATGCGGTGAGCGCGCGCGGGGACGCGGCGGTGCGCGAGTATACGGAGAAGTTTGACGGCGTGACGTTGGACGCGACGACGGTTTGTGTGGAGGATTTACCGGATCCTGTGCTCGATGATGATGTGAAGAAGGCGTTTGATGTGGCGTATGAGAATATTAAGGCGTTTCATGCGGCGCAAAAGGGGAACGGGGACGTGGACGTGGTGACCATGCCGGGGGTGCGGTGTCGACGCGTGGCCCGACCGATCGGGGCTGTTGGGTTGTATGTTCCGGGAGGTACGGCGGTGTTGCCGTCGACGGCGCTGATGTTGGCGGTGCCTGCAGCGATTGCGGGATGCGAGCGCGTGGTGCTCGCGACGCCGCCGAGAAAGGATGGGTCCATCGTGCCCGAGGTGTTGTACGTCGCGAAGAAGGCTGGGGTGACACACATTTTGAAGGCTGGTGGCGCGCAAGCCATAGCGGCGATGGGTCACGGCACGGAGACGTGCCCGAAAGTTGATAAGATTTTCGGCCCCGGGAACCAGTTTGTGACGGCGGCGAAGATGTCGTTGCAAAACTCAGACGCTATGGTATCCATCGACATGCCCGCCGGCCCGAGCGAAGTGCTCGTCATCGCGGACAAGGATGCGCCCCCGGCACACGTGGCTGCGGATTTATTATCCCAAGCCGAGCACGGTCCGGATAGCCAAGTTGTTCTGGTGACATTCCCGGATGTGGACTTGAAGGCGATCACGGATGCCGTCGCCAAGCAGGCGAGCGAGTTACCGCGCGCAGACATCACCGCCAAGGCGCTCGGGCACTCCTACGCCGTCGTTGTAGACGACATGGCTGCCGCGTGCGACTTTAGCAACAGATACGCTCCCGAGCACTTGATCGTGAATGTTGAAAACGCCGAATCGTACTTGCCGCAATTGGATAACGCCGGTTCCATCTTCCTCGGTCGATGGACGCCTGAATCCGTCGGTGACTACGCGAGCGGAACCAACCACGTATTGCCCACGTACGGTTACTCCCGTATGTACTCTGGTGTGTCGTTGGACTCGTTCATCAAGTACATGACCGTTCAAGAATTGTCCAGAGAGGGATTAGAAGCTCTGGGTCCGCACGTCGCCCGCATGGCGACAGTCGAAGGCTTGGACGCGCACCGTTCCGCCGTCACGCTTCGCCTAGGTATGGACTAATCTTTTCAATCGAGAAAACTTTCGAATGCGCCGAATTTATTGTCTTTAATAACACAGTACATACAGTTATACTTGACGTCCGCATCACACACCGTCGCCGCGCTTACCCGTTCGAGCTTCGTTCGCGCTAGCGCTCCAAGACAAGATTGCTCAACAGATCGTCACAACCTGGCGCGCCTGCGCTCGCGAACCACCGCGCGTGTCGTCACTTATACACGACATGAACGCAGATGAAGCCGCGAAGTGCGTCGAGATCGCGCGTCGAGCGCTGGAGACGGCGACGTGCGAGGCTGATCTCGACAAGGCGCTGCGATTCGCACAGAAAGCGTTAAAGCTCAAGGCGGACTACGCCGCTGCCGAGGCGCTTGTGCGCGAGATAGCCGCGCGTCGCGCGCATGGATTTACGGAGAGTGCGTCTAAGGCGTCGAGCGCGGATCGGGCGTCGTCGGGGGCGCGTTCGGGGGGCGCGGGATCGGCATCGGCATCCGCGCGCGCGAGCGGGGCGAGCGAAACGAAAGCGTCGACCAAGCGAGGGACGCCCGAGCAAGAAAAGCTCATCGCGCGCATTAAAAAGGCTGGTGGTGACTATTATGAAGTTTTAGGCGTGCCCAAAGGGTCGAGTGATGCGGATATTAAAAAGGCGTATAGAAAAGTCGCGTTGAAGTTGCACCCTGATAAATGTCACGCCACGGGCGCAGAAGAAGTGTTTAAGACGGTGAACAAGGCATTTGCGTGTTTGAGTGATCCGGATAAGAAAGCGGCCTTCGACCGGTATGGCAGCGAAGAGCCCATGGGCGGAGGATTTGGACCCGGAATGCGTCGGCGGCAACCGGGAGGCGCGACGAATGGCGGATTCGACGGCTTTGGCGACGATTTTGATCCTGCAGAGATTTTCAACATGTTCTTCAACGGCGGCATGGGTGGAATGGGGGGTGGTTTCGGCCCCGGATTCAGAGTGCACTCGTTCGGGGGTAATCCGTACGCACAGAGGCGGCAGCACTACACTAGGCAACAGCAACGTCCAGGCGCGTCTTCGGCGGGCGTCGACGATAGTGCCACACTCGTGCGTAACATCCTGCACTTGCTTCCAATATTGTTGCCAATCATGCTGTACTTTTTGAGTCCGAGAGAGGAGTTGTATTCTTTCGTTAGAACGACCGAATTGAAGGACGTGTTGAGGACATCGCGCATGAATATTCCTTTCTACGCGAACCAACGCGCGTTTGACGAAAAGTTTTCCGATGCGACCGCTCGTCGTCGCATAGAAAGTCAGATTGAAAGTGAGCGCGTGAACATGTACCAGCAAAATTGCCAGTACGAGCGTTCGCGATGGACTATGACGACGCGACCGAATTGCGACAGATTGCGAGAGCTGCAAGCGCAACACCCGAGCGTGTTCCGTTCGCAATACTCGCCTTGGTAGTTTGTTTAGAGTTGATCATTAAATATAACAAAACAACAACGTTCCTGATATGTACACATATGCAATCTACGACACAATCACGTCGGTGTGGACGCGATGGTAAACACGGCTAAAATCCTTACGCAGAGGAAAATTAAAACACTCGCCATCGCAAAAACGACAGCGAGCGCGTAGTATTCCATGGCTAACACGCGGTTGCCGATTCGACCTCTGAACACGACATCGTACATGCCTGTTGCAAATCCGGTGAATGCAGCCCTTGTCGTCGTCGCAACCGTGGAGAGCACTAAACGACGGTTCTCTTTATTCAGTGTCGCGGCGCGAAACAAATCCTTCCACGACCCGACGAGCGACGGAACCTCATCCCGCAATATGACAAGTTGCGGTGTACTCGCAGGTGCATCCACAGTGTGCCGTAATGGCGATGTTGGCGAATCCGTTTCACGCGGCGCCTTTACTGGCGTCACATTCTCCTCGCGATACGTCTCCGCCGTAGCCGTGACGTACGTCCGCACGCTCGTCTCCACTAGCGCATTCATAAACTCTAAAAACAGCTTTTTATTCGATGAATCACGCACACTCGCAAACATATCATCGTACATATTCGTTCCTGCCGTTTCGCGCACGTAAGTCGTCATTGCGGCATCGACGATCTTGGTGCCAACCTCAAACGCGAGCTCTTTTTTTTTCGCGTCGTCTAAAAACGCCGCTGCGCTCTCCGCCACCGTCTCTCTCGCATCACTCGTGCTCGCCCCGTATCCTGTCAACGCTTGAATAACCTCAATGTTATCCTTCGCCACGCTCACGCACGACTGCATCAAATTCCTCGAGGTTTCACCGACGAAATCCCCCAGAGCTTTGAGCCGGTGCGGCGCCACCAAGGCGTCCACCACTGATTCCATCAAGTTATCCCCCGCTGTCGACGCCACCCCTACCCCAGCGTTCGCCAGCGTGCTAGACGTCAATGCACCACCCCGTTGCGTAATTCCACTCGCCACTGCGCTCGCAACTTTCGCCACCGCGCCCGTAACCTCTTTATTCTCCATCAACGCGCACGCGCGAATTAAACTCTCCGGGACGGCTCTCGCGACGCGCTCACCCTCGCCCCCGCCGCCCTCGCCCCCGCCCTCGTCGCGCTCATCCACAACGAATGCCTTGACATCTTCCCCGACGTGTTGCAACACCTCTCCGAGCGCGATGAACCCGGCGTAGTAGGACATTGTCGCGTTTACGAATCGTTTATACGATTCCCGTTGCTGCACCTCTTCAAACGCTGCGTGTGGCGAACATCGTACGTGTCGTCAGTCCCCTGTCGGGCGCCGCGCGCGATGCTCGAATCGCCCACTGTCGCCGCACGTACCGTAATATCCTATCGCCAGCGCGCTCGACGCGACGAGCACGTTGCGCGTGGTGAACATGATTGCGAAGCGCGCGCCACCGAATGGCGTCACAACGCCGCGTCTCGATCGCCTCATCGTCGGCACCGTCGTCGGTGGCGCGAGCGCACGCACTGACGCGTTTCGCATCGCGTTTCGCGTCACGTTGTCGGTGCGATGTCGCGCGCCGAAGCGTTGGCGCGAAGAGCGTTTGCGAATGCTCGCGCGCTGACGTGGGCCAAGTCTGCATTCGCATCGCGTGACGCCGGCGCGAGCGAATCTGCGCACGTCGCGCGTGTGCTGAGCGTGTACCGTCGGATTCTTCGTCGAGCGCGCGCGTTGGAGGACCCGTGTGCGCGGCATTACGCGCACTCGAGGGCGATGGAGCTGTTTCGAAGACGCGCCGACGCGACGAGCGCGAGAGACGCGGAGGCGTATGTGCGCGAAGGTGCGCGCATGGCGCGTCGTTTGAAGCGAACATCGCACGCGATTGGATCACCGATCGTGCATGTAAAGGATTTACGTGCGCTGTTGGAGCATGCGTACGGGTTGCGAGGCAGGTTTAGGCATTTGGTGAAGGCGTGCGAAGAGCAGACGGTTTCGACGGCGGCGCCGAGGAGGCGGAGACCAGAGCGGTTTATGCTTCCGACGGTCTGCGTGGAGACTGGGGAGACGTATGCATTAAAGTATTTGTTTCATGCGCTCGAAGGGAGATATGATGGCGCCGATGACGCTGGCATGGATCGAGGAGAGAGTTTGGAGCGTCAAATGCGAGCGTTGCGGTTGCGCGTTCCAACGTATAGACCGCCGCAAAGCGGAGAAAATGACGACGACATCGACGACAGTGGCGATGAGTGTGACGACGACGAGTGTAACCACGTTGACGCTCGTGGGCCATATGCTTGGGAAGTTGCGACGGCGAGCGACCGCTCGAGCGATGATGTCGGTCCATACGGCGTAGGCGCCCTGCCGTCGCGGGATAGTTGGGAAATGATGCACCTTGCATTGTTGAAGACGACCTTCGTGCCCGCGATGCACGAACATGTGAAGCACATGCCCCGACGAATGCGGCGCGTATATGAACGAACGTTTGAACTCGAGAAGGATGCGTTGGCGATCGAAAATATGCACGAGGATGGGACAGTGGACGACATCGACGTCGTCGACGGACGCATCGTCGCGAAGTGCAGCGAAACATAGCAAAACATTAGCCGTCATTGTATGGTACTAGTAATTTACTTTTTGATTTCAATACGTCTTTTACGTGGCGTCTTCATCTGGAAAGACGCCTTCCTTTGAGTTTAGCGCCTCGTCACTCCACTCAATGCCAGACTGTGGCAGCTCCGGAATCTGCACCCCCGCAGCGTCTAATGCATCGCACAAAACATCGATTGCGCGTGTTTTTATCTTGTCCGATTCTGCCAAAGCTTCAATCATTTGTCGCGCGCGCGTGACACCCGTCAACATCGCCTCCTTCTCTCGCGCCTCGTTCATCCACTGCTCTGCGAGCGCCGCCACGAATGGATCACTCGGCGTCGCATTAGACACTAAAAACGCACGCCATTGACAAATGAAATCCTCGCGGATACGATGCGCGACATCTTGCATCTCCGTTGTACGTTTGCTCTGCCGAACGTGCTCGCTCCATTCGCGAAGCCGCGCGCCAGCTTCCTCGGCGTTGGTTTCTTCGTGCGCGAATGATTGCATCGGCGGCGCCGACGGCGACGCTGACGGCGACGCCGATACTGAAGACGGAACTTCGACTTCTGTGCCGTCGCTATCGATTCGCACGCGCCGCGCCGGGCCTATGGGCGACGAAGACCTTCGACCAATCCCGCTCGGACTCACAATGCGTGGGCTCTTCTCCGCGCTCCCAAACGTTGCGTTCTTATCCACACGCAACGCCGGCGGCGGTGTCGACCGCACGCGAGACCCATCACCTGTCCCTTGCGTCACCGCGCTCGACACCATCTGCAACGCGTGCGCCGCACGCGCGAAAGATGTCGTCGTCACGCGACCGTCGGCGCCGCGCTCAATCAAATCCAACACCTGCTTCACCCCGGGTACGCTCGCGCTCATACGCTCTAATTGATCCAGCGCGCGCTCAATGTGTTCATGTGCCTCATCGTCGTTCTTCGGCGATGGTGGTCCGTAATCCTCGGTCGGAATGCGCGCGTACCCGGGCGGAGGTGCGTCGGCGTCGGCGTCGGTTTGAACACGCGGGACGTACGAGTAGCGCGAAGGCTCCGTCGCCGCGCTCAGCGTCCGCGCGCGCAAAGCGTCCATGCGCTGCTTCAAATTATCCATGGGCGATTTCGGCGTCATGATGTCGCCGAACCTCGAATGAGGTGCGTCGATGTCTGACGCCTGGCGTACCGGAAATTGAATTTCGTATTAAAAGCGTCCCGATAAAATACTTTCGCCCAGTATACAAAACTTTCGCCCACCGCCACGGCGCTACTTTTTCTTCTTTCCCGCGACAGCCACCACGGGTGCGGGTTTATTCATGTTCAAGCTCAAAATAACGTTCCATACGATCGAACACGCGGACATGTAGAGCACTTGGTGCTTGGTCGGCACGCACATGAAATTGACGCTCGACGCCGGCACCCAAAACGACCATCCCGCGCGCAGCGTCGGGAGCATGTCGCGCTTCAATTTCCCGGGGTATGACTTGACATCGTTAGACCACACCGCGCCCCATAAGAAGAACGTGCTCACCACGACCGGGCCCAAAAGAGCTTGATTGAGGAATACTTTGGTCGCAAAGGGCGCGAGCGACTCGGTGGTGAGCGCAAACGCGCGCGCGGGCCACCGCTTCGCGAGCTCAATGTACCAATAATGCTGCACCGGCCCATAGAAGAAAAAGTTATACATGGCTTGTTTGAACGTGCGCGTGAAGTCATGCGCGACGTCGGGCGCAGCCGCGGTGGGTTTCTTTTTGGACCCGGCGGCTTCGACCGCGGCAGCCGCGCGTCGCGTCCCAGCTTCGCGTCTTTGCGCCACGGAATCCCCCACGCACCCGAGCGCCGCACACACCACCGCTGATTTCAACAGCGGCTTGGAATTCAACGCCTCGAGTGCGCCTTGCGCACCGGACGCGCGCGTGCGCGTGTGCGCCCCGCGCGGTTTGGGGTGCTGGCCGTTAAAGCGCAACGGCGCGTTCCACCCGAACGCGGACGACGGGAACTTCATGACGACGACGACGACGGCGAGTGACGACGACGACGACGACGACGACGGTTGTGAGCGCGCGGCGCGAACGACGGCGCGGTGGATGCGTCAGTGAGTGAGGAAAGCACTTTTTCACAACTAGACTGAGACTTACAACTTACAACGCGTACACGCGCGGGTGACGACGTCGGGCGGCGTTAGCCGCCGCTAATGGGTGGCACGATGGCAATTTCATCGCTCGCGCGCACCGCGGTGGTGCCTTCGTCGTCGACGGCGACGTAGTTTTGGTTCAACGCGAACACGGCGGTGGGGAGCACCGACACGAGCGCGGGGTGCGCGACAAGCAGCGCCGCGCGCACGGCGGCGATCGTCGCGTCGGTGTCTGGAATGGTGATACGTTGCGAGCTTTGTGCGGTTATTTCTCGCGCGCGGGCGAAGAAGAGGATGGTGACGTCAACCATGACGACGGAGCTCGAGGCGGCGAGTGGAGGACTAGCGCGCGTTACGGACTACGTCTTCTACGATGTCGACTACATCGGCGACGTACATCGCCTGCTATGCGCTAAATATACATGAGAATAATGATTACTTCCCCGTCGTCCCGTACCCTTCTTCGGCATTTTTCAATAACGCTGAACCAACGGACGGGGCCTCGCCTCCGTTTGAATCGTCTTCGCCGTCTTCGCCGTGGTCGAGCTCAGGGAACAGGCAAAAGTAGAGTTCGACGAGCACCAACACGAAACACAGCGAGAAACACAACATCGAGGCAATTTGTAAAATCTCCGTCAGATCGAAACCAAACAGTGAAAACTTGAATGGTGAAATCAATCCTTTGCCGTTGGGTAAGACTAAAACGTCGTCGGGTTCCAAATACACGTCTTGGCCGCGCTTGACGCTCCACTTTTTACTCGATCCCAATGCGCATGATTTTCCATCGGTGAGCGGGTAGTTTTGTTCAGTATACAGCCCGCATGTGCCGTAGCCACCCTCACCAATCTCCATGGAGAGCTTGGCGTAGCCATCCTCGCCCCAGTCGTCGTCGTATGAATTCTTCATGATCCAGTACGGCTGCTTGGATGGAACGTCGTAGCCCCAACCGACGAGCACCGCTGCGTGGTTAATCGCGAGCAACGGGTCGTCGCTCGCCGGTGGACAGTCTTCCAATCGTACGATGCCACCGCCATAGAGTTGTAGAGGCTTGACGTTCAAACCAACTGCGACGGTTTGTTGTTGCAACGCCGTCATTAAATTCACCGACGTGGAGACGCCCTCGAGTGGGGCAATTTCACAATAGCCTTCAATCTTTACGCCCGTCGTGTCTGGGCTCTTGGCCACGTCGCAGCTGCTGCCTTCAGGGAAATCCGCTGCGGTTAACACACCCTTGTCTTGCACGTTAATCCACGCGTATGCCGTCGCCATGTTCCCAGTACTGCACTCTGAATCCAGATTGTCGCATGATAACAAATGGTACGGGCTCACCGAGTTGCGCTTGCCCGTGGCGATTGCGGTGCTATCGCCGATGACTTGCGCCGTGGTAAATGCCCAACATCCAGAACACATCCCTTGGCTGTAAATAGGCCCAATGTCAATCTTTGTGCGCCAATCGAACGCGCGTGGGAAGCCCTTTTCAATGTAATTGAATGTGGTTTCGTCTTCGCCCAAGTCGGACGACGATGCGCGTTTGGGTGCGCGCATGAGTGGCTTTGCGGTGCGCCTTGAGGCCGCGGCCGCTTGATTTTTCGCATGGGCAGACAAATCGCCGAGCGTTGGGAGCAAGTACGTCTTGCCCGGGTCGCTATGTGCCGCAGATACGGCATCTTTTGTTCCTACGGTGGTGATGTTGGCGTACGTCGCGTGCTCGCGCGCAAATTCTTCGGATTCTAAATCCGCGAATCGCGTCACGCGCTTCTGCATCCCACCTCGGCTATTTGTTTCCTCAATGTCCGCTAAATTTGACAAGAAGACTTCTTGACGGCGATACGCCTCCGCACACGGATACGCCTCGGTGGGGCAATACTGCTTTTGCTTGCCGTACCTCTGGACAAAGTTTTTAAACCGCGGGTCGAGCTCCACCTTCGTCGTTGCCGTCTCTGTGTGATCGACATCGCCTCTTGCAGTGGGTTTTGCATCAATCACGGGTAAGCTCGCCGCCGCGGACGCATCTAACACATCTTTACTCACTTGTACGTCGCCTACGCGCGTCCTTCGCTTTTCACCGCCGTCGACCGAGTCGCGCGCGGCGCCCAACGCCGCCGCTTCAAACGCCCGTTCGCCTCTCGGCAAATGCGTCTTACGACCACCATACTGCACGTGGCGATGCGTGAACTCCTCCTCGGTCAAATCTGCAAACTTTCCGACACCCATACGCATGCCGCCAGGCGGCACTTTGGCGTTGTGCGCGTCCACTCTCGCTATATTCGCCTCAAAAATCTTCTCCCTACGCGCGCTCTCCGCGCATGGCATGTTCGCCGCATTCCCGCAGTATTTTGCGGCACGCTCGGGGTTTTTCGCGAGCCACGCCATGAATCGCTCGCCGTGTGGCGATGTCGACGACGAAGGATTCCATTCGCGCTCCGCTAACACCCTCGCATCTGAGCGTGCAACACCATCACCGTCGCTCGATAACGCCATCGACGCACGCGGCACCGCATCCGTGGCATCACGCGCGATGTTTATCACCTCTCCCGGCACGCGAACGGCGCGCAACCCGCCGCGATTACCTACACCGGCGTCATTCGTCGCGCTGGTGATCGGCTCAAAGTCGTTCGCCGCGCGGCGATCGTCATCGCGCGGCGACGCGATGACGTCGACGTCGAGCGCGGCGACGCGCGCGGCTAGAGTCATGCTCAGCATGACTATCGCGAACGCCGCGATGCGGCGGGTGCGTGCGCGCATCGTGCGCGACGCGTTGTGACGTGGGGCTGATGCAGAGGGTGTTGAGGCTAAAACTAAGGCAAAGGCGTTCGCGAAGGACATTTGGCAGGTGTTTCCGCGCGCGAATCGATGCTAACGCGTGATGTGAAGTTACAAATGAGACTAAGGGTGCGCGAAAGGGTGATATATCACGCGGGGGCGTCGGCAAGAACTGGGTCGAGCGTGGCTCGGATGGATTTGGGGAGCGCGCAAGACGCGGTCGAGCGCGACGCCGGCGTTAAACGAGCAAACGTGGAGAGTAAATACGTCGATGCATCGTCGGCAAAAGCGCGGACACATGCGACATATATAGCGTACTTTCGTTCGTCGTGTCTAAGCACGCTGTCTTTGGCTTGGGACAGAGCGAGGAGGGTGGCGGCGGCGCGACTCAGTGTCGATTCAAGAGACGCCGCGAGGCGACTTTCAACGTCGAGCACACCCGTGAGGTGACGAAGCTCGTTGTACGCCAATAACACACCATTCGTAAATGTGGCAACGGGCACGAAATCGAGCAAAGACACGGGCGGGTCATCAGCATCGTCGCCTTCGGGCTTGCTCGAAGGTGTCGTGGAGACGCTCGTCCACGTCGCGCTCTCGAGCGCTCGCTCGAATTCATCACCAGCTGTCGCTAGCGCGGCGTCGAAAATACCTACCGCCGCATCTGTAAACAAAGGTCTGAGCAACGGACGAGTGTCCAAACCTACGCGTGCCAGAGATGTACCACAGTATTGACAGTGCTCGTATACGGATGCCAACGCTCCGCCTTCGTACATGCGCGGCAACGTCGCTTCGATAAGCGCCAAATACTTCGACACCCTATGCGTGGCCCAACTATATAACAATGATCCTCCATCAATCCCCGCGTTCGATTTTGTATCGCTCGCGGACTCGTCGGAGAAGATGGCGCGATACTGCATGACGACGTCAAACAACGCTACTCGGTGCGTATCTGTGAGCTTTTTCAAGTAATCATACGCATTGGAGTCGTCTAAATCCCCAACCGCGTTGGCGATGTATTCTTCTCGGCACGATAAGAAAGTCTGACGCAGTGCCATCTCATCATACGCGCTTAATCGACGCAAGTAGCCGATAACGCGTAAACACTCAGGAAGTTGAATCCCCACGCGTAACCGCCCTAACAACGCTCTCAACATCTCTGCACTCGACGCCCGAGCTTCATCCGCAAGCGTTTTGATCAGCCCAATGTGTCCGTGCGTCGTTTCCATCTTGGCGACAAAGTTTTCTAAATCCAACGCTTCGTCGTAGTGACCGTTACGCACACACGCGTCCAATAACTTTGGAATCTCCAACAACTCCCCCATCGTCGTGCTATTATTCAGTAGCGTCCTATTCATCGTTCGCGCCTTCGCAATCTCCTGCGCGCCCTTCACGAACGCTTCACACCCGAGTCTTAAACTCGGTAGCTGCGCGCGCAGCGTCTCGAGCAACGTTTCAATATCCTTCGCTTCGGAACGCGTCGCCGCGTAACACTCTGCCGCGCCAATGTACGCCTTGTAATTGCGCACGGATACGTCTTCTAAGCGCTGTCGCGCGCGAGCGGCTTCTTCTTCCAGCCTCGCGGGTTCCTACGCGCGTGAAACGGGTCGTTAGATCAGCGCAAACTTTACAATCAACAATACGATTATTACAACGCCGTTCCGCTGCTGCGGTCGAGCGTGCAAATGATCTGGCGGTCACATCGAATAAATACGTACATCTGCGAGTTGTTCGACGCCGCGCGCGAGAAGCTGCGACGCATAGGTCGCATCTACGGTTGACGTAGATGTCGTCATCGGGCTACGCGCTCTGCGCAGTGGCGCCGGGACGTTTGGGTCGCGCGGATACGGACATGTGGAAACAAATAACTTTAAGTGACTTACAATTGCATGCAACGTTAAGAAGATAATGTACGGAATGTGTCTCTGCTGTTCTAAGAGCGCGTAATGGTATATGATGCGATGGTTACGCAAGCTTTGCTGCCCACGTCGTCGTCTTGGTAGCAGATGCGTCAAAGGTGGTTTGATCGGATGTGTCCGAGTTTGGCGTGCCACCGAGCGATGGAAACGTAGTCTCGCATTCGAGAACTTCACTAGTAAGTGGTCGAGTGCGAGACTTTCGCGAACGGACGCGTTTCTGCTTGGTGGTGGCGGATATCTCTTCGTTGGCGGCGGCGCCTGCGGGCGCGTTCGCGCTGTCATCTGAATGTTCATCCTCCACAGTAGCGCCTGCGGTTGTCGATGGCGGTGTCGGCGTCGTTGGTCGCTCGCTCACAGGTTTCGTGGCGTTGGCTTTGAGAACGGCAATGGGAGCAGAACCCTTCGGGCCCCAAGATGGCTTGGTCGCGCTCGGAGGCGCCTCCTTCTGTGGAGAAGCTTCAGAGTTCAACTTTTCTTCAACTTCCTTGAGAACACTTGCCATCGTCACTGGTTCGCTAGCTTGAGACGCGTTGCAATCGCTGTCCGGGCCGAATTTCGGCGGTAATTTTGCGACTCCAGCCCAGGCTTGCGGAAAAGTCGGAGACGGTCGAGGCGAACGAGGACGTTGAGGCATCGGATTTGACGCCTCCTCATCTTGCAACGACTGAACTTGAGGAAAGTGTGCTTCAAGATCATTTTCGAATGAAGTCGACCGTTGATCTTCGCTAAAGTATCCACTGCCTGCGCGCTTGATGGTGCCCGGCGGCGGCGCACCCGGCGGCGGCGGCGGTGGCGGCGGCGGTGGCAGCGGCTGAAATTGCTGCTGTTGTTGCTGCCGAGATCCATTGTTGTTCTTGTTGCCCTTTGTTTGTCTGGATGTGTTACGCGAACGATTGTACGGTGCCTTGCCGAGTTTCGGACGATTATTCGATCGACGTTGATCGGCGTTTGCCCGCGCAGCTTCAGCGCGCTCATACGCTCGTCGATGATGGAACACGCCAAACATGAGATGCTCGCGAATCGTATCAAGACAACCAGTAAAGATGTCGTTAATACCAGGCGCGGTGGCGTCTTCAGGGATTGGCGGCGATGGTTTATGGTCACCTCCGTCGGTCTTCTCATCCGCGTCGTCCGATGAGACGCTCTGCGGGGGAGACGTCGAAAGCTTGGCGCTGTCATCTGACAAATCAATCGAAGGACGACCGTTTGCCCCACGCTCCTCAAGTTCGGCGCGCGTTTCATCGTCGACGATATCCCATCGTCCCCAGTGAATGCCACGCTCGCCCGTAGAAAGGGATGTTTGCGATGCCGTGCGTTCGATCTTGCGCTCCGGAGACGGCGTGTTACCGAGCCAGTGATTGACAGCGTCGACTTCATCGTCCGCGGCTTTATTCGCGTCGATTTCATCCTGCACCTCGCTATCGAATGGCAATTGACGAGGCTGTAGTTCGTCAACGAC
>Ga0181601_10003263_pt1 | contig 13740 bp, 4 predicted proteins | sample 041ome_8_FD_133020 | JGI IMG/M metagenome (GOLD analysis project Ga0181601, IMG submission 133020) | Coastal salt marsh microbial communities from the Groves Creek Marsh, Skidaway Island, Georgia - 041407BS metaG (megahit assembly) | ecosystem: Environmental > Aquatic > Marine > Intertidal zone...
CGGCCCTCGCCGCCGGACTTGAGCTCGGCGCGCGCGACGACGCCGGAGCGCGGGGAGGACCACGCGACGAGCCCCGAGGGGGGGGCGGCGGTCCGGGCGGCGGCTGGGAGGTCGCGCGCGCGCGCGAACGCGGCACGCCTCACGCCTCCCGCCGCGTCCCGCGGGGCGGGGACTCGCGCCTGCGCTCGCGCGCCGCGAGCGACGCCCGGGGCAGAGAGCGACATGTGCGCTGAACCGCGCGTGGCGGTGTGCGCGGAGCCGCGGCGGGGCCGACCGCGACACGCATTCTCGAAGTCGATAAAAAAGCGTCGAGACTGGCGCCACGGGCGTCTCGGTCGTCTCGTTCGTTCTCGCGACGCTTGACCGGTCTCGCCGAGTTGAAATGATCTTTCCGCGATCGGAAAAACGCGTCCGATCGCGCGCGCAAAAGCGTGCGAAAGTGTGAAATGTTTTTTTTGCGCCTATGGGCATTCACGCAGGCGCGCGCGTGAAACTGCCGAAAAAGCCAACCCTCCCTCTTCGGCACTAAAAAGCGCTCTCTGCCAATCACGCGCGCGTAATATCTACTTTCGCGAGGAAAAAGCTGTCGTGGAGCCCTAAAAATGCCTCTTTTCCGTGTCTAGAAACTCGAGAAACGCGAGCCTCGTCACGCGATCGGTTTTTTCCGCGATCGGGCTCTTGTCGAGGGAGAATTCTTGAGTCGTAGACGGACGCAATCCTCGTAAAAGCGAACCGCGGAAACTAGATTTTATCACAAACGCAATTTCGGAAAGTGGGGACGCGATTCGTATGCGAACACAGTCTCAGCAGCGCGTCACCAAAACGTCATTCGGGAACCTCCTCGATTGCGTTTTGCGAATCCGCGAACGTCTGAAGAAACGTGAGCCTCTATATTGCTTTTGTCGCGGTGGACTATATCTTGAACCCGCTCGCGTCGAGGGCCGTACTTCAACCAACACCGGCGTGTCGCTTCGTGCGTACCTAGGTCGACCGCTTCGCGCGAGTTAACCTCCGGTTTAGGTTGCATCACTCCCGCGCACGCACCGTTCGGGGAGACGCGCGGCGCTTTCGAGGCCAGCGCGCGCAACCGCGGGCTCGCGAAATTCGCCGCGAAGCGGTAGATTTCGGGCGGTAAAAGCGAAACGATGTCACCCGCGATGGCGAAGGCGGAGGCGGCCACGCGAGGCGCGAAAGCCGACCAGTCAGACGCGGTCGCGGCCAAAAAGGCTACCGCCAAGGGCAAGAGCGACGACGCGTTCGGTCTGGTGCGTCCCGCGATCCCCGCGCGTCCTCCCAACGCGGGTCTCCCGTTGAGGAATCTCGCGCTTTTTTCTAAACAGGCTAGGGCCGTAGTCTCATTGCTTTTTCCCGCGAGGAGACCGCCGGATATCCCGCCGCGTTCGCGCGGAGAGACGCGCGCGGAGGCCGCCCGCGGCGCGCGCGTCATCACGAGCGACGCGTTCCGAGCGCCCGACTGCCGGTTTCCCGCGACGCGCATCGCTGACGTCAAACCCCGCCCCGCCCTGTCTTCGAATCTTCTTTTTCCTCGACGCGTCACGCCTTGCCCGCGAACGACGCTTTCCGATCCGATTCGCTCGGCTGTCTGCGCGCTGTCGTCACGAACGTTCGTCACGAACACGGAAAAAACGCCAACAGGAAGCCATCGTCGCCGCCGCCGCGGACGAGCTCCGCAGCTCCTCCGGGAGCGCGGACGGGTCGCCCGCGCCCGAGGCGAAACCCTCCACGCGCGGCAAGGGCGACAAGCACACGCCCGAAAAGCCCGACGAGAAGCCCCGGGCGGAGGGAAAGAAACGCAAGAAGGAGGAGACGCCGGAGGAGGAGGAGCCGGTTGAGCTCGGCCCCAACGGCAAGCCTAAGCTGCCGCGCCCGGAGGGCATCGCGCCTTGTCCCCGGTGCCACTCCGAGGAGACGAAGTTCTGCTACTACAACAACTACAACGTGAAGCAGCCGCGCTACTTCTGCCGCGGCTGCCAGCGCTACTGGACCGCGGGCGGCATGCTGCGCAACGTCCCGGTTGGCGCGGGGCGCCGGAAGAACAAAAACGGCGTCGACGTCGCGGCGCGCCCGACGGCGTCGGACGCGGCGGCGGCGGCGGCGGGGCGCATTCTGGCCGGCGTCGCGGACGCGGGGCGCCACCCGCTCGGCGGGCTCGCGCGCGCGGCGGCGGCGGCGGCGGGCTCGACGCGCGAGCGCCGCGACGGGAGCAGCGACGGGAGCGCCACCGAGGCGGAGGCGGAGGATGGCGCCGGCGCCTACGGCCGCGCGACGGCGGAGTACGCCAGGCGCTGGCCGGCGTCGTTTGGCGCCGCCGGCGGGTCCTCGGGCGAGGGCAGCGCGGACGACCAGCTGCTGGGGCGCGCGGGCGCGGGAACGGGCGCGGGATCCGCGGGCATCGACTTCTCGGCGATGTTTGGCGGGCTCGCGGCGGGCGCCGGCGCGTACGCCAACCCCTTCTTCGCCGCGCAGGCGGCGCAGGCGGCGCAGGCGGCGCAGGCGGCGCCGGGCTTCGGCGTCGCCGGCTGGCCCGGCGCCGGCGCCGCCTCCGCCGGCACGGAGACCGCGTTCGCGCAGATGGCGCAGATGGCGCAGATGGCGCAGCGCTCGGCGAGCGCGGCGGCGGACGCGGCGGGCGGCGCGCAGGCGCAGCTGCAGCTGCAGCAGGCGGCGCAGGCGTACGCCGCCGCGCAAACCTTCGCGGCGGCGCGAGGCGGCTTTTCTCCGTTTTTCGGCGCGGGGAGCGCCTCCCCGGCGCCGGGCTCGCCGTCCGCCGCGGCGGCGGCGCCGCACAAGCCCACCGCCAGCGCCTTCTCGGCGATACCCTCGCACCTGCAGACGCAGATCTCCACCACCTCCATCCCCGACGCGCTGGGTAACTCCGCCGCGGCGGTGTCCGCCTCCGCCGCGGAGACCGCCGCGGCGGGGACGCCCGGGGCGGCCGCCTCCGGGCCCGGTTTCCAGGCGCCGGAGGCGGGCGCGGCGGCGAGCGCGGGCGGCCCCAACTGGGCGGCGATGCTTTCGGTGATGGGGCCCGCGATGGCGGCGATGCAGCAGTATCAGAGCACGGCGCCGAGTCCGCGCAGCTCGCACCCGCCGGGCGCGACGCCCGCGCAGCAGAGCGCGGCTTCGGTGTCCGCGGCGGCGGCGGCGGCGGCGGCGGCGGGGTTCAACCCCCACCAGATGCAGCAGATCGCGGCGGCGCTGGCGAGCGGGGGCTACAACCCCTTCGCGGCGGTCCCCACCGCGGCGCCCGCGGCGGCGGCTGCGAAGGCGACAGCTGAGAAGGCGGCGGCGGCGGGCTCGGACGGATCCGGGGAGGACAGCGCCGTGCCCACGACGGCGCGCGAGCCCGCGGCGGCGGCGCGCGAGTATCGCGACGTCGGCGACGAGGGCGCCAAGCGGTTCAAGGTTTCCGAGACGCGCGGCGGGCACGCGGGATGATCCGATCCCGCACTCGAACTGTACTTTTACTTTTATTCGGATACTTCCTCGCCGCAGGGTGAGGAGACTCGGGGAGAGGGGAGACAACACAACACACGATGCGCGCCGGTTGCGCCTCGCCGAGGCGGACCGGTCGCGCATTCGCAGCAGCGCGCGCGACAGACGATCGACATTCGACATCATGTAATATGGCAAAACCGCGTCGAATCTCGATCCTTGTTTGTGTTGAGCTCTAGTACGAGCTCGTCTAGTGTACGCGTCTCGCTCGCGACGCGTACCTCACTCCGTGTCGATCCCTCGCGTCCCGGCTCTTCGCGCCGCGTCACCCGCGCCTGCGCCTCGCCGCGGCTTTCTCCCCGAGCTGCTTCCTGTGCGCGCGCAGCCTCTTCTTGAGCGCCTCCACGAAGCCGTCCAGGAGCATCTTGCGCTTGAGCAGGTCGAAGAAGCTGGCGGTGGCCATCAGCCCCTCGCTGGACGCCGCCTCGGCGAACGTGTCCACCACCACCGCCACGAAGACGTTGAGCACGACGAAGGAGGCGCCCGCGATGAAGGTGACGAAGAACAACGCGGAGACCGCCACGGAGGAGACCGAGCAGGTTTCCTCGCTGTACTCGCCCGTTTCGAACCCCGCGATGAGATCGCATCCCCCGAACGTCTCCGCCGCCGCGCGCGACCAGTCGTCCCCGGACATGACCCGGAACAGACAGTACGCGGCGTCCGGGAACGTCGCGAAGTGGCACTCCTCGTGCACGAACTGCGCCTTCTCCAAGCCGCCGAACAGCCGCACGGCGAGCGCGGCGTACACGTAGAGCAGCACGAACAGCAGCGCGCCGACGTTGGCGATGGAGGGGGTCGCCGCGACGAGCCCGTCGAACACCACGGAGACGCCGCTGGCGACGGCGGCGAGCGGGCCGGACCGACCCTCGACCGCCTGGCCTCTGAAGAGCCGAAACACTCTGCCGAGCCGGAACGCCCGCAAAACGGCGACGCCTGGTCCGAGCGCGGCGACGCCGAACACCAGCGTGGGCAGGGTTCCCAGCACCACGACGAGGTCCAGTCTGTTCCAAGGGTCGCGAACGTATCCAGAAAACCCGAGCGCGAAGACCTTCACGCACAGCTCGGCGACGAAGATCCACCCGAAGGCGTCGTTGAAGGATGCGCGCGTGGACGCCGAGCGCGCGGACTCGCCGGCGCCGCCGGCGGCCATGACGGCGACGTTGGCGACGACGCACGCGTGCACGAAGAGCTCGAAGGGACGCCACCGCGTGAACCGCAACGCGAGCGCTCGTGGCAAAAACGCGGGCTCGACGCCGCCGACGAGAATCGCGTCGGGATGAGGCGCGCCTCGCGATCCCGACGCCGCTCTCTTCTCCGCCTCGGCCCTTCGCCTCTCCTCGGCGTGCCTGCGCTTCATCTTGAGCGCGTCCGCCCACCGCTTCTGGCCGGGCGTCTCGAAGGTCATGTCGCCGGTCACGGCGCTCACGCGGCGGTAGGCGTCCAAGACGCACGCCGCCAGGAGCCGCGTCCAGAACACCCCGGAGACGACGGCGAAGGCGACGAAGAAGAGCGCCGCCGCGGGGTTCGCGTCCGCGACGGGCTGGTCCCCGACCGCCGCCGGCGCGTCCACGCCCCTCGCCGTCATCTCCATCCAGCGGTCCAGCGTTGTCATCACGAACAGAGACAGAAGGGCGTTGCCCGTGTTGTCGAAGTTGTACGCGGGGTTGACCCAACGCCGCGCGATCGCGTGGCCGCCGAACTCGTACCCGAGTTCCGAAGAAAACGCCCCGAAGTCCCCGAACCGCGCGACGTCTTCAAACGCGCCGTACGACGTACGTATTTCTTTCTTCGCCTCCGACGCGAACGCGACGCTCCACGGCTGGTTATTATTCGCGGCGACGAACGCGCCGACGCACTCGTCCCGGTGCGTCACGGCGCCGTCCGTGCAGCGCCAGAACTTCCCGGAAAAGAGCTGCACGCCGAGGATCGCGAACACCAAGTGCTGGAACAGCCCGAACAGAAGCACGTCCGCCATCTTCGGGAACGCGAGCGCCAGCGACGCCGCCACGACGCGCGCGCCCCGGAACCGCTTCACCAGCCGCAGCGGCCGCAGCGCGCGCGCGACTCGGAAGGCGCGGATCGCCGCGAACGCGTCCGAGCGCGCGAACACCGCCAACACGGAAGCCACCGTGACTGCGCCGTCCACGGCGTGCCACGGGTCGCGCGCGTACGCGCCGGGGTGCGCGATGAAGCCCATGGCCACGATCTTCACCAAAGCTTCGCACGAGAAAAACGTCGCGAAGGCGACGTCCAGATGCGAGAGCGCCAGGCCTAGGGCCGAGTCCGGCGCGACGCCGGGGTTCTCGGCGGCGATGAGCGCTGAGGATACCAGGATCACGAGCACCACCACCGTTTCGAAGGTTTTGTCGAACGCGACCATGAAACACACGCGGCGGAACGGGCTTTTAGGGGAGAAGAGAAACAGCGACCGCGACTTCATGAACGTCGGGGGGGGTGTCCTGGTCTGCGCGTCGACGGCTTCGGCGGCGGTGAGTTCCGCCGCGCGCCGCGGCGGCCTCGACCGAGGAAGCAAAGGGACGTGCACGACGACGTCGCGGTCGGGCACGCCGTCGAAACGCCTTTTGCCCCCGAAAGAAACGCGATTGTTTGTATGCGTTTCTGCGTTTCCGCGAGCGTGCGTCGTCGGCGCCAGCTCCAGCGGCAGCGCGAGGTCCTCCGTGGTCGGAGCCGCGAACGCGTCCGCGTCTCGGAGTGGCGGGATGGCGAGTTTCCTTTCCTTCCGGTCGCGCAGCTTCAGGAGCACGGACTCGGCGAGCGCGTCGACGGAAGACCCCAAACGCGTACCCGCGCCGTTGCCGCCGCCGCCGCCGCCGTCCCGGGTTCCGCTGTTCGCGAACCCCAGCGAGCCCTGGTCGTACGCCACGGCGAGGCGCGTCGCCACCGGGTCCTGGTGCGTGGGCGCCGACCACAGGTCGTCGAACCCGTCCACGAACTCCTGCCGCCGCAGCGTCGCGGCGATCCCCGCGCCCGCGCCGATCTCGGCGCCCACCTTCGCCGCCTGGCTCTGACCGTACGTGCCCGCCTCCTTCGCAGCCACGGCGGCGCCCTCCGCCAGGAGCGAGGCGAACGCGCGACGCTCGGGAGGCGCGCGGCCCGCCGCGGCGTTGCGGCGAGTCGCCACGCCGCGCGCTCGCGCCGCCGTCACGCGCGCAAACAAAGACGCGTTCGCGCCGCCGCCGTCTCTCGTCGCCGCGAGCGACGGCTCGTCGCTCGCGTCGTCATCGTCGGAGTGCACCGCGAGTCTCCCGAAATCGAACCCGTCGCCGTCGGGCGTTCCCGCCACGTTCCCGCCACCCGGCGGCGCGAAACTCTCGGTAACCGGCCCGGGTTTAGGGTCGCGGCGGGACTCCGCGGCTGCGTCGCGCGCGCGCGCGCCGAGTTTCGCCAGGCGCGAGGCGAGCGACGATACCGCGGCGAAGCCGGCGGCTCCGCCGGCGGCTCCGCCGTCAGACGCGATGTGCGGCGCGCGTGTGGTCAGGAGCGGCATCCACCGCGGCGTCGCCGCCGATCGAGCGCTCAAAAACGCGTCGATGAAATCCACCGGAGCGTCCGCCGGAGCGTCGTCCGCGGCGTCCCGTCGCGGAGAAGTGTTTTTCTTTTCTTTTTCTTTTTCTTCGGCGGACCGCTCCGCCTCCGCCGAATCGCGTCGGGCCGAATCGCTCTTCGCGCGTTCCGCGGCGAGGCGGGACGCCTCGGCTTCCGCCGCGGCGGTGGTCGCGTCGCGCGACAAAGCCAGTTTCCTCGCGGCGTCGCGGCGCCGCGCGCGCTTCGCGTCGGCGGCGTCCTCGTCGCGTCGCGTACGCGCGTCGGGTCCCAAAAAGGCGCGTCGGGTCCCGCTGTTACTATCCCGCTCCTCCAGAATGCCAGAAAGCACGTCCTCCTCCTCGCCGCTCCCGCCGCTCGCGTCGGGCCCCGACGCGTACGCGCCGCGCGCGAACGCCTCGTCCTCGGCGGTGCGCGTGTGGGCGTTCGGTGCGGAAGCGAGCTTCTCGGCGCGGCGCTCGGCGAGCGCCCACTTGGAGACGCGCGGCTTTAGGAAGCGGCTCACCGCGCTCGCGCGGCGGCGCCCCGGCCTGGCGCGCGCCTCGGCGCGCGCGATCGCCGCCGCCTCGGCGGCGGCGCCGCGCAGATCCGCGGGGTCGATTACCGCGAGGTCCAACGCGTCGTTCGGGCTGTCGGACACGCCCTGCTCGAGGCTCGGCGCGGAGACGGCGACCGTGTCGTTTGGCTTCTTTGAACCGTTCGTCGTTTTCGCGACGTTTTCGCGCGCGTCGGGTTGCGCGCTCGGGTCGTGCCACCCCTCGCCCGCGAAGCGGCGCGCGGCGATGACGCTCCGCCCCGCGGCGCGGAACGCGTCGAGCGGCCGCCGCCGGCCCAGCGACGCCGCCGCGCGCGCCTCCGCCTCCGCCACCTGCGTCGGAGTGGTGGGGATCGCGACGCCCGCCTTGAGCGCGGCAAGCAGGGTCTCGCGCGGGTCCGCCGCGCGAGGACCCGCGCCGGAGTGTTCGCTCAGAGACGCCGCGGCGCGCGGGTCGCCCCTCGGGTCGCGGATGGACAAGACGTTGAACGAGGAGAACACACCGCCGTCGTCGCCGTCGTCCAACGCCTCGAACGAAGAAGACGTTTCCTTCTCGGGGGTCCTCGAGCCGCCTCGTGAGCGCTTCGAAGTCTTGAAGTCTTCGGCGTCGCCGCCGAAGGCGCCGAGTACGCCCCCCGAAGAGCTCCCCGCGCGACTCTTCTCAGCGAGCAGAAGCAGCTCCTCCGGGTCCTCCTCCTCGCCGCCGCTGTCGTCGAAGTGCGCCTGGTCGGTCTGCCGGAGCCAGGTCTTCATGCGACTCACCTCCTTGGCGAACTCGCGCGCGCCGCGGCGGCGCATGCGCGCCGCCACCACCTCGCCGCCCGCGGCGTCCAGCACGCCCCGCGGGCGGGCGTCGGCGACCCTCGGGTCGTTCCCGTCGGCGTCGGCGTCGCCGAGCGCGTCTCTGCTTCGCACACCCACACCCGCCGCGTCGCGCGCCTCGCGCTCGCGGCGCTCGTCCCCGGTCTCGCGCGCGAAGTTGAACGCCAACATGGCGAGCAGGACGTCCAGGAACAGGAAGTGGCCCACGCACATCCACGCGGCGAAGTACAGCGCGGCGGCCGGCCCGGCGGCGTCCATCCCGCGCCAGGCGGCGTCGTGCCACTGGCTGGCGGTGAGCATCTCGAAGACGGCGACGGATGCCGAGAAGACGTCGTCGAAGTGCTTCCCGAACGGCCGCCCGCCGAACGGCGCCGCGCCGCCGAAAACGTGCATGCCGAGGATCGCGAAGACGAAGACGAACACCAGCGCCACGCACGCGAGGTCGCGCGCGGCCGCGACGTCGAGGACGAGCTTCTCGGAGAACGCGCGAGCGCGCCGGCTGCTCTTGAACACCTTCGCCGCGCGAAGCACGCGCACGAGCCGGAACGCGCGGAGCGCGCCCGCGCCGGCGCCGCCGCCGAGCGCGAAGAGCAGCTCGGCGACGCCGACGAGGACGATCACGAAGTCGAACCTGTTGAAGGTGTCCGCGAAGTACTCCTTGAGCCCGAGGCCGGCGAGCTTCACGAGCAGCTCGGCGGCGAACGCGACGACGAAGACAAAGTTGAGCGACTCGAGGAACGCCGCCGAGGCGGGGGACATGCCGTGGTGCTCGAACGCCATCGCCGCCGTGTTCGCGACGACCAACGACGTCGTGAGCGCTTCGAAGTGTCGGTGCTCGATGAGCGCGCGGAACGGGCGCTGGTACGACCATCGCGCGCTGAGAAACGCGTCGCACGACGCGAAGCGCTGAGAAGCCGGTCGCGCGTACGGCGACGCGGCGCGCTTCTCCTCGCCGCGCGTCTTTCCGGACGCGACGTTCGGCTCCGAGCTCTTGACGTTCTTCTCCTCCAACACGCTGGTCCGCGCGTACTCCGCGACGACGATGGCGGTGATCACGCGCGCGGCGAAGAACGCCCCGAGGAGCACGGCGAGCGCGAAGAAGCTCTTGACGAACGCGCCGTCGCCGACGGCGGCTTCGATCTGCGTCGCCGCCAGAGCCCACCCGCGTTTGGTGAGCGCCTGGAACACCGTCAGGCATCCGATGCCGACGTCGTCGAAGGAGGTGTACCCGCCGTTCGGATCGGGCGAGAACGAAGTGACCCCATCGCGCCCGGCGACCGCCGCGGACAGCATCGCGCCCAGCCCGTCGCGAAGGCACGTCTCTCCGAGCCCACACGCTCGGCCCCTCGGTTCGGCGCGCGCGTCGCACGGGAGGTTGCCCTCGGCGCGCACGAACCCGAGCGACGCGAGCGCGAGCGCGTCGGCTCCGCTCTCGTTCTCGAACGGCTCGAATTGCGTCTGGAAGCACCTTCCCGTGAGGAGCCCCGCGAACGAGTCCACACCGATGATGCCGAACACCAGGAACAGCCACGCTAACAACACGAGCGCGCAAAAAACGAGCGGCGCCGCGTCCAAAACGACGGACGCGACGACGCGGACGCCCGGAACGCCGTTGAGCGTTCGTAACGGTTTCAGCGCTCGCAACGCGCGAACGCCGGTGACGTTCCCGCCGACGCCGGCCATGCCGAGCGCGGTGGCGACGAAGCTCATCACACCCGCGACGACGACGCAGAAATCGAGCACGAACCAGGGCTGTTTCAGGTACGCGCCGGGTCCGATGACGAAGTTGCGCGCGACGACTTGGAGCGCCATCTCCGCGAGAAACACGAACGTAAACACGGACTCGACGACGTCGAGGTCGCGGTTCCACGTCGCGTCCGGCTCCTGCGTCGGGTCGTACATCGCCAGGGTCACGCAGTTGGTGACGATCACGCTCAGCACGAACCGGTCGAACCACCGCCAGTTCAGCAGGCGCCAGACCAGCCGCCTGAACCGCGAGCGCTCGTGGAAGACGTACAGAGACGTGTTGTTCTTGTCCAACTCCGCCCACCAGCCAGGGATGGCATCCAGGAACTTGCGCAGGGGGCCGCGGCGGTCGCTCGCGCGCCGACGCGCGGTCGCGAGCGCCTCCGCGCGCGCGATATCCGCCGCGGTCGCGCGGCGCACCCGCGGCTTCGAAGCCGCGGGGCGCGCCTTGACCACCGGCATCGTTCTCGGATGCCGCGACGGAACACTCGGCACCTCAGCGCTTCGACTCCTTTTACTGGGACGACGCGACGCCGGGTCCCTCTAGCGCGTCGCGCGGGTCGCGCGGGTCGCGCGCATCGCCACGTACAAGGGATGTGTTGCTCTCGTTCGTGCGCGCGAGCCGTCCTCACGCGTCACCGCGGCGCGCTCGATGTGACCGGGCGCGCGTCTCGGACAGGGTCGAAGCCTTTTCCTTCACATCGCGCGACAAAACCGTTGATCGCGCCAAACGACCGTTTTTTTTCTCTTTTTTCTCAAGGTGAAACATCCAAACATCCCGTTCGAACCCGCCCACATGGCTCTCTACATGGCTACGTAGTCTACGATCTCCTACTCTCTGCTCCTCCACCTGGCGAGCGCGTCCACCGCGCTGACGCGGCTGTGGTGGTCGCGCTCCGCGGCGGCGAGCGCGAACGACGTCGAAGTCGCGCCGACGCTTTGCGCGCCGGAGGGAATCGCCGACGCCTCCGCGTCGCGCCGTCGGAGCGCTTCGTCCCTCCGGCGGGAGGCTACCGCTATGCGCGCGCGCAGCTCCTCCTCCGTGGCGGCGAGCCGGTCCAGCCTGGCGACCAGCGCGCGTTCCTCCTCGCGCAGCTGCACGAGCTCAGCGTAGTTCCGGCGCATGTACGACGTCGCGCCCGGGTCGAAGGGCACGAAGCGCGCGCGGCGCTCCGCCGGGGAGAGCGAGGCCGGGAGAGTGGGCACCCGCGACGAACGGACGCCGACGGCGTTCTCGGCGTCCCCGGGGATATCCCCGGGGACGGGGACACCGGATTGGCCGCGCGTCTCGCTCGGAGACGCGTCGTCGGATGCGGCGGTCGCGCTTCGCCTCGGCTGAGCCTCCAGCCGGTCGAGCCACGCGCTCTCCTCCTCGTGCATCGCCGTGAGCTCGGCGAGGCGCCTCTCGAACGTCTCCGACCGCAGGTCCGGATCGCCGGGGACGTCCGCGTCCCCGGGGACGTCCCCGGGGACGTCCCCGGGGTCCGCGGCACGGCACGCGCAGCGGCACAGGGGGCACGTCGGCGACCTCTGGAGCCACGTGCGTATACACTTTAGGTGAAACCCGGCGTGCCCGCAAGGTAACGCTTTCAGCGCGTCTCCCGGCTCGAACGCGACGAAGCACACCGCGCACTCGTCGGGCACTTTTTTTTCCTTCTCGTCGTCGACGCGGCATCCCGCGTCCCCTTCCCCGAGCGAAAGCGTCGCCTGTTCGTCCGTCGTCGCCGCCTGGGGTGCCCACTGCACGTCACGGAGCTTCGCGATCTCCGCCTCGGATAAGCCCCGGACGGCGGCGGCGAGGCGCGTGACGTCCGCCGCGCCCGCGTCAAACGCCGCGCGGTCGGCGGCGATGCGGTCCACGATGCGCCTCAGCGCCTCGTCGCTCACCAGGTCGCCCCGCCTCGACCCCCTCGCGGCCGCGAGCGCGTTCGCCGCGCCCTCGCGCGCGTGCCCGACCGCGGTGGACGCTGCCGCCGCGACCGCGCGCCCGAGCGCGGAGGTGAGCCGGTAGGACGACGGCGGGCGCGGGGCCAGCGAGGGCGCTCGGAAGAGCGACGCCCGCGGACGACGCTCCGGGTCGACGGCGTTTCGCCCCGATCCCGAGCTCGACGCGCGTCGCGCGGCGTCGCGAGCCTCGCGCGCGAGACGCGCCTCGCGAACCTCATCGCGTATGCTCATCGCGATGCGAGCTCGGCGAGCGGACCCCGGCGCCGAGCCCCGCCGGCGCGCCTCACGTACTGCTCCGTCCGCGGTCAACACAGGATGCTGACGTGGGAAAGTTGGCACGGGACGGCCGAGAAACGGAGAAACGAGTTTGTCCTTGAGTTATTTCAAAATGAGTCACCTCGAGCCCTCAGTCTCGCACGCGCGTCTTCCCGCTGGCCGAAGGCACCATGTCCGAGCTGCTCGCCACGGTCAGCGGCGCCGAGGTCAAAGTCTGGCGCCCCGACGCACAGGTACGCGCGCGGTGCGCGTCCCGCCTCCAGGGAAACGCACGCCCCTCGGCGCGATCGATGGCTTTCCGTCGTAGGCACCTTCGTGCGCGGCATCGCGACCCGGTCGCTGACCTCCCCTCACCCACCTCTACCCCGCAGCACGCCGACAACATCGCAGCCGCCGCGCTGCGCTGCGACGTTCACTGCATCGAGTGGAGCCCCACGAACGGCGCGCTGGCGTGCGGCGGCGCTGACGGACGCGCACATCTCCTGAAACCTTCCGGCGAGCTCCTGGGCCGCATCCCCGATGCCTCCCCCGAGGCGTCCGCGGACCTGTACGCCCGAGACACCGAGACGGGAACGACGTCGCTCTCGTCGGTGGCTCCCCCCATCCGCGCGCTCGCTTTCAGCAAGGGCAGCCGGTACCTCGCCTCCGCGGGCGCGGCCGCGGAGGTGACCATCTGGGACCTGAAGCGCAAATCCAAGCTGAAGTCGCTCGTCGGCCACGCCGACGCCGTCGCCGCCGTCGCGTACTCGCCCGGGGACCAGCACGTGGCCAGCGCGGGGAGGGAGGGGCGGATCATCCTGCACTCGCCCGTCTCCGGCCTGGTCGTCGGGGAGATGCAGCAGGCGCCCCCCGGTGCGTCGACGTCCAGCGGTCTTTCCAGCGGTCTTTCCAGCGGGATCGCCGCGTTGCACTACTCGCCGCACAGGCGGCAGATGCTGGCGAGCGCTTCGGCGGACGGCGCGGTGCGCGTCTGGGACACGGGCGTGCGCCGGCTCGCGTCGACGCTGACCACGCTGCCCGCCGACGCCGCGTTTGGCCAAACGTCCGCCGTGAACGACGCGAGGTTCTCCCCGTTTGCGCCGAACGTGCTGGCGGCGGCGTGCGCGGACGGCCGCGTCGTGTTGATGGACGTCGGCGCGGGCTCGACTGGCTCGAACCGACACCGAACGGGTTCCGTCGCCGTCGGCGCCGGCGCGACGTCTGTGGCGTGGCGCAGCGACGGGAACGCGCTGGCGGTGGGCGCGAGCGACGGACGTGTCGTCTGGCTCGACTCCAGGATGCTCGGCGACGCGTCCGGGCGGTCGGGCGCCGGAGGCGCGTCCGTCCTGTACACC
>Ga0181601_10003287_pt1 | contig 13695 bp, 10 predicted proteins | sample 041ome_8_FD_133020 | JGI IMG/M metagenome (GOLD analysis project Ga0181601, IMG submission 133020) | Coastal salt marsh microbial communities from the Groves Creek Marsh, Skidaway Island, Georgia - 041407BS metaG (megahit assembly) | ecosystem: Environmental > Aquatic > Marine > Intertidal zone...
GCAGAGTGGGATTACCTCCTCGTCAGCAGTGATGAAGAGGACGACGACGAGTACGCGAGTAGAAAGGGTAAGAAGAGCAAGAAGAGCAAGAAAAAGGACAAGGCTAACAAGGAGCTTGGCGCTGTCACCGAGATTTTCGGCGCAAAGAAGACCAAGGAGCAAATCGCCCGTGAGGAACGTGAGAGCCGCGAGATGTTGGCCAAGCACAAGGAGAAGATGGGCCAGTATTATCTCGAGGGTGAAACGCAAGCCGCTGAACCGAAGAAAAGCAAGGGTCCTAAGGCTTTGGCTGGTCCTCCGTCAGCGACCATGACGGCACTCGAAACTCGTCTCGCAAACCATGCCATGGGTAAGGCTGAGAGGCCGTCAATCAAGGGTGAGAGTGATAGCGACGAGGAAGAGGAAGAAGAAACGAACGGCGACGTCATTGGTAAGCACTACAATCCGAAGAATGCTTCAAGCGCGCTCCATGGTCAACTTGGTGCGTACGATCCGTTGAAGCCGCTCGACCGCGGCGAGGATCTCCCTTCGGTTGACGCTTATCCGAGGTACGACCCGTATTCCAAGGATGACGCGGCATTCAACGCCTTTGCCCCAACGGGACCGGGTGATAAAAAGTCAAAGAGTAAGAAGAGTAAGAAAAAGGAGAAGAAAAAGGGCGACGCCGGCGCCGAAAACGGCAAAGAAAAGAAGGAGAAGAAGGAGAAGAAGGACAAGCCGAGCGGCAAGAAATCAAAGTCGCCAAAGGATAAGGTTGCGGACGCTGCGGTGGACAATCTCGCTCAATCTTTGGTAGATACAACTGTCGGCTGATTTGTTGTGCACTTCTGAATAGAAACGTTGGCTATCGATGACCTAGTTCTGTAATTATAACTCGGCATACACACGTGCATTTCAAACGAGTGTCTCTTCGTCTCCCCAAAGTGAGTGACCCTTCAGCTCCTAGGAAGACAATCGGCGCGAGCAGTGCGCCACTATTCCCCACCTCGAGCGACAAGCATTTGACTGACTCGAGCTAGAACAACAATGACGGTGACTTTTGAAGATTCTGGTAAAGGTTCCAAGGTGAATCTGACTCTGGATGATGTCCGTTCGTGGGCTGTTGAGTATGGCTTTGTCAAGATGAACGTTGCTGCAGATAAGCCCATCGCACAGCGCGTGGATCTCGTCGCCTTTTTCAACGTGTACAAGACGTCAGCATTTTCTGTCTTTAAGCAAAAATTCAAATCGAAACGATTGAAGCCCCCGAATGAAGATCAGGTGAGTCGAGACCAACAACAAATGCTCAATTGCTTTTGCGCTGACGCTCAACTACTTTCCACCGCAGGACGAGGACGAGATTGATGAAGATTTATCAGAAGAAGAGATTGCTACTATGCTAACTGAGTATGAAGAATACAAAGACTATGAATCACTCAAGTGGAAATACGTCAAGCGTCCAGGAGGACAAGCCATTCGACCCGAGCCGTGGTACACTTGCTACGGTGCGTCGCAATATCTCAGCGAGGGTGAGGTGAAAGATCCTGCACCAGTCTGGCGCGAAGACGGATCTATCGACTACGGTGGACGCGCCAAATGGGATGCTTGGAACGCATGCAAAGGAATGTCTGTGACACAAGCTAAGATTAGCTTTGTCAAGGCTATGCGCGAAGCGAAAGCAAACCCCAAAGATAACTTTTTCTAGCGACGACGCATCAAGCCTTTCTCGCAAGCGTCCGCTGCTTGGTGGCGACCTGGACAATCTTCTCTTCGACCTAGGTGAAACGAAAGAAATATGTGGTCAGTCAAGTGTGAAATGCAGAGATTTAATAAAATAATGCTCACCTTTAAACCTTTTCTTCTGCGAACAGAGTCCATAAGTTGTCGCGCAATATTCGGCCCGACGTCGCCATCCTCCCCGAATTCTTCCCTTTCTTCCTCGGTGGTTGGCGTGAAGAACGGGTCAATGTCGATTTGTTTCCAATGACTAAATACAAGCTGGGCTGTGGACGCTCCAGAAGTTTGGGCGCGGAGTTGATCGACGAAGCCAAACGCTGACGCCACCGGCAAGTAAGCGTGAATGATAAACACTCCCGTCCCCTCTCGAATCGTTTCGGACAAGATCTGCGAGCGTCTCTTCCCTAAAACAGCATAAGTACCGCTAAGCGCTTCGGATGTCGTCGTGATCACCGCCAAGTACATGGCTTCGACGAGTCTCGTACCAGCCTTGAGCACGGCTTGACGGATCGCGTCGCGAACAGTGTTGATGATTTGACCAGAAAGCGGACCATATTGATCATCGGTAACCTCTGGGTTTTCAACCTCATTGACGGAAAGATTCAACGTGATTTGTACCCCAGTCAATGGTTCGTCACATAAAGGCCCTCGATCGGTGGCCATTTGAAAACCAGTCATGACACTTCCTTGTATCGCGTTGAGATCAAAGTCGACTGGAAGTTCAACATCCGGTGGATCTGGCTCGTAAGACTTCCTGAGTCCGAGCATTATACCGGCATTGGCGCGCCCGAACTCTTTTTCTTCATCGTCAACGTCAACCGTGTACGTACCAACGTGTAAAATATTCGATCCAATGCGCTTTGGTCCAAATGCCCACGCCGTTTGAAGAGTCTTTTTGATGATATCGTCAGGTCCCTGCTCATCGTACGTGACTGAATCTCGAATTGATGCGACTTTCTCGACGAACTCTGCCGCGATCTGTGCATTCTCTTCGTTTTGATCATCATTGCCGAGAAGGAGCACCTTCAAACTCTCTGAAGAATCGTCGACGGCGCGGACAATAAAGTTGGGCATCGGTTTGGCGGTGCATGTGATGGTTAGTCGTCCATTTGCTGTCGTGGATCTAGCGCTCGCATTACTCGTGATGGCTTCCCGAAATGAAATAATAGGCGGTGACACGCGAATGGGGACTTTTGCAAACCTCTCTTTGAGGTCTGCTATGCATCGCTCGAGATGTACTTCACCCGCCGCCGCAATGACATGTTCGCCCGTCTCCATCACGCTCACCTCCACGAATGCATCTGCACGGTTTAGTAAGCGTAAACCTTTCAATAAACTGTCCATATCGCCGACATTTTCAGGTTCAACAGCCACCTTAACGATCGCAGACGCTTGAAACATCATTTCCCCGAACGGTGGGCATTCGCAAGTGGATGATAGCGTGGCACTCTTCAAGATGGAAGTCTCGAGTCCGCCAATCGCAAGCAAGTTGCCCGCCGGTACCTCATCCACAGTGAACATTCCTTGGCCCATCATTAGGTAAAGCTCTTTAAGCTCGACTTCTTCGATCTTTTCAGCATCGAAATGACTCGGGTCGTGTGTCGAACTCAGCACGTACACCTTATCGCCCTTTCGAATCGTTCCGGAGTAAATGCGCGCAAACGCGATAAACTTGACATCTCCAGGCTCATTCATCGCACCTTGGACGTGACTTTTCGGCACAGCCATCATTTTGCTGACGAAAATTATCTTTGGAGCGCTATCGGAGGGACTAGCTTCCATGACAGCCTTGCGAGCCTCGTCTACGCCCGGCGGGCGAGTCCCGCGTAACACCGGCACAGGAAGGACTCGATTGATACGATGAGGCGCAGCCTGCACTGGACTGGGCACACAGTGCGCAACCATCTCCAACAACGCCGGAGACATTGGCATCCACGCGCGCATGACGCTCTGCAATGCCATGCGGCGATCAGAACTGCGCAGATCCTTTTCAGGCACTTCCACTTTGAGTGAGGCAGCGAGCGTCGCCAAGTCCTTTTCCACCCACTCGCCATTCTTCTCCATGTCTGCAGTCTTGTACAGCTTCCAGATTGGATCTAAAATACACTGCACGAACAGAGGTTTAAGTTTATCCCCGGCAACCTTGCGGCTTACGATTCGTTTCATCTTGGGATGGTAGTACCAATCTCCAGAAAACGCCTTGCAAAGCGCCGCCGCCGAGCACCCGAGCTTTTCGGCGTACAGGTCCGCAAACGCTTCTGGTCTGAAAGCCCAACCATCGATGGCGCTACCAAAAGCTACATTACCGCTCGCAATCGAGAAAGCATCCTCGACGTCGCCGTCTAAATTCACATCATCTAAATAGTCCGCTCCAACCTCTTTCTCATCGACTTCGTGGACGCCAGCGCCTTCGTGAGCATCAAACGAACTCAAAAATGTATCAGCCTGAGATATAAACTTTTCGCTCTCGAAAGCGCTCATGAGTCCATTCACCTCGTGCAACAGCATTCTCATTCTTTCGTACGCATCCCGAGGTTCGTATCCGAGCTCCAGTATGAGTCTATCCAGTTTGTTGAAGACCAAACATGGCTTGAGGCGTTCCTCCCACGCTTGTCTCAACACCGCGTGCGTCTGCACGCACACACCCTCCACCACGTCCACGACCACCAAACACCCATCCGAAAGCCTCGCCGCCGTGGACACTTCTGAACAAAAGTCTACGTGTCCGGGAGAGTCGATGAGCGTCATCAGTATCGGCTCTGAGCTTCCCCGCACCGGCGTTCGCGGCGTGTACAGCAAATTGATGCCGGCGCTCTTCATCGTTATCCCGCGTCTCTGTTCATCCTCCAAAAAGTCCATGAACCGCAGCGCGCCCGCCTGGCGCTGCGAAATGAACCCATTGTGCGATATCAGCGCGTCGCTCAGCGTCGTCTTTCCGTGATCTACGTGGGCCAGCACGCATATGTTTCGCACTCTCTCTGTGTGCTTTTGCAAACTCGCCAACCGCGCCGTCGCTCGCTCCATCACGTCGTCGTCGTCGTCGTCGCCCCGTCCGGATCGCGTCCTCCCTCTTCGTCTTCGCGAATGGAATCACACCCACCCGCCGACGCGAGTCGTCCGAGTCCTCCGACGCCACCGACCGAGGTGTGCAGAGTCAGTCAGTCAGCCAGTCGGTGGGTGCGGCAACAGGGCGCGGGCGCGGGCGTCGACGAAACGAAACGAAACGAATGGCGACAGCGGGGATTTCACGGAGGGTCCGAGGTCGGGGTGGTGAACCCTCGAATTCTTATTAATTACATGTCTGGCGCGATATGGGGGATTTTAAAGTATTATACGGTAGATGTTTTATAGAAGTGTGTATGTACCAACCATGCGGGGAAAAAAGAGGAGGAGGCCTCTTCGCGTCGCGTCTGACGCGAAGAAGGTGACGATGGGCGGTTTTAACGGATTTCACCCGAGACGGGGCTCGCGAGAGAGCGACGGGAGGAGACGAGGAGACGAGGACGGTGAAAACGCGTCGTGCAGTCTCCTCTTCTCCGCATTTCTCTGAAATTTGCCGCGAAATCGAGAAAAGTCGAGCGTCTGGAGACGGACGATGATGCCGTTGTATGCCGAGAGAGCCGCGGGCGTCGGTTCCTGTTCTGCGAGGAAACGGCGATGGATGGCGGGACGGGGAAAGGGGACTAGGGCGCGATTATCGATTCAAGCGACGGTGATGTGGTTGTACATCGCTTGCGTTGCCGTGGTGGAGGTGCGTCGGCGAAGGAGACGGCATGATGCGGGCTTGAAAGGAGCGCCTCAAAGGCGTGACGCGTTTTTTCTTGGCAACGGCAACTACCGAGACGATGACAGACTTTGGGAGTCGACGGCGGCGATTTTTCGACTGACGGAGCGTTTGAACGCGGGCGACGAGCGTAGGGTCAAAATCTACAGTTTAGAAAGCTGCTCTCCTGGGGAGAGAACAAGTACGGCGAGCTCGGAAGAGGGACGGTACGTGCGCTGGGAACCCAGGCTGAATACGCTCGCGGCGCTTCAGTGCTACTTTTCCTTTGCGAGACAACGAGACTGACCGACGAGTGATCTCAAAAGCAACTCGGATCGTATACGTGTGGAATAGGAGAGATCGCAGAGCTCGGGTGGGACCTGGATGGTACGTTACACTGCTCATACGGTTCCTCTGAAAAGACTTACATTTGGTAAAATGCAGATGTGCTCGACACCGTCGTTGCCGGGCATAACCACGCGGTGGCGATCACGCAAACCGGCGTGGCCTACGCCTGGGGTGGTAATCTTTGTGGACAACTCGGAACGGGGGATTTCACCGATCGTTCGAGGCCCGTGCAAATCCTTGAAGGCATTCCGGTGGCACAAGTCGCGATAGGCACAGAGCACACACTCGCTCTTGCTCGTGATGGTAGGCTGTACGCCTTCGGATGCAACGCTAGAGGAGCACTTGGGACTGGAAGTAGTGACTTAGGGGCAAAATCATCGCCCACACTAGTCAGCACACCCGAAAGCTTCACATCCATAGCGGCAGCAGGTGCACACAGTGTTGGACTCACTGCCGGCGGAGTGGTGTACACCTGGGGCGCGAACAGTCAAGGGGAACTCGGTACGCAAAATGTCCACTTTTCACACGACTACGTTTTGACTGAATAAATTTTCACGTAACTAGGCTTGGGTGGGTGTGCTAGTCCCGGGGGACCCGGTGGCGATCCATGTCTCAACGATGTGCACACGGTGAGTGAACTGTTCTCCAACGAAGAATAAATTAATTGATCAATTATTTTTTCAGCCGACCAAGGTCCAGCGAACGGTCAGTGGGACCGATTTACCATCCATCAAATTAATAGCGGCAGGCGGAGGAATAGTGTCGGGCAATAGTCATACTTCGAACGCCGGACACACCGTGGCTGTCACACAGAACAATGAGCTTTATGCATGGGGAGATAATTTCCACGGACAGCTAGGTGAGCCACTTTTAGGGTGCTTAACGGCGTGCCCTCAAACTAGCACAGGTGTTAAGCAGGTCTACTACAACGCGTCTACGTCAGCGTACCAAAATAACACGCTGATGTTCACTCCTAACAAGGTGAGAGACGGAATCAGCAGACATGACCTGAATTAAATTAAATTAATTATTTCACAGTTTGATCAAACTACCGGTTTGTACTACAACCGTCACGAACTTCCAACGCCCGTCGAGGCGCATCGAATAGAGGTTGCATCTGGCACCGTCGTGGAAAGTAGCAAGACGAATACCCCGGCCGTGAAGCAAATAGAAGCAGGAAACGGTCACACATTAATGTTGCTGGAGACTGGTGAAATATTCGCCTGGGGGAACAACTACCACGGCCAACTCGGGCTTGGTTACGCCTCGCGTGTGAACGAGCCTTATGCCTTTTATACCACGAGAAACGACGAGGAGCCAGAGATGATTGACGAGCCAACGCGCATCAAGAAATTTGACTACGTCGTGACGACGGGTAGCGGAAGTTCTGCGGTGCAAACAACAATGACTGGGTGCGTATTTATTGAGAGTTTCGCGGTGTCATTAAACGAATATTTCATCAATAACATTGACATTGTACTGCGTAGGAAAATCAAGGTTGAGAACGGCACCGACACCACGTTCGTCGAGGTGCGTTTATTTAATTCGGTCGCAATAAATTAAATTATTTATTGAACTCGCACCGCTGTGTTAACAAGGACCATCGACTGACGTGAACGCGTTGCTTTACAGATTTCCGCTGGCGGTGATGTATCTTTGGCGCGTACCTCTGACTACAAGGTTTTCATTTGGTAAGTGGTGTTTCTGTTCAAGCCATGGGAGTGTTGCTGACACGTTTGACTCGGTTTAGGGGAAACAACGCTGAAGGTCAACTCGGAGCATGTGGCTGTGGTGGCTGTGCAGACTACGATGGTGCCGACACGGGAGTCTGCGTGCCGAATAATTCGAGTGAGCCCGCGTGCCCATGTAATTGCGGCGGGATTGGAACGTGCGTGTATACTGCCGGCACAATATCCAACAACTTTGTAGCACAGAACGTTGGCAAGTGTGTCACTAGTGGCTCATGGCCGAACCAAGTTGCCAAGTGTGACTGCAGTAAAGCGCAAGTTTCAATGACAGGAAGACTAGATATCATGGACTCACCGATGATTTCGGATCTCAGTTACGTCAAATCGTTTACAAGAACCGCTCGTGCAGTGATAGGAGGCGGCGGTATATTTGCTATCACCGAGTCTTCTTGCAAGGATGATGTGAACGGAGTGCAATGCTCTGGTAGAGGTGAATGTCTCGCAGATGGCTCATGTTTATGTCAAGCGGGTGCAGGGGGCGACACGTGCGAAAACGTGTGTCCTGTAGCTACGGAAGATGACGAGCTCTTACTTGCTGCCTCTGGCATTGACGAGCTCATTGAAGGACTTGAATGTGCTGGTCATGGTAGCTGCGATCCCATCAGTGCGAAATGCGTCTGTGAAGACGGATTTTATGGTCCACGCTGTGTCTTGGTCTGTAAGCGTGACGCTGCCGGAAACATCTGCTCGGGTAATGGTACGTGCACGTATAAAGAAGAGCTATCCAGTGTACCATATTGCGAGTGCAATCGATATCAGGATGCAGGTAGCTGCGCTCGGGCTGGTCTCACCCTTTATTCAAGCGGCTGGTGCAGTTTCCACGGCGGAGATTCCTATGGTGGCTTCGACGCTTGCTACAGCGCGGGTGTGTGTGGCGATTGTCAAAGCCCAGGCGCAAAGTGGTTACATGTGCAGTTCCTGGCTGCACTACTCACTCTGCTCTTGCTTGCAATCCCGTGATCCAGCTCTACGCGTTTGGACATACAATTTGTAAAAATAAAAACAAAGCTCGCTCAATCCTCGCGTCGACTCATCATGTTTCTAAACGTGAACTTCTCATTATTGGTTGCTCCTGTTGGGCTCTGAATTGGTTCCCAATACGCCACAAGAGAGCACTAGCCCTTCACAGCTCGACTCCGCAGTGATCGACGCACGAGGGGGTGCAGAGAAGTGGAAACGGAATCCGGTTACTAACGGCGTTGTTCCACGCGCATTCGAGCGCGGTGGCTCGGAAGTTTCGCTCGCGACGTCATGAGGACGCCCGAACGTTCGGGAGGGGGACGCAGCAGTGCTGCGTTCATGTCACCTCGGGAGGCACCACGGGAGAGCCTTGTAGACAACTCGCGGGTGATATCGGCATCTCCGAGTACCCGTCCGAGCGCATCCAAGCTCGAGCTTACGTTGTCGGGCGTTACCTCCTGCGAAGAGCTCGCTCGAGTGCTCGAGTCTCGCAGAGGATCGAGCACTCTTTCAGATGCGGTCAGGGCCATCGATGTCATCGAGCACGTGTTGAAGCGAAACAGGGAAAATTTGAGAGAATTCTTTAGTACTTGCTTCCAACCGATACTTTGGCAGATATTCTCATTCGATGGGTCGACGAGCTCGGGTTGGATGAATGGGGCATTCAATGGCAGCGAGAGGGATACAAGAGCGCTGCTCGAATTCTTGTCTCCAGATGGAGCATTCATGCGAGCAATGCTTGCGGCAGATTCGGACAAGTTAGTACAGTTTGCCTTTCCGCTCGAACGATTGCCGGAGCGCACGCAGAGGATGTTACAAACAGAGTCTGGCGCAATGTCTCTGAACAGGTCGCCTCCGTACACAGGTTGCGTCAAAAGGGACAGCACAGGTAGATATCAAGTTCATCTCGGGCTTTATAATTACTTCATGTTTTGGACGGCTTACTTTGCAATGCGGCCTGGTTCGCGACGCGCCACTTCGACGAGTTCTAGCTACTCGACGAGGTCCTCCTCGTACAAGGGCATGAGCAGCTTCGGTGGTGCCGGTGGGAGCTCTGCGTTCCTCGGATCGCAGTGGGCTGGATCGCCGTTGAGCCGCCCGGCGCCGGCGAAAGTGCACCCATATCGAGAACTTCTACTTTCACATCTTCGATACTTCTTGCCTAGGTCGCCTACTCAGGGAAGAGACTGGAGCAAGAGTGACAATGGAAATGTTGCCCACGGGGAACTTTTTGTGAGCATTTTGGCAGAATTTTGGATGCCTGTAGAGGATACTGGAGCTCACCCGAGCGACACATCTCGCTCGGGATCCCCATTTAGACGTACGCCCGCGATGGGGCGTGTAGTTGAAGCAGCCATGCGACAGGCTGGGATGAGTCCACCCCGCAGCATTGAGTCGCGTCAAGAGACGCGTAGATACGCCTACAATCCGCCGGCGGTGGATCACGTGAATGCCGTCACACTTTTGATCACTTACCTTTTTGCGGATCTCCCAGACAAACAAACTGAAAGTTCTGAGTCGATGAAGTTTATCGAGCGGGCTCGAGAATCGGTTCAGAAGCCACTCTACTGCTTCCTGCGCGATGCCTTCACTCAGTGGCCAACAGAGAGTTCATCCAACTTGGAACCGATCGTCACACTTTGGGTCGCCTACTTCGCGCCGTGGTGCGCAAAGTATCCAGAAAGTCAGATCAAGAGTAGTTCATCGAAGAGAAGTAGCTCGCCTGCGCGCATGCTCACAACGCAGCTGACCTCGCCACTGAAATCTCCACTCGGTTCCAGCAGCTCAAGTAGTTCGATAGTGCAGTACGACAAGCCTCTCTTACCCGCTGGTAAGGAGTTGAAGTTCGATGACAAGGTGGTAGACACGCCTGGAAGATTTTCACATGTTCGACATGTGCTAAAGAGTGTTCCATTTTACCACGAGTTGATGAAGCACTTCCTCGAGCTATGCTGCAAGAGAGTACCCCTCGATGCGGAGGGAACCGCAGCAGTGTTGCTCATCGTGCTGAAGCCTCTTGCCGCCGCGCCTGCTCTCTTGAAACTTCTCCAGTCTGTCGAAGAAGGTTACGCAGACTTCGTTTTGGACCCTTTCAAGGGGACGTTGAAGACAATGCAGGCTAGAGAAGAGACGACAGCTAATGCTGAGTCGTACTACCCTCTGATTCGGTCTCAACTCCAGGAATGGGAACCTGAAGTCGACCCGGTTGTCCTCGGGGCGGATAGCTTGCCTGGCACGCCAGGATCGCTTCACACGCCGCTCAGTAAGTGGCACGGTGCTGCCGCTCGATTGGCTGCGAACAGAGTCAGTGAACTGGACAAGGCAAAGGCAGTCTCAAAGCATTTGCGCATGTTTACTTCTGAAACTGACGGTCTCGCTCAGGTGGCGATAGCTCTCATTCATCGATTAGAACGAGACGCAACCCAAGTCCCGAACTCGCACCCACTTAGAAAGAGCGTTCCGCCGTTCAGAGAGGCAAGTTTCATCGTCTTCCGACTGGAACGGTTCCGAGACACTCCTTACCTGAAGAGTCCAACTGCTTCCAAGTTTGTCGATGTCAACGCAGGCGAAAGTCGACCGGGGTGGGCCTCTGTGCGTAAGAGCGCCAAGGAAATGTACAAGGGCGATTGGATGCACCGACCAATCGGAGCTAACGAAATTTCCATCCTAGTCCGTCTCTTGGTGCCCCTATCCGTCTTTCTGAATGGCAAACTTGGCCTCGACGGCGTCGCCACCGACGCCTCGCGCAAGATTACTTTGTCAGACGTGCGATCCGTGGTGGAGCAATCTTGGGCGAGCGCGAGAGGTATCGAACGCAAGAATGTAGTGACGGAATACTTAATTCCTGTCGTCGCTGTCATGGAGGGCATGACCATCGGCATCTGCCGTCGAAAAGGTCTCACCGTGAACCTGCGTCCGCTCGCCGAGTACCAGATGCTCGCGATGCTCTTTGTGGTGTACATGGTTTTAGGATTCTTTCGAGCCATCTTGAGCTTGGAATAAAACTACATGAAATCTACTAGATATAAAATGTAAGACGATTGAACATTCATTTTGCTCGCGTCGTCCGTCTACCTACGGCTTGTCCTTCTTCCAGAACCGTAACCTCGAAAACAGCGGCTTCTTCTCGGTTGGATCGGGCGGGGGCTGCGGGACGTATCGCGCCTTTGTCTCCGTGTAAAACAAGTGCACGAGTTCTCTGAACCCGAGAGTGAAGAGAAAACTCAAAACCAAGCCGCAAAGGAGAAGCGCGATCGTCGCGGTGCGCTCCAAGGGTGAGCCGACGACCCACACGCGATCAAAGGCGCTCCCACTGATGAAACCCGACGCCACCTCTCCGACAGTCGTGGGCACGCCCGGTGTGACTGGCGGTAACAAAACGCTCGGCAGGGTTGGAACAGCGAGCATGAAGAGACCGATCACGCCGACGAGGAGCGCGGCTGCGACGGTGGAGCACAAGAATGCCGTCTTCATCAAGAGCACGCGGTATCCGTACATGAGCTCCTGAGAGCGTTTCATAGCCTCGGCGCTCGTCTTGTTCTCGAGCACGAGCGCCGGCCCCGCCACCGCAAAGTCTAAAAGTCGAATGAGCCCGAGGTACGGAATCGGAACCGTGATGAGAGAGTTCCAAGCGATAGACAAGACGCGTCGAGCGTCGAGGGCGAGCAGCGCCTTAAACTTGTCGCGACTCTCCTTGAGCGACGCCCACGCCCTTCTCGGCGACGCCCGCGACAGGTTCGCCTTGTAATCAAACGCGTCAACCCCCGCCCCGTCCTCGGCGGCCCTCAACACGGACGTTCGCACAAAGTACGCGCACGAAAACTTCCACAGCGCCACGCTCAAAGAAAACAGCGCCGCGACGACGGGGACGACGTGCAACTGAAACAGCGCCAACGCGAAAGTCCCTCCGAGATTCAGCGCTTGCGCCCAAATCCCGGCGACGACGGTGAGCGCTAAACACAGCGGCGCGTCTCTCACCGTCCTCTCGATCACCGATCGCGTCAACGCCACCGCCGTCGGCCTTCCTCCCGCTTCGCCTCCCGCTTCGCCTCCTTCCCCTTCCCCCGCCGACGCTCGCGTCGCCGACCGATTCCGATTCCGATTCCGATTCGCCGTCGACGCGGAGGGCAGTCGACACCACCGAGAACGTGAAGAAGCGGAAGAAGACGCGAAAGAAGAAGAGGACGCGCGTTGACAACGAGACGTCTGTGTCGCCGTCATCCTCGTCGCCGTCGTCATCATCGAGCTCGTCTCGCGTCTCCCTCTTCCCCCGCCCACCCTCCTCCCGCTCTCCCGACGACGCGTCGACGTCCCCCTCGACGTCGTCCCTCGCCCGTCGACGACGCCCCGGACCTCGCTCGTTGCCGCCGTCGTCCTCATCGTCCCCGCGCTCGCCCGATCGACGACGTCTCTCGCCCGCGCGACGGAAGTGTCTCGTCGTTCCCCACTCCCGCGCGGTCACTCTGACGAATTTGACGACGATGTACTCATTTCACTAGATGGATAGACAGTAGTTGGTACTATATATGATTTAAGTAGTAGTACTTTAATAGTAAATAGAGTATTGTCACCATCAACAAACACGTTTGAGAGATTTGAATTTGAAACGGATGGATGGACGACGGACGATGGACGACAGTGGACGACGCGAAGGAGGAACGCGCGGACGTGCGGACGTGCGGACGTGCGTGCGGTAAGAGTCGTCGTCATGGAGTTCCAGCGAGCGGTGGGAATCCCGCCGACGACGCCCGGGGTCGGGGCGCCAACGCAGGATGAGAATGCGAACGCGACGCCGTTCGGGAGACGACGGACGAAGACGGCGACGTCGACGATGGCGACGGCGGCGACGCCGAGCGGGGTGGCGAAACGGGGATTGGGAGGGAAAACGTTCGGGGCGACCCCGGGTGCAATGACGCCGGCGTCGTCGAGATCGGCGCTGGGGAACATCACCAACGCGCGCGGCGGGACCCGGCTCGGGGGGACGAAGGAGGTCGAGGGGGGGAAGAGAGCGGGGGCGAAGGCGGCGACGGGGCGCGGGGGACTGTCGATTCTGAGCGATGCGCCCGAGGTGAAAACGACGACGACGACGACGACGACGACCGAGTCTCAGGATTGGTTGGAGACGGTCAAGGCGAGGTTGACGCCGAGCGAGTTGGCGGC
>Ga0181601_10003292_pt1 | contig 13687 bp, 8 predicted proteins | sample 041ome_8_FD_133020 | JGI IMG/M metagenome (GOLD analysis project Ga0181601, IMG submission 133020) | Coastal salt marsh microbial communities from the Groves Creek Marsh, Skidaway Island, Georgia - 041407BS metaG (megahit assembly) | ecosystem: Environmental > Aquatic > Marine > Intertidal zone...
AAATCCGTCGGTCCACGCGCTGGGACAATCACGCCGTGTGTGCGGCCGACGAAGACCATCGGATCCTTATCTTCCGGGCCAGTGGAGTAGGCAAAGATGCACTGCGCGTACGCGCTCTTGTCCTCGTACGCCGCCAACAAATTATTCAACCCCTCGTGTCCAGTCTTCTCGAGAAACCACTTGATGTACGGCCCGGGGAGGCCATTCAGCGCGTTGTAGCACAGCGACGTGTCCTCCACGAGCGCTGGACCGTCGAGCTCGCGCGCCGCGAGTCGAGCCTTTTCCTTGGCCACGTCTTCGGGTTCTCCTTGCAGTTCCGGTAAATCCACCTTTTTAGAAGTCAACTCGAACGCCGCCGCCGCCGACCCGTCTCCTCCGCCCAAGATGGCTTTGACTTCTTCGAGTTTCTTCGCGTTTCCCGTGACGAACGTAATCTTCATCGTCCCCCCGCTATCGCCGTTCGTCGTCGTCTGAATGCGCGTCAGTCTTCTCGTTACGAGCGACCGAAACGCGTTCGTTCGACGCGCGCGACGCACCGCTCGAAACGCGGCACCGCTCGAGACGCCGCGTCGTCCACCGTCGTGCGCCTTTGCCACCCGCGCGATCGTCGTCGCCAAGCGCGCGGTCGTCGTCGTCGCCGCCGCCGTCGCTCTGCAGGCGAGCATCCAGCGACTGAGGCGCGGCTTCACTCTTCGCCGCGCGGAAATCATCATCGATGGCGACGGTCGTCCGCGTCGCCGTCGCGGTCACCGGGTCGACGACGACGGGTGACGGCGATTTCAGAAAATGTCGCCGTCGCGGTCGTCGCGCGGTCGCGATGGCGTCCGCGGCGGGAGGACGGACGACGGAAAGACGGCGTGGAAGCGGGCCGTGGTTCGGTGGGAAGACTCGAGGCGCCGGGAACCCGCGCGGGGAGGTGTTTCGCGACGCGAAAGGGCGCGTGGTGCGGTTCGGTGAGTCGGATGAGCTCGATGCGATCGCGGCGTTGCAGACGGATGGGTTTTATGAACCGGTGATGGGGGCGAGGAGTGCGCTGACGGCGGTGGATGGACCGCTGCGGGCGTACTTTGAGTCGGACGTGGCTTCGACGCTGAAGAAAAAGTACGCGTACGCGAAATTGGGACGGTTCGCGCCGCTGGTGATGGAGGATGAAAATTCCGGGAGGTTGATTGGGGTGATTGAGGTGAGCGTGCAGAGGGATTCGGAGGTGATGCGAGCGATGGGAACGATTGAGGGTTTGATGGTGACGGATGAGTACGCGTATCTGAGTTGCATGTGCGTGGAGTCGACGCGTCGACGCTCAGGGATCGCGACGACGCTCATACGCGCGGGTGAGAGCATAGCGAAAGAATGGGGGTTCAATTTAACAATGTTACACGTATACGAGAACAATCGAGGGGCGATGGAGGCGTACGAACGAAATGGATTCGCGACGCTCGATCGACCGTGGCGGACGCCCGTGGATGTCATAAAAAATCAACAAAAGATTCTCATGGCTAAGAGGATTTGATTCGTTTCTCTCAACGTCCAGCGCGCGCGCGCGCGCGAGGGTCTGTGGTGAGTTTTGTAAGTCCATAGTGTGTACTCTAGTAGGTTTTCTTCACGATTGTTTGTAATGTGTCGCATGAAACATCCCTGTTTGGTGACCAGTAGTTGTTTGCCTCCCTGGTGACAAAAACTAATCTCTTCACATCGCGCCGCGTCGGCGTCCATTCGATCCGTCTCGCGCCGGACGACGCGATGGCGCCGACGCGTTCGGAATTTAGACGCGCCGTCTTTCGCGTTTTACACGTGTTTGTACCCTGTCTACCGGAATCGACGTACAACAGTAAACAGGTGACGGTTGAAACGAAGAGTCAAGGTGATGTTGATGAGGACGCAAAGGGGAGCGGTTCTCGATCAGTGTCTTCGTCCTACACCGGGTCTTCGTCCTACACCGGGTCTTCGTCCTACACTGGGTCTTCGTCCTACACCGGGTCTTCGTCCTACACGGGGTCGTCCTACACGGGGTCTTCGTATTCGTCTTCCTATGGCGATTCTTCGTATTCGTCGAGTCGCTCGTACTCGTCGAGTCCTCGGGAGCGTAGAAGAAACCGAGACGACGACGACGATGACGATGGTGATCAGAGCGTTTCTGGGAATTCGCGAGCGCTTTCGTTGGTGTCTGGGGAATCATCGGTGAGCGAGGTTGACACTCAGGCGACGCTGAGCGACTCGAGCGAAAAGGCGGATGAAGAGGAAGACGTGCTTGTGGGCGCACACACGGCGCTGGAAGACGCGCAGGAAGTCGGGGATTTGACGTCATATAAGATTGAGTGTGGACCGGAGGCGTCGGCGGATGATGTCGAGGCATTCATGCGAGACATCGCCTTGATTAAAGGTTCTAATCCGTTTGGCGGCGGCGCGCGAGAGCGCGATATTTTCAAGGCGGCGTTGGTTAAACAAATAGTTCTTAAAGAGGGAGAGTACGTTCTGCGGGAAGGAGAGAGTTGGATGGAAGAAGCGCAAACGTCGCGCGCGGGCGATTACGCCGTGTACTTTGTCGTTCGTGGGGCGCTCGCGGCGACGAAACTCGTGCATCCAAGGTACGCCTCGACGCACACAAAGGAGGCGATGAAATTCATCGACGATCCCATGTCCATTCTTCGTCCGATCAAGGCGCAGATACCCCACTTGAATACCGACACGGAGAGTGCCGATCCAGTGATGAGGCAAAGAGCCGTGGACCTCAAACGTGCAGAGAATCACGACGAGGTGGAGGTGGCAAAATTTGTTCGCGGCGGTTGCTTTGGAGAGTACGAAGTCTTCCACGAGAGGGCACCTAGACGGTGCTCCGTCCGCGCGCTCGTGAACAACACCGCCGTCGCAGTCATGCCGATAGGGGTGTTCGAGCGCTTCGCGCGCCCTGGCACCGAGTTGCGAGCGCGAATAGATAATGAGTTGCGCATGTATGTGTGACAGAAAACGAGCTGTCACTTTTTGAGCACCTGATGCGTCGCTCAAAATCGTTAGTTTATTTAGAAGTGTAGGTAGGATAGTTGATGCTGTAACAATTCAGAAGTGATTACGAGCTACTGTCGCTTAAAGGAAGACATCCTTTTCAAGAGCCTTGACGACGTCGTCTTGTTCGTTCAACTTGGCGACGTCGAGCGGGGACTTGCCGTCGTTGTTGCGCAAGGTGATGTCGGCGCCGCTGTCGACGAGGTGCTCGACAAGGTCAACGCGACCGTAGCCAGCGGCGTAGTGAAGCGGTGTGTTCTTGTTCTTGTCCATCGCGTTCACGTCGGCGCCCTCCTTGGTGAGGATTTCGGCGCACTTCATCTCGCCGTAGCCGCAAGCAAAGTGCAAGGCGGTTCTGCCTTCGGAATCCTTCATGTTCGGATCGGAGCCATCCTTCAAGAATTGCTTCAAAGCCTCCTCGTCGCCTTCAGACGCGGCAGTGAGGACAGATTCTTCCTCATCCGCTTCTTCTTCCTCCTCTTCCTCCTCGTCAGCCGCAGCGGCGGCGTCATCTTCGGCGCCGGCGCCAAAGATGGGGACGACGTCGCCCATCGCAGAGTTAATCTTCTTGAGCACCTTCGGATCGTTCCAGTACTTCATCATCGCTTGCGGGCCGCCGGTTTCAATTTCCTTCATAATCTCAGACATTTCCGGATCGTTCTTAAGCTCTTCCATCTTTGCCTTCATCTTTTCCGCCGTGTCCGGGTCGTTCATCGTCTGCATCATCGCCTTCATTTCGGGGTTCTCCATCATCTGTTCACCAAGCTTTTGAGCCATCTTCATAAAAGCCGGGTTCTGCATAACCCCTTGCATGGCCTCCATCGCCGCGGCTTGGTCCACGCCCGGCATGCCCGGCATGCCCGGCATACCCGGCATCAAACCGCCGGCGCCCGGCATACCCATACCCGGCGGCAACGCCCCAAACTGCGCTTGCATGTTTGCCATGTTGGCTTGCATTTGCTCAGCCATCACCTTGAAGTTTGGATCGCTGGAGATTTGTTCCGCCATTTCCTTGATGGAGGGATCGTCCAACATCTCGCGGAGCTTATCCATATCGAACGGGGATCCTCCGGGCATTCCGCCCGCGCCCGGGGGCATGCCGAATCCGGGTGGTAAATCGCCTACAATCAATCGCAGTCAAAACCACCGCTTCGTCAGTCTCGCGTCATCGCCGCGCCGTTCGTCGATGCGCATCGAACGTCGCGTTCGCTCGCGCGCGCCCGTCCCTCTCCCGAGTCAACCGCGGTCTCTCCCGTCGTCAAACGCGAAGATCATCAACCGCTCGACGGGACGCTATCCATCGGTCAACCATCACGAATCATCGCGCCGCGCCGAAAGCGAACGCGCGCGCGTCGCGGCGTCGACCCCCTCCCCCGACTCGAAATCACCGAATCCTCGTCGTCGTCACGTACCAGCCATCGTCCAAGCGAGCGCGCGTGCGTGTGTGGTCGGTCGTCGGTCGTCCCGAGGAAAGAGACCCTTGAAAACCTCAAAGTCCCTCGTGTTTTCACGGTTCATGACTCGTCGTTAACGAGTCCACGAAGAAAGTAAAGCGATGCCGGGTTGATGCATTGAGCGTTGTGATTACATGCGGTACAAGGTGGCGGTACAAGCCGACGGTTGTCGGTTTCTTCTGTTGCGATCGAGCGCGCGAAGCGCGCGAGAGGAGTGGAAAATAAAAGACATCGATCGATCGTCCGTGCGCGCGGGCGCTCAGGCGGGACCGAGATCGTCGCCGGTCCACGCAAAGTCGCGAAAGCCCCATCGAGCGCGAAGCGAGCCGCGGCCGTGTGGAAGCGCTTCGACGCTCTCGAATTCGTCGCGGTCGGGTAAACCGTCGACGATGACGTCGACTCGGTGTAAAGCGAATCGAGTTGGGAGACCCGGGTAGGAGGCGCTGTCGCGATCGCTGATGCAAAAGGTGTAGGTGTCGTCGAGCGGGACGACGGAAAATCCGTCGGCGAGCGCCGATCCGAGCTCCTCGGTGACGGCTCTCGTCGCGCACGCGCGCCAGTCCTCGCCCGGGAGCATCTTTTCGCTCAGAGGGCGCATTCTCGATCGGGTTCTCCCGTTGTCGAACCTCTGCTCGAGCTCGATCAAACACTTCGAGTCGTCTCCTCGCTCGACGTCGGCGCGTCTGCGAACGCGCACAGTCAGCACTCGCGTCGTCCTCGTCGCCGTTCTCTCGCCCGTTTCCCCGTTCACGTGCATCGTCAGCGTCGATTCCCCGAGCGCGCACTCGTTGAACAAATCCACGAGCGTTTTGGTGCCGCCATTCTTCACCGCGAACGACGCGTGATCCACCCCGGCGAGCGCCAACCACTCGCCCAGTCGCTCGACGTCCGCGGACGCCGAATCAAACGTCGTCGTCGAATCCTCCTCCTCCTTCACCGCCCCACCAGTCATCGCCGGAAACGACGACGACGACGACGACACGGCTCCAACCCTACCAATACCGCTCCCACTCCTCCACGCCCCTCTATTCAACCTCTCCATCGTCCTCCTTCGATCCGTCGTCCTCGTCGTCCTCGTCGCGCGCGTCCGCCTCGACTCGACGAAATCCCCCCTTGAACTCGTCCTCGCGAACCTCGCCGGGACCCACACGCGCGCGAACCCGAACCCGAAACCAAACCGTCGTCGTCGCGTCGCCGGATCCCCTTCCTCGCGCCCGCGTCCGTTCGTCGTCGCGTCCGCACCCGGTCGTCGTCCCCGCGTCTGTCCCGTTCCCCCGGGCCCCCTTCGATTCACATTGTTTGCTCTTCCCGACGTCGTCGATCGCGCGACGACACTAACGACGATGCGTCGACGAAGCGAAGAAAACGCGACAACCCCGATCGCCGACATCGGACGACGACGGACGACGCGGTCTCCCGGGCGGGACGATCCAACCGTCGAATAGAGTCATTCATGTCATTCATCATCCGTGTCGGTGTTTTCGAGACGGACGGTTATGTGTGTACCGACGGGCTTGTGTATGGGTATACACTCTTACCGGTATTATTATCATTCATTCACGGCTCTCTCTCTCTCTTTAGGACACGCAGAGGAGCGCGCACCCAGGGAGTACCCCCATGTGTTTCCCGCGAGTCATGAACCATCAAATAAATGTTAGTAAATAAATAAACCCCGTTTTGTGTCATTCTCGTAGTAGTGAAAACAACGACGCGACGGCCATCATCCGTCATCTCTTCTCTGATGAATCATAATCATGAGAGATGGAATGGTTTTTAATTTTGGTTTTCTTTTTATTTTACCACATTGGTGTTTTTGTGTTTTTTTGTGTGTTTTTTTGCTTTCTCATTCTATAGCGTTCGCGCCCGGTGGGTCGAGCGGTCGACAGAGATCGGCGCGCGCGACGGGACGGGACGGACCCTTCGCTTCGCGTTTTCTCGAGAGGAGGGGCGGGGAGAGACCGGCTCGTGTGGTTGGTTCTGCTGATTGGTTTGCCCATCGGTCCATCGATCCATTCATCCATTCATCCATCATTCCGGTCGTTCGTTCGTCATGGATGACGCGCTGGTTGCGGCGGAAACGGCGTTGATGGAGGCGACGGAGACGCGCGTCGGGGATGGTGGTGGTGTGATGTCGTCGTCGGCGGCGTCCGTCTTCGGGGTTTCGATGGAGCCGAAGGACGGCGCGAACGACGACGACGCGGCGTTGAACCCGTTGGTTCCGTTGAGAAGACTCGCCGACGAAGAGATGACGACGACGATGGACGACGGCGGAACGGACGAGGGAGACGACGCGGGGTTTGGAGGACGACGTGGCGTTACGAGACGCGGTGGGTACGGCGGGGAGGGGGGGCGCGAGCGAACGGCGGAGGACGGCGACGACGCGCGGGCGGAGGAGTTTGCGTTCGCGGAGACGCTGAGCCGAGTGAAGAGAGAAGGGATCGGTGCGGGGGCGGCGGCGGCGATGTTTGAGGACGCGTGTTGGCTTCGGGCTCGAGAATTGCGGACGCGGGCCGAGGCGCGGAGGCGCAGGGCGCCGAGCGTGGCGAAGAAGGATGTGGAGGAAGCCGAGGCGCTCGAACGCGAGGCGCACTCGTGGTCGTTGATTTATCACTTGCTCGGTGATGGAGCGACCGTGGAGCGCGAGAGCGCGGCGAGGGAGGCGGATATTTTGGATGCCACGCCGCGGGTGAACGGCGGCGCGGAAGGGGACTTTTTGCCGCCGCCGCTTCGCAGTCGGGTGCGATGCGCGGGGAGAGACGAGGCGAGCGATCCCGTGACTTTTAGACTGAATAGAATCATCGCTTGGCTCGAGGCGAACGCGTCGTCGGCGCTGCGACGAGCCGAACTGGATGGTAAAGCGTACGATGGACGGTTCTTGCGCGACGAGTGCGATTGGCGTCAGACGGCGGACGCGCTGGATTCGTCGGCAAAGTGCGATCCGGATGGGCATCCGCTCTCCGTCGAGCTCGATCCAGACGGACCGATGCGAACGAACGCGACGTTGCATCCATCCAACGCAGACGCTGAAGTGCGTCTGTGTAAGCGTTTATGGAAGCTCATTCGAGCGGGACGGATTCGCGAGGCGCAGGATTTGTGTTCAAAGGTTGGTCAGCACTGGCGCGCGGCTTCGCTCGGCGGCGCCTCTGGTTGGGGTCCCGCCCCGGTGGGCGTGACGGCGGATGAAGAGCTCGAGCGGGACGTGCAACGACTCTTGGCGCTTCGCGATCGAGACGCCAACGAAGCTCAAAATGAGATTGACCTGAATGACGACGCGTGCGCGGCTGAGTGCGACGGAGTGGGCGCCAGTCGGCGCGCGCTGTGGAAGTGGACGTGCATGGTGGCAGCGAGACACATTGAGAAGCACGGCAAGCTTTCGCAGTTGCCGACGGCGAAACACGAGGCGAGCGTCTACGGCGCGCTCTGCGGAGACGTACAGACCGTGCTCGGGGCGTGCGAAGACGATTGGGAATCAACCGCGTGGGCTTACATGCGCGCGCTGTTTGACTTGCGCGTCGATTCCGTCATCAACGCTGGACGAGTGCTCGACGACGTCGCCAACTGTGAGCCCGGCGAAGTTGTGTGCGATCAAACCCCGGTCGATGCCGCCGCTGATGACGCGATCGACCGACTCGGTGAACCGCGCTGGCCGACGCGAGACGTCATCAACGCCACACCGAAGACTGTGGAGGAGATTTTGCTCGTCAAGATGCCCGAAAAGTTTCCAGAGGCGGACGAGCATCGCGTCGTGCAGACGCACTTGATTCTTGGAAAGACGAGAGAGTTGGTGCTGGATCACATGATGCGATGGATTTTCCCACAGGAAGAGTTGCAGAGCGGCGGCGAACGCGTCGCCTCCAAGCCCCTCGACGCCGTTCTCACTCGTTTCGTTGCCCACGCTTTGCTCTTTTTGGAATCGTTGCTCGCAGAGGGCGGAGGGTTATCCCCCGGCGGCGAGTTGTACTACCACCTCAACAAGGTGCTCAACTTGTACGTCGTTCACTTGATTGCAAACAAGCGATACGCCCTCGTGCCAGCGTACGTCGTACACTTGCGTCATCCGCTTCTCATTGAAACCTACGCCAACTTTTTGGATTTGCTCGCACCGGCGGTGCTCTCTCGCAAGACGCTCTGTTTCGCCGAGGCGACGCTTTGGATGGAAATTGACGGCTTGGGTGGATGGAGAGAGATTGTCACGCGCGCGCTGAGCGATTCCATAAGCCTCGAAAACGCGCACCGGGGTCCAGATTACCGACGATTAATGCTGCAGTGGGCGTGCGTTGCGAGCGAGACGTTTCCAGAGGCGGCGAAGCACGCGTGTCTGCTGCTCCGTCAACTCATGTGCCAGCGCACATCCATCAACGTCTTCGCTAACGAGGGCCCGGTTGACGGCGAGCTCCGAGCGAGAGCCATTCTCGTCGAGGAACTACCGGAGGGTGTGCAAGAGGGCGCGAAATCAGGGGGCGCCGCCGGCGCCGCAGCGGAGCTCGGCGATTGGGCGCGCTATCTGGCAGCGACGGAGGCTGTCGCCGCGTGGAGGGAAATTTGGAGCGTCAACGAGTCGAACCGAATGGAGTTAGCCGCTGTCAACACGCGGCCGTATCCTCCGGAACCGTCGCCGGCGATCCAAGGCGACGAGTATGAGGCTGCGGAACGAGCCATCGATTGCGTGCTTACATTGGTGCAAAGCAAGAATTGGCTCGAAGACGAAGCGTTGATGGACGTTGATGATGACGAACCGTCTTCGAGTGACGTCTGCTCGCTGAGAGTCGTCGCCATTCCGGTATTGAAATCCTTCGCCGAGACCCCGTCCGATGCGGATTTCGACGTGGAGAAGATTGCGAGAAACCTCCAATCGGTGTTGAGCTCCAAGTTTACGCAGGGATTGGTGAGCATTCGCGCGACGCGGGGCGTCGATCGCGGGGAAACTCCTGCGCGAGAGGAGGGTGAATACGGTCAGATCGTGCTCGAAGTCTCCGCCACGCGCCTCGAACCAGATTCCATGGATGGCGAGGATGAACAAGCCAAAGCCGTGCGCGCGCTCAGTCAGGACGTCGCGCTCGCCGTGGCCGACTGCGTCAAGGGTGATCTCCCGGGTCAAGACGTGACGCTCGACGTTCAGTCCGTCGATGGAAGCGATTCGTCAATCGTCCACGCGCTCTGCCGAGCCGTTTGCGTTCCGTCGCTCCTCATCCAAGCTGCTCAAATCGAAGCCGCCTTACGCAAGGGAACGACGCGAGTCATAGAAATCACCGCTAGTCCAAAGTATGGCATCGCCAAGTACTTCTCCCCGACTGAGCTTCGATGGGCGCTCGAGCTCGGACGCGAGAGCGGCTTATCGGTGCTCGAGCAATCTCACCTCTAAGTAGAATGAAATGACGATTCGTACACTAGTGCACGTTGAGAAATTACAAATACACACGGCGTGCTGTGCAACGCTCGATCCACCTAAGCTAACTAATAAACTTACAAAGCTAACTCTCGCGCTTACGCTTCTTTTCCTCCTCCAAGTCATCCTTCCTCCACCGCAACTCAAAAATCTCGCACTCGTCATCCTCGGTAAACCGCACCTCCTCCTTGTCAATCTCGTCGACGTCAAACTTTTCATTCGCCAACTTTAAAAACTCCGCGTGCGCATCCGCGCTTCTCCGCTGCACACACACGTAACACACGCTCGTTTTCCTCTTCTTGAGCGTGCTCTCGATGGAACGGATCAACGCTGGGACGAGATTGACGGAAAATATCACATCTGTTCCTAGCACCACATCGTACGGCCCAGCGGCGCGCACGGCGTCCAATTCCTCTGGGATCTCCCAATCCAGCGCCATCACCCTCGGCGCCGCACGTTTTGCTTTTTCATATAACACGACATTCTTTTCCACGTTCGTCCTCGTGACGCTCGCGAGTACGCGCTCTTGATCCGTCATCGTCATGTCCACGCCTCGAAACCGAAGCGCCAACGTCAAGCCGAGCAACCCACACCCGCACCCGAGTTCCACGCATCGCACTCTTCGTCTCCCGTCTACCGCACCGTTCTTCGATTGCGCGTGTCCTCGTCGTCGATTAAACAACCCATCGACCCGCTCGAGGTACCTCGCGAGACAAAAGGCGCTCTCCCAAACGATGCCCCCGCAGCTATTCTCCACGTTTTGCTCTTGCTCGATGACCAAGCCCCCGTCGTAGGCAAAGGCGCGCGCGTTGGCGAGCTCGAAGAACGCCCCAGATCCGTGTTCGGCGACGAGGTCGTCGTACGACGGAGGAGGCGGCCGTGGCGACATTGTCGACGCGGTGTGACGACGACTGTTTGAGTGGAAAGTACAAAGAAGTGCGCGTGAAGGAGTCACGTTTGGCTAAGAGTTCGTTTCCTTCTATTAAAATGAATATCCGTCGCACCGCAAAAAACAACGAAAGAGCAAGTAAATCGTTTAATAATTGTCCACCTCTGGGGTGTCTTCCTCCTCCTCCATCGTGCGAGCCTCGATTTCGGTGTCAACCTCTTGTAAAAACTCCTCCGTGGCGGTGGGACCGGCGGCTTCTAAAGCGGCTAAGTGATCGGCAACCACAGTCTCAAAGTTTTTCAGATCCTTGGAGGGTTGACAGTACAGTTCGCCGTCTTTGATGATGAGGGCGGCTTCTGGATCGGACGTCGCTCCAGCGATGGCGACGGTGCTCACCGCGCGAGGGTCTTCGATGGTGAATAACACGACGGGTTTGGTGAAATCCAGACGTCGATCAAACGCATTTTCCAAACTCGAAGCATGTTGGGAAGAAACCAAGTAAACCTTGGTCACCTTTTCAATCGTCGTATTGAACGACGGAATGGTGTCACCGCTCTCAAAGTCTTCTTCGTTCGTCACCGTGAGCTCGGTCCAGGCGATGTCCTGATAGTACGCCGGCGGGATCGAGACAAAGGCTGAGGTATCAAGTCTTTGCGCTTCTTCAACGAAACGCCCATAAGAATCTCTGCGGGCGCTGTACACTTCGCTGAGATCGAGACGTCCATCGTTTGTCTTTGACACGAGGAAATCGACGCCGTCGAGCGCGAATGCGTGATACCTATCCTCGGGTTTGGGTAAACCTTTTGGTGAGACTTCTCTAAGGTCGAGCGTTGTCGTCCTCATGTCCGTCGGTGTCGGCGTCGCGTTTTGAGACAAGTCGGGAAAATCCTTTGGACCTCTGTACATGTCATTGCGATCGATACCGAGCTCGTGCATGAGATCATCTTCGCTGAACTCATCCTCCACGAAAGACAAATACCCCGCCGAGCGAGAGTAAAACTCCCCTTGAGGCATCCCATCAGGGTTCACCGGTGGTAAATCATCCATCGCTCCGATACCGGATGCGATATCGTCGAATTCCGGAGGCGCCATCGGCTCGACTTCAAATCTATCAGACGTCGTCGACGTCGGTTCGTCCGCCTGAATCGTGTCCTTCCACGCAGACGGCTCGGCGAAATCTTCCGGAATAGAAGACGATATGTCTTGAGCGACAGACGCACTAATATCCTCCACCTCCTCTTCGTCCACATCCGCTTCATCGTCCTCCTCTTCGACTTGAACGTAAACCGTACCCTCTTCAGAGTCGTCGTACGAGGCATCCACTCGCACGTTCATCTCCGCGTCGCTATCGCTCGGCACAGCGCCGGCGGAGCTGTGTCCAATGAGTTGCAAAAAACCGTCGTCGCGAGCGAGAGCTTCTTTCAACCCAACGGGCGAAGGCAACGATCGGACGACGCCAACGACGGCACGAACGACGGAATCCGTAGTGGCGTCTCCAACGACGCCTCGACGCTGAATCGCGCCCAAGCTGTAGTACTTGCCCTCGTCCGGACACCAAATCAAAACGGCTGGCGAACCCTTGGTCTCGTTACCGTCGACCCAACACACCTTCCATCCGCGTCCAACGACGGAGAGCGGCGCGTGCGTCCCCTCGGCGCTGATGCCCAATTCCTCGGCGGCGTCAATCCACTGCTGCTTCGCCCAAGCGTTGGCGTCGGCGAAATCCATCCCTCTAGACTGACCAACGTTGGTGATGATGGCGCGGTTCACCACGCCAGCGGGACCGTGAAAATCGTAATTGAGACCCAAATGCGTGTACATCGCTTCCGGAGTCGCACCGACACCTTTGTTCCAGCCGTGGATGGGAGACGCGTCCTCTTCTTCATTCGCGTCTGCGTCTTTATCCCCAGCCGCATCGGCTGCATTTTCCGCCGCATTTCTCTTCACCGCGTTCTCGAACGGCTCAAACGCATCCACGGCATCTTCACCGTCCTCCTCCTCCGTCTCACCGGCGATCGTGCTCGCGTACGCCACCGCGTACGCGTTGTTCACGTTGGCGATGCGTTTCGCCGCGTCGAAAATTTCCTCTGGAGACTTATAACTCGCCTCGTCCACGTCTTCCACCGCGATCGCCCCCCCCGCGATGTCCTCCTCGAAATAAAACTTCCTCGCCGCGGCGACGTAATACATCACCACCCCCCTTCGCTGTCCTTCCGGCATATCCTTCGCCGCGACCCAACACACCCGGTAACCTCTGCACCCCGGCAACGGCGTGTGCGTATCCACGAAAGTCACCGGCGCGTTCGCCGCCGCCTCATCCCACTGCGACTTCCGCCAGTTTGATATCCCCTTCAGCTTATTCCCGTTCGCCGCGTGCGCCGCTTTGATCACCGCTCGCCCTTCGGACGAGCTCGGCGTGATGAAACTCCACGCGACGCCCAGGTTCTTCCACGTCTCCAGCGCGGTCCAGCCCTCACCTCTATTCGTCGTCGGCGCGTACCGACTCGTCCGCTCGACCGTTTCGCCCTCCGTCCCGCTCGCCGCGCGTCGAACGATCGTCGGAGTCGCTCTCCCGCGCCTTCCCGTCGGTCGTCTCGTCGTTCGCCGCCGCGATTCCGTTCTCTTTCCGTCCGTCACCGGGCGTAGCGCCGCCGGGCGCAGCGCCGCGAACGTCATCCCTCACTCCGTCCGTCGTCGCTCGACGCCGCGGGAGGGAACAAACGACGATGCGCGGCGGCGAAGACGATCGATCTCTCCTTCTCCTTCCGTCCGTTCGCGCGTCGGTCGGTCGGTCGCGTCGGTCGCGCGCGCGTCCTTCTGTCGTCGGTCGTCGTCGCCCTTTTTGGCTGGCGGCTCGCTCGAAGGGGGGTCACGGGTATTTTCTTGAGTCATGAACCGTCGGTTTGGCGTGTCTGGCGCATCACGTCATCCATTCCATTCAATCCATTCAACTCCATT
>Ga0181601_10003301_pt1 | contig 13663 bp, 18 predicted proteins | sample 041ome_8_FD_133020 | JGI IMG/M metagenome (GOLD analysis project Ga0181601, IMG submission 133020) | Coastal salt marsh microbial communities from the Groves Creek Marsh, Skidaway Island, Georgia - 041407BS metaG (megahit assembly) | ecosystem: Environmental > Aquatic > Marine > Intertidal zone...
CCAAGGATAAACTAAATGTTCTATTAGTTCGTATATTACTAATACTGTTAATAATATTGCCCATAGTTTGCTTGTCTTTGCTTTTTTACTAACATATGTAAACACCTTTGAATGTGCTTTCCCTATTTTGTCTATTAAGCCTGGCTTTTTATTTTTCGTCATGTATCCTTATTTGCTTTGTGCAGGTAAGATGTACTCATATTGTGCTAGTCCACTATCAACCGCAATTTGCATTGCACCTTGATCTGAAATACGCATTACCTTATCTCCATCTAAGTTTAAAATAGCCATTACCTGAGACACAGGCCACGCCCATTCATTTTTAAGTTTTCCTGGAATACCTGTAGCAAACACAAACTCACCTGCGTGTGTACTAGCATCACCAAATTTAAATTTAACATCATTTCCATCTGCAATAACAGTAAACACAGTTTCTTCTGCGTTAGCAGTTGCTTGAAGTTTAAATCTTTGAATACTTGCAATACTCGGCGACACTTCTACGTCCCACTGGGCACCCTTAAACTTAACAGTCTTAAGTTTTTCGTTAATGATGTCAGCGTTCATAAAACGATAGTCATTTTTAAAATCGCCTGCGGCATTTTCAAAGTGAATTCCTACTGGAATATCAGCACCATTTCTTTGTGCTTTTACAACATCAATTTTTGCATTTTCCTTGTATTCTGGACACTTCAAATGAATGTCTAGTTTATTTAGGTTAGGCATACCAAAAGTACCCTTCATTTCTAATTGTGCTGTTTTTGTGTTCGCTTGTAAAATTACTGAGCGATCCTCTGCCATTGAATCAATGCCAGTTTGAGCATCATCACCATTTACCTTAACAATGTTAAGAAAGCCAAGGGCGTGTGTATGTGCTACAATATCTTGTAATATGTCTTTCATAGTTTTCTCCGTTCCTTATATACTATTATATTTAGAAAATCATCCAATGTCAAATAAATTATTGAATGTATTCTTCTGTTCGGTTGATTTAATATCCCAATCTAGAACTCCAATTAAGTTATCAATCTTATTATCGATAATAACTGATTCCATTTCGTCGTCTGCAAATGGAAGTTCTTGGAACCATTGTGGGAGCCTTAGTTCATCCACAGGATATGCAACCGATGTATACCCCATTGGATTTTGTTTTAGTTTGCAAACGATAACCTTCATACCGTCAACAATTTGCATACTATAATTGTCGCCATTCATTTCACGTAGAGTATTCCAATTAATACTTGCTCGAACGTGTCCTGGCATATTCACTTTTCCGTGCTTTTTAAGTTTTTCACGATAGTCTGTGATATTGTTTGCACGTTTGGGCGAACCTTTTTCGTAACCTGGTCTTGCTTTAAATTTTGTCCTAAACTCACTAATCATATCAAGTACTTGAGTTTCTTCAGCACCTGTTAGTACAGCCAACAGCACTTCACTTAAGAAGTCCTGCATAAACACAGGTGTATCACTACGTTTAAGATCAAGACCCATTGCTTTTACTTTGCCTGGTTTACCATCTACATCTGTACGGAAGCCTTCTAGATCATAAATCAATACAGCATATCTCTTTTTAGTGATAAACAACCCCTTACTGCCTACAATTTCTCTACCAGCGGCAATTACTCCATCGCTTCTTGTTTTAGGACAATGAAACGCATCTTGCATAAACTTTGGAAAACTCTCGTTTGCTTCATCACAGATTTGGTCATATAACGCAGTTACAGTTTCTTTGTTCCACGCAATTTCACCTTTTTCAATTTCAGGTCGTAAACTTGTATAGGCACTAAAATAACAAGAGTCTGTATCACCATAGATAATTGATTTGCCTGTATGATCATATTCACCTGTAATAATTTCATTAACCTTTGCGGCCATATGTTTTGTAATACGTCTGCCAGTAAGTGTAGTTGATTGTCCAATACGCGGATCAAAAAATCTACAGCCTGGATTTAGAATAGCACCATACAAACTGTTTAGGTTAATTTTCTTAACAAGTTGTCGTTTGTCCCAGAACGCTTCTTCGATTTTGTTGCCGGCTTCTTGTGCTTGTTTTTTCTTCGCCTGCATTTCTTTACGTTCTTCATACCATCGTTCTAATAGTCCTGGTATAACTCCGTCATATTCTGTTGTAAGAATTGTGCCATTAGCAGTTAATACCCACGGTTGGTTGCTTTCAAAAATAAGTCTATACACTTCTGCGGCACTCATAGTATCTTCTTCACCGTTTTCCCAATCAATAGTGATAGCAAGATCTTTTCTTTGATCCATAACAGCATCATATTCTAAACTGCCGAATCTTCCTTCCCATGCCGCCGCAAATGATTTTTTGCGAAGAGTCATTTCGTTATCAATATGTTCTTGTGTATATGTTGGTCTTAATTGTCCAACCACTGTTGCAGGATCCATATTCAATGCACGAATCACAGACGGATACAGTGAATTTAAGTCCATTGATCCAATCCAATCATGCAATCCTTTTTTAGGATATGCCACATAAGCACCAGCGGCCGGTTCACTGCCAGGTTCTCTATGCACCCTGTTAGGAACAACAAAGCCACGTCTATGTGCTTCATTAATAATTGCTTGTTCTGTTACAGCAACAGCACCCATTGTTGTTGGCAACAACACAGTGTTTGCGTGTGCAAGTTCATTTGCTAGATCGATAAATCTTAGTTTCTTATCTAATTTATCAAGTAGTGCAACGTCTTGTCTGTTGTATTCAATAAATGTTTTAAAGTCATTGTTATATAATTGATCTAGTGTACCTTCGTAGACTGTTTTATTTTCACCAATCTCCATTTCACCAATAGCATCTAGTCGATATGTATGACGTTCTTCGTATGTGTACTTACGATATAGTTCTAAACTATCTAGGTGTTGACGTCCTATAAAATCATATGTTTCCTGTGTACGACCAAATTTTTCATACTCACGCTTCTTAGGATATTGATTCCACAAACAAAAACGTCTTGTATCTTCTTTTGAAAGCACACGAGTTACACGGTTAACAGTGTATGGAATATCATAACCTTCACTGTTCCAACCTGATATAATATCAGCATCTTGTATTAAGTCCAAAAACGTGTTCAGCATTTCGGCTTCAGTTTCAAACAAGTGTGTGTTAGGAAAGTCTTTTACTGCATATTTGGCATCTTCCATTGATAATGTTTTAGGAGGAAGTGCAAGTGTGATAAGACTGTCCATCCATTGTAGATTTACAGTGATAGCAGTAATTGGCATAAAAGGATCTTCTGGCGAAGCATATCCACGTTGTGGATCAAAGTCAACTTCGATGTCAAAGAATGCTTTTTGTAGATTAGGAGCGTCTTGTCCTAGATAGTTTTCTTCAAGCAAACGATATATTGGATTAACATCTGCTTCATATAATCCACGATGCTTATTAATTTTTTGTTCTTTAAGGTAATCTTTCCATGTCTTACAAGTAACTCTTGTACAAGTATCACCTAGTGTACTTTTAAATTTACCTCGAGGGTCTTTATAATAAAAAACATATCGAGTTGGAAACTCTCGAAATTCACGACGACCGTTAACACGTTCAACGATCTTGATAATATCTTTGTCTCTGTCCCACAGAGCGTCTACGTAACTCATTTATTCTCCTGTTTGTCACTTTCGGCTGACAATACCCAATTAAGTTGTTTTCGGCCAACTGTGCCATTTAACTAGTAGTATACTACCATTTCCACTCTTTGTCAAGTTCTATCATATCAAAAAATGCATCTACATTCATTGCCTTGTCATCAATCCAATAATCATAATGCGGTTTGCCTGTTCTTGCTGTTGTATATTTTACTCCCCATTCTTCCAATTGTTTTATTGTAAGTTCGCTTTTATCTTTGCCTGAACTTGAGCCTCTTGCTGTATAATAGTGTATTTCATGCCCTTGATCGTATAAGTTATTAAAATATTTAATTCTTTCTTGATATGGCTTTGCATTTTCATAAACATTGTCGCCATCTTTATTAATTTCCAAAGAACATATAGTTCCATCAATATCTACGTAATAAATCATGGTAATTTCCATTCCATTTCTTCTTCTAGTGCATATTTGGCACCTTCAATATAGTCTTTATCCTCTTCGGATAAAACACTCCAAAATTTTATTACATTTTCAATCTGTAATTGTACTGCTTGTGGATCACTAAGATGTAAGTTACCTTCCATCATTTTTTGTAAGACATCCATACGTGCATTAATCTTATCTCGTAACATTACCACCACCCCATGGCTCTGCCAAATCCAAAGATATGCAAGAAACCAAAGTATGTTGTCATAACCAATGGCCAACCAGCACCACGTCTTAGAAATGCAATAACGCTAAAAACAGCACCTGTGAAACTAACAGGGTATATTAAATGCATTGGTGGATGATCTGCTGTAAGACTAATCCAAGTCATACTAACAAACACACAGGCACTTGCTATTGTTTCATAATAGAATGCTGTTTTATCGCTGGTATAACTTCTAACCCAAAAATCTTTTACTTTTTGCCAAATGTTCATTACCACCACCCCGCGGCTACGCCAAAGCCAAATACATTAACAATACTGAAATATCCTGTTAGCATCATCACCCAAGCCGCACCACGTCTAAATGATGCATAGCATTGTGAAACTGATCCTAAAAAGAATCCAGGATATACGTATAACATATTTGGATCTCTGGCGTTTAGTGCCAAAGTTAAACTTGCTCCAACGGTAAAGACAAAACTCACAAGTTCAAAACCAAATGCAATTTTGTCAGACCTAAAACTTTTAAGCCAAAATGATTTGATTGCCTGCAATTACTTGTCCTTACCTGCTGTAACAATAATTGTTTCTAGATCGTCGAAGTCTGAATTAACTTCACTCCAGTTTCCTTTATGTGCAATACCAATTGCTTTGTTAATCAACGCTGGTTTAACATCCATTTCTTCTGCAATGGCTTTTACAGTATCTCTAAGACCTTCTTTAAGATCTTGTACTTCTTGCATTACGTTAGCACCTTCGTTGATAACTTGAATTAGTTTTGCTTTTTCTTCAGGACCGAATATTTTTCCGGACATATGTTTACTCCTTAAGTTTATATTCTATAGTATATAATGATTTATCTTAGTTGTCAAGTTTTTTAAATGGAATTGACACAGATTTATCCAAACAAGTAAACCAAACGTTATTTGGACCGTTATCAAAATTATTTGGAAGCAATTCATTAACTGCTTTATTAACACCAGGAAAGTCAATGTCGTGTCCACAAAGCCATCCGTTTGGTTTTAATTTTGATGTGTAGTATTCAATGTCACCTTTTACACTATGATAGTCATGACTAGCATCAATAAAAACAAAATCTAAACTGTTATCTTTGATTTGATCATGTACGTTATGACTATTTCCTTGTATTGGAATTAATCTTTCTCCGTACTTTTCCTTGATCTTGTCATTATAAAAGAGATTAATGTTGTAATCGATAGAATACATTGTTAGTTCTGGAAAAGCATCTAACAACCAATATGTTGTTCTTCCACAATGTGTTCCTACTTCACAACCGATTTTAGGATTATAGTTTTTAAGTAAGTCGACTAAAAAGTGTGTTCTTTTATTTGGTCCATTGTATTCTATGGTCCATTTAACGGGTAATCTATTTTTCTTCTTGTCCAACTTTAGGTTTACTCTCTTTAAGTTCGTATTGCCAAGTAGTGCCGTCGCCGTGGTTTGCACTCCATTTAGGATTGTCTTCGACACTAAACTCATGTGTACTTACCTTAAAGTTTGCTGATTTAGTTTCAGAACTGATTAAACTTTGATCGAACCATTTACATCTGTTGTTTGGTTGTGCGGCAAACTGACCGTTATCTAATTTAATAAAATTAAAAGACTTATGTTCGTTGGGTGTTTCAGAAAGACTTACATTTAATTCGTTTGGTTCGGAATGACAACTGTCAACTGTAAACATATATTCACCATGATGAAGAACTTTATCTTTACCAAAGTATGCTACACGACATTCTTTTAATGTTTCTTTTCTAATTACACTAATATGATAAGAGAAAGCGTCCCATATTTCTAAATTATCTAAAGGAAGAAGATCTTTCTGATCAATATTTGTACGCCATACATACGCACTCAAAGGCAACTTATCATATAACGCACCGTATTCTGTTAATAAACTTTCAATGTAAAGTGCTTTTCCTCGAATACTTTTTACTGATACCCATATTGCATGAGCGTATTCACCTTGTCCTTGAAGTTTTCCTGGAAATTCTGGGTCAGGAGTTAGATCGTACAAATATTCTTTTCTAACAAAACACTCAATTGGCGGTATGTTTGCTACCAAGTATGCCATGGGTACCTCTCTTTCGTTAAAAAAGAGGTTACTGAGCAACCCCTTCAATAGTATTTAGTTGTTTACGTGTAGGAATGCTCTTTTATCAACCAGTTCAGGTTCTCGAGATTTAATTTTTCCTTTGGCGTGTCCTAGCCAATGCGAAAGTAAACTTCCTGAAAATACGTGACTGCTACCCAAATGACTGCTTAGACTTTTAAAATATTCGTCAGGCATAGAGTTTTTCACTTTCCACCAAGCACTGGTATCAAAGTAAGGTTTAACTTTAAATATATCCCCTGAATAGTATACTTCGACAAACTGTTCCATAAAGTTATGAAATTCTTTATGGTTTCTGTTATATGATATAAATCCTGTTTCAGGCCCTGTATCAAAGTGTTGTCCCATATAATGAGATAGACATTTTTCTGGAGTAATCTTAAAAACAAATAAATCATTAATAAAATTTCCTACCCATACATCAGCATCTAGCCAAACTAATGTATCTCTTTCTAAGATTTTAGATGCCTCGTATTGAGCACCAACCTTAATACTGAGTCTTGCACATTTAGTTTTACTACAATTTAATGTGAATTTATTATAAAATTCGTTTTTGTTAAGATCGTGTTGTATTATTCTAGGATCGTCTACTGGAATTCCGTCTTCTGTCCATACGTGCAGTGATTTATTTTTAGGAAAATAATGTAAGAATGTTTTAATAAGTCTATATCCGCATTTTTCGTAGTAGTCACGACTCATAGATGTTATAACATCATAAGGTACAGTACTAGACCTTCTTTGTTCTAGCGAATGTTTACTTGTTTTTTCCTTGGCAGTGGGCACGTTGTGAGAATCCTTTTGGGTTATTACAGTTTATTGACTTCTTGTACTTCTCGCTCCACTTTTCTTGTACTTTTTTCTTCTTATGTAATTTAGCGTGTGGTACTTTTAAATTCTTTTTTCCGTATACATCACCTATTTTGTGTGTATATGATAAATGTTCAGGATCTAATCCGTAAAAATAATCTACAAATTCCTTTGCTCTCATTTTTTACTGTTTTCTAATTCTTTTAAGAAAGAAGCAAACTCAGATTGCAATGACTCTGTTCTATCTTCAACACTTTTTAATTGTTGTTTAGATTTTGCTATTATTTTTTCCGCTGGACTTAATTCTTTTGCTGGTGCTTTTATAGTGAAAGAATCTTTCTCATCGTCATATTCAACATCTTTTCCTGTTGCCATTTTATATAACTTTTGCACCAAAGGAATCATTTCAGGATTTTTAGTTGTTTTCCAAAGTAGATCATCCATTGCAGATTGCATAGCATGATTAAATGCTGGTCTTTTAATTATTAAGTCTCCTTCTTGTAAACTTTCATTAAGTTTTTCTTTCCACGGAGCAGGATTTAGTGTTTCAAAAATTTTATTAAGTTTAGATTCCATATTAGACAATCTATCCAATACAGTATTCCAATCATTTGTATTACTTGTACTTGAAGGATTAGGATTTGTTGGTTGCGGTCTTGGCTTTGGAGTATCTGTATACATTGATGTAGCAGTTGGTTTTTTAACTCCTGCTAGTGCGGCAAAGTCACTTGCACTAGTATCACTTACACCAGGAATAAATTTGTTACCAATGCTTTCATCTACACGTCTTGCATGATTATTAGGATTAATTTCTTCATTGGATTCTTTTTTAGAACTTATGCTTGGAGCATCAACTGTTAATCCTTTATTAACTATTCCTAAATTATTAAATTTATTAAGAATGTTATGTAAATCTGACATAATTATTTTCCTGTTTTTTCTAAACGATGTAATCTTTTAATTAATTCTTTCTTTAGTTCTGGATCTTTATCTGTGTTAGGATTCATTTGAATATCCTGTAATGCTTTTTTCTTTGCTTCGTAATCTGTCATTTTTTGTAATTTATCTGAAAGTGTCTCGAAGTAATCATCTTTCACGTCTTTCATACTCATCATGCGTTTACGTTCTAATTCTTGTTGACGCTCACCTTCCATGTATGCATGAAGTGTTTTGATTTTTTCGTGTACACCACTTAATTTATTTTGAAACCATTCAGGAAACACGCCGCCTTTGTGTACGTGATCTCTAATTTCGTCAGCCGCATACTTGATAAATGCTATTTGATTGTCCAGCATTTCTGCTTCGTATTTTGATGCAGGCTCGTCGTAATCTTCTTCTTTAATATCTGATTCGAACACTCTTTTTAATATATCTTCTTTTTCCATATTAATTTAACGTTTTAACGTTCCTCCGAATACACTGACTCCCGTCATATCTAATGCGTTGTCAGTTGGTTTTTGCATTTTTGCTTTTGGTGGTTTAGCAGGCATACCTTTCTTACCATAGGCGTTACGTGCTTTTTTATCTCCAATAGCAATGTGTGGTGATACAACCGTTCCCACATCAATAGAACTTGTAGAACCTGCGGTTGCATCTTCCATTGAAATCTTTTTGTATTTTTCTTTGCGTGGAATGGTCTTGGTCTTATCACCATGTGAACCTGCCGCACCGCTTTTACGCAATGCTTCCATATCACGCCAGTTAGGATCACGTGCCTTGATTGGTTCTTTTTTGTTTACTTCTGCGATAAATTCAACTATTTTCATTTCTTTTTTCCCTTACGCATATTTAGTTGCCATTGAGCCATACGTCTGCGTTCTCCGGAACTAGATTTTGCTATTTTTTCTAGTTGCCCTAAGGTTGCATTTTTAGGTATTCCTACACGTTTGCTTAGGCCTTTACGACCAGGGTTTTTACCATCAGCAAAGTTTTCTGCCAGTTCAGCAACGTCATCCGGCACATCAAATTGCCATACCGTTGCTTTACCCCTTTGTGCCATCAAGGCAGTGAGTCTTGTGTTACCACCAATAAGTTCTTTGTGACCGTCGCTATAAACAGCAACAATTGGCATTTCAACTCTATTGCTTTTTAATTGTGCCAATGTTCTTGCTTGTTTTTCCTTGTCTAGAGATGAAAAACTATCAGGCTCTGTGGCATCTGTGTTGCTAATACCTTTTGCACTGGTAATAGTAACTGCTTTGCCTTTGCTGGCAAGTTTGATCCAAGCATCCTTGCCAATCTTGCGGAACTCTGGATAACGAGATGCTTCATCCCATTCTTTATAGAGTTTTGGCATTGTATAGTTTACTTTGCCATCAGCAAAATTTTCACTAATAATTTTATTAAGTTCTTGTTCATAGGATTCTAACCAAGACTCTTCTTCAACATCTCCCTTGAAGAACCTGTCCAAACCCATTTTAACAGTTTCAAGTGAATCCTCGTCGGCTTGATACTTAATACCATATCCACCAGCCGCTATCCATCCACGTATGTTTTGACCCCTATCGTCTATGAGAATGTTCGGGGTACCGTCCGGTTGGGTCGCCCACTTAGGTTTATTACCTGTAATGATAATATCCTTTGGTAGTGGGTTGAGATGCTTTGCGATCCATATTCTTTTGTGCTTTTCTGAATTTGAACCATCACCGCGTAACGGACTTGAACAAATACTATAATGATCTGTGTAACTTAATACTAATTTTAATAGTTGCGGAACATTAGGAAACATAGGTAATCTTGAAAAGAAATCAGTACCGATCATTTTATCTAGTGTTGGATCTACTTTAGCAGGTGGAATATCTCTATAAGTGCCGCCAGGTACTCCAGCCATTTTTGCATACTCGGAAAAGAAGTCCGCTAGTACGCCGTCCATATCTAAATAAATTTCTGTTTTCTTTTTATCCATTATTTTTTACGCCCTCTAAACCCTTTGTATCCACCTTGCATAAATGGACGTCTAAACCATAGATTAAACCATTCAGCATCTCCAGGTTTTAATCCTAATTCTTTTTCTTTTTTTCTTATCTCGGCGGCTGTATGACTCATGTTTTCGATCGACGGAACTTCTGTCTGTCTATCAGTAGTCACTCCGGCAAGTTTTTTTAATTCATCTAGTGTCATCGATATTTTTTAGGTTTACCTTTGCCCAGTTTTAATTTTTTAACATTCATGTATTCACCACCAACAGGTACATCTTTTGTTGCATTCTGTTTTGTAACTATGCCAACACCAGCGGCTTCTTCTGTTTGTGGATTTTTTTCTGCTTGTTGCACAGCCTTGACCAATTTTGATTTTACATTGCTAGGCAAGTCCGCCATAGTGTTAGGATTAGTAAAGTCCACAACTGTTACTCTTCGATCACCAAACGGTCCGCCTTGTTGTATAGATTGACCAGGAGCAATGGTTTTTGGCTCATTTCTTGCATATTTGGTATCTAATTTTTGATCCAACCCAAGTTTTTTTGCAACTTGAGGATCTAGTGGTTCTGCTTTAAAGAATGCTCCACTATCGCTTAACCCTGCTGTAAATTGATGTCTTCTAAAATCAACTTTATAATATGATTTATCAGCCATTCTTACGAAGACTGTTTCTGGAGCAAATATATCTAATTCGTTAATTGTATCTTCTTTTTTAACTGTTCCTTGGTCTTTTCTAATTTGTTGTAATCTATCTTGTACACGTTGATTTAGATTTTTTTCATCTTTCTCTGGTGGACGCTTTTTAACTGTGTAACTTTTAGGACGTTTTGTAGCAAATCCCATAATTTCGTTTGTTTCGTCTTGTATTCCCATACCTTGACGCACTCTATTGTACATTTGTTTAGCAAGTGTATCATTTCCCGGAACACCAGACTTAAATGCTTGAAAATTTCCATCTGCCGCAAGTTGTCTTAGTTTACTTGCACTCATGCCAGCAACGCCTTCGTCATCTGGATCACGCTCACCACTGCTTACTACTTTTGCGTTAGCAAATTTAAAAGGAATCTCACCTTTGGTATCTGGTTTATTATTGTATTTGTCAATTAGGTCTTGATACTGTTGTACCCTATCACTACCAGCAACAAGAACAACATTATTATATCCTTGTCCTTGGAGATGTTGAAACATCTGAATAATTGTTTTTACACTTGTATTTCTATCAACTTTTATATTAAACATTTCTCCTGCGAAATGTAATTTTTCTGCGAAAGAAAGTGGATCAGTTTTTGGCTTTTGTGACTTGCTTAAAAATAAAATAGGATCGCCGAGAAATTTTTGTGCATACTGTTTTACGGTATCAATTACTTTTTGATGTCCGATAGTTGGAGGATTCATTCTTCCCCAGGCAACTACTGCTGTTTTGTTAGGTGCTTCTGTTACGAATTCAAACAGTTTCATTACGACTCCTTTGGATCGTAATGTCCGTCAACAATATAAGGTAAATGTTTTTTTGCTAACTTCTCTTGAATTGTATCTATGATTTCTTTTGTAAACATTTCTTCTGGTTTTCCTGTTAATTTAAACTTTTTATAATATAAATTACAGCCGTTGTCAACCATATCTTTAAAGAAAGGTTTAATTTCTTTTACTTCGTCTTTATTTTCTTTAGCAACACGTTTTAGTTTATCTACTATTGGTAAAAAGTATTCTTTATGAATGCTGTCGTCGTTGTCAATGAAAAACACTACATCATCAGTAATGTCGACATTTTCTTCTTTCTTTGGACTGAATAGTTCTTTCAATAACATTTTTAATCACTACCACTTTTTGCATGACCAATAACGTGCTTTAGTTTTTGGTCCTGGACTATCGCAGTTATGTCTTGCTCTAAAAGATTTTCTTCTAGCAGGAATACTACGTTTAATTTTCATATCAGGATCGCCAAAGTTTACTTTGACAACGTTTCCTTTCGGATTTTTTACGTACACTTTAAATTTTTTAACATCACCTCTCATAGGCTTGTTTAATTTTACTGAACGTCCTTGGTATTCTGCTTCTTCAATACTTTCGTCGTCATAACCAACCCAACCAAATGTTTCATAAAACTCGTCGCCATTTAAAATAACATCATTTAACCCTTGAAACCAATTTTCATCATATTTAGGATCACCCTCTTTGACTCCTTTGACTTCGGCTGTTGCGGCTTTGAATTGTTGATACAATGTTTTGATCTTTGGTGCAATGTTCTTATCCACTTCAAGTGAAGAACCCTGTCCTGCAAATCCACCTGCTTTGTTAATAGCATCTGTAACCAAGTCCCAAAACTTGCTGTAATGATCAGGCATATCTGCCTGTTCTAAATATTGTACAAGGTCTCCATATGAGAACATATCGTCCTCTGAAACTTCTTCACCAGCCATTATGGTTTGGTAAACATCTTTCATGTTCCACAGTGCGGCATTTGCCAATGCTGTTTCATCTTCGCCCTCGTTGTGATCATAGGGGTTGTCATTAATACCTGTGGCTCTTCTGGTTTTGCCTTTTTTGCCCACTGCCACAGTGCCTGTGCTCATGTCATCTTCTTGTTTTATTGACTCTTCTGATTTTGCATCTGCAGGAATGTCTTTGGTTGCAACACTGCCTTCGAGGCTTGCTTCGCCATCGTCTTGCATACCTTGTTCTGTAAATTCTACGTCAATTCCAATCATTTGTGAAATTTCATTTTCAAATCCTGAATCAGTGTAAATTGTCCACGGACCATCATGTTCAACATAAACAGAAACAGATGTTTCGTCTCTATCTGCTGGATTATCTGATTCTGTATCAACTTCGTAAATTACTTTAATTTCTTTTACATGAACGGATTTAGGATTAGTACCTTCTTTATCCCAAATGCTATCACCAGCAAGTTCAACATCTTTGTTTACTGCTAGGATTCTTTTTTTGTAATCTTGATAATGTTTTTCGCTTACAACTTCTTCGTTTACAGCATGATATTCTTTAAAAATATTTTCGATTAAATCATAATCAACAACTTCGTCAAACTGAACACTTTCATTGTGAATGTCATTTGTCTGCATCTGCTGTTGGCCTGCTTTTGCTTCTGCTTTTTTTAACAGTCTAATAAATTCTGTTGATAGTTGAGGATCATTTAGAATTTTTTGAATAGGACCTAAAATTTGTTGTAATCCTTGGGCACCCATTCCTTGTGCTGTACCTTTGGTCATTAACGCATTAAGACCAGTAATCATTCTGCTAGTTTGATTACCCATTTTCATTTGACCAGCAACACGTCTTAGTCCTTGTACACCTTTTTGTGTCATCTTGCCAACTGCTTTAGCACCAGCGGCCGCACCTTTTCCAACTGCTTGAGCACCTTTAACAGCGGCACCGCCAACTGCTTTAGCACCTGCGGCAACTCCTCTACCAATACCACTTGCAACAGCACCAATTGGAATTTCGTCTAGTTGTTCGTCGTCATTAACATTATCTTCTTTTGGTACGCAATTAGGAACTTCTTTCCCACCCTTCTTTTTCATACCAACCATTTCGTATCCTGA
>Ga0181601_10003304_pt1 | contig 13658 bp, 12 predicted proteins | sample 041ome_8_FD_133020 | JGI IMG/M metagenome (GOLD analysis project Ga0181601, IMG submission 133020) | Coastal salt marsh microbial communities from the Groves Creek Marsh, Skidaway Island, Georgia - 041407BS metaG (megahit assembly) | ecosystem: Environmental > Aquatic > Marine > Intertidal zone...
CACTAACCACGCATGCTCCCCGAGGCGGGGTCAAAATTTGTTCGATATGCGATCCGTACAGGTAAAATTCGTCCATAGAGCCGCGCCATGGCAGATTTGCAGTACCCCAGTTCTTCAAAACACCATGGCCCCAGCCATCCGGGTTTCGTCCAATTGTTCCACCCAGCGCGACACAAATCGCTTGGTGACCAAAACACGCGCCGAACATTGGAAATTGGCGTGCGTGCGCGGTTTGAATTACATCAAACAATTGCGCTATCCATGCGTCTGCATCACCAACAGAGGCTGGGCTACCCGTGATCATTGCGCCGTCATAGGCAAAAAGATCTTCGGGGAAATCACCATCCTTAACATTATAGGTCACACATTCCCACGCAGGTCGTACCGCGGCAATCATCTGGGAAAACTTTTCACCATCTTTAGGATGTTGCTGGGCAAAGGCGCTTTCATCCGTGTTTGTCATCAGTATAGCCAGCTTCATATCATCCTCACATTAATTTCGGACAGAATGTTTCTAAAAATAGGCTCTGACAAGGGGGTTTTTCAATGACCGTTTGGACACCAACCGATGACGGCTTTGCCGATTTAACCAGCCATGACACATTTGCGCAGGGCGCGCCCCACAACACCTTTGCGCGTTTGCGGCGCGAAGATCCGATATCTTGGACGAATTACGATCAAGGTCAAGGTTTTTGGTCCATCACAAGGCACCAAGACATCTGTGAAATGAACCGCAATTTTTCGGTGTTTTCATCCGCACGCGGCATCAGAATGGAAGATCAAACATACGAAGAATACCTTGCACGCCGCACATTTCAGGAAACCGATCCCCCCGATCATATGAAAACACGCATCAAGGTGGCAAAAGCCTTTTCAAAACCTGTCATCGCTGGTTTTGAAAATGATATACGGGAACTTTGTGCCGAAATTCTGGATCGCGTATTGCAAGAAAAGGAATTCGACGCGGTCAAAATTATCGCCCGCGAATTGCCGATGCGAATGTTGGGGCGCATATTAGGAACACCAGACGAGGATTTACCGTGGCTGGTAGAAAAGGGAGATGCATTAATTGCAAATACCGATCCAGATTTCACCGAGCACGTCTTGGATAAAATGACCACAGATGAATTTCGGATGATGCCATTTAATTCGCCAGCTGGTGCCGAATTATTTGTCTATGCAAAGGACCTTTTAGCAAGCAAGGAAAAATCAGGTGACACCAACGGTGTGCTGCATTTGATCCGCCAACCGGACAAAGATGGAAACGTGATCCGCGAAGAAGAATTTCGAAATTTCTTTTGTCTTTTGGTTGCCGCCGGCAACGATACAACGCGCTATTCTATCGCGGCAGGGATGCAAGCGCTCTGCCATCAGCCAGAACTATTAAGGCACATGAAAGAAGGCGGCGCAGTTTGGGACACCGCGCCAGATGAAATAATCCGCTGGGCCACACCGGCTCTGTATTTCAGGCGCACGTTAACCCAAGACTTCGAGGCACATGGCAAACAAATGAGGGCGGGCGACAAGGTATTATTTTGGTTCTCCTCTGCTAACCGAGACGATGCGGCGTTTAAGGATCCTTTCCGCGTAGACCTCTTTCGTTCGCCCAACAATCATTTGGCATTCGGGCAGCAGGGTCCCCATATTTGTTTAGGGATGTGGCTCGCTCGCCTCGAAGTGCGCGTTATGTTCGAAGAGCTGGCCAAACGTATCACGGCTATTGAACCAAATGGCCCGCAACAGTTTCTAAGATCTAATTTTGTTGGCGGGATTAAATCCTTGCCAGTACGCATAAAAACTGGAGGTTAATATGAAGGACCGCTTACGCGCAATGTTTTGCGACCATTTATCGATCATGCGGGGAAAGTACCTTCCGGCGTCAAAAATCGGCACAGACAGTACACGGTTTTGTCGATCAACATTTGGCGTTCATTACGACAAAGATCTTTTGAACGCTCCTGGTTCAATGATGATGGAAGGCTTACCCGATATGGAATTGAAATGGCAGGCCGGCGCCATTCGGGATGGTTGGGAACGTGGAACCAAGGTTGTTTTGGGCGATTTATACGATGATAACCATGAACCGCTTGGCCTATGTCCGCGGGGTACATTGAAACGAGCAGTGTCAGCATGGCAAGCACGGGGTCTAACACCCAAGGTCGGGATCGAACTTGAGGCATTTGCACTGCAGACAGATGATCAAGGTCGCCTAAGACCCTATGACGCACCAGGTGGTGTTGTTTATGGTACTGGGCCACTGTCTGATCCTCTAAGGTTTAATGACGCGATTTGGGAAATGGCCGATCAGGTTGGTTTCAAATTGGACATGATCACGTCCGAGTATGATAGCCCACAGTATGAATATACGTTAACATTTGGCGATGCCGTTGAGGCGGTTGATAGCATTGTATTATTCCGTCAAATGGCCCGTGAGATTGCGTTAGAACATGGTATCCTTTTGACATTTATGCCAAAACCCATTGCAGAAGCCGGTGGATCTGGGATGCATATTAACTTCTCATTTACTGACGCCAATGGTCAAAACGCCTTGTCGTCTGGGGAACGCAATTCACCAGAAACAATCAATGACCTTGCGCGTGGGTGCTTGGCTGGGTTGTTACATCATCACCGCGGGTTGGCGGGCCTAATTGCACCTACAGCCAATTCCTATCAACGGTTGCAACCCGGATCATTGTCCGGTTTCTGGCAAAATTGGGGGGGCGACCACCGAAATGTAACGACGCGGATCAGCGGCGAAGGCGGCGCAAAATCGCGGCTAGAACACAGAACCGCAGACGCAAGTTCAAATCCATATACAGCAGTTGCCGCTGTCCTTCAGGCATCACTTTTGGGTGTTGAAAATGGATATGATCTTCCACCAATGGAGACGGGCGATGGCTTTGAACGGCAAGATGCAAAAGACAGTACGGCGATAGACCTAAAAGGGGCAATTGCAGATCTAAAAAAAGATACTGTGCTTGGTGACGCGGTTGGTCGTTTGCTGGTCGATAACCACATCTTTATGAAAGAAAAAGAAGTTAAAAAGACGCGTGATCTAGAGGGGGACGCGCTGCGCGATTTCTACGTCTACTTCGTGTAAAATAAAAAACGCCGACCTCGCAAGAGATCGGCGTTTCATTATCATTGACGTTGTCGTTAGACCATTGAAGAAACACCAACCTGCGCGGGTCTTAGCAAACGGTCATGGATCATGAATCCCTCGGCAGATACTTGGATGATATCGCCTGCTTTTGTACCGGGAACGGGAGCTTCGAACATAGCTTCGTGATGTTGTGGGTCAAATTTATCACCAACTGACGGCGAAATGGGTGTCACGCCGTGCTTTTTCAAAACGTTTGTTAGTTCGCGCATCGTTAATTCAATGCCCTCGATCAAAGCGGACGCTAATTCACGTTGCTCATCGGTTGCCGCATCCAATGCGCGTTTCATGTTATCATAAACTGGCAACAGATCACGGGCCAATTTTGAACCGCCATAATTTTCCGCCTCACGTCGATCTTTGTCGGCACGTTTGCGCGCGTTTTCGGCGTCGGCCAAGGCGCGCATAAAACGATCCTTAAATTCATCACGCTCTGCTTTGATGGCGTCTAATTCGTCATATGCAGACGCTTCGGCATCAATATCAATCATTTCATCTGCGAACGCCTCCTCTTCTTCTGCGGCTTGTTCGATATCGTCCAAAAACTCGTCCTGTTTTGGCTCTGCCATAATTCACCTCTAACTTCGATCAGCAATCAACTTGGTTACAAGCTGGGCCGTATAATCCACAATCGGCACGATGCGTCCATAATTCAGACGTGTTGGTCCAATTACACCGACCGCACCGATAATTTTTCTATCAGCGTTCATATAAGGAGAAACGACCAAAGATGAACCCGAAAGTGAAAAAAGTTTGTTCTCAGACCCAATAAAAATGCGTACACCGTCGCCCTTTTGTGTCAAATCAAGGAAATCGGCAATATCGCGCTTGCGTTCTAGGTCATCGAACAACGTTTTGATGCGTTCTAATTCACTCTCGTGTGCTTCGCCACCCAAAAGATTCGCACGGCCGCGTACGATTAATCGCTCGTTACGTTCTCCCTCGTCCTGCCAAAAAACTGCGCCACTTTCGACAAGATCTGCGGCCAATTTATCCAGCTCTGAACGTCGCTTGGTAATTTCAATTTCGACCAAACCACGCGCTTCGCTTAGCGTGTGGCCCTCCATAATGGCGTTCAAAAAGTTGGCGGCTTCGCGCATCGAACTTGGTGTTTGACCAAGTGGCGGCGTGAATAAGCGATTTTCGACATGCCCATCAGCAAGAACCAATACAACCAATGCACGGTCAGGCGAGAGCGAAACAAATTCGATATGCTTGATTGGCGCTTCTTGTTTTGGTGCAAGGACCAATGATGCACCCTGTGTCACACCGGAAAGCGCTGCGCTTATGCTATCTAGCATATCCCCAACGTCTGCGCCGGCATTGCGCGATGTGGACATATCTAATTTGACGCGATCATCTTCGTTTAGATCTGAGACCTCTAAGAGACCATCAACAAACATGCGCAGCCCTAATTGGGTCGGTACGCGTCCTGCACTTGTATGAGGGCTGCCCAACAAACCTAGAAACTCTAGATCTTGCATCACATTACGGATGGTGGCCGCGCTAATCTTTTCACTAAAGCTCCTTGTGAGCGTTCGTGAACCAACTGGTTCTCCGTTTTCAAGATATCCCTCGACAACACGGCGAAATACCTCACGCGAACGGTCGTTCATTTCATCAAGAATGCTATTTGCGTCTGTCATTGCTCTATCCTTGGACTTCTTTCATTAAATCTTCTTGAGCAAAAAGGTCAATCGGCCTTGCGCTTTTCATATCGAACCATGTATCCACATTTCTAACAATGAAAGGAATTTACATGCGTCCCTCTGGCCGAAAACTTGACGAAATGCGTACCGTTTCAATTGAAACAAATGTGACAAAACATGCCGAAGGGTCTTGCTTGATTAAGATGGGCGATACGCATGTTCTTTGCACGGCAACGATCGAAGATCGTGTCCCCCCGTTCATCAAAGGTTCAGGTTTAGGTTGGGTCACGGCGGAATATGGAATGTTGCCGCGTTCAACCAGCTCTCGTATGCGGCGCGAGGCCGCATCGGGAAAGCAAGGCGGCCGTACGGTTGAAATTCAGCGTTTGATCGGGCGCGCATTACGTGCGGGCGTTGATCGTGTTGCACTGGGCGAACGTCAGATTACAGTCGACTGTGACGTAATCCAAGCAGATGGCGGAACACGCTGCGCATCCATCACAGGGGGTTGGGTTGCGCTACGTTTGGCCGTTAACAAACTCCTAAAGGCTGGGGACATCATAACCGACCCATTAATTTCACCTGTGGCGGCGGTCAGCTGCGGCATTTATGCAGGTCAGCCCGTCTTGGATCTTGATTATCCAGAGGATAGCGAGGCAGGGGTCGATGGTAACTTTATCATGCTGGGCAATGGCCAAATGGTTGAAACCCAGATGAGCGCCGAGGGCGCGACCTATTCTCGTGCACAGATGAATGCATTACTTGACCTTGCAGATAAGGGCATTGCAGAATTGGTCGCAATGCAAGAAAGCGCATCGAAATGACGCGTAAGTTTTCTGGTGCAACGTTGGTTGTCGCAACACACAACAACGGAAAATTAGAAGAGATTACCGATCTTTTGGCACCCTTTAACGTGGCAGTTAAAGGGGCAAAGGAATTGAACCTTACTGAACCTGAAGAAACCGAAACAACATTCGTTGGTAACGCACGCATCAAAGCACACGCTGCGGCACGTGCGACAGGCCTGCCCGCTCTTTCGGATGATAGCGGAATTACAATTGACTCATTAGGAGGCGCCCCTGGTGTATACACAGCCGACTGGGCCGAGACGCCCAATGGGCGTGATTTTGTCATGGCGATGGAAAAAACACATGCCGCGCTAGAGGCCGCGAATGCGCCGTTTCCGCGCCGCGCACAATTTCGGTGCACGTTGGTTCTTGCATGGCCCGATGGGCATGATGAGGTCTTCGAAGGGGTAATGCCTGGGGTGATTGTCTGGCCGATGCGCGGCGATCAGGGTCACGGATATGATCCCATTTTTCAACCCGACGGATACGACATAACATTCGGTGAAATGGACCGCTGGGAAAAAAACAAAATTAGCCATCGCGCCGACGCGTTCAAAAAATTCGTGGCAGGCTGTTTTGGCGGATGATTGGCAAAATGGGGGATTTGGCCTTTATATTCATTGGCCCTTTTGCGCGGCCAAGTGTCCCTATTGCGATTTTAATAGCCACGTTTCAAAAAATATTGACGAAAAAGAATGGCTTAGCGCATATACCTCTGAGCTAAGTCGCTATGCTGCCGAAACCAAAGGACGGGTCTTGAATTCGATCTTTTTTGGAGGTGGCACGCCGAGCCTTATGTCACCCGAGATAGTTCATTCTATCCTAAATCATGTACGCCGTTTATGGCCGCAATCGAATGATATCGAGTGCACCTTAGAAGCGAATCCCGGATCGGTCGAGGCTGGGCGATTTCGGGGGTATTCAGAGGCTGGCATAAATAGAATTTCAATGGGAATTCAATCACTTAATGATATTGATCTAAAAAAATTAGGTCGCATCCATACGGCAGCCGAAGCCCGTTCAGCATTTGATATCGCGCGGAATACCTTTGAGCGCGTTAGTTTTGACCTAATCTATGCGAGGCAGGACCAGACGCTGGATAATTGGCGGGATGAACTAAACCAAGCTTTGACGATGGCGATTGACCACTTATCACTTTACCAATTAACGATTGAACAAGGTACTGCCTTTGGCGATCGGTATAATCGCGGCAAATTACGCGGACTGCCATCGGATGATGCTGCGGCCGACATGTATGAATTGACCCAAGATCTTTGTGAAAAGTCTGGGATGCCCGCATACGAGGTTTCAAACCACGCCAGAGACGGTTCGCAAAGTAGGCACAATCTGATTTACTGGCGCTATGGCGATTATATCGGCATAGGCCCAGGTGCCCATGGGCGCGTTACACTCAATGGACAACGCTATGCCACCGAGACCCGGTTACAGCCTTCTCTATGGCTAAAAGATGTAGCAAGTGGAAACGGAGACAATTTGCGTCAAATTATTGATCCACGCGATCAAGGCATTGAATACGTGATGATGGGCTTACGCATTGCTCAGGGCATTCAGAAATCGCGCTATACCTCGATATCAACACATTGTTTTGATCAAGAAATCCTTGATCATCTTAGTGAGATCGGCATGATCGAACAAGACGGCGACTTTATTCGTGCAACGCGGGATGGCCGCGCAGTTTTGAACACAGTGATTGAAACATTATTACCAGCGGACTGAAATGCGAATTATTTGGATCATTTTCGGATTTTTCGCGCTCGGCGTTGGTCTTATCGGGATTTTCCTGCCCCTTATTCCAACCGTTCCTCTGGTTTTACTTGCTGCATTTTGCTTTGCCAAATCGTCTGAACGTCTACATTCATGGCTGATAACACATCGCACATTTGGACCGATGATAACAGATTGGAATGAAAACGGTGCGATCCGTCCCAATGCAAAAAAAATGGCGACTGTTTCAATCGCCACCGTTTTTTTAATTTCTCTTTATCTCGACCTACCCATCCATGTATTGGTGATACAAGGGATAACACTTACATGCGTCATGGTTTTTATTTGGTCACGACCTAATTCGTAGCAGTCAAGATCCGACATAGGTCATCAAGCTGATCAAGCGTTGTATAATGAAGCGTTATTTTTCCACTTTCGCTACCAGCCACATGATCAACAGAAACCCTAAGGTGTAACGCAGCAGATAGATCCCCCTCTAACGCAAGGGTGTCTGCATCTTTTGCGATGCTTGATCCTGACTGTTGTGACTTGGCCTTAAGTGTACTTTCACCTTGGGCCGCTTGCTTTACAAGTTTTTCGGTTTCACGCACGGAAAGGCCACCGGCGACCACTTTTCGGGCTAAATCTATCGGTTGATCAGATGTGATAAGCGCGCGTGCATGGCCTATACTAAGCTGACCATCCTTTAGCATATCCAGAACTTCGTCAGGTAAACTTAGCAGACGCAGCAAGTTGGCAATGTAACTACGGCTTTTTCCCAATGCTTCTGCCAATTTTTCTTGCGTATGACCAAAGCGATCCATGAGTTGGCGATAACCCATGGCCTCCTCCACCGGGTTTAGGTCGGCGCGCTGAATGTTTTCAATGATCGCGATTTCAAGGACTTCTATATCGGTAAATTCACGTACAACGACTGGAACCTGGTGAAGTCGTGCAATCTGTGCTGCACGCCAACGGCGTTCACCCGCGACTATTTCATAATCGCCTTCATGCCCCGGCCGCGAGCGGACAATAAGAGGCTGAATTATCCCTTTAGTCTTAATGGAATTTGCCAGATCTTGTAATTGATCTTCGGCAAAATGTCGGCGTGGCTGATCAGGGTTGGGAAAGACACGTTCAATCGGGATCGATCGATCGGGGCGGGACGAATTTGTAGCAGATGTAGATGGATTGGCCGAAGATGCACCAACATCTGCCATTAGTGCCGAAAGTCCACGGCCCAGTCCGCGTTGCCTTTTGCTATTATCTACCATTTTATGCCGCCTTGGTTGGTAATTTGTTATTGTTTAGCACTTCCACAGCAAGGCTTCTATACGCTTGTGCCCCCTTAGAAGTTGGATCGTATTGTAGAACAGGAAGCGCAAAAGATGGCGCTTCGCTGACCCTTACATTTCTTGGGATGATCGTTGTAAACACAAGATCGCCCAGATTGTCCCGCGCATCCAATTCGACCTGCTGGGACAGGTTGTTTCTGCTGTCATACATTGTAAGGACGACACCCTCGATGCGCAAATCTGGATTTGCGGTTTCACGAACTTCGCGAATTGTCATCATAAGTTGCGAAAGGCCTTCCAAAGCAAAAAATTCACTCTGTAATGGTATCAATACGGAATGCGACGCGACCATCGCATTTACCGTTAGTAGGTTTAGCGATGGCGGGCAATCTATCAAAACGAACTCAAAACCAAAGTCGTCCATGGCAGGCTGCCGGAGCGCGTCGTAAAGCAAGAAACTGCGTTTTTCATTGGAAATTAGCTCGATATCAGCTGAACTCAGATCAACAGTTGCGGGTATGATGGAAATATTTTCCTGTGATGTTGGTAAAATTATTTCATCAAGCGCTATGTCTTCTACGAGAAGTTCATAGGTGGTAAACTCACGATCCTCAGGTTCAACACCCAAACCAGTCGAAGCATTCCCCTGGGGATCCAAGTCAACAATTAAAACACGAAAACCCTGTTCCGCAAGCGCTGATGCGAGATTAATGGTCGTCGTAGTTTTACCAACGCCGCCTTTCTGATTGGTAACAGAGATAATTTTTGGTGTCCTTGATCGTAAAGGGTCAGCCACGTTCTATCTCCCTTATTTTTAAAATTGCCGCATCTGAGCTCGTAATACTTTTAATAACGTCGAACTTAAATTTCCATTCCTTTTCGGCCAAGTCGACTTCGTCACGCCAAGTTTTTCCCTTGCCGAATATACATTGACCATCTTTTGCCAAATGACGATCTGCCAGCTGCAACAACATAGGCAAATCGGCCAATGCGCGCGCTGTTATAACATCAGCGCCCTGGCTTGGCGCTGTTTCTATTCTCTCATTTACAACAGCTGCATTTAATTTCAGCTCGCGTATCGCTGTTCGTAAAAAGGCACATTTACGAGAATCACTCTCTATAAATATCATTTTTGTTGTAGGCGAAGCTTCTGCAAGCAAACACCCAATCACTATTCCCGGCAGACCCCCACCACTCCCCAAATCCAACCAACACCTAGGGGCAGGGTTGTCTGAGCAATAGAATTGAACTGAATCTACGATATGCCTGTTCCACAGATCATCCAGAGACGATTTTGAAACCAAATTTATTGTCTTGTTCCAACGTACAATCAAATCGCAATAATGCTGCAAGCGGACCAATGTTTCACGTGAAACATTTCTACCGCCCAAGGAAAGAGTATTCATGATGCCCTGGCAGTATTTTTTTGCTTTAACTTAGCAAGAATAAGCATAAGAGCAGCAGGTGTCATACCGTCAACCTTAGCGGCGTGCGCTAAATTTGCAGGTCGACGTTCATTTAATTTGGCCTTTAACTCATTCGAAAGTCCTGACAGACTATCATAGTTAAAGTCGTCTGAAATAAAGTGGCCCTCATCCTTTTTGATTGCCAATTGGTCACGGTTTTGGCGCTCGATATAATGTGAATAGAGGGCATCTATTGATACCTGTTCAGATATCTCTGCAGAAAATGAGTTAATAGCCGGCCACAGTGTTCCCACATCTTCAATTGAAATGTCTGGATAAGAGAGAATATCAAAAACACTGCGCCGATTGCCATCTTGATTGATTTTAATACCTGCTGCCTGAATCTCTCGCGGCGTAAACGACGCAGACTCCATAGCTGTGCGTGCGGCGATCAGAGCATCCATCTTCTTAACATAAAACCCTTCCCGCTCCTGCGAACAGAATTTCCGATCGATTGCAATCTGCGTAAGACGCTGATCTGCATTATCTGCCCGCATCGACAATCTAAACTCCGCTCGTGATGTAAACATTCGGTAAGGCTCGGTAACGCCACGATGAATTAAATCATCAACCATCACGCCGATATAACTATCACAGCGTGAAAACCTTACAGGGTCCTGATCCAACGCAAGGAAAGCTGCGTTTAAACCCGCTACTATGCCTTGTGCTGCCGCCTCTTCATATCCGGTTGTTCCATTAATTTGACCAGCCAAGAAAAGACCCTCTAGTTTTTTTAACATCAATGTGTCGGTTAAAGATCGTGGATCAACATAATCATACTCAATTGCATAGCCAGGTTGCAGAATTTTGACGTCTTCTAGCCCATAAATAGACCGCACATAATCATATTGAACGTTTTCAGGTAAAGATGTTGAAATACCGTTGGGATATATCGTCGATGTGTCCAGACCCTCAGGCTCTAGAAATATTTGGTGTGACTCTTTGTCAGAAAATCTAACAATCTTATCCTCGATAGATGGACAATAACGTGGGCCGACACCCTCTATGTGACCGCCGTACATCGCAGACTTTGAAAGGTTATCCCTTATGATAGCATGCGTCTGGGAATTTGTATGTGTTATGCCGCATGAAACTTGGCGCGCAGATGGTTTCTTGTTTAAATAGGAAAACATTGTCGGCAGGTCATCACCGGGCTGCGCATCAAGCTTATCCCATTTGATCGTGTTGCCATCTAGGCGCGGCGGCGTACCGGTCTTGAGCCGACCCATTTTTAATCCTAGGTCTTGCATCCGTTTTGCAAGAGCATCTGACGGTTGTGATCCCATTCGGCCACCAGGATAGGACACATCACCGATGAATATTTTACCTCGTAAAAATGTACCCGTCGTCAATATAACTGTTTGCGCTGCTAACGTTTCTCCATTAGCCAACAGTACACCGTTGATTTTTCCTTTACTAACAATCAAGTCTTCAACTTCACCCACCACGACATTCAAACGATCCTGATAAGATATTTGTTTTTTGATCGCCGACTTATACAGATTGCGATCCGCTTGTGCGCGTGGCCCCCGTACAGCAGGCCCCTTGCGCCGATTCAAAAGACGAAATTGGATACCCGCCTCATCAGCGGCCCGTGCCATTATACCATCTAAGGCATCTATTTCACGGACCAAGTGGCCTTTGCCAAGTCCACCAATCGCAGGATTGCAAGACATTACACCAAGATCTTGATCAGAGAGTGTTACAAGCGCGGTAATCGCACCGGCCCGCGCAGAGGCGGCCGCCGCCTCACAGCCCGCATGCCCACCACCAACTACAATCACATCAAAATGTTTCACGTGAAACACTCCCTATTTTCCTAAGCAAAAACTCGAAAAAATCTCATCTAATACAGATTCTACATCGATTCGACCCATGAGACCATCCAAAGACGAAATAGCCGAGCGAATTTCTGCAACGCAAATTTCATAGTGATCAGGACCCAGTTCTAGAATTAACATCGCTGCGTCAAGATAAGACTTAGCTTGGGCCATCGAAAACCTGTGGCGTTCACGGGTCGCTATACCTACATTCGAGGACTGGCTCGAAAGCCGCTCGGTCACTTCGGATATCAACCTGTCAACACCCGCCCCGGTGACACCGGACAAACCACGAATTTCTTTGCCATCATCACATTTGGGCTTAAAAATAAGAACGTTGTCAGCATTATTAATGCCTGACGGAATCGCGCCATCATCAGTAAGGACAATAATAACATCAGCTGAATTAGCGCGCTCCAATGCCAATTCAATACCTAGACCTTCGACAAAATCATCCGTATCTCGAACACCCGCCGTATCTAAGAGGGTAACCGGCAATCCTGACAAATCCATGCGGACCTCGATCACATCTCTTGTTGTTCCCGCTATCTCGGATGTTAGCGCGGCCTTACGGCCTGCTAAATAATTTAAAAGCGTAGATTTTCCGACGTTTGGCGCCCCAACAATGGCGACCTCAAATCCTGACCTAATGCGCTCGGCCACTAAGACACCTTTTATTTCGTTTTCAAGACTACGCAAAACCTTTGCAAGTAATTCCCTGACCTCGGAAGTGACGTCAACAGGAACATCTTCATCAGCAAAATCAATTGTAGCTTCTAACAACGCGCAAGCACGAATAATATTACTTCGCCAACGGTTTACAGTGTTTCCCAGATCACCTGCCAAAACACGTTGGGCCTGTTTTCTCTGTGCCTCTGTTTCAGCATCCAACAAATCTGCGAGGCCCTCAACTTGAGCGATATCAAGCTTTCCATTGTCCAATGCCCGCCTGGTAAATTCACCTGGATCGGCCATCCTTAGTCCAAGGTCTGCACCAAGCACTTTTAGCACCGCTTGAACAACCGAGACACTGCCATGTAAATGGATTTCAACCACATCCTCGCCGGTAAAACTTGCTGGTGCTATAAAGGAAAGGATCAAAGCTTGATCCAAAAATCCCGCATTAAGATCATATATATTGCGTAAACATGGCTTTCTTAACACAATATCTAGTTCAGTTAACTTATTTATCGCAACAACCGATTGGGGGCCAGAGATACGAATAACAGCCACACCAGCTTTGCCGTGTGCTGTGGCAAGCGCGAAAATTGTGTCCATTATTAACCCGCCAATGCGCTATGTGTTCATTGAATCGAAGAATTCAGAATTTGTTTTGGTCTGTTTAAGTTTTGACAACAAGAACTCAATCGCATCGGTGGTGCCCATTGGATTAAGGATGCGGCGCAAAACAAAGGTTTTCTGAAGATCAATTTTATCAACCAGCAAATCTTCTTTTCGTGTACCGGATTTCAAAATGTCAATTGCAGGGAAGACGCGCTTATCCGCGACCTTGCGATCAAGGACGATCTCTGAGTTACCTGTCCCTTTGAATTCCTCAAAAATTACTTCGTCCATACGGCTACCTGTATCGATTAGAGCCGTCGAAATAATTGTTAGCGACCCACCCTCTTCGATATTCCGCGCGGCACCGAAAAAACGCTTAGGACGCTGCAATGCGTTTGCGTCTACACCGCC
>Ga0181601_10003325_pt1 | contig 13633 bp, 9 predicted proteins | sample 041ome_8_FD_133020 | JGI IMG/M metagenome (GOLD analysis project Ga0181601, IMG submission 133020) | Coastal salt marsh microbial communities from the Groves Creek Marsh, Skidaway Island, Georgia - 041407BS metaG (megahit assembly) | ecosystem: Environmental > Aquatic > Marine > Intertidal zone...
AGTGGCGTGGCGACCCGATCGAGGGTGTGCCTTTCGCTTCGGGCGGAATTTCCGGATTCCTCTGGGATTTCGTCTTTTCTGGGTTTCCGTTTTTCCTCCGCATGCGGTCCGACCGGGGCTCGGTCTGTAGGGTATGCTCCGTATGGAGCAGATTCCGCCCGAGCCCTGTCGCCATGCTCTCATTCTCAGTGACGTTATGGGCTGACGCTGTCAGCCGCCCTGCAGTTGCCACCCTCTTCGGCGTGGCAGCGTTCGCGATCATCAATGGCCCTTTTCTGTCTCCGCAGGCAGTCGGCCAGGAGCCCCTCTCGCCGATTGTGCTCGAGGGTGAGCAGCCGCTGATCGATCCTTTTTCAGGGCGTGGCCTGACCGACTCTGAGCGGGATCGGCTCTACGCTGAGATCGCGATTGAGGCGGACGAACTCGAACGGCGGACTCGCCTGCTCCGCAAGGTGACCGCTCTGGTCACACCCACGGTGGTCCACATCGACACCAAAAAGCCTGGTTCCAACGATTCCAGCGGAGAAGCGTCAGAGGATGAGTCCGGCTCCGGCGTGGTCACCACCGTTGCTGGCCAGACCGTCGTGCTCACAAACCGCCATGTGATTCATGGAGCCGGCCTCGATGACATCCGTATCCGCATGGATGACGGACGCGAATACCGCCCAACCCGTGTCTGGACCGATCCCGCCACCGACATCGGTGTGATGGCAGTTGCAGGAGAACGCCTCCAGACGGCCCGCGTGGCCACTGAGGGCCAGCTGCAGATCGGTGACACCGTGCTCGCCATCGGCAGTCCGTTTGGCCTGGCCCACTCAGTCACGCTCGGCATTGTTTCGGCGAAAGGTCGTCGCGATCTCGATCTTGGTGAAGGCAGCGTTCGTTTCCAAGACTTCATTCAGACCGACGCCGCCATCAACCCTGGCAACAGCGGCGGCCCTCTGGTCAACATGCGTGGCGAGGTGGTCGGCATCAACACCGCAATCGCCAGCAACTCAGGAGGTAGCGAGGGGATCGGCTTCGCGATTCCGGTCTCTATGGTGATGTTTGTGGCCAACCAGCTCGTCGAGCACGGCACTGTGTCGCGGGCCTATCTTGGCGTCACACTTGACCGTCGCTTCTCGCAGCGAACGGCTACGCGGCTCGACCTCGTGCGTCCGATGGGCGCTCGCGTCTCAGGCGTCACCAAAGGCGGGCCTGCGGAGAATGCGGGCATCCGCATCGACGATGTGATCCTGGAATACAACGGCCTGCCCGTCGAGGACGACGACCACCTGGTCAGCCTGGTGAGCACCACGCCAGCCAATCGCACGGTCGCCTTGCGGGTGTTTCGCGAACGTCGCTCAGAAACAATTCAGGTACCCGTGGGCACGCGAGCGGCCTTCGAGGAGTAGCTCAGCAGAGCCTGCCCCAGACCACAGACGCAGCCCCAGCAGAGACTCGGCTTCAGGTCGCCTGAGCAGCCTTGGCGAGTCCGCGGAGGATGCAGTCTCGGACCGCGCCCACCTCGACGTCGACCAGGAGGTCGACATTTCGCTTCCAGCGGTTGCGCGGGCGGCGGTCGACCACAAGCATTCCCGTGGTCAGTTCACCACTGGTCTCCACGTCGGCCCCGACGGTCGTCCGCTCGAAGAGCTCTGGGTGGAGCAGAGACACCAGCGCCACCACGTCATGCAGGCAGATCCCCTCGGTGCCCAGTAACTGCCTGTGGGCACGGAAGGCATGTGGCAGCATGCGGTGCAGCATCGCGCCTGCCCGAGAAAACTCGTCGGGCATCTGCTCCAGCAGGTCGAAGCCGAGCACCACTTGCGACGTGGTCTCAAGCGGCACGAGCGTCTTCGTCAGCGGCTCACGGATCACCTGCTGAGCAGCGGTGGGATTTGCGAAAAAGTTGAAGTCGGAAACCGGCGTCGTGCTGCCATGCCCAAACGCCGTCCCGCCAGAAATCACCACATCCCCCACCAACTCTGCAAAAGAAGGCTCACGAGCAATCAGTCTCGCAAGATTTGTGAGGGGGCCGAGCGCCAGCACGGTGACCTCGCCTGGATGGGCCTTGACCGTCTCCAGGATCACCTTTTCAGACGGATTCCCGCCGTGCAGCCGAGCCTGTGGCAGGTCGGCACCCCCGAGCCCATCCACGCCGTGCACACTCGCCCCACGCTCCGGTAGCGGCACATCCGTGGCCGCCACGCCGATTCGCGGCAGGCGGGGAGGATCGAGCAGGCCGACAATCGTGCGGGCATTGATCGTGGCCTGCGCGGGCTCGACGTTCCCCCCGGTGGCGGTCACGGCGAGCACCTCGAGCCGCGGATCGAACAGCGCGATCGCCAGCGCCACAGCATCATCGATGCCAGGATCGACGTCGAGAATTACCTTCCTCGGCACGGGCCTGCTCTCTCGCCTAGAACTGCGGCCGTGATCGTGATCACTCGGGAGTCGGCCACAACGCCTCCTTTTGTTCAATCGTCGGAATCAGGGCGATTAGAATCAAGCGGCATTCTCATCCTCGGTATAGCCGGACACGACATGACCGCATTTTCGACACAGATTCAGTCAGCCCTCCAGGACGTTGAGGCAGGCAAGCCACTCGCACGCGAGATGATGCGGTCGCTGGTCGAGGGTGTGCTTGATGGCCTCGTGGCCGATGACGACGCCCAGGCTGCCTTTGCAGCACTGCTGACAGCCCTCGCAGACCGCGGAGAGGCTGCCGCCGAGATCGCCGGAGCTGCCGACGCCCTGCGGGCTCACATGACACCCCTGACGCCATCCGGGGACACGCCGCTGGCCGACACCTGCGGCACCGGAGGCGACGGATCGGGTTCGTTCAACATTTCCACCGCCACCGCGTTGGTGGTCGCCGCAGCTGGGCAGCCCGTGGCTAAGCATGGCAACCGGTCCGTCACCAGCCGCACCGGCTCGGCCGATGTGCTCGAAGTCCTCGGTATCACCATCGACCGTTCCCCAGAAGACAACGCCGCAAGCCTCGAGGCAACCGGCATCTGCTACTGCCACGCACCCCGCCACCATCCCGCAATGGCCCGGGTTGCTCCAGTCCGCAAGAAGGTTGGCCGGCCCACCGTCTTCAATCTGATTGGCCCCTTGTGCAATCCGGCCTCAGCCTCGGTGCAGGTGATCGGCGTTGGACGTCCGTCGAAACAGCGTCCCGTCGCTGAGGCGGCGGCGATGCTCGGCGTACCACGTGCATTGGTAGTCAGCGGCAATGTGGCCGGTAAGGAACACCGCTGCCTCGATGAGATCAGTCTGTTCGGCCCCACCGATGTGCTGGATGTCCACAACGGTCGCGTCGAGTCACACCGCTGGACTCCGGAAGACTTCGGCCTCGCCACGCGACCAGCCAGCGATGAAGTCGAACTGGTGGTCGATGGGCCCGAACAGAGTGCGGAGGCGATCCGCGAAGTGCTCGCCGGCGGCCGCGGCCCCAGGCGGGAGATCGTGGTCCTCAATGCTGCTGCCGTCCTCTGGGCAGCCGGACGAGCCGACTCTTTGCCAGAGGCTCGTGAACTTGCCGAAAAGGCTATCGACTCAGGTGACGCCGCCGTTGTCTTAGGACGGCTCGCTGCCTGCTGTCGAACAGCAACGGAGAGCACCGATGGAACTGCCAATCCTTCAGCCTGACCCCTCGCCACCCGGTGCTGAAGCGGGGAACGCTGCTCCTGCCCCATGTTGCGCCCGGCATGAAGCGGGCTCGCTGGGCTGGACCTGTCCAATGCATCCAGAGGTCACTAGCCCCACCCCTGGAAGCTGCCCCATCTGTGGCATGCCTCTGGAGCCTGTCGGTGGACAGGCTGACGACCATGGCGGGGATGACTTCCGCCGGCGTCTCTCCAGAACGCTCCTGCCAGCGGGGATCGTGTTTGTGGTGAGCATGCTGCCGATGCTCGTCGGCATGCTCTCTTTCGATGAGCAGCTCCCATGGATCGCCTCTCTCGAGCAGTCGGCCTGGACTGGCTGGATCGAGCTTCTTCTCACCAGTTGGGTGATCTTCTACGGTGGGTGGCCGATTCTCACGGGAGGGTTGGCTGCGTTTCGTCGCGGTCGACCGACGATGTTTTCACTGATCACCCTCGGGGTGCTGACCGCCTGGGGGTATAGCGTCGTCGCGATCGCAGCACCGCAGCTCTTCCCCGACGCCTTCCGCAGCCATTCAGGTAGCGTGGGGCATTCAGGTAGCGTGGGACGGTTCTTTGAGTCCGCGGCGATGATTGTCGTACTCGTACTCGCCGGACAGCTGCTGGAGAGTCGTGCCCGTCGCGGCACCACTGCTGCCATTCGCAGCCTGCTGGATCTCTCCCCTCCCGAGGCTGAACGCCTCGATCCCCAGGACACGTCCCGCAGCGAAACCGTGCCGCTGGCCGCCGTTGGCCCCAACGATCTGCTGCGTATCCGGCCAGGTGGTCGGATCCCTGTCGATGGCACGATCATCGAGGGGGGTAGTGAGTGTGACGAATCACTGCTGACTGGCGAACCGCTCCCTGTCTCCAAGCAGATCGGTGACCGGGTGCTGGGGGGCTCATTAAACGGTGCAGGGGCGCTCGTGATGCGAGCCGAGGTCGCCAGCGCCAGCTCTCTCGTCGCCAGAATCACGCGACTGGTCCGCGAAGCCCACGCCGCCCGCGCTCCGATTGAGCAGCTGGCCGACAGCATCTCCGCCAAGGTGGTGCCTGTCGTGGTGGCCACGGCAATCCTGACCCTCGTCACCTGGCTGATCTTCGGTGGCGAACAAGGCCTCTCCATGGGCATTATCTCTGCCGTGAGTGTGTTGGTGATTGCCTGCCCATGCGGACTCGGCTTGGCGACCCCGCTCTCGATGACTGTTGGCATCGGCCGTGGTGCCCGCTCAGGCATCCTTGCCAGATCATCTGCCGCCATGCAGGCACTCGCGATGGCCGACACCATGCTCTTCGACAAGACCGGCACCCTGACATGTGGACAGCCGCAGCTTGCCGACAGCGGCGCCTTGCCCGGATCTCTGCTGACGAGCGACGACCTGCTGCACCATGTCGCTGCAGTTGAGGCTGCCAGCGAGCATGCCTTGGCAGCTGCCTTGACGGCTGCCGCCAGCGAACGAGGGATCGTCTGGCCAGCTGCCACAGGCGTGCATGCGGTGGTCGGTCAGGGTGTCACGGGTACCGTTGACGGCCACCATGTCGACGTGGGCAACCGCACGTTTGTTGAGGAACGAACTTCGGCATGGAGCGATCCGCCAGAAGCCGAGGCTGCCCTCCGCCGTGGAGCCACCCTGGTATATGCCGCCGTGGATCGTGTCGCAGCAGGCTGGTTTGCGATCGAAGACGCTCCACGGCCCGAAGCCGAGCAGGTTGTGAGTGCCGTCAAGAGCCGCGGCCTCCACCCTGCCCTGCTTTCAGGAGATGCCACCGCAGCCGTCCGTCATCTCGCTGGGCGGGTAGGAATCGACGACGCGACCGGCAGCTGCTCTCCTTCAGACAAGCTGCACGCCATTCATCAACGCCACCAGTCCGGCCGGAGCATCGCCTTCGTTGGTGATGGCATCAACGACGCCCCTGCCCTTGCCGCTGCCGATGTTGGACTCGCGGTCGGATCGGCAGCCGACGTGGCCCTGGAAACCGCGGACATCACTCTTCTCTCTGGGGGCCTCAGCCGGCTTCCAGAGGCGATCGATCTCGCCCGTCAGATCATGCGAAACGTGCGGCAAAACCTAGCGCTCTCGCTGGTCTACAACATGCTGGCGATTCCTGTCGCTGCAGGCCTGTTCTATCCCCTCACCGGCATGCTGATGAGCCCGATGCTCGCCGCAGCTGCAATGACCGCCAGCAGCCTATCGGTGATTGGCAACGCTCTGCGGATCCGCTCGTAGCCTACTCGTCGGCAGCTCGCCGCCTGACCTTTTTCGACTTCTTCGCTGGCACGGTCTCTTCCGCGAGGCCGTGCTTAGACAGCAGGTCACCATAGGCTGTGATCGCCTTGTCGAGCGACACTCGCAGCTGGTCAACACTCTCTCGCATCGACTCAATGTCCTCCGGCGAGACACGGGCCTTGCTCTCGGCAGTCGCGTGATGGTGTTTGGCATCGGCGAGATGCTGCTCAATCGTGTCAACAGCCGCGAGCGACTTCTTGTCACCGGTTTCTGTGAAATGGTCCCGCATCCCTTCGAGATGCTGCTGTGTCAGGTCGATGTGATGGTTGATCGCACTCCCTGACATCCGCACGATCCGCGGCGATGCCGTTTGTGACTGGCTCAGATACTGGTGGTAGTGGCTGGCATGGGCATGAGCCGCATTGATGTGCGAGCCACCGCTACGGGCATAGAACGTGAAGTCGCCGCGGGCTTTGGCACCTGCATCACGCTGCGCCCACACGGCCTCGGGCATGGCAGCTACCGAGAGCAACACAAAACAACAGACTGCTGGCAAGAACGCCCTTCTCGTCACCATCGGTGCAACCTCCCGTGAAAACGCCGTGAACCCAACACCCATCTGCTGTGAGCAGACACGCGTCCTTTGATGGAGTGTACCAGCCAGATGAGCACCAAGCCGGCGTGTCTCCAGGGTCACCCAGGTCACTTGGCCAGAGGGACCATGAGCCCATCATAGGCAAGCTCCACACCCGCCGGCAGGGTGCTCGCCACGTCGGCATGACAGATGTCATGCGACATGTGCACCAGCAAGGTGCGACGAGCGTTCACACGGCGAGCCACAGCGAGAGCCTCGTCGAGTGAGAAGTGGGTCGGGTGGCGGCTGGCCCGCAGGCAATCGAGGATCAGCACATCGAGGCCTTCAAGCCGTGGCCAGGTCTCGTCGGGGATCATGTTGGTGTCGGTGCAGTAGGCCAGGTCCCCAAAGCGAAAGCCGAGCACTTCGAAGCTGCCATGCTGCAGCCGCAGAGGCATCACCTTGCTGCCCAGCAGCTCAAAAGGGGCGGTCGCGATCCGGCTGAAGGTCACCTTCGGAAGCCCGCCTCCCGGTGACGCTGGAGGCACGAAGGCGTAGTCGAAGGCTCGCAGAATCCGCTGCTCGACCCGTTCCTCACAGTAGACCGGCACTGATCCGCCACGATGAAAGCAGATCGGCCGGAGGTCATCCATGCCATACACATGATCGACGTGGTCGTGGGTGTAGAGCACAGCGTCGATGCTGCCGATCCGCTCCCGCAGCAGCTGCTCTCGCAGGTCTGGTGTGGTGTCAATCAACACCGTGCCGCCGGGCAGGCCAAGGGCGACACTTGTGCGTGTCCGACTGTCGCGTGGGTCGGTGCTGCGACAGGTCGAGCAGCTGCAGCCCACCATCGGCACCCCCACACTTGTCCCTGTGCCCAAGAACACAAGGTGTCCTGAGAGATCACGAAAAGCAGTGGGGAAGGAGGACACAGGCACAGCAGCACAGCAATGAGACAAACAGATCAATGGGCTTGCGTACGCGACGACCACGCTAATGTATCGCCGAGCCCCGGCAGACGCAGGCCCTCAGGGGCACTTTCCTGAACCAGCCGCCGGCAGCCGCTCTGCCGCATCTACCCGTCAGACACCGCTGAGGCAGTCTCCATTCACTCCCGCTCACGGCTCATCCATGTCGGCAAAGGGCAGCCGCTGCTGCGGATCTGGGGGAGTGACCTTCTTCGCGCGAAGCCCTGCTCGTCTCACGGGATCTTGCTGCATGGCCCCGCGGCGATCTCGCCGACTGCCATGCCGCCAGGCCACGCCACGAGCCTCGGCCACCGCAACAGGATCACGCCGCAGCTTCGCAAATGTTGCCTTGGCAGCCCGCACCGCCACGGCATGATCAATCACCGGCAATGGATAGCTGCGGCCCATCTCGCACCCGCTCCGAATCTGGAGATCATGAGGCATCGTCCACGGCTGATGGAGATAGGCGAGCGGCACCCCCTCAAGTTCTGGCACCCAGCGTCGGATGAACACACCGTGCGGGTCTTGCTCCATCGCCTGCTTCGTCGGGTTGTAGATTCGCAGCGTGTTGATGCCGGTCGTCCCGCTTTGCATCTGCATCTGCGACCAGTGAATACCTGGCTCAAAGTCGAGAAACTGACGAGCCAGGTGAAGGCCTGTCGGCCGCCACGGCAGCCACAGCGAGTAGCTGGCAAATGAGACCACCAGGGCCCGCATCCGAAACGTCAGCCAGCCTGTTTCGGCCAGACTCCGCATACAGGCATCGACGAGCGGGTAGCCGGTCTGTCCTTGCTGCCAGGCCGATAGATGCTCGTGCGAGATCGTTTCACGGAGTCCTTCGGCCGCCCGTTGCATGCAGTCAAACTCAATCGCGGGCTCATCTTCAAGCTTCTGCATGAAGTGACAGTGCCAATGTAGCCTCGACTGAAAGCCGCGCAGGCTCCGCTGCCAGCCACGAGCGGCTGCACGCTCTCGTGGAGTGGTTCCCGCCCTTCCTGCGGCCACAGCTTCCAGACGCCGGCCCTCAGCAGCCTGCCACACCTGCCGCAGCGACAGGCTGCCAAAGGCTAGGTGTGGACTGAGGCGAGAGCAGGCTGTCACTGCAGAGACCGGACTGCTGATGCCGCCTGAGTAGGCCCTGCCCCGCTGCGTGAGAAAACTGTCGAGTGTCTCCATCGCGGCCGTCGAGCCTCCCGGCTGACGAGCTGTGCGATCAGGCGGCTGCCCAAGGTCAGCGGGCCCAAGCACTCCACAGCTCGGCACGACTGCCAGCGATGGCGGCTGTGGACGCGTTGGCAAGGGCGAGGGCATCGCCGCTTCCATGCGTTCTTCCCAGCGTCGGTTCCAGCCGTTGCGTTCTCGCAGCCGACGCACGACTCCGGTCTGCGACCGTTCCCGAAAGACCACGCCGCATGCCCGCGCCCAGGCCCGCACCCGTCGATCTCTCTGGTAGGTGACGGCGGTCCCTGTTTCCTCATGAGCGAAGAGCTGCTGAAACCCTGTTTCCTGACGCAGCTGCTCAAGCGCCGCCACCGCCTCGCCACGGCGGGTCACCAGCCGAACGCCACACCGAGCCAGCTGCGGTTCAAGTGTTCGCAGACATTCGGCCTGGAAGGCCGTGTGAGCCGAACTCCACTCCGGCTGGTCGAGCAGTTCGGGCTCGTAGAGAAAGACCGCCAGCACACCAGCACCACGAGCCTTCAGGACCGCCTCCCCCAGCGGCTCGTGATCAGCGATGCGAAGATCCCGTTTGAGCCAGACACAGACCGGTGGTGCATGGAAAGCCGAAGGCATCGCAGGCCTTAATGGTCAGGACAGGAAACGCCGACTCACCACGGCTTCTGCGACCAGGGTGTTGTCGACCAGGGGGTGCTGCCAGTAGCCGGAATCCCACCCACCCCAGAGCTGAATGGATTGGGGCCGGGACCGAGTGGATAGGGCTGACCACCACCATAGACAGTTGCCCGAGAGCCGGCGCCCGAACGCACCGGCACACCAACCGATAGATTGCTGAAGTAGCGGTTGGGCCCACGGTCCTCATGCTGATGACCAGAACGCGAGGCCAGGCCGTTGCTGTAGAGCGTGACGTTGCCGTAGGTCATCCCCACGACGCCGTTGTTGAAGAACTCATGCCCACCGATCCGTCGAGAGGTCAGACCGTTGTTGTAGAAGGTGTTGGGGCCAACACCGATGCTGCTGCCCCCCCAGTTCCCAGTGCCAAATCCAGCCGCGTTGGCGGGCGTCATCGTGAGCCCTCCCGTCAGCACCAGCACCACCACGACACGCAGGCACGAGGCCTTCGTTGAGACGAACATCTTCGCATTCCTTTCTCAGGCGGCAGACCACGACACACCAGACCGCTTCACTGTTCCACCCTACCTTCGCTCATCGGCTGCTGCTGCGATTGGCCGCCTCTCTCGGCAGCGATCTCCGCTGCACTCGTCACAGACCGAAAAACCACCTGTCCATCAGCGGCAAAGTCCGCACAATCAGTCTCAGCTGCGGCCGGCACTGGCTCAGCACCACTCGCACACCGCTCACGGAGGTCTCCCCTTGCCACTCCACCGCTCCACCACCCGCCCCGCTAGCAAGCCCTCCGCTCAGACACCAGCCGCCTCTCTGGCATCTCCGCCGGAGTTTCTCCTCACCGAAGAACTGCCGCGGGATCACTTTCCCGTCAGCGGTGGGCAGCCGCATGCGATTCATCAGGCTATCGCTGAAGAACTGTTGCTCGACGGCAACTCGAAGCAGAACCTGGCCACCTTCTGCCAAACCTGGGAAGCCCCCGAGGTGCACCAGCTGATGGATCTCGCCATCGACAAGAACCTGATCGACAAGGACGAGTATCCCCAGACTGCTGAGATCGAAAGCCGCTGCGTGCGGATGCTCGCCGATCTCTGGCATGCTCCCGGCGAGGCGATGGGCTGCTCCACAGTCGGCTCAAGTGAAGCGGCCATGCTCGGCGGGATGGCTGCGAAGTGGCGCTGGCGAGAGAAGCAGAAGGCTGCAGGGAAGCCCACCGACCGCCCCAATATGGTCTGCGGTGCCGTACAGATCTGCTGGCACAAGTTCGCACGTTACTGGGACATCGAACTCCGCGAGGTGGGCATGAGGGCAGGTCGGCTCTGCCTCGATCCCGCTGACGTTCTCGAACGCGTCGACGAGAACACGATCTTCGTGGTGCCCACGATGGGCGTCACCTACCACGGGCTCTACGAAGATGTTGCCGGGATTGCCGCGGCCCTCGATGAGCATCATGCGAAAACCGGCGTCGACATTCCGATTCATGTGGATGCAGCCAGTGGCGGCTTCCTCGCTCCCTTCACGGCGCCAGACGCCGCCGCCTGGGACTTCCGTCTGCCCCGTGTGAAAAGCATCAATGCCTCTGGCCATAAGTTTGGGCTGGCCCCACTGGGCGTTGGCTGGGTGATGTGGCGTGAACCGACCGACCTGCCGGACGATCTCGTGTTTCATGTCAGCTACCTGGGTGGCGACATGCCCACCTTCCAGATCAACTTCTCGCGACCAGCGGGCCAGGTGATCGCGCAGTACTACGACTTTGTTCGGCTGGGACGCGAGGGCTACGCTGCCATTCATGGACAGGCCCATGCGGTTGCCAGAGTCTGTGCGGAGGAACTCGCAGGATACGACTGCTTCCGTATCCTCCACGACGGCGCCGCCGAGAAGGGCATCCCTGCGGTGGTCTGGACGCTCGCGGACGGGGCAGCTCCCGGGTTCACGCTGTATGACCTTGCGGATCGGCTGCGAATGCGGGGCTGGCAGGTGCCTGCCTATCCATTTACTGGGGAACTGGCAGACCAGGCATTCCAGCGAATCCTGGTGCGGAGAGACTTCAACCGCGAGATGGCCGACCTGCTGCTGCGTGACATCCGCGCAGCTGTCGATCACCTCAAGGCTCACCCGCCGGCACCCGATGCCTCCCCACGCCGCAGCTACTCCCACACCTAACAGGCAGCGAGCGTCGCACCAGCGTGCCCGCTCGGCCTTCGAACGCGGCCCAGGCGGCACGAGCAGAACCTAGTCGCCAGCGGCAGCGTCTTGGTCAGCCGGCGGGAGTTCCTCCGGCTCGATGGCGTTTTCGATCGCACGCTGCACAAACAACGGGGCCGTAATCTGGGCTTCGGAGAGCAGAATGTAGTCGTCGGAGACCGCGTGAATCCGGCGTGCGAGCTCGGGATCAAAGCATCGCAGCACCAGTCGGAGTGGCCGGTCGGCTCGCCGTCGCTCCACCGTGTCTTGGGCCATCAGCCCGATCTCGAGATTCAGGGCGTCGTTTGAGGTGCAGGCCACGAGTGCCCGTGCCCGGTCGATCCCCGCTCGCACTAACGCCACGGGCCGGGTGGCGTCGCTGCTGATCAGCGGACAGCGGAGGTGGAGTTCACGGTGCTGGTCATCGCAGGCTGCCGGATCGACGGCCACCACCGGGATACCCCGTCGCTGCAAGTCACGGGCGACTGCCACGCCCACCTGCCCAAGACCACAGACGACCACGTGACCACGCAACCCACGGGCAAGAAACTCATTCCGCAGCTGCATCGCGGTTCCCGAGACGATGAAGTTCGTCAGCAGCGACGCAATGATGGCGACCAGCACGATGCCACTGAACATCAACAGGATGCCGAAGAGTTTCACGCTCGCCGGGGCATCCTGCAGATTGAAGTCACCGAAGCCCACCGTGGTCACGACCGAGGTCGTGAAGTAGGCCGCGTCGATCCAGCCCAGTTGCATCGTCTGTTGAAAAACGACGATCGCGGTCAGATAGACCGCCAGCAGGATTACGGGGATGATCAGATACTCCGCCCGGACTACCCGCCGCGGGAGGTCCACCGGTCGGACGCGACGGCCAGGCGGCCCACTATCGGCGGTCGCCTCCATGGCCGCCTCCACAAACGCACTGGCGGCAAAGTCCGCGGGCGCCATCGCTGCAGCCACACCAAAGTCGGCCTCCAAACGCTTCGCGAAGCGGGTGTCCGAGTGCCGCATGATCACCGGAATCTCACCCGCTTCTCCGCGGATTTCCAACGCGGCTTCGAGGTTGGCCACATCGTTTGAGGAGGTCAGCAGCACCGCCGCTGCCGTCGGCACCCCCGCATCCCGACGGATTGAGGCGTGGCAGAAGTCGCCTTCGACCCATCGCGCGCCGGCCGCCTTGGCCCGATCGATTCGATCGGGTGAACTGTTCGCGTCGGAGATGATCGTGACCTGACGGCCGGACTGCCGCAGGGCCTCAACGACATTGAGACCAAACCGCCCCAGGCCACACACTACGAAGTGGTGCATCGCGGTACTCTACCTCAGTCACCTTCGCTTCGTGACGTCCGCCCTTGTTCACGCCCCGCCCACTCCATGCCTCCCTCCAGCTCCAGCTCCCACCTGCACGATCCTGTGGCCCATCACATGCGGCCCAATTTCGCCCGCCTGGCTCCCGATCAGACGGTCCGCGAGGCGATCGGCGCTGCCCGTGAGAATCCGCCAGAGGGGCGGATCATCTATTTCTACGTGCTCGATCAAGACGACCGGCTCGTGGGCGTGGTGCCCACCCGGCAGCTGCTGCTCTCGGATGAGCAGGCGCTGATCCGAGACATCATGGTGCAGCGGGTGGTGGCGATCCCCAGTTCGGCAACCGTGCTGGATGCCTGCGAGTTTTTCCTCCTCCATAGGCTGCTCGCCTTCCCGATCGTCGACGCGGAGCGGGGGATGCTCGGCGTCGTCGATGTCGATCTCTACACCAACGAACTGGCTGATCTCGACCGTCACGAAGATCTCGACGACCTCTTTCAGCTGATCGGTGTCCACTATCAGGAGTCGCAGTCCCGCTCGTCGGTGGCACTGTTTGCCAGCCGCTTCCCCTGGCTGGTCGCCAACATCGCCGGCGGCCTGGTCGCAGCCTTTCTCTCTGGTCTGTTCCAGGCGGAACTGGAGCGTGCCGTAGCCCTGGCGATGTTCATTCCTGTGGTACTCGCGTTGGCGGAGAGCGTCAGCATTCAGTCGGTCAGCATCGCCTTGCAGCGGCTGCATGGTCAGCGCCCAACCGTTGGAGGGCTGCTTCGCGACATCCGCACCGAGGCTGCCACAGGCTTCCTCCTCGGTGCAGCGAGTGCCTCGGCGGTGACCATCGTGGCCCTCGCCTGGCTCGGGCAGGGCCCTGTCATGCTCGCCCTCTTGGGAGGAATCACCGGCGGTGTGGTGGCAGCGGCCATCATCGGCGTC
>Ga0181601_10003332_pt1 | contig 13616 bp, 11 predicted proteins | sample 041ome_8_FD_133020 | JGI IMG/M metagenome (GOLD analysis project Ga0181601, IMG submission 133020) | Coastal salt marsh microbial communities from the Groves Creek Marsh, Skidaway Island, Georgia - 041407BS metaG (megahit assembly) | ecosystem: Environmental > Aquatic > Marine > Intertidal zone...
CGTCGCCGTCGCGATGGACGTCGTCGTCGCCATCATCGTTCGCGTCGTCTCCGCCTGCGGCTCGTTCCGTCGGTCGCGAAGAAGGGTGTCGATGTGTGACAGCGGTGTCGTCGGTCGTCTCGTCTTCGTGATGTGACGACGAATGGATGGAATGAGTGAATGGATGGATGTTTTGAGCGAATGGATGGATGGAATGAGCGAATGGAATGGATGGAATGAGCGAATGGAATGGAATGAATGTGTTTATTATGCGCTGTACGTACTAGCTATGCGTTTATGAAGCGTCACACCGCGCTAACGCTTCTTTTGACCGCGCTTGGACGCGCCCGACGAGTTCTTCTTCGACGCGTGCATCGCCTTGAGCGCGCCGGGCGGGTAGGAAACCTTGACGCCGCCGGGAAGGGTGGTCGACGCGTCAGGTTCGGAGATTGCCTTGAGCGCGGCACGTTCGGCGGGAGTCGCGAACGGGGCTCGGATGAGAATGTCGAGGGCGAGCTTGGTGGCTTTGCCCTTTTTCTGAGATCCCGGAGTGAGCTTCATGCGGTATTTGAGCGCGTTGGACGCGACGAGGGGCGCGCACACCGGCATGGCGTAGAGAATCTCGTCATCCTTGAGCGGTGCGCTGACAAGTCTGTTGACGATTTCACGGCGCTCGGCGTCGAGCTTGAGCCGGTCCTCGAGTGAGGTTTTGGAGCGTTCCTCGGCGTCTTCTTCTTCTTCCGCTTCGGCTTTGGATTTTTGCGCTTCGGCTCGCTTTTCGGCTTCGCGGCGTTTGTAAGGCGCCGGTGCCGGCGTCGGCGCGCTCGGTGCGCTCGGTTTCTCTTGTTGGCGCTCTTCAAACTTCTCTTTGGCTTTGATTTCCTTCTTCTTGGCGCCCTTCTTCCCTCCAGCGCCGAGAAACGCCATGGCGAGTTCTCTATCCTCGTCGTCCTGATCGGCGTACTTGGCCTTGGCGCGCTTGAGCTTGGCAGCTTTGCCTCGCGGTAGCGGTTTGTTGTTTGCGGGCTCTTGCGGTGGGTCTCTGGATGGCGATTTCTTCGCCGCGAGCTCAGCGAGTGGGTCGACGAAATCGTCATCGTCGTCATCGTCCGAGCGCGCCTTGCCGCCACCCTTCTTCTTACCCTTCTTTTGCACTTTGCGCTCCTTCGCCGACATCCGAGGCGCGGACGCCTTGGTGGGCGTCGGCTTGGGGGAATCTTTCTCTTCAGAGCTGCTCAACCGCACCGGGGGTCGATCTTCGCCGCCGTCAGTAGTCTTCCCGCCGCCACGATCGCCGGCGAAACCGACGCCGCTATCCAAAAACTCGGCGAGTTTGTCCACTCGATCCTTTGCGTCGGCGTCGACGACGGCGCCGTCGCCCAAAGTGACCTTCTTCATCTCAACTTCCACGCTGTCTCCTTCATCATCATCTTCGTCGGCGTGACTAAGATTATCATCATCGCTGATTTCTTGCACGTCGTTATCCTCATCATCCAGCACGTTGAAATCGCTCCGAACGAGTCTGTCATTCTTGTGCGCTTCGGCGTTCTTTTCGCTCACCATGAACATGACACCGAACGCCATGATGAGTTGCGCGTGGGGCAGAAATTGTTTATCCTCTCGCGTGACGTGCACGATGCCTGGAGGCAATTTATCACCCGCGATGGGAGATATCTTACTCACGCGCTCGGATGCGGTACACCAGGCGGACGTCACCGCTCGCGAGTTCCATGCAGAGCTGCGGCACATGACGGCGGCGCCGGCTTGAACGAGCGAGTAGGACGGGACCGCCTTGAAATCACCCGGAGGGGGCTTCACGATGGTCACTGGCGCCCCCGCGATATCGGCGTGCACAAATGCGTCACCGGGCAACATGTATCGCTCGATGAGCATTTCCGCTTGCGTGGCGTCCTTCGCCTGCAGGACGAGACAGTTTTCGCTCGTGATGAACCAATGAAACTTTTCAAACCAAAGCGGTTGTCGAGCTCGGGTAATTTTAACACCACTCGAAGCCTTCTCCATGGCCGCTTTAGCGCGAGCCTCAGCCGCGGCCACAGCCTTGGACTGAGCCTCCATCGTCTTGTCAAACTTTTCTGCGTGCTTCTTTTTCGCCGCAAAGTGCATCGACGCGTTGGCGTGCGCGCTCAAGCCCAAATCGAGCGTCACGGATACGCGCTTCTGCTTGCCTTCCGCCTCTTCCGATTCGTCCAACTCGTCAAGATGGTTCGCAAGCGTCACGGTGATTTGGTTATTCTCAAAATCGAGAGACTTGATCAAACTTGCAACCGGATTACCCATGCGCCGTTCCTCCTTGATCATCGCTTCGAGCTCGACCCAAGACATGCCGCTCGCCAGCGCCGAGTTCACGGCGGCGAGCGCCGTGTCCACAGCCTCGTGGTTGTATTCGATCAACACGGCGCGCTGTTCTTCCTTCTCGCGCTCTTTTTCGAGCTGCTCCACGCGGTTGCGCTGGTCCTTCAACGACTTTTCCAACTTGGCGAGCGCCTGAGCCTCTGCTTTGCGACGCGCTAGCATGCCCGACTGCGCCTCGAGCGCCATGTAATACTCGTCCACCGCGTTGTCGAAAGCAAAGACGGGATCTGTACCCGCGGGAAGCTCGAACGACTTGGTCGGCCGTCCCTCGTTCTGTTTGAGATCGAACGGGGAAAAGTCATCGAACACTTCTATGGCGTCGGTGCCGTCCGCCTTGGTATCCGTCTTTGTGTACACGAAAGGCTTGGCGACTATTTCACCCGTGGTGACGCCCTCAAACCAGTTTTCAATCTCAACCACCGCTTTTGTGAGCGCATCCACGCGTTCGTCGTGCGCGCTCTCATCGAACGGTAGCGTGGCACCGCTTCCCTTGTCGATGCCCGCCGTCAAACACACGTGTTCTGCGATGGAAGGCGAGTACCCGAACGCTCTGCACAACGCTTCTCTCAACGTCGCCGGCACCCGCTCCGACGTCTCCGCCTCGCCCACCTCGCTCGCGATGGTCCCGCGCGATAACGCGCTCGCAACGTCGTCGCGGTCGTACTTTCTAAACCCCTGAAACCGATCGAGTGGGTACTGATGGTTTCCTAAAATTTTCACCCCCTTTTCGTCGTCGCGGTGCGTTCGCAACAAAGTGAGCACGGTGTAATTTTTATCCGTGAGCACAATGTTACCCTGCGAATAGAGCTCTACGATGATGTGGCACTCTGTATCACCTCCACCAAACGTAAAATCAACCGCTCTATCCTTCCCCAACTGTCTAACGTCGTTTAATCGCTTCGTCTTGACGTGCATGCGAAGCTTTGCAGTAAACTTACTCGGCGCCTCCGGTTTCGCCCTCTCATACTTGGTTCTGTGTATTCTCATCCCAGACTCTATCAACACCATGATCTTTTCACTCTCTGCATCTTTTTCATCCAACGCGTCCCCGGCGTCTCTCGCCACGGCGCCCGACGGCTTGTTAAACTTGAACCCAAACGTTCGTCCTCCCGAGTCCAAGTCGTACACGTTCGCGCACCAACATCCCATCGCGCTTCGTCTGAGCGCTGCGACCGCCGCCGCGACGTCATACGCCGTGTACTTTTGTTTCGGCATGTCGACGTGCGAGCGTCAGGGCCAACCTTCACCGCGGTCTTTCGCGATCGACCGGCGACGGCAAAGAACCGATCGGGTCGGATTGGATTGAAAAAGCGTTTCCTTCCCTCTAGACGCACAACCAAACGCGACCGACGGCGACCCGACGGCTTTGGCTACCGATCCCTGCCCGACACGCGCGTCTTCTCGACGAGAACGACGCGAACGGACGCCTCCGCGAAATAATCAATCCACGGCGCGCCCCGCGACGCGGAGTGACGCGGGCCTCGACGCAGTGATGCGGTGCCGACACACGCAAGAAACGTATCGTAAACCCTAAACCCTCGTGTACTGGCATATCGCCTTAAAAACCCCACAATACGCCATAAACGAAACCATCGCGAACCCGGGTCCGGAACGAAACGCGTCATAACGCCGCGCGTTTCGCGCGAACGACACCGGCGACGCGATACGATGAGGTGCGACGACGCGATGACGACGACGACGACGACGCGCGCGCGTCCCACTCTCCGGCGACTCGATCGGTTTTAACGCGCGTTGAACCGATCGATCGACGGGGACGACTACGATGGATGCGTGGATCGCGCCCTAGTACACTTTGATTTTCATGGGATTCGATCCGTGGACGACGCGATGATTCGATCCGCGGACGACGCGATGGAGCGCGTGACTGACGACGCCGATGTACGATTTCTCTCTCGCGCGCAGTGGGTTTTTCGATGCGCCGGCGGACCCGTCGCTTTTGGGGGAACTGGGCGGCGACTTGGAGGACGATCTATCGACGCTCTCGCTCGAGCGACCGCAAGAGGAGGTGCACATCATGAGCACGCGAGAAGAGGAGGCGATGATGGCGGGACGCGGTGGTGGAGGATTGCTGCGACCGTCGGATTTGTTGCCGCAGTATGGAACGGCTCCGCCGGTGGGGACGAAGACGGCGGAGGAACTGGAACGAGCAGCGTACGCGCCCGCTCCGCAAGTGCCGCGCCCGCCGTTCGGAGGCATGATGATGCCGCCGGGGATGGGACCGCCACCGGGGATGGGACCGCCGCCGGGGATGCCACCGAGTATTCCGCCGGGGATGCCGCCGGGGATGCCGCCAGGTATGGGACCGCCACCGGGGATGGGACGCCCGCCGCCTCAAAAGTACCGCGGTGAAGAAATTCCTGAGTGGGCGGACGGTCCGATGGCGCACGCGATTCCGATGGATGTGCCGGGCATGCCCGGTGTTCGTGCGTCGCCGCAAATGCCGTCGGCGCCGATGCCGAGCGGTCAGCCGAGAGCGCAGGGCAGAAGACCGAGAGAACAGCGTCCGCGAGGTCGTCCGCACTACAACGGCAAGTACATGGCCAATGATGAGATTGAGACGATTCTTCGTATTCAATGGAGCGCTACACACCCACAAGACAGAACGGCGTACGAACACGATTACTTTTATCAGTGTTGGTTGCGCCGTAACAATCCTTCCAAGTTGAGGGAGCCGTTCTGCCCTGAAACTTTGCGAGAGCTCGCGTCTCACGAAAAGGAGGCGCGAGGACCGGTGACGTTCGTGCCCGGCTTGGCTGGTCTCGGTAAGGTGCCTTTCGGGAACATCAGATCCCCAAAACCATTGTTGGACGTGTCGTCGGGTAACGGCTCGACTGGCGAAGACAACGAGACGGCTGAAGAGGGTACGCAGAGGCGTTTGGAGCAAGAGCCGCTCTTGGCGGCGCGCATCATGATTGAGGATTCCATGTGCTTGCTGCTGGACGTGGATGATATCGATCGCCAGCTCGAGGAGGGTAGACCGAGCGAAACGGAGGAAGACTTGAAGAAGCGCCGCACCTTTCTGTTGGATGGTTTGGTCAGCACGCTTCGATTGCCCTCCGTTCCCGTGCTCGCGGTGGGCGGGGCGGAGCACGACGGCGTCTTCCAGCGCATCGTGACTCTCGCCAAGGGTAGAACTTTGCTCGCCAAGGCTCTTCCGCGCTTCCCTCTCGGATCGGCCGCCGCCGCGACTCTCGTTTGGGCAATCTTGCGTAACGTCGGCATGTTGTTGGGTGGCAAGAACGCTTCCAACAACCCGAGCGCTGAGGCTCTCTTCCGTGCCGCCGCGGATTGCGTTCAACTGATGAACGGCGTCGCCGTTGAGGGTACGCTCGGTGCGATCGCGACTGGTATGAGCGTCGCCGAAGCCAAGCAACAGCTGGCCCCACTTACGACTGCGAGCTCTACCACCTCGGCTCTCGTCTCCGCGCTCTCTGCCGCTCTCGAGCGCGCACACTTGTTGGAGATATCGCCGACGACCCACAAGGCTTTCGGCGCGGCTTTCGGTATGGTGTTCAACATCTTCGATCGCCATGCCGCCACGGCTACGAGTCGCGGCTCGAGCGACTCCATCTTGCCGCGCGACTTGCTTCGCGCGCTCATGCATCACTGCAACGAGCAGCAAAAGGCGAGGCTGAAGAGCCACATCTCCGCCATGGGTTAGAGGAGTTTAACAAGCCGTCCTTTCGAGGGCGCCCGTACCGGTAGTATTCGGAGCGTTGCGCGGTTTTTGAAAGCGTTGCGCTCGTCCAAAAACGAATCCCGGACTTTGTCGTAGACACTTTCCTAGGATGTAAATACAAAAAACAATACGTAAACGTAATCAACGAACGTCGTGGCTGGTTTTCAAAATTAAAAATACATTCTAGCCTGCGAGCGCTAGGGCAGAGGTTCAGCCATGTTCCCTAGCCTATTGAGATGCAAGTATGCGTCCGTGCCATAGTTTTCCATGGATAGCACTTGCAAATCACCTCCAAAGTATCTCGCGTACAAGCGAGACAACGGAAGACCGTAGCCGTAACCAGCCAAAACGACTGGTCCGGCGGAGTCGGCATCCATGTCCTTCAACGGACTTCGCGCCGTACTGTACAGATACGTCCAAATCTTTGCCAAACCACTTCGACGAATGCCACCACCTTCGTCGGAAACTTTGATAGTCACGTCTTCAGCCCCTTCAGCGATGACAATCCTGATCGGTGGCGGTGGTGTATCGCTATTCATATACTTGTCACTCACGGCGCGCAGAGAGTTTTTGATGAGCTCAAACAACATTTGGTGAAGATGGCCCGGCACGTAGGCAAACGTGAAACCTTCTTCGCCAAAAAGCTCAACCTCTGGGGCGTCTCCGTATTCGCGCATGCAAATAGATCTAGCGTCTGCGATGGCGTCGCGCGCCACTTCCAAAGGGCTCAGAGAGGTGCAAATCAATCCAATGTAAGACTCCTTTGGCGGATCGTGGAGTGCTACGTGCTGACCGATGAGCATCCGCATACCGATGCGACTCATGTAGAACCCATCCAAAAACTGATGAACCTCCGGAAACTCGTTGAGCTCCGTCGTCGCGTATGTACCACCGCGCCTGAAGCCGGAGGGTTTGTTCTCCTTTGGGCGCTGCGCCTCGAGCTGCTCCTTGAGCTCGAGAACCGCGCGCGCAATCATCGGCACCACATTTTCGTGCCTTGCCATAATTCGCTTGAGCAACTGCGTAAACTTTTCTTCATCCTCCATGTTTTCAATCGGAGGAAAAGTCCGAAGTTCGGTGAAAGATTCGACGTACCAATCTCGCACGTCGAGAACCTGCGACATGTCGCTCAAACCAAACGGCAAGTTTTCCAGTTCCGCCACTCGATGCGCTAATCGCACCGGTAGCTCCTTGTGAAGAAACTGCGCGCTCACCATGAGTTGTCGATGTATCGGCTGCGAACCAAAGTCCAGCATGTACTTCAAACTCACCCCAGTCTGGCTCCGAAAACTCCCTCGGTAAATATCATCCACCACCTCCTTACCAAACCTCTCCCCGAGCTTTCTCCCCGTCGTCTTCCCGCGCGCCGTCGCCGAAGCCGCCGCCGTCGCCGCCTCACTTACAAACGCCGAAGCCGATGTCCCAGCCCCATCCGTCTTTCTCTCCGCATTCGCCGTCGCGGTCGCGGTCGCTCCGCCCGACGTTCCCTCCCCTCCTCCCGCCCCGCCCGGCGTCCTCGTCGCCGCCGCGTTCACCTCCGCCGCGAACCCTCGCCTCGCGAACGCATCCAACACTACCCGCGTCGTCCCACGCACCGTAGACGCCCGAACCATCGATCGCATCGCGCCCTCACGAACGAATCAAACGAACCGCTTTGCAATTTCGAACCAGTGTTGAACCGAACGCGCACACACACGCTTCCACCGCGTCCACGTCCACGCGCGTCGACCGACCGATCGGTCGCCGTCGCTACCGCGCGCGACGCAACACTCGCCGTCCGTGGGCGCGTCGCGGTGACCGCGCGGGTGACGACGACGATGCGCGTCGGTGTGAGGCGCCGCGTCGTGGTCGAGTCGCTGACGCGGATTTAGACCGAAGTGCTGCGTGACGAGTCATTAACTCGTCAGATGGGAGGGGCTCTCGTTTTCCATGGATTGGAGGAACCCCCCTCGCGCGTCGTCGTCTTCGGCTCGCGTCGAAGACTATCCGTCGGCGCGCGTTTAAAATCGGAATTGAAACGCGTGATCGTCGCGGTCGTCGTCGCGAAATGGATCGCTTTAAATATTACACGCACGCGCAATCTATCTCGGGTTGTTGAGCTTGGATGGACGCGCGGCGACGGGCGCGGAGAGCCTGTCGACGAGACCCGTGCATCGACGGTCGACGCCGTGCGCGTCGATGGCTGAGGAGAGCGCAGAGCGCGGGGCGATGATGACCAAGAGTTCCTTTGCGCGAGTGACGCCGGTGTAGAGGAGTTCTCGCCTGAGCAAAGGTTTGTGGGCGTTGGTGAGGACGAGGACGACGGCTTTGTATTCGCTGCCTTGCGCCTTGTGAATTGTCATGGCGTACGCCGGAATGAGGTCGCGGAGCTCGCTCTTGGTGTAAGAAACCTCCTTAAAGTCGGCACCAAAACTCACGGTGGCGGTGCCGTCTTTGTCTTCGATGCGGCGGATGATTCCCAAGTCGCCATTGAATACTTCCTTGTCGTAATCGTTGCGCTGTTGGAGCACTCTGTCGCCCTCGCGAAAGGTAATGTCGCCGTAAAAGCTACCTACGGTAACCTCCGCCTTGCTCTCGCAGTGTGGATTGAGAGATTTTTGGAGCCAGTTGTTCAACGAACCCGTGCTCGCGACGCCTCTGCGCATCGGTGAGAGCACTTGCAAGTCGTTCGATGTGAATCCACGCTCGGGAAGGATATCCGTCAAGACGTGCTCGAGCACCGCCTCGACGCTGGCATTCGTCTCGCTCGGCAGGCTCACCCAAAGACAATCCGGTTTGAGTTCGGGATCGCTCGGAACCTCAGTCGCGGCATCTGGCGAAGCGATGACTCGAAGTTCGTTCAGCGATGGATCGTACCGCTGCTCTCTGATGTCACTCGGGAGGAAAGCCCCCGAGTTGATGGCGTGCGCCGCTCGCACAATGCCGCTCGCCGCCGCCTGTCGGAAAATATCAGTCAAGGCAATGCTCGGCACGTTGTGCGCGTTCAGCATGTCCCGCAAGAGGCTTCCTGGCCCAACTGAAGGTAACTGATCGGCGTCGCCGACGAAGACAACCTGTGCCTTGGGTGGAACCGCGGCGAGAAGAGCCGCGGCGAGCGGCAAATCGAGCATGGAGCTCTCGTCGACGACGACGACATCTGCTTGGATGGGATTCTTCGCGTCCCGGAAGAACCGTCCCTTGTACGACAGCGCTTGCAACGGACCGTCGTCCTCCATTCCCTCTAAAGCATCCGCCGCCTTGAACTCGAGCAAACGGTGAATCGTAGAGCTCGCTATTGGGTTGGCAATGTCTCGGCCTGCCGTCGTGATTTCCATCAGGCGTTGCGCCGCTCGGCCCGTCGGCGCGCACATCACGACGCTCTTGCCCATCGCGCGCCATAGTCGCACGATGACGTGCGTCGCAAATGTCTTCCCGGTACCGGGACCACCGGTGAGAATGGTGACCGGGGACTCGAGCGCGAGACGCACAAAGTCCTTTTGCGTGTTGCTCAAAGTTCTCCATCCTTCCTTTTGCGCGGCGGCTTCGAGCCAACGCTCCACGCGCGCCGCATCAACCTTGATGTTTGCGCGCCTCATACGGTTCGTAATGTCCGACGCGATGGCGACTTCGGCGCTGTGCATCGCGCTCGTGTACACGGCGGCAGCGCTCCAATCTCCATCGAAGAGCTCAATCGTGCCAGACGTCGTCGTCGCGTTGGCGTCTGGCAAGCGCTGCACGCGAATTTCACCCTTGCGTCGCATCTCATCCGCCGCAGCTTGCATGCTGAGCTCGTCCACCCGCGTCGATTGCCCAAGAAGCGCCTTGACACCTTCGACGATTTTGCTCCACGGTAAATACGTGTGTCCGCTGCTCACGGCTGAGGCGCTCAACACTTCGATGATGGCTGCTCCGAGTCTCGCCGGATCGTCCGGCGCCTTGCCCAGGCGAGAAGCCAGCGCGTCGATGCGATGAAAAGTGGCGCCACGAACGTTTCCGAGCGTCTCGAACGGGTTGCCCCGAATCAGATCCTCCGTCATCGGACCGTATTGCGCGGCGGCGCGTTGTGCCAGGGCGACGGGCACGCCGTGCTTCTCCAGAAAAACGGCGGCGTCTCTCTTCCCGCGGCTCTCGTCCCAATTCGTCTTGAGCTTGAGCGCCGTCTTCGCGCCGATCCCATCGCACGCGACGAGCTTCTTCGCCGCATCGGGAGCATTCAGCACATCCATCAGGTTGACGCCAAAATGATCGACGAGTCGCTGCGCTGTAACCTTGCCGCATCCAGGAAGCGCTCCGCCGCTCAAGTACCGAAGCATTCCGTCCTCGCTCGAAGGTTTCAACTCCTTCGGCGCGCCCGAGATGACAAACTCGACGCCGTACTTGACGTTTTCTCTCCACGTTCCGGTGATTTCGAGCATTTGTCCCTCGCTCGCGCCCGGAAGCGTCCCGACGATGGTCACCGTGGGCGTCGGCTTGGTTCCTTTTCTTCGTCGCTTTGGCGTCGCCAACGCCCCGGGCGGCAACTCGCACGACCCATCCACCTCCATGCGCGCCACCGTGTACCCATTCTCTCTCGAGTGAAACGTCACGCGCTTAATCTCACCTCGAATTCTCCCTCCATCGACCCCGACGAGTGCCGCCGCCGCCTCGCCGTTCCCTCCGTCCTCCAACGGCGCCGCCTGCGAGGCGAAACCTCTCGTCGCGTTGGCGTTCCCGCTCAACGACAACCTCGACAACCCCGCCGCGAGCCGACGGACGTCATCCGACCCACCCGGACTCGACGTCGACGCGGTTCCGCTCGACCGAGCGGCATCCCCGGTCCCTTCGTCCTCCCGCATCGCGCTCCAAACCGCTCGAAAACGCCGCCGCTCGTCCGCCTCGCTCCTCCGCCCTCTCGCCGCGTTCAGCGCCCGCGCCAGCCGCCTCGGCGCCAACACCGTTCCTCTCCGACGAATCATCATCGCCGCCGTCGTCGTCGTCGTCGTCGTCGTCGTCGTCGTCGTCGTCCCGACGCCCCGCATCCACGCCAGCGCCCGCGTTCGACCGAAAGCCGCGTCGAGCGGATCGACCAGAATCAATCGGAATGAATCGGAATGAATCGGAATCAATCGGAATCAATCGAACGGGTCGACGAAACGAAACCACGGGCTCGGCGCTCGCTCGCCGCGATCGGTGACGTCGACGACGCGAGCGAACGCGGCTTCGCGTCGCGCACTGCGCGAACGACCGAGCGACGGAACCGATGGAACCGAGCGAACGCGCGTTCGCGCGGGAAATCTACCCATACCAAAATCCGCGGTTCACGACTCGTCAATCACGACTCACGTCGCGCGGGTCCGTTTTTCCCAGCCCCGACCCGCGCGCGGGTTCGATCGAAATCAAAGACGTTTTTCATCGATCGAATCGAACGATGTCTTCGGATCGATCGGGGATCTCACCCGATCGATCGATCGATCGATCGTCGCGTCGTCGTTCGTTCGTTTTCCCGCGCGATTCCCGCGCGAGGTCGCGTCAGAATCGACTGATTCGATCGATGTTCGCGAGACGTCGCGCGGTCGCCGCCGCGACGAGGTGCGCTGCTCGTTCGTTCGTTTGATTTTTTTCGTGTTTTTCGTTTTCCATCCTCGCATCCGTCCGTCCGTCCGTCGCTCCTCGATCCTCGCGTTCGAGCGCGTACCGGTACAATTTAAGATGGGACGCGTCGTCGACCCGCGGTGTCGGTTTCGGTGGCTCGACGCCGCGCGTCTCGCGAAACCGCCGACGGCGCGCGCGCGATGGGACGGTGGGAACGAGGACGGTTTTTTTTTCGTCTCGCTTTCGTCGACGCGTCGTCGCGGGGTGGACGGAGGATCGAAGAGAGGATCGGAGGGGAATGAGCCCGAGGATCGGTTTGAATGGAACGTTTTACTGACGAACGGATGCGCGCGCCGATGACGCACGCAGATGCTATTCCACGGGATTGAATAAGAAGACCTTGATCGATGCGGTCGCGGCTGAGACGGGTGAGACCAAGGCGAGCGTCGGGCGAGTGCTCAACGCGACGCTCGACGTCATCGGCGCCACGGTGCGCGCGGGCGACAAGGTGGCGCTCTCCAAGTTTGGGACCTTTGCTAGAAAGACGCGCGCGGCGAGAGCGGGAAGAAACCCGCAAACGGGCGCACCGTTGAAGATTCCGGCGAGCAACTACCCGTCCTTCAGCGCGAGCTCGACGTTTAAGGATATGGTCAAGGGGAAAAAGTGAGCGCGCGAGCGAGCGAAAATGTGAATAACAAACTTTTTATATACAGTACATGCGGCGTGACGCGCGTCAGAACGCGACGGTTGGACGCGCCGCGCTTTCATCGGTTCTTCTCGCGCACGGATGCGATCGCGCTCGAGAGTTTCCCGTGAAAATCCAAAACGGCGGCGAGCAAACCGAGAACGTTGACCAACCGCTCGTTTGACAATTCGACGCCTTCGACGTCCACGGCGTCCTCAAAGGACAACACCGCATCCGTCACGTCCTGAATCACCGAGAAAACCGCCTCGCGCTTCGCCCCATCGCACTCCGCGATGGTCGTTCTCAACTCCTCGACGTCATCTTCGCGCATTCCGCGCGCCGATCCACTCTCCGCTCGAAGCTCCGCCGATGCGCCGTCGAACAACGCCCGACGCGCCGCTCGCCCGCGCGCGTCCGCCTCCAACCAATCCTCTCTCGCACACAGCACCGAAAACGCGTACGAGCACACCTCAAACCTCGCGCTCCATCGCACCAACCGCTCGCGCGTCGTCTTTTCCCGCATGGCGACCCCGCTCTTACTCAACCAGACGCCTTGTTCCATAAAGTAATACGCGCCCTCGAGCGCGGCGCACGCGACGGTCGCCGTACGAGCGCTTCGCCATCGCGACACCCCGCGAGCGCTGCCCTCTCGAAGCTCGTCGCGGATTTCCGCGACGTTTCCGAGGAATTTTCCGAGGCGGTACGCCCGACGGGCGTCACCGATCGACCGTTCCAGCGCCGTCAAGCGCGTTGAAAAGTTGGTCGTTAACGAGGAGGAGGACGACGACGTTTCGCTCGCGACTAAAATGGCGGCGTATCGTATGAGTTTGAGCGTCTTATCGATCCCTTCGCGGCGTTTGAGGAGCTCGACCGCGACATCGAGCGCGTCGGGGACGCGCTTGGACGACATGACGACGACGCGTGGTAATGAATGAGGATGCGCGACTGACAGACTGACTGATTGTTGAGGCGGTTAAAGCGAGCGAGCGAGCGTCAAACCATTCGCGTCGGTATCCTCATTTACAACGCAATCCATGGACGCGAGTGGATATTTAATTAATCACCTGGTCATGATACATAGGCGACGCGCGTTGATCCCCGACCTCGCCGTTATAAATCGTCGACGTCGCGACCGGCGATGAAATCGACAACCTTTGGCACGACGTCCTTCAAAGCGGCGGCGGCGGCGCCGAGGTTGGCCAAAAACTCCTCCTGCGTCGCCACGGGTCCATCGACGATGTCCGTGATGGTTTTCACCGCGATGAAAGGGACGCCGAACAAGTGGGCGACGTGCGCCATCGCGGCGGCTTCCATCTCCTTGACGCTCGC
>Ga0181601_10003339_pt1 | contig 13610 bp, 7 predicted proteins | sample 041ome_8_FD_133020 | JGI IMG/M metagenome (GOLD analysis project Ga0181601, IMG submission 133020) | Coastal salt marsh microbial communities from the Groves Creek Marsh, Skidaway Island, Georgia - 041407BS metaG (megahit assembly) | ecosystem: Environmental > Aquatic > Marine > Intertidal zone...
CGAGGGGAGGCACGCGTCCGTGGTGAGCAAGACGACGAGACCGCGACCGGCGGGATCGTTAACGCGTTCCGCGTTCGGAAGCTTCGGAAGCTTCGGAAGCTTCGGGCTCGGATGACCCGGGGGCGCGTTTTTTTTTAGTGAAAGGTCCAGCCCGAGCCTGGACGCGGCGCGGAAACCCTCCATGGTCGCCGCGCGCTCGTCCGCGGACTGGTCGGAGTGCAGGCGCACGACGCGCGCCCGCGGGGCGACCGCTAAAACCGCGCTCGTGGCGGCGTCCACGGCGTCGCGCGTGTTCGCCACGACCACGATCGGGAGGAGACGCGTCCTGCCGTCCGCGCTCATCCCCGCGGACGCGCCGGACGCGCTGCGCGAGGTCTGGGAGACGATGTCCGCCAAGCACCGGAGCTTCTCGCCTCGGACGGCCGCGAAGCACGTGAAGTGCGTCGCGTCCGCCATCGCGAGCCCCCGCGCGCGACCCGCGCCGCCGCGCCGCCGAGACTGGAGACGCCGCGATGCGCGAGCGAAAACGCGTCTCGGCGTTGTTACAACCTCGTCGGGACTCGGGAGTTCACTTCTCGCGCGCGCGGGGCGCGGCGCGGGCGTTTCGCGATGGCGCGCACGCGCGGCGCGGCTTCGCGGGATGCGGGGAGCCTTTACGCCAAGACGCGTTCGATCGTCGTCGCGGCGGCGCGGCGCCTCGGCGACCGCGACGACGCTCGGTGCGCGGTCGCCGTCTCCGCGCTCCTGTGCGCGTTCGAACTCGTCTTCTGCGTCGCCATCGTCCGCGTTGTGCCGTACACCGAGATCGACTGGCGCGCGTACATGGACGAGGTGGGCGGGTTCCTGCGCGGCGAGCGCGACTACACCAAGCTCGAGGGCGACACCGGCCCTCTGGTGTACCCCGCCGGGTTCGTGTACCTGTACGCCATCTTGAAAAAACACATCCTGGGGTGCGCCGACGACGACGCGTGCGCCGACGCGCGCGACGTGCGGTTCGCGCAGTACGTCTTCACGGTCATATACGTCGCGCACCTCGCGGTGACCCTGGCGACGTATCGCGGCTGCCGAAACGCATCCGTGCCCCCGTACGCGCTGGTTCTGCTCGTCATGTCCAAGCGCCTGCACTCCGTGTTCGTGCTGCGCATGTTCAACGACGGCGTCGCGTCGTTCTTCGCGCACGCCGCCATCTTTTTCGCGCAGAGACGACGGTGGCCGCTCGCCTTCTTCCTGCTGTCGCTCGGCGTGAGCGTGAAGATGAACGTGTTACTCGCGCTTCCCCCGGCTTTGGTGCTCGTGGTGGGGAGCACCAAACCAAGCACGGCGATGCTATCGGTGTTCGTGTTCGCCGCGACGCAAATTCTTTTGAGCGCGCCGTTCGCGTTGGGCGGGTACGCGCGCGAGTACTTCGGTCGCGCGTTCGAGTTCGCGCGCGCGTTCGATTACCGGTGGACGGTGAACTGGCGGTTCGTCTCTCGCGCGACGTTCGAATCGAGCGCGTTCGCGAAAACGCTGCTCCTCGCGCACGTGGTTTGTCTGTTCGCGTTCGCGCACGTACGGTGGTACCGGTTCGACGAACGCGGCGGTTCGACGAAGCGAAAAAAAAAGCGGACGACGGACCGCGACGTTCGGTTCTTCTGGGGTTTCTTCGCCGATTGGTTCCGGCGGCTCTTCGCGGGTGACGCGTCGCCCACGAAAACCACGCAGACGGCACTTTCCGACCCCGCGCACGTCATGTCAGCGCTGCACGAGGGCGTGTTCATAGGTGTCGTGTTCGCGCGGTCGCTGCATTACCAGTTCTACGCGTGGTACTTCCACTCGCTTCCGTTTTTGCTGTGGCGCTGCGACGCGCTCGACGCGACGGCGGGACACGTCTTCGGCGCCGACACGGGACTCGCGGTCGCGGCGAGCGACTCGGTTCGCGTGGCGCTTCTGCTCACCATCGAGCGCTCGTGGAACGTCTTCCCGGCGACGGAGGAATCCAGCCGGACGCTCTTCGCCGCGCACGCGGTTCTGCTCGTCGGTCTGTTCGTCTCGAGAAACGAAACGCGCGCGAGAAAAAAAACGCGATAGGTAGGTAACGAGGCGACGGAGCGAGCGCGAAAGGAGTAGTCTCTGTGTAACACACGTACGTAGTAGTATGTATTCATGTATTCATATATTCTTACCTCATCAGAACTTTAGCGTCGCGTCTTCATCGTCACCGTCGTCCGATTCTCGAGACGCGCGTGTTCCTTCGCGCGCGAAAACAAACCGTCGTTCGCGTCAGCAGTGCGTTCCGAACCACCTGTCCCACGCGCCGGCGGTGCGAGTGACGTAAAAGTTTTTCCCGAGCGGACTCGTCGCCGGCCCGTCGTACGTCACCTCCACGTCGTGCATGTGCGCCAGCGCGGCTTTGCCCTCGGCGGACAGGAAGCGCCCCTGGCTCAGCTCCCAGACGCGCGCGTCGTCGTACTCGTCGTCGTCCAGCAGACCGTGGTCGCGCAGTTTCTGCTTCAGCTCGCCCTGGCGGCTCTCCATCGTGCTCATCACCTCCGCCAGCGTGCGCACCCGCCGCTCGTCAACCGCCACCAGCTCCCCGACGTACCGCTCTAAATCCTTCGCGCGGTCCAGAAGCGTGCGCGAGTTCAGAACGAGCTCGTCCTGGTCCGCGCTGGTCATCTCCTTGACGCTTATCGGGATGACGACGCGCGCGCCCCCCGCCGCTCGGCTCGCGTCGTCATCCAGGCGTCGCACCTCGTCGTTCGCCTTGGCCAGCGCGACTTCCTTCGACGCCGACTCCAGACGCAGCGCGTCGTACTCCTTCTTCAACAGCGAAAAGCGCTCGTTGAGCATGGCGTTCACCTCGTCGCCGCCGCCTCTCAACGAAACGCCATCCTTCGCGAACGCGCCGGCGCCGCCGTCGGCGGCGGCGCGGCGCACCGCGCTCAACGCTTTGGCGGTTTCCGCTAAGATGCTCTCCGCGACTTCCCGTTGCAGCCGCTCCTGCACCAACACCTGCTGCGTCTCCAGCAGCCGCGCCTCCGCCAGGGCCGCGCGGTCGCGGCGTCCGTCCACGCCGCCGCCCGTGCGGCCGTTCGTGAGGGTCACGTCGTACGCGCCGACGCCTTTTAACGAAGCGCGAGATCCGAGAGCGGGGTCCTTCCCCTCGAACGCGAGAGGGTCCGCGAGAGCGGAGGGGGGGGACATCCCGGGCTGGGACGTGGACGCGACCGCGCCGCCGCGCGACGCGCGGTCCTCGAACTGCGCGCCCTTACCCATATCGCGTCCGTTCGCGAGCGCGCGCGGTATGGGAGGATACCGAGAGAAGACGCGGTCGGGCGGCGCGCGAGGTCACCCGGGATGACGCTGACGCGCCTTTTCCAGGCGACGAAGAGGACCGGTCCTCTCCGCGCACGGTTCGAGCGCCGCGGCGGCGAGACACCCGGCGACGCGGGCTCGAGCCTGTCGCGGCGGGGCGCGAGGAGACGCGGAAGCGGGTCGAGCGGACCTCGCCGTCCTCGGTACGCGCGCGGCGTGTCCGGGAATGGCGCGCGGGGCGTGCGCGTGTGCGTTTGGGTGTTTATCGAGCGAATGCGAATTTACACATGTTCATGACTGCGTATGCATACACAATGCTTGATTTTGCTCGAAAAAGAAACTATCGTGTACAGGGAAACTACTGCGTGACTGAATGCGCATACGGTACGTGCGTTCCCTCTGGTTTTTCCAGACTGCGAAACCCAGCAGCGTTGGCGCCGACCGCGAGCGTCGACGACTGCAAGGGCGAAGCACGTGGGAACGGCTGCTTTCGTTTTTATCTGCGCATCTCGATCTCGGCCAGCTGGCCATCGCCGTCCGGTTCGCGCGATCCGCCTCCGGGCCAGACACGCTCGCGCGCGCGCGTTCGGCGACCTCGATGTCGTTCCGCCGCGCCGCCGGGACGGTCGCCCGTCGATGGCTGGCCGGCGGCGAGGTTCCCGCGAGCGGCGCGGGCCGCCACGGATCGGGCGGCCACGAGCGCGCTCTCGGAGGCGTCGCTAGGTTTTGGAGCTTCGGCGGGTCCAAAGGCGACGGCGAGGACAAAGGCGAGGACGACGATGTGGGTGATCGAGACGCGGGAAAGGCTTCGGTGGTGTCTTCGTCGGGTGACGCGGGCGACGCCACCGAGAGCCTCGTGGCGGGAACGTCCGAGGCGCGCGGCGCGACCGAGGCGGATCGCGCGAGCCCGGAATCGACGAGCCCGCGATGGAACGTGCCGGACGACTTCGCCGACGCCGCCGAGAACGCCACCGAGAACGCCACCGAGAACGTCACGAACCGCGGTCTTCCCGGCACGACGCCGAAGGAACGGAAGAAGAAGAAGAGCGGCGTCACGAACGTGACGTCTTCCGTGGAGCGCTTCGACGCGAAACGCGATCCCGGCGATCCCGGCGCCGACGCGCCATCTGCGTCTAAAAACGCAGACGGCGCGTCGTCGGCGCCGCGCAATCTGTACGTCAAGAACCTTCCGCGCGACTTCAACGCCAAGAAGCTGGCGCACCTGTTCATGCCGCACGGCGATGTGCAGAGCACGAAGTTCGTGCTGGACGCGGGCCCGGTGCCCACGGGTTTGGTGCGCTTCGCCACCGCGCGCGAAGCCGCCGCCGCGACGGCGGCGCTGCACGGCGCGACGCTCTCCGAAGGCGAGTCGATCGACTCGTCGATCGACTCGTCGATCGACTCGGAGTCGGAGTCGGAGTCGGAGTCGGACGCTTCCGCGCCGATCCGATCGGTGCGCCTGGAGATCAGTCTGGCGATGACGCGCGCCGAGCGCGACGCCGCGCGCGTCGCGCGCGCGGAGGAGCGCGCGCGCAGGAAGCAGCAGAGGGCGGAGCGCGCCGAGCGCAAAAAGAGCTTTTTGGCGAGCTCTCGACGAGAGGGGGAGAAGGCGGATCGATCGACGACGCCTTCCGGGTTCGCGGTTCGGATCGCGCACGTCCCCGCGGGGCTGGACCACAGGCAACTCCGGTCGATCTTCTCCGCGTTCGGCAAGCTGGGCCGCGTCAAGATGATGTGGCCCAACGGCGACACGCCGGCGGCGGTGGTGACGTTCCGCGACGAAGCCGCCGCCAACGCCGCCGCCGCGACGCTCGGCGGGCAGTACCTGCCCGGGTGCAAGGGCCCCATGGCGTTCGAGGCGCACGCGGGCGGCGCGCGGAGCCCGCGAACGAAAGCCAAGAGAGCGCGAGACGATTCGGACGATTCGGAATCAGATTCGGAATCAGACGCGTCGAGCGGCGAGAGCGATGACGAGAGAGAGCGCGAGTCGTCCTCCGCGTCGTCTTCTTTCGCGTTGAACGCGGAATCGGTGGAGCTCACGGCGGCGATCGCCGCGCGCGCCGCCGCCGCGCGCGCGGTGGCGGGGCGCGTCTGGCGCGAGGTGCAGGCGGCGCGCGCGGTCTCCAGCCCGGAGGCGCTGGAGAAGGCCAAGGCGCTGAACGAGGCGGCGACCCGGAGCGCGAAGAGAGGCGGCGACGGCGAAAAGGAGGGAAGCGACGCGATAGGAGGCGCGGCGGAGGCGCTGCGCCGCCGCCGCGAGGCCCGAGGCGTGTTCGTCGAGCCTGGTTCGACAAAGACGCCGCCGCGCCGCGCGAAGGAACCGCGCGCGCCCTCGCCCCGCGTGCGCGCCTACGCCGAGCGACGGCACGAGGGCGTAATCCCTAAACACAGGCGCGCCGTCGCGGGGCCCGGCGTGGATGTGGGCGAGGCGCTCTCCGAGGAGGCGCGCGCGAAGCTCGCGGCGGCGGCGGCGCGCAAGCGCGCGCGCGGGCGAGGCGTCGGGTTCGCCGGCTCCATGGCGGAGATGCGCGGCTTCGGCGGGCGCGGCGCGTCCCGCGGCGGCGGCGGCGGGCGCGGCGGGCGGGCGCCTTCCGACGCGCGCTCGGCGCGCGGCTCTCGCCGCGGCCGCGACGGCGACTCGCTCGACGAGAAGACGCGCGCGGCTCTCGCCGCGCGCGTCGCGGAGGCGCAGCGCGCGTCCGCGTCGGAGGTTCCCTGGGAGTGGGACGTGGCGACGTTCGAGGCGAGCGCGAGGAGGACGTTCGCGGAAAACCTCAACGTCGCCGAGTACGCCTCCGCGCCGTGGGTCCCCGGGTTCGGCGCGTCGTCGGAGCGGACGCGGCGCGCGTACGACGACGAGTCTGACTTTCTCGAGTCGCGGAAGGCGTTCATCACGCGATACGGCGGGATCACGTCCGACGCGGCGTTTGATTCGGTCAAGCGCGACGCCCTCGAGGCTTTCGCGCGGTACAAGACGATGTACGAGAAGCAGCGCGTCGCGCGCGGCGAGTCTCCGATCGAAGGGGACTTTCTGGCGGAGCGCGCCACGCTCGCCGACGCCGTCGCGGACGTCACGCGCTCGAACCCTTTGTTTGACTTCGCGTCACGCGCGGTGGACGCGCTGGACGGCAACGCGGGGTGGTCGTACGCGCGCAAAGCGGCGGCGTTGCGGTTCCTCGCCAACAAAGCCGCGCGGTACGAAGAAACCGAAGAAACCGAGACGCGGACGCAGACGCGAGAGGCGGAGAACGACGCGTCGTCTTCTCATTAGAGCGGAGCTCTCCGTAAAAACGTACTAAGTAGTTAACTACGTAGTACGAGTAGTGTCTCGGTTTCTCTTAAAAACCTTCCTTCCTTCTCACGAAGTAACTTCGTCTTTTACTTGGTGATGAGCCCTTTGTTTTTGAGTTCGTCCTTGATGAGCTTCGCGCCCGTCACCATGAACAGCGTTTGCCAGATCCCGAGCGCGACTCTCGGCGCTAACCCGCGGAACAACCCGCCGATCCCGTCGACCCGTACGATGTTTCGCATCACCGTCACCATCGACCCCACGGGCTTTCCCGCGTTGCCGAGCGTCTGCGCCTCGATTCTCGCCACCTCGAACGGGTGGTTCCAGCACGCCGCCGTGCCGCCGAGCACGCCCGCGCCGATCTCCTCCGCCTTTGTCAGCGTCGCGTCGGCGTCGCCGTCGTGAAACGCGACCTTGAACCGCGCGCGGACGAATTCCGTGAAACCTTGTCTGGACGCCCAGTTCGTGGCCTGGCGGAACGCGATGGCGGTGCCCCCGGGGTAGAAACCCGCGATACCGCCTCGTCGGTACGTCTGCTTCACGCGCGAAAACACCGACGTGCCCGGGTCGTTCACCGCGCCCGTCACGAGAAACGTGCACGGTCCCATCACCGAAACCTGCGCGACGCCGCCGCCCGCGCCCGCCAGGACGCCCGCCGCGGTGGGGTCCATCCCGCCCGCCAACAGCGACTCGTTGATGCCCTCCTTGGCGTACATCAGAATCATGCCCTGTTTTGGTTTTGGTTTTTGAAAATCGACACGGAGGCGATCGCGTACGCGGGAGGGCGTCAGAGAGGCGAGACGAGCGCAACGCGCGCGAAAAAAAAAAAGCGCGTCTCCGTCGTCGAAACCGACGCGTCGCGTCACGCGGGGTGACGCACCTTACTCGCGGACTCGAACATCTTCGGCCCCGTGCCCGCCCAGAACGCCTTCGGCCCTCCCGCGCGGTAGATGTTCTTGAACGCCTCGAGGGTCCCTTCCGTGCGGTTGGAGCCCATGCGCGTCTTCCACACCTCGAACGGCATCCCGAGCGTGGCCGCCTCCAAGCACTGGATCATCGGGCCGATCAGCAAATCCACGGGCGCCATGATTGCGTCGTGGTCTCGCTTCGATTCGTGACGAATCGAACGCGCGAAAGCCTCGGAACCGCGGTCGACACCCCGTCGCGCTTCGGTCGTCGCGCGTCCGACGCGGCGCGTGTCGCTCACTCCCGCGGTGACACTCCGACGCGCGCGACAAAGTGAGGGGTACGAGACGCGCGTGTACGCGACCGCGTGCGCGCGCCCCGAAAAGAAAAGATAACAACAACCGAGTAAAAAGCTTCGCGGGAAACGCGTTCGGGCTTTTTCGCTGGATTCTTTTCGGCATCCAGGCTACTGACTGGCGTCCATACGTCGACTCGGGCCCACGAAAAATGGTGCCTACTTCGGCGCTGACCTCGCCTTTGCGTGTGCCGGGAGAAACTCGGTGCCGTCTTATTCCTCCCCGCGAAGCCCCGGCGGCCACTCGTGCGAGCGCGCGCGCCGGAGCTGGCTTCGCGGCGTGCGCAGGCCACGCAGAGCGCGGCGGGCACCGCCCCCGACCGACTCGAGGCTCGTTCCGCGGCTTTTGTCGTTCGAGCAAACGCGCATCGCGCTCGGTCCGTCCCGCGTCGACGCCGGCATTTCCTTCGGCACCGCGTGAAGCGTCAATTTCCTCCCGTCGCATTGCGATCGCGCGTCTCGGAGGGTCGAGCGCGTCGCGTGGCATCGAGCGGAACGAGGCGCGCGGCGAGCGCGAGCTCACCTTAGCCGCGGTCCCCCGCGTACCCGACGTCGCGCACCGCGTCTTTCGGGTCGCACAGGCCCGGCGCCGCCCGAACGCGCTACCGCGTCGTCGGCGTCTTCTTTCGCGGAGCCGCCTCTTTCTCCGCGGGACTTCGGGGCACCGAGGAGGGGCGACCAGGCGCGCGGGCCGCTCGCGAGCCCGCTGACCGCCGAAGATGATGGTCAAGCCCGCTGAGTCCGGCGGCGCGGAGGCCCCCGCGCGGCTGGACGCGCCCGCGCCCGACGCGGACGACGACGCGGACGCGGTCGACGCGCTCACGGGCGTGGGGCACGATCTGCCCCCGGGGGGCGAGACCGCGGCCCCGGGTCCCGGTCCCGGCGGCGGCGGTCGCGACGGGCCGCGCGCCGGCGCGGCCCCCCCGCCCGGCGCGCCCGCGCGCCCGACGCAGCCCGCGGATGATGACGAGTCCGCGAAGATGCTGCTGCTGCTCGGCGAGCTCGGTGGCGCGGACGACAGCAGCGCCGAGGAGGAGGAGGAGGAGGAGGCGCCGACCGGGCGGGGTTCGGGGAAAGCGCCGACGAGGCGCGTCGGCGGAAACGGCTCCGGCGGCGTTCCCGCGACCCGCGGCGGCGAGCGACGTAGAAACGGCGACGCGCCTCCCTCCTCGGTGCCACACTTTCGTCGCGACGACGCGGACGAGGGCGGTCTGGTCGGCGGCGGCGCCGGCCAGTCGGGTCCGGTCGGGGAGTGGCTGAAAGCCGAGGGCGAGGCGCGGATGAAGATGGCGGATCACCGGCGGCTCATCTACCGGTGGACGAACGCGACGTTTCGTTTACTCGGCATGAAGATCCCGCGCGGTATGGGCAGTCTGTTCGACAAAGGCGAGAAGAACAAACGCGAGAAGTTCGATCGGTTTCTGTCCTACTACTACGGCACCGAGACGTTCGAACCCGGCACGTACTGGTACAACAACGCGGACACGATTCAGTTTTTCGTGGAGCTCATCCGCGTCGCGACGAGGGACCGGTACGCGCCCGAGCCCGGCGTCGTCCAGCGCTTGTTCCGCAAAAAAGACCCGACGCGACAGGCGAGCACGTGGATCATGGTCGCGGAGGAGCTGGAAAAAACGGACGTCACCGCGGATGAGCTCCGCGCGCTGTTCGCGGGCGAGCCGCGGACGGAAAAAGGGTTCCCGCGCGGGCGGCCTCTGTTCGTGCCCATCCCGAAAAACCCCAAGGGGCACCACAAGTACACCCGCGGCGAGAGTGGCGCGGCGGGACCCAATTCGCCGCACGCCTCGCCGAACCCGGGCGCGCGCGGTGAGAAAACGGACCGCGCCGCTCGCGGCGGAGCGACCGGCGCGACGACGCGCGGCGGAAACGGCGGAAAAGCGAAGCGGTTCGGGCCGGGAGGCGCCGTAACCCCTAAACCCGGGCCGGGCACGGCCGCGCACGCGCACGCGTCCGCGCTTGCGCAGTCGCAGCAGCAACTCGCGCTGCTCGGCCAGCTCGGCGCGCAGTTCGGACTCACCGAGGCGCAGATGGCCGGGCTCGGGCGTTTGTCCAGCTTCGTCGGCGGCGGCGCGGCGGGGGGCGGCGTCGGCGACGCGTCGGGTTTCTTCGCCGGCGTCGGGCCTCGACCCGGGACGCTTCCCCCGAGCCTGGACCCGTCCTCGGCGGCGGCGACGCGCGCGGCGCACAGGCGCGCGACCGTCGCGGCCGCGATGGCCAACGCGCAGAGGCTCGCGCCTGGATGTGAAAATCCGGCGGACGTCTCTGCCGCCGCCGCCAAACAGAGGGAGGCGGCGGCGGCGGCGGCGGGCGCGTGCGAGCGCGTCACGCTCGCGCCCTCGCCGATCGGAACGACGCCGTTCATCACTCGCGTTGGTTCAGGGCTCGGCTCGCCCCGCGCCGTTTCAGGCAAGAAACGCTCGGGGTCGAGGCTGGAGGCGATGGCGCACGCGCCCGTGCGCAGACTCGCGGGTGCGAGAAAAATCGCGTCCGAGCCCGAAGAGGATTCTCTTCACCGCGCGGAGGCGTCGCGCGACGCGGCGCTCCAGCCGCCGACGCGGCTGGTCGGCGACGTGCTCCTGGGCGCGCTCGGGGACGTGCTGGGCGGCGTGTTCGGGCGCGTCGTCTCTTTTCACGACGACGGTGACCAAAAAACGGATCCCGCGGAGGCGGCGGCGGCCGGTCGCGAGCGGCTCATGAACCTGGGCGAGGAGGTTCACGCCGCGCTCCCCGCCGTGTCGGCGCCGGGCGAGATTCCAAAGATAGATTCCAAAGACGACGCCAACGCGCCGGACCCGCCGAGCGAGCGGGGCCGGTCCACGCGCGAGCCCGTCGCGGACCGCACCGCGCTCGGCGCGGAGGTGGACTCCGTGCTGGTCGCCGCGCGCGCCGCGGAGTCCGCCTGGCGGCGGCGGCGCGACGCGGCGGCGCGCGCGGCGGCGGCGGAGGCGGCGGCGGAGGCGGCGCGGGACGAGCTCGCCGCCGCCGCCGACGACGCCGAGGGCGCGCGCATGGCGCGGGACGCGCTCGAGAGCGATGGCGGCGTGAGCATCATGAGCGGCGAGACGCGCGTCGGCGGCTTCGTCAGTGCGCTGGACATGTCCGTGCGCGAGGCGACTGTCGCCGCGCTCAAAACGCGCGTCGACGAGCTCGACGCGGCGCGCGTGGAAAAGGAAGAGGCGAGCGCGCGAACGGACGCGCGCGCCGCCGAGGCGCGCGCCGCCGCCGCCGCCGCGGAGCGCACGCTCAAACCCGCGTACGAGGAGGTGCGGAAGCGCGCGCTCCGCCTGCGCCTGGCCGCGGAGGAGCGGTGCGAGCGGCAGATCGCGCGCGTCCTGAGCCGCGCCGAGCGCGACGTCGCGGCGTGGCGCGCGCGCGCCAAGAAGGAGGAGGAGAAGGCGAACGCCGAGGGCGCCGAGGAAAGAGGCGAGGCTTTTGACGCGCGCGCGTCGCTGGCGGACGCGGAGTCCGCGCTGAGCGTGATCAAGCGCTCCCTGGACGGGTGCAAGACTGCGACCGAGTGGAGCAAATCCGAGATCGCCAAGATCAGCAGCGGGCGGGACGTGTGATTGAGCGCGCGTCGCGAAAGGAGGCCTACTGTAGACTGAAAGTACGATTTTAGGGACGCGAGAAGGATTTTCGAGACGCGAGAAGGATAATCGAGACGCGGAAGGACGCGACGCGACGAGTACCTTCGCGCGTCGCTTCGCCACAATCTTCTGTGTTTTGTGTTTTGGAAGATACTACGTACATAGTCCGGTGCCTACCAAAATACCCTCGTCTAATTCGCCTTCTTTCCGGAGAGGAGACTCTCGAAGCTCGCCGCGATCTCCGCCCTTCGCTTCTCGCACATCCGCGGCGACGGCCGGTAGTACTTGAGCATGCCGTCCCACGGCACGGGCTTGATCCCCGCCTGGTCGCAGATCAGCGCCCGCACGCGGTTGGCGAAGGCGATGGGGTCCTCGTCGTCCCGCATCTCCTGTGGCTCCAGGTACCAGACGTCCGCGACCACCGCCCAGCTCGTCATGAGTGACATGAGATGCTGCGTGAAGGACTGGCGCCGCGAGTGCCAAAACGTCTCCGCGAAGATCTTGTTGTACTTGATGGCGATGGGGCACACCTTGCACCCCAAGTCGAACGCGCCGCGTTTGAACATGACGCAGTACTCGTTGTTCACGCACGTGCCCTCCGGGAAGATGAGCAGCGGCAGACGCTCGTTGTCCGCGACGTGCTCGCGGAGGCGCCGCTGGACCATCTCCCGGTCCTTCGATTCCGTGCGGTTGAACCTGATGCAGTCGATGGCGTCCATCGCGGTGTTCTGGATCAAACCCACCCAGCCTTTGTTTTGCTGCGCTATCGAGGAAAACGGGCTGACGCTCGTCAAGATGATGTAGTCGATGATGCTCGTGTGGTTCGCGACGAAGATGTGGCCTGGTCGGTTCGTGGGTTTCGGGCCGTGGTGTCTGATGACGCCCGTCCACGACACGACGTGACACCCCGCGTAGGTGTGCACGAGGAACCGCTCGAGCTTGACGCGGAAGTTCCCCGCGTTCGGCGCGAGGCTGTGCGCCGCGGTGAAGGTGAGCAGGAAAATCACGGTGCTCGTCACGATGAAGACGAGCCTCAGCGGGAAGAGCACGCCGTAGCGTATCGCCACGCCGCAGACCCACATGGGGAACAGGTAAAAGTTCCAGTTCCACGCCGGGCGTTCGGTGAAGGTGAAGCACTTGTTGAACGTGTCGTCGATGATGGCCGACGCCGCGTCCTGCAGCACCCCCGACGCGTCCAGCAACCGCGGCAAGATGTCCTTGTCCCCTCGCCTCGACGCTTCGCGCTCCAGCTCTAGGCCCGCGGTGACGCGCTCCACCTCCGAACCGCCGCGCGCGTCCGCGCTGGAGAAGAGCTCATCCGAGGACTCCGAGGACTTGGCGCCGTGCGTCGACATCGTGCCCGAGCGCGAGGAACCGAACCCTCGCGCGAGGGTGAGTGCGTCGATGTCCGGGAAGGCGCGAAAACTCACTCTCTTGCCCTATTTTTTGCCCGGTCCAGTCAGCGCTCGCCGAACACTGCGACTGTTGAGTTCCACGGTGTGACGCTTTCGGCACGACCGACGAGTCAAAGCACAACGACGCGCGCGCGTTGAAAGCGTCGCGTGTGCGCGCGCGGGTCACCTCGGCGCGAGGGGACGGCGTCGAGCGCGTTCGACCCCGCGCGTCGCTCGAGAAGGACCGGGCATCGTCTCGCGCGCTTCGTCGCCCCGGTCGAAGCGCCCTCGGAGGTGGTGTCGATTCGTCTTTCACGGCCATCGTCGCGCGATCGGGGTCGGGGCGACGCGCGGCGAACGCGACGCTTCCGCTTCCGGCGGTCTTCCGCGAGACCGAGGGTCGGTACCACGCGCGCCATGGCCGCGACGACGCTGAGCGCGTCGACGACCACGACGCCTGCGTCGCGGCCCTCGCCCAAACGCAACGAGACCGCGACCAAGTCTCTGAAGTCTCGGCCCGCGTCGCACAATATAGCCGCGTTGGGGGACTGGGGCATCCCGGGTGGGCCGGAGGTCTACAGCACGAGATGCCCCCCGCTCCCCCGGCTGCGCATGCTCGAGAGCAAGGAAATCGTGCACAGGGCGGTCCTGAGAGCCAAAGGCTTGGACCCCGATCTCGTGCCGTCGCCGGTAGGGTCCGGCGGAGACGCGCGGGGTTTTCTTAAAAGCGGCGAAGCGAAGAAAGAAAAAGCCGGCGCAGGCTC
>Ga0181601_10003347_pt1 | contig 13601 bp, 8 predicted proteins | sample 041ome_8_FD_133020 | JGI IMG/M metagenome (GOLD analysis project Ga0181601, IMG submission 133020) | Coastal salt marsh microbial communities from the Groves Creek Marsh, Skidaway Island, Georgia - 041407BS metaG (megahit assembly) | ecosystem: Environmental > Aquatic > Marine > Intertidal zone...
ACCATACGACACGCGGGGTTCCCGGCTGGTTCCCCAGCTAGTACTAGTCACGCCCAACGAGGTATAGCTTCGAAGTTCCAATGGGTTTCGGCTCTTTTCTCGTGGTTTGATCGTATGATGAGGACATGCACCGAACGACTGTTTTCCCGCGGATCACATCGGGTATACGTACACTCCTTACGGGTGTACGGGTGTTTGACACCCAAGTTGAACCCACGAGGAGAAAGAATGAATTTCGTATCCAAAGGAGGAATCGCGAGTACTTATTTGTATGTGTATACAGTACGAAGATTTGATTTCCTAGTAAACCAATTCACTCACTCACTCGCGCGGATGCGATGCGATGCGATGCGTCAGCGCGCGTCGACTCTGACGCGAGACTCTGACGCTCGCGCGGACGGACGGTACCGCGTTCTGGCGACGGGGCGATCGCGCGTTTTTTCTCTCTCTCTGACGCGCGCGCGCGCGTCGCGTCGTCGTTCGCGCGGCGGTGGACGGGACGGACGAGGACGGACGAGGACGGACGGACGGACGACGTTTCGAATAAATATTTTTGAAACGGCTCTGCAGTCGTGATGATGATGGTGCCGTTGCGCGCGTCGTCGTCGTCGTCGTCGTCGTCCGGTGCGTCGACGTCCGGTGCGTCGTCGTCGTGGTGTGCGGCGTTCGGTGGGCGAGGACGACGACGGGGTCCGGGCGACGCGCGGCTCGGACGCGGGAGGAGACGAGGCGGATTTCAGAGGCGTCCGACAAAGTCGGCTTTGAACGACGACGACGACGTCGACGCTTCGTCGCGAACGACGACGGCGGCGAACGGCGGCGGAGTTTACCAGGACGGGGTTCCGAGAAAACGACGGACGCTCAAGATATTCAGCGTGAACGACGTGTACGAATTGGAAAACTTGGGACGTTTGAGTAGATTCATCCGCGACCACACGAACGACGGGCGCGATCCGTACATTTGCACGCTCAACGGAGACTTTTTATCTCCGTCTCTGTTGAGCTCGTATGACCTCGGTGCGGCAGCCGTGAGCGTGATGAACAGCGTGCCGGTGACGCACGCGTGTCTCGGGAACCACGAGTTTGATCACTCGACGATGATTTTGGGGCAGAGGTTGAGCGAACTCGACGCGTCGGTGCTCAACTCAAACGTGCGGAGCACAGACGCGTTTCACGGATTGGATGAAAACGGTGCGAGAGTCGGGGCGTTCGTGGATGATTTACCGTCGACGGAGATACTTGAACTCGGTGGGTTGAAGATTGGCCTCTTGGGCGTGTGCACGACGTCGACGCCGCTGTCGAGCGCCGTCAAACCGAGAGGGGTGGTTTTTCAAGACGTGGTGCCCATCGTGAGGCGCATCGTTCGCGACTTTGACCATCCGAAAAATCCAGAGGACGCCGTGGATTTGACCATCGCGTTGACGCACCAGACGCTTTGCGAGGACGAGACGCTGGCGAGAGAGGTTCCCGAGCTCGGGCTCATTCTCGGCGGGCACGAACACCATCCGTTTCACGGCGCCATCGAGGGCACCGACGTCTTGTGCTTAAAGGCGGGTATGGATAGCGAAAACGTCGTCATGGTGACGCTGGAACTGGCGAACGACGAGGAGCTCGCGGTGGAGGACGCGTCGGATGCGAGTCATTTGAGCGCGAGCGCGCGTCGGGTCTCGAGCATCACGCGCGCTATTCGCGTCGGGTCACCGGCGACTACGCGCAAGCAGCAACAACCGGATATTCTGCGCGAGCTCACCGACGACACCGCCGCCGACGACTCTGGCGAGCTCACCGACGACACCGCCGCCGACGGCGACCTTTTCGGTGTGAGCACCCGAGGCGCGGGTTGGGACGTGAAACCGGGAGAACAGAGCACGATTCGCACGCGACGAGGCGACGTGTACATCACCGCCACTCTTCACTCGCTGTACGGCTACGAGCGCTGCGAAAAGATTCATCAAGATATTTGGGAGCGAAGCAAAGTTTTGAGAGATTTGCACGAGTACGTCTTGCCCTTGCACGAACACGCCCAGCGTCTCGGGTTGCTTCCGCTATCTAGTTTGGACGTGCGTCAAAAGCAAACCACTCTCGGCGCGCTCTTTGCTACGATTCTTCGCGACGAGAGCCAGAGCGACTTGTGCTTGTACAACTCGGGCGGCGTTCGCGCCAACAAGGTGTACGACGCCCCGCTCACGTACGGCGATTTGGTGGCTGAAGTACCGTTTGAAAACAACATAATCACCCTAGAGATGAGTGGGGACGACATCTATCGCGCGCTGTCGTACAGCGAAGAGCAAAAGACGGAGACGTGCTCTTGGGGCGGGTATTTGCTTTGGGATAAGGATGTCGTCGTCGACGTCAGGGATGCGAAGAATGGCGACTTGGACATTTTTATTCGCGGCCAACCCCTCGATCGCGAGCGTCAGTACCGCGTCGTCACCTGGGCCGGTTTACTCGAAGGTACCGACGGTATTCCCGCCTTTGAAGAGGTGGGTAAGCGATTGGTAGAGAGCTTGGGCGTCGAAAGCGGTTCCGTGTCGAGCGCCACGTTTTCAGACGACGGCGTTCCGTTTAAAATTTTAATCATGAGACATTTGTGCCGTTGGCGCTGGGGGCAACTGCGCGAGGTCATCTCTTTCGATGAGATGGATCGTGACGGTGACGAAAAGCTCGAAACGGAGGATGTGCAAGACGCGCTCGAGCGTTTCACGGCGAGCGCTTCGAGCAAGCAAGAGGCGGAGAGCATGGTGCGTCTCTTTGACGTCGACGGCGACGGCAAAATTTCCAAGCACGAGTGGCTCGCCCTGCTCGATGCTTGTTGCTGAAGAATCAATGAAATGAGAATGATTGATTGATTTGTACACTATAGAATGTTTTTATTTGCGAAAGGAGAAGGAGAACGCGGCGCGGGCGCGTCTGCCTTTGTACAAAACCAGTACGATACAACGTCACTTTTACACGGCGACAAACCAGAAACTACGGTACTACCACTTCTACACTACAAAACAAACTAGTAGGCTGCTGCGCGTTCCACGCTCGAGAAAGAAATCCATTGTAGTAAACAACACAATGACAGATTGCGCCTACATCCCATCCATCAAGCTTACTCGTTGACGCTCGGAACGCTCGCAAAGGACGACTGCGGCGTGAAGACGTCGTACGCGGCGGGATCGTACACGTCGCTCGCCAACGTTGGGTACACGGTGCACCCAGTTGACGACATGTCCGTGCATATATAATAATTCGGATCGAGCGCGTCCGGGGCGTTCGCCGGGAGAGCGTTACCGGAGAAGGAGTTGGCGAGCATCTTGACGCGTCCGTAGACAAAGGCGCCGCCTCCCGCCGTCGTCGCCAAATTACCGTTAAACGTCGTCCTCTGTACAGCGCTCGCGAAGAAACCAGAGGTCTCATCGGTCGGTGACGTCATGTGTAATCCACCGCCCGCGTACGCCGTGGCGTTGTTGCCGAGAAACGTCGACGACGAGACGACGCCTCCTCCGCGAAGCGCGGCGCCTCCGCCCGACTCGGCCACGTTGCCCTCCACCGCGCACTCATTCAAAATCACGCCTCCACCCTCGCCGTACACCGCCCCACCGAACCCATGCGCTGCGCTGTTTAAAATGAACTCACACGACGTAAAAACGACGTACGCCGGACCGGTCGTCGATGCGAAGACGGCTCCTCCTCTCCCGCCCGACGTCGCCGTCGCTCGATTTCCAGTAAACGAAACGTTTTGAAACGTCACATTCTTCGCGTTCGCATCGCTCGCGATGAACACCGCACCGCCGTCATCGGCGTAACAACTCGTAAACTTTACATTTTCAATCATCCCCCCTCCGTGTCCGCGTCCAAAGTACACCGCCCCACCGCTCGATCCCGTCGCCGTTTCCACGCGCACGTCTCTCAACGTCAACGACCCCCCGTCCACCACGTTCACGAACGATTTGAGTCCACACCTCAGCACGCACCGTCCATCCGCGCTCGAGCCATCATCACACGTCGTCGTTCCAGACACCGTCACCCGTCGCCGTATCGTCGCTCCCGCGCTCGGCCACGTCGACCCGCTCGTCGCGTCGTCCAACCGAAACGTCGCGTCCACGCGCACGAACTCCACCCTCGGGTCTACCAGCGCCGCGTACATCTCGTCCGCGTCCGTCACCGTCCTCTCCAGCCCGATTCCTTCCTTCGTCGTCCCCTCGACCCGGTCGTACCAACCTTCGCGCCACGCCGTCATGGCGTACCACTCGGACGCGGGTCTTCCCGCGGATGGATTCGTTCCGAGGTCCGCGGCCGAGAGCACGTTCGCGTCGACGTACGTCCCGGCGTCGAGCCCCGAAGCGGCGTTCGCCGTCATCGCGGCGTTCGCCGTCATCGCGACGACGACGACGGCGACGACGCCGACGCGACCGCACGTCGGCGTCGGCCGCATGAGGGGGTCGGCGGTCGGAAACGCGACACAGAGTGACGCGACAAGATGACGCCGATGACATGGTCGTCGTCGTCGTCCTCGGGCGTCGTCGTCGGGTTGAAACGGACGCAGAGCCGACGGCGATCGGTCCTCGTCCGAGCGTCGTCGGCGGCGTCGCCCGTCGCGGGCCGCTCGGAGCGAGAGGCGACCAAGGATGCGCTTCGCGCGTGCATCGCCAACGCGTCCGCGCCCGATGTGATTGAACGCCGCGCGAGCGCGCTCGAAGCGTATTACACCCCCGCGGATGAGGCGTACGTCGACGTGGAGACGAACGCGAGCGGGACGTGGAGGGTGTTGTACACGAACGCGCCGCCGCCGAGCGATGGGACGATTGGACCACTGCGAGGGGAGAGTTTTCAAGTGGTGGACGCGTCCGAGCGTCGGTACGAAAACGTGTTGAGCGTGCCGCCGGAGAGTTGGCTTCGGGTGGTTCTTCGGGCGAGGTACGAACCGATGAGAGAGGTGGATGAAAGAACGTGGATGGTGAGGTTTGAAGACGTGACGGTGCGGTTGTTTGATAGGTTTGATGCGGTGAAGAAGAAGTTTGATCCGAACGCGACGACGCGGATTTGGCAGACGACGTACTTGGATGAAAATTGTAGAATTGTTCGCGCGGGTAGGACGGAGGAGGCGGTGCGAGAGGCTCGGGCGAGGGGGAGAAAAGCGAAAGCGGGGGATGAGGATGATTGTTTGTTTGTCATGGTGAGAGAGGTGCCGTGGTGGGAGTTGCCGACGGGTATTTAATTTGTTATTTGATGAGCATTGTGTAGTAGGATGGTCGCGCTATAATTATAATTTCAACGATTTCCTTTGAGAACGCGCGAGGCGAAATCCCTCGATTCGGTGGTTAACTCGCATAGTTTTTTGCGAATAAACTCGCTCGCGCGCTCGAGACTCGCGTCGCCTACGTTTCTATTCGGTTCGCTCGCGCCGCTCTTCGCCCTGTCGCGAAACGCCCGAAGACTCTCCGGAACGGTCTTGGGCGTTTGCGAAAGCAAAAACCCGGGAACATCAAGTCCAGGATCAGTGACGAGAGTGTACCGTATGCGCACACCGCGCGAGCCGTCCTCGCAATCGCGAAGCTCCCAGCTTCCGCAGTTGGCGCGCATTCGAGCCAATCCTTGTCGAAGCGGTGGCTCTCGCTCCCTCGTCGTCCTCCACCGCCCTGAATTCACCCCTCTCTCCGATGTATCGTCTATGACAATCGTATACGCTCTATCTTTCAACATTGGCATCTTTATCTCGGCGTGACACCACGTTCTCGCGCCTGATTTCCCCAGCACGCGCGACGTCGATACGTAAGGAACGAACTCGCCGTATCGCTCTAAATCGCAAATCGCATTCCAATACGCCCTCCTCGACACCCCTCTGAACACGCACTCGGCATAAATCTCCTTTACACAATCTCGAGCACCGAAACTCTTCGCCGCTGGTCGCGTCCACACCTTAATCCCATCCTTCGTCGTCCTCGCCAGCGTCCACTCGCCGCCTTCGTCCTCTGGCGGCTCGTCCAGCCTTTTTGTCAAAGTGCTCCTTCCCGATCGAACTGGCGCTCGAATCTCGAGCGGGGAACGTCGACGACGATTTAAGTGACCACCGCGGGTGATTCCGCCGTGTTCCCCGTGCGTCGACGACGCCGTCGCGCCGTCGTCTCCTCGTCGAGACATTTTGGTACAAAAATAACCGACAACTGAAAACGCACGCCGCGACTGAAACGACGACGACGGCAGAGGAGGAGGACGACGACGATCGCGCGACGAACGGTCAAAAGAAGTCTGAACCAATCTCGCGTTCGCGCGCGCGTCCCGGATCGCGTTCGCGCGCGAAACCACCACCCCGGGGCGGCGCGCGCGCAGTGTCGTCGAGTACCGCTCGAACGCTCGTCTCCGATGACGAAATTTCATCGGTAAAAATACCCTTTCACGTGTTCGGTATGAAACCGAAAACGTACCGATTAAACACGATGGAACGTCGGTGTCATATCAACTCACTGTTTACCCGTACACATCACACGGCATCCACGACCCGCGAGCCCTCGCGCGCGTCGCTCTTCCGTCCCCACACGCGTGCGCGACGTCGCGACTCGAGCCAACGACCGTCGACGCGTGAAGAAGACTTTTCTCCTCATTCGTGATGCCGCGACGCGCGATCGCGACGCGGGTCGCCGAGCGCGGACTGCGCGCGGTTTTCGGAACGGTGCGTATTCGATCGATCGAACGGATCGACCACCGGGGATCGGATTCGGGGGTTCGAGACGACGCTCGACGCGTCGGCGAACGCGCGAGTGCGATGGAGTGACGACGAGCGGGTCGGGGATGATACTTTTGACTGAGAATGCGCATCGGTGGGGGCTCTGCGCGAACGCGCGGTGGGCGACGGCGTCGTTTCATTCGTGTGTTTGAGCGTTTGGGGTTGTCTGTGTGTGTGTGTACAGAGAGAGAGCGCGCGAGACTGACTTCATGTGTTTTCGTTTGATCGTAGACGACCGCGCGGGCGTTGTCGACGGCGGCGCCGGCGAGCGATACGGTTCCGGTGACGGTGAATGGGAAGGAGGTACAAGTGCCCAAGGGTGTAACGGTGCTCTATGCGTGCGAACAAGCGGGCGTCGACGTGCCGAGGTTTTGCTACCACCACAAGCTGTCCATCGCGGGCAACTGTAGAATGTGCCTGGTTGAGGTGGAGAAGAGCCCGAAACCGGTGGCATCGTGCGCGATGCCCGTCATGCCGGGGATGAACATCAAGACGACGACGGATTTGGTGAAGAAGGCTCGTGAGGGTGTCATGGAGTTTTTGTTGATCAACCACCCGTTGGACTGCCCGATTTGCGATCAAGGCGGCGAGTGCGAGTTACAAGATCAGAGCTATATTTTCGGTAGCGATCGGGGAAGATACACAGAATACAAGCGTGCGGTTGAGGATAAAGAGCTTGGTCCGCTCGTAAAGACGGTGATGACGCGTTGCATTCACTGCACGCGCTGCGTTCGATTTTCCACGGAAATCGCCGGCGTTCAAGACATGGGCATCACTGGTCGCGGTAACCAAGCCGAAGTCGGTACCTACGTCTCCAAGCTCTTGGAGAGCGAACTTAGCGGTAACGTCATCGATCTTTGCCCGGTTGGTGCGCTCACGTCCAAGCCGTTCGCCTTCCAGGCTCGCTCTTGGGAGCTTTCGCACACGTCGAGCATCGACGTCACGGATGGTTTGGGAAGCAACATTCGCGTCGATACGCGCGGCAACGAGGTTATGCGCATCGTGCCGCGCGCCAACGAAGAAGTGAACGAAGAATGGATCAGCGACAAGGCGAGATTCTCGTATGACGCGCTCAAGCGACAGCGTTTGGATAAGCCGATGGTGCGCGGAGGCGACGGCAAGTTGCACGAGACGTCGTGGGAGTTCGCTTTGGACTACGTCGCAGATAAGCTCAAGTCGGTCGAACCGAACGCCATGCGCGCGGTTGCCGGTAAGCTTTGTGATGCCGAGTCCATGGTCGCTCTCAAGGATATGATGAACAGACTCGGCGCGTCTCACCTCACCCCGGAGGGAATGGCGAACACGTCTGCCGACGTCAGATCTTCCTACCTCTTCAACTCCAACTTGGTCGGCGTCGAGGATGCCGACTTTGTGCTCTTGATTGGCACCAACCCGCGCACGGAAGCTCCCGTGCTCAACGTTCGTCTTCGCCGGGCGGTGATTGCGGGCGGCGTCCACGTCGCGAGCGTTGGCCCGAACGCCGACTTGTCCTACCCGAGCACGCACTTGGGCGACACGACGGCGACACTCGAAGAAGTTACCTCGGGTAAGCATGCCATCTGCGAAGAGATGAAGGCGGCGAAGAACCCGATGGTGATTGTCGGTAGCGAACTTCTCAGACGCCCTGATGCGAGTCTTATGCTGAAGAAGATTCACGCCATGTGTGATTCGCACGGCGTGGTCAAGGGTGACTGGAATGGCTTCAACGTTCTCCACGACGCCGGCGGTACCGTCGGCGCCCTCGACATTGGCTTTGTGCCGGGCACGTCCGCCGACGAATCCGTTCCAGCTCAGCTCGTCTACTCTTTGGGCGCCGAAGAGTTTGACGCTCCGGAGAGCGCCTTTGTCGTGTATCAAGGTCATCACGGCGACAAGGGTGCGGCTCGCGCCGACGTCGTCTTGCCGGGCGCCGCGTACACGGAGAAGACGGGTACTTACGTCAACACGGAGGGTAGAGCGCAAATGGCCATCGCGTCCATGGGACCGGTCGGCCAAGCTCGCGAGGATTGGAGAATTCTTCGCGCGTTGAGTGAGTTTGCTGGCGTTCCGCTTCCGTACAACACGCACAAGGAGGTGCACGACCGCTTGGTTTCCATCGCCCCGCACTTTGGGAAGATGTCCGAGGTTGAAGCCACCTTGTGGATGAACGGTGCGACGTACGCGAACGAGAAGGGTAAAAAGCTTGATGCGTCCATCCCGTTGAAGAGTTCTGTGGACAACTTCTTCATGACGGATATCATCTCGCGCCTTTCCGCCACCATGGCCAAGTGTACCGAGGCGCGGCTCGCGGCTCGCAAAGCCTAAACGGGTTTGTGGACCATCCACGTAGACGCCTCGCGCGCGCGAGCTTGCCACATTAGTCGAACTGAATTTGTAAAAGTATACTTCTGTTTCAATGATGTACGCGTGTTTGTTGATTTTACAATTCTCTGCTCTTGTCGTCGTCGTCTAGTAAATTCTTATGCGGTCGCCCGGTGAGAGTTCATCCGGGTTCGTGATAACGTCGCCATTCTTATCGATAATTTCCACGAGCGCCAGGTTGAAGCAACCGGCGATCGAGCACAGGGTATCGCCTTCGACAATCTCGTACACGCCGCGAGGAGTCGGACCGCGTCCAATGTACGGGACTTCATCGTCGTCATCCGCATAGTCGTCCGACGAGTTGTAGATAATTTCCGTCGTCGACGCATCTCCCGCGCGTCTACGCGCGGCGTCTTGATCACTTCGTGCTCCACGGTGATCGCGTTCTCTTCGTCTTCGTCTGGAAGCGGCGTTGACGGTGCGAACGCGGTTTTCGGGAAGACCGGCGAGGAAAAAGGCAATGGCGAGGAGCAAAATTGAATTCGGAGAAACGCGAGAGGCAATGTCTCGAATCCATCGTCTCTTCGCCAGCGCTTTGCCCACCTTGTTACTCGTATCCTTGATAGCGTCCGAGACGTGATGCGCGTGTTCGCCGACGTCGTGCAAGATTTTGCCGCCGTTCTCGCGAATCGCATCCGTGACGTGATGCGCAGCGTCGCTCAGGTGATGGGCACCCTCACTCAAGGTGTGCTTGATTTCCTCGACGTTCGGGACGTGAAGGTGGTGCAAATGGTGCAAAGGAGAGTGTGAGTTCGAGTTCTCGTTGGATTCAGCGCTTGCTCTCTCCTCTGCGCGCTCTCTTTCCCACTCGTCCCTCTCTTCGCGCTTCAACTTTTTGAGTTGTTCCTGTCGCTCCTTCTTCGCCGCCTTGAGCTCCTCGCGTTCGATACGCTCGCGCTCCTTTTGCACCTTTTTCTCTTCAATCATTTTCTCCCGCTCTGCGCGTTTACGAGCCTTTTCTTCCTCCTTTGCGGCGTTGTTTGCTTCGTCTCGCTTGAAGCGTTCTGCCAGCCATCGACTGGCGACGTTGAGCGGAGCGCCGACTGTTCGTCCCAAGCCACCTCCCGAGGATTTCACCGATCCAGTCTCATCCGTCTCGACAATCATGGAATCATCCATGCTGTCGTCTTCGCCGTCGTCGTCCTCAGCGGCGCTATCCTTCCTCCCGCTACTCGCTTCGCCTCTCTCTCTAAACGCGCTCTGCAATCCAGGCTCATCCGGCGTCCTCGGCGACGCGACGCCCACCGCCCCTTTCGTCACCACCACCCGCACACACAACGTTCCAACCGTCTCCCCGTACTGTAAATCCTTCACCTCGACCCATTTCCCGCGAACCCCATCCCCGACGTCGAGTCTCGGTCCCGCGCCGCTCGCCAGCGACACCGCCCCTCTCGCCGTCTCGATCCCCTCTGCGTTCACCACCGTCAACTCCAACATCGACACCTCCGCTCGTCCAGGCACGACAATATCACGCATCTCTTGTCTCCAGTGCGCCCGTCCCTTGGCGTTCATCACGCTTCCACCGCTCGATTTCCCCTTTTCATTCTTCCAACGCAACGATTCGCCGTGGTCATCAGAATCGTATTCGTCTTCAACGCGACCGCCACCGCTTCCGCTTCCGCGCCGCTTCCGCGCCCCTCGCACGATGACCGTCGTTCCGGATTCTTCGAACGCGTGTCCTCGCCCCTCGATCAGCGTCACCGTCGTCGTCGCTTCCGTCGGCGGCGGCATTGCACCTCTCGCTCGCTGCGAATCAATCGAATCAATCAGTCGACGTCGGGGTGCAACAAACTTCAGTACTGTTTGCGTATACAACCTCTTTTTCGTTCCCGTCCTCGTCCGTCGCCCAGCGCGAACGCGAACGCGAACGCGAACGGGACGCGCAGTGCAGTGCGGTTGAGGTCGCGAGTTCGATCCCGGTTTTCGCCGAAAAAACGAGTCGGAGTCGTATTCGAGGCTAATTAACCCCCCCCGTCCGATTTCGATCGTTGGAAACTCCGATCACTCGCTCGTATTAACGGCGATTTCACCCGCGGACGTTCGGGTCGTCTCACATTTTTAACATTTTTCCTACTGATAGACAACGTCCCGTAGTGTAGCGCGAGTTGAAAATTCCACCGACCCGACCCCGATGATCGCGTCCGTCCCGAGACGGGCGTCCCGAGAACGTCCCGCACTCCGATCCACGCACGAACGAAGATAATCATGGTTGCCCTCGCTTTGAACACCGGCCTCCTCCCGCTCACCAAGCGCGCGACGACGGCGAAGAAGACCGTCCGCCGCACGGTCGCCCCGAAGGTGCGTCGATCGCTTCTTTTTCTCGCGTCCACTCTCTCTTCCCGAGACGAACGAACGAACGGCTGGATGGATGGATGCGCACAACCTCTTCCGAGCGCGCGCTCGGTTTTCTTTTTCAACGCCGTGGACACGCCCGACGCCGCGCGTCGTCGGGTTCGCGTTTCCGCGTCGATCCCCCGTCGCGGGTGCCGACGCGCGTCCGTTCGCGTCGTCGTCTCGCTCCGTTCGCGTCGGCGCTCGCGCGTCGGCGCCCGCGAGGGAAACGAGACGACGACGACGACGACCCCAGGGCGATCGACCGATCGGTCGATCGATCGATCGTCCCGCTCGGACGATGCGAACGAACGATGCGAACGATGCGAACGAACGACGTGGACGAACGACGCGGACGAACGAACGACGGAGCGCGCTCCCTCGATCGATCGCACCGACGCACGCACGCACGGACGCGCGGACGCACGGACGGAACCGTCGTCGTCGTTCGTTCGGGTCGTCCGAATCACCCACCCGCACCACCCGTCGGGTCCGGTCGAGTCGAGTCACCGGTCGCGGGTCGGGACCCATGGTGACGGAACGACGTGATCGCGATCGATCGCACCCGACCGGGTGATTTCGACGAATCACGACTCGTTAATTTCCCAATCCGACCCCTCACCCGGGTCCCTGAGGAAATCGTGGGCGGATATGGTTTTTGATTTTCCGTATCCAGTGTCGTGTTCGTTCGGGACTTGACCTGATTTGTTGTTTATATGGGGATTTATGCGCCACAATATGTGACTGTGACTGACGGTATCGATTTTTTCGCCCGCAGGCTGCCGTGACGCCCAAGGTTGCGCAAAAGATGCAAAAGGTTGCCGCCGCGGTGCCGGCCGTGATCGCCGCCCCGGCGTTCGCGGCGCAAGAGGCGGTCGAACAAGTCGCCCTCGCTGACGTGAACATTCTCGGCGTCATCGCGACCGCGCTCTTCATCATCATCCCGACGTCGTTTTTGATCATCCTCTACGTCAAGTCGGCGTCCGAAGGCAACGTGTCCGGCGGCTTTTCCCAAGAGTACTACGACAAGTCCAAGGCACAAGGTAACAAGAAGACCAACGAAGCCGCCGTTCTCAAGGGCAAGGGTTTGGGTATGCGCCCGGAGAAGTAAGCGGTGGACGCGGGGTACGCGTCGGAGCGTTCGTCGCGTCGTCGGAAGACGCTCCGCTGACTTCATTACCACTCGTTTGCAACTACTTCTTCTAAAATTACTATAGAGACGCGATAGCGCGCGTGCTTTTAGGCGAGCGGTCGCGCGTCGGGTGTAGCCCGGCGAACGAACGCGCGTTTTAATTTGAGCGCACAAATCAGTACAACAAACGACGACGACGACGACGACTACGACTACGCGCGCGCAGAACTTTACTTCATCCTAAACCCGCGCGATTCAAGGCGATTCAAGGCGATGACGGTTTTTTCTTTCTCGTATACTTCTCGAATGAACACAATTCACAACTGAACGCGCTAGTGTGGCTAAGTGAGCTAGTCAATTTAAAGATTTTCACGACGCTCGACGCAAAGCGACTCGACGCCGTCGGTAATCGTCGGCGATAACGGTCGAGGTTATCAGTAAGTGACGCCTTCGAGCGCGGTGGAGAGCGCATCGCGCTGGGCGTCGTCGAGTTGTTTCGGGAAACGAATGTTAAACTTGACGCGCAAGTCGCCCCGTTGACCGGGCGTCTTGCTCACGGGCATGCCCTCGCCCGGGAGAAGTTTGACATAGCTAGGGGAGATGATGTCGTCAATCTTCACCTCGATCGCCTTTCCGTCAAGGGTGTAGACACTGAAAGAAGTTCCGAGGAGCGCCTCGTTCAAGTCGAGCGTCACCGTCTTGATGAGGTCGTTGCCGTCGCGCTCAAACTGCGGGTGCGGCTTTTGCTCCAACGTAAAGATGATATCCGACGCAATCGTCGTCGGCGTTTCATCACCCTTCTCTGCAAACGTAATCTTCGTCCCATTCTTCCACCCAGGCTTGACGTTGATCTCCAACGTCTCTTGAACAGTCTCTTGGCGACCGTTTCTGTACACTTTGCGCGTCACGCGCAAATTCTTTCGCGTTCCGTAGTAGAGCTCGTCCAGCGTACACCTGAGCACCTGTTCAATCGGTGCCGACTTTTTCTTCTTCGGCTTGCTCTGCTGCGCACCGCCAAAGTCGTGTCCACCACCACCGAACTCAGAGTTCATGAACGGATGTCCG
>Ga0181601_10003356_pt1 | contig 13582 bp, 14 predicted proteins | sample 041ome_8_FD_133020 | JGI IMG/M metagenome (GOLD analysis project Ga0181601, IMG submission 133020) | Coastal salt marsh microbial communities from the Groves Creek Marsh, Skidaway Island, Georgia - 041407BS metaG (megahit assembly) | ecosystem: Environmental > Aquatic > Marine > Intertidal zone...
AATGGCAGCAATAAATTTTCCAGCAGATCCTAATAACGGTGATACATTTACAAGCGGAACAACTACCTGGCAATGGAACGGCACTGTATGGTCTATTATAGGTGGCTCGGGTGCAGTTGTTGTGCCTAATTCATTTGGTGTAATCACAGTAGCAGGACAAGATAATATTACCGCTGGAACAGCATCTGATAGTTTAAATTTAGTTGCAGGTGCAAATACTACAATAACAACTGATGCAGGATTAAATCAAATTACATTAACCGCAACAGGCGGTGGAGGAGGTGGCGGCGAGGCTAATCAAAATGCTTTTTCCAATATTGCAGTTTCAGGACAGACAACGATTGCAGCTGATACTACTACTGATACACTAACACTTGTTGCAGGAAGTAATATAACTCTTACAACAAATGCAGATAATGATAGTGTAACAATTACCAGTACAGCAAGTGGAGGATCAAGTACATTTAACAGTCTGACAGATGTACAGACTTCGCAAATACAAATTCACGACATATATGAACATGCATCAGCAACCTATAGAGTGGACAATGTAGGCACTACAGCATACACCTTTAATAGCCATTACTCTGGAAACAATCCAACAATCTATGTGCTATCTGGTACAACAGTTGCATTTGATTTAGACGAGATAGCAGGCCATCCTTTTGAATTACAGGATAATACTCTTACTGCTCTTACAACCAATCTAGTTCATGTAGCAAATGACGGCACAGTTAGCACAAACAGCAGTGCTCAAGGAAAAAGCAGCGGCATGCTATACTGGCGTATACCTGAAAGTATTACCAATAATACAAATTACACTTACCAGTGCCAATCACATGCAAGTATGTTTGGTACAATCACAATTAAAAGACTTGCAAATATTTAAGACTTAGATAGTTTATCTAATTCATGTCTTATTTCACTTAGTTCTTTTACATGTTCTCTAATTATATTGGGTTGAATTTTTCCAGGGTTAAATGAGGAATGCACTTCGTCTATCATTTTTGCTTTGAATTGGAATTCATCAAAAAGTTTTTTATAGTAAACTTTTCGTTCTGAATTGTTTATATTTTCGATTGCTTGCGCAAAAATTTTACAATCTTTTAAATATTTAGATGAACTAGTAATTTTCATCAATAGTTTTCCTTTTTTATAACAATAAATTTATCATTTTCATAATGTCCGTTGTTTGTTTCGCTTAACCCGCCATTAGCAGATATACATTCTATACTACATGGAACTAGAGGTTTGGCTGTAAAAACTGATCCTTCTTGTGCATTGTTTTGATATATTTGCCCGTCACTAGTATCTATCCATCTAAAGATAAAAGATCCTGAATTTACAAACCATGTTTTTTCTGTTTTAAAATTATACCAAAATGGAGTTTTGTCTTTTTTATTAAAAACTATAATTTTTGCTCCGTAGTTACTAAATTTAGCCCATTCAATTTCGTAACCAAAATCTGTTTGTATTACATTTTTTGTATCATCTGTCATAATTAGTCCAATAAATCAATTAGTTTAAAAACAGTTTCAAGTTTTGTTTGATTTGTTTTATTAGTTAGTGTATTTCTTAATCCATGATGAAGTGGTTTTGGCCATTTAGTAAATGATACCCAAGAATATCCGTCGTGTTCATCATTTAAAATAGGTATAAATTCTTTTTCTACAACACACAGATAAGTGTGAAAATGAAATTTACTATCGTTAGAAATAAATGTTTCTAACGGTATAGTTTTTTTAATTTCAATATTTCCTATTTCTTCTGTAATTTCTCTTTTTAAACTTTCCCATGGAGTTTCTGTACCCTCATTAGTACCTCCTACTAGACCCCAAAGGTTATTTTGTTTACCTTTGGTCCTATGTAAGAATAGAAATCGGTTAGTGTCAAGAGTATAAAATAGAGCTCCGCTGCAAACAATATTATCCATACTAATAATTATGCTAGTATTGAATGCGCCAGGTGCCATTTGGATATTCACCTTCGAAGGAAAGTATCCACTCGCCGCTATCCCATTTGTATTGTACACCTGTATTTAGATTGGTTGTGTATATAGTACTAGTAGATTTACTTGAGTCAAACACTACTTGCCATTTTGTGCCAGTCCATTCTACAATATCATTAGCACCTGCTATAAAATCACTGCCATCTAGATTTTTCCAATCATCTGCACCATCCTCATTGTTAGCATCACCAATTCCTTCGCCTAATAGTAATATGCGAATACCTTGTGATCTTAAACTTACCGGGCTAGTTTTTGTTGGATCTATAATATAATGTATTTTATTAGCATCGCCTGAAGGTCCTTTTATAACAGTATCACTAGGTAAAGTATCTTCATCCCAGTTTATAATCAATTCAGACTCGTCAGTGGTGTTAATAGCCACTGTACCTGAAATTTCGGCTAGTAAATCTTTTCTTTTTAATCGTAGTTGTGTTATTCCTGACTCGTATATTTCTGGATATGCTTTAAAATATGCAGGCCATAATATACTACCTACAACACCTCTATAAATAATTTTTGCTGTAGTTCCTAGCACAAGTAAATCAAAGTCTTTGTAAGAATTTGTAATTACGGTTGCTGTATCTTCTTTAAACACACCGGAATTATTAGTTTGAGTTTCTATTGAACCTGTTGGTGCAATTACAACATTGGTTCTAATATCAGCACTTGGAACTGATGTATCTCCGCTTAATTGGGCTTTACTATTTGATAGTTCAATTGTGCCTCTACTTTCATCATATATGCTTTGTATGATAGATGTTACAACTCCTAGTCTTTTGACTTTAGTTGGCGGACTAATATAAATTGGTGTAGTAAAACCTAATTGTGCTACATCAATTTCACTTTCTGTTCCTATTGGAATACTTCTAGAACTAAAATTTATAGTTCCTAAATTTACAACACTTAAACTAGTCCAATCTACATAGTTGTCTGTTGTTTGTATTTCTAAACTCGGATTGAACAGCATTAATATCTGTTCCATAAGTTGTAATTTTTGATCAGTATTTGAAGTCCATAAATCTACATTTACACTAAGAGTGTAAGGTGTGGGCATTAATCTTTCAACCGTATAATTTTTACCTTCGGTTTTTAAATATTCTTTGCCTTCAGTATCATATGCTCTTTCTCTAATATTTAATTTGTTTACATAACTTGAATCAGCAAGCCTTGACATATCCATCTCTAAGCCTGTAATATATACAGCCATTCTAGGTGCGCTAGGTATTTTATTCTCTGAATTATCTCTTAATATATGTCCAACTTGACGGGTAATATCTCCATACATAACGGGAACTTGTCTTAAATCACCATCGCCGTCTTTGTAACTAAAGTTGCTCATCAATCGAACAATTTGTGTAATATATCGTCTTATTTGACCGTCATAAAAATGTTGCATTAGTTATCTGCCTTAGGTCTAAGTGCTTGTGAAAGGCTTTGTCTTTCTTGAACATTTTCGCCACCAATTTCATTTGTGTTTGTATTGTTAACAAAAGTACCTTTCTGGTGACTTCTTGTATTTGTATTTGTAAGAGTCATACGCACCGAATCTTCTTGTTTAACCCATCTTTGGCCATCATTTCTAAATAATCTATTTGGCATAAAATCTGTCCTTAGGAAAAAATCGCCTTCGACACTACCAGTTGGAAAACTAATACCGTGACCAAATGCTTCTCCGTTGCCGGGTATTCCGTCTCCTAATAAGTATCCAGTATATCCTTCTCGGTTAGGAGTTTGCATTACTCGATCAGCTAATTCGTTTTGTGTACTTGCGTCAAGACTGTCAACATCGGCTGTTACTATATCAACAGTCCCGTCTTCTTTAGTTGCTACAGTAAAGAAATGACTAGTATCATAACCTGACTTTGCAGCATCAGCTTCGGCTTGTGCTATTACAGCATTATTAATCTGCATTTCTTTTTCATATGTAGAAAGAATATCTCTTAAAGAACCGCTTCCTGGGTTATCTTCTTCTGCAGGTAAATCAAGTATTTCTTTAAATTCTTGACTGTCGATAATTTGTTTTAATTTTACTCTATATAAATGAGGATACCATGTAGGAGAAAATCCTTCACTAGCTCTATTAACATCTTCAACTACAAAAAATCTTTTAAGTGCAACACTATAATCATTGAGTGCATATTCGTCTTTAAGGTGAGGTAATTCAATAACATCACCTGCCATAATTTTTCGACCAAGTGTCTTAACTGAACTATTAATATGTATAGTCATAAACAGTGTATCATTAGTTAAAAATAAACCAAATTGACTCATATTAAAGTCAACATCTTGTACATTATAAATTCCTCGCATTGAATAAATGTCCGGATCATATTTTCGGTCTCTGTTTTCCATAAACAACATATCTTGTATATTGGTTTCTTTAACAGCATCGTATCGGGGTTGATCAGCAGTCGCTGAACTACTCTCAGGATTATTAGGTCCTAAATATTTGTGTACAAAGATATCTGTGCCACCGATAGTGAACATTTCATAGATTCGATTGTCTATGAAATCATAATCTTTGCCCTTTTCTGGTCTATATAAACTAAGTCTCGGCATATACATATTTAGCGTAAGATAAATACTATTGGAGAACTTTTCGTATGGCCACATTAAAAACTAAGAAACAAGAAGTATTTGACTATGTATACCACATGCTTGGTGGTGGAATGGTCGATGTAGAACTAGATCCTGCACACTATGAAACTGCTATAACAAAAGCATTGACAAGATTTAGACAAAGATCTGATAATTCGGTTGAAGAAAGTTACTTCTTCATGCCAACAGTTATTGATCAAAACACTTATACATTACCAAATGAAATAGTCGAAGTAAGAAAAATATTTCGCAGAAGTATTGGATCACGCACAGGCGGCGGAGATGGCGGTACATTATTTGAACCGTTTAACTTAGCATATACAAACACATATCTGTTATCGAGTTCTAATATGGGCGGACTTGCAACATATGACTTTTTCTCACAATATCAAGAACTTGTAGGAAGAATGTTTGGATCCTTTATTGAATTTAAATGGAATACAACAACTAAACAATTAACAATATTACAAAGATCGAGAGCAGAAGAAACATTAATGTTACTATGTTACAACTATCGCCCAGACGAACAGTTACTCGACGATTACCTTGCAAAACAGTGGATAAAAGATTATACTGTTGCAACTTGTAAATATATGTTAGGCGAAGCAAGATCAAAATTTGCTACTATTGCTGGTCCACAAGGCGGCGGACAGTTAAACGGCGATGCACTCAAAGCAGAAGCACAGTCCGAAATGGAAAAACTAGAAACAGAAGTGTCAACTGCAATGGCAGGCGGTACAGGATATTATTTCACTATAGGCTAAAAACTGCTTGACAGTTACTAAATTATTATGTATAATATACATTGTAATTTAGGAGATTTTCGTGATTATTGGCATTTGTGGTTTAATTGGATCTGGCAAGGGAACTGTTGCAGATACACTTGTGCAAGATTATGGCTATACAAAAATATCATTTGCAGATAAACTTAAAGACGGAGTAGCAGAAGTATTTGGCTGGAATCGCCAAATGCTAGAAGGTGATACAGATGAAAGCAGAAAGTGGCGTGAACAGCAAGACAGCTTTTGGTCAAAAGAAACAGGAACCGATATTACCCCTCGCTTGGTCCTTCAGTTATTTGGTACTGATTGTATGCGTAACGGGTTTTATGATGGTATTTGGGTAAGCCTTGTAAAGCAAAAACTTCAACAAAACCCTCATATAAACTTTGTTATTCCAGATGTTCGCTTTGAAAACGAAGCAACTATGATACAAGGATTAGGTGGTAAAATTTGGCGTGTTAGAAGAGGTCCTGATCCCGTATGGTTTAGAATGTATGTTGATATCGGTGCTGAACCTCAAGATGTTCATAAATCAGAATGGGCTTGGGCAAATGTATCTTTTGACAAAGTTATAGATAATAATGGAACATTGTTGGAACTTAGAAGTCGGGTAAAAGGTCACCTTGTTTCCATTTAACACCTTCTTTTTGCATTATACGCTGACAGTTAGCACATACCGTTTTTAGATTACTTGGTCGACAATTAACTAAGTTACCGTCTATATGAAACACATTAAACTGTTCTTTGTGTTTACTAGTGTATCCACACTTTTCACAAATATTCTTTTTTTCATATCCGCTTAACTTCCATTTTGGAATTCCGTGACCGGTACCGTTGCGTAGACAGGTTTCACACTTCTTTCGATAATATATCTTTTTACCTTTTCGGTAATTAATAGCCGCAGGCCGTTGTCCACATACGCATAAAGGTCTCATATTGTATTTACCTCACCTTTTCGGTCCCTTTTATGTATGGATTTCTGGTGGATTTTTAAAATTATCTGCTAAATAATACTAACAACGAATGTCCACGATAGGAGAATAAAAATGGCACTAGTATCACCAGGAGTACAGGTCAGCGTAATAGACGAAAGTTTCTATACCCCAGCTGAGCCAGGTACAACACCAATGATTTTTGTTGCTTCGGCATCAAATAAAACAAACGCTGCAGGAACAGGTACAGCACCTGGTACACTAGCAGCCAACGCAGGAACACCATATTTGCTAACATCACAAAGAGACTTAGCAGACACATTTGGCGATCCAGTATTTAAAACAGATTCAAATAATAATCCGATACACGGCGGCGAACTAAACGAATATGGTTTGCAAGCTGCATATTCATATTTGGGTGTTGCTAACAGAGCATGGGTAGTTAGAGCAAATGTAGACCTAGGACAACTAGAAGCAACATCAACTGCACCAGCTGCAAATCCAACTGATGGAACATATTGGTTAGACACATCAAACAGCTTGTGGGGTATACAAGAATGGAATGGTGCAACCGTACTCAACAGCGGACAAGTTTTCACTAATAAAGTGCCATATGTGATTACTAGCTCAACAGAATTAACTAACACAGGTTCACTAGTTACTAATGGTTACGCAGGCGAAATTCCAGTAGCCAGTGTAGGTAGTGTAGGATCTTATGCAATCGTTGCAACAACAACTTTGCTAAGAGTGTTTTATAGAAATAGTGCAGGTACTTGGGTACTTGTTGGTAGCGATGCGTGGACAAAGAGCTGGCCAACAATCCAGGGTACTGCTTCAAATCCGACTTTTGCAGGAACAGCAGCTATTACAATTAATGATACTAGTGTAACTGTTAATAGTTCAGACACAATAAGTGATGTAGTTGCAACAATTAATGGATTAAGCATTCCAGGAATTACAGCTGCAGCTGTTGATCTTAAACTTGAAATTTATAGTGATGGATCAAGTAGCGGTGCAGACGATAGTTCATTAGGTGGACCGATTGTTATTACAGGTAACACTGACAGACTAGGTGAGCTAGGAATTGCTGTTGGAACATATTATCCACCAGCATTACAAATTGGTAAGCACACTAGTATTCCTGAATGGAAGACAGGTGACACATATACAAGACCTACTGGAAGTATTTGGCTTAAAACAACTACACCAAACCTTGGTGCAAACATTGTTGTTAAAAAGTGGAATAACAGTACAGAGCTATGGCAGACGGTATCGGCTCCAATGTATAGCGACAACCAGTCAGCATTATATGAATTAGATCCAACTGGCGGCGGCGCAAAACTATTAACTGGTGACATTTATGCAGAAACAAATGTTGCTGGTGATACACAGCCACTTGCCACTATTAAATTACAGCGTAGAAGAGCTAATGCTCCTACTACAATTACTGGGTCAAAAATTGTAATTGGTTCAATATCTTCAGGATCGGGATCATTTACAGTACAAACTACTGATAACGGTTCAGCAAGTTTTGAAACAGCAAAAACAGTACAAGCAAATTACTCAGGTGCCGCAAGCGATGCTACAACAATGGCTGGCGCAATCAACGATGCAAACATTAATAATGTTACTGCGGTTGTAAATGCGCAAAACAAAGTTGTTATTCAACATGCATTAGGCGGTGAAATTCGTTTTGTTGACACAGATGGCGTGTTGGAAGCAGCTGGATTTACTCCATATGTTAGCCCAACTAGCGGAACACCTAACTTAATTTATGTTCCAGGAACCTCAAGTTCAACTAGTCCAAAACAATTCCAAGCAACACTTTGGTCACCAGTTAACGATCAAGGTAACGGATTCTTTACAGCAAGTAATACTCAAGTAACTGCTACTACAGCAGATGGTAGACTTTGGTACAATTCAATTGTTGACGAAGTAGACATGCTTGTACATAATGGTAGTGAGTGGGTAGGACTGTTATACGACGGGTCAAGCGGAGAAAGTTCAACAGCAAGTCCTTTTTATGATGTAGATGGAACAAAAACTCCAGATGCAGCAGGACCAATTGTATCAGCTACAACTCCTACAACACAAAGTGATGGAACAGCTCTAGTAACAGGCGATCTTTGGATTGATACATCAGACTTAGAAAATTATCCAAAACTTTACAAGTTTAACGGAGCAAGAACTGATCTTCCAATTGCAAACAGATGGTTCTTAGTTGACAGTGGAGACCAAACATCTGAAGATGGTATACTATTTGCTGATGTTAGATATAACACAGCAGGTGCAAACAGTGCAACAGCAGGTACTATTGAAGATCTACTAGCAAGTGACTATGTTGATCCAGATTGTCCAGATCCAGCATTATATCCAAAAGGTATGTTGTTATGGAATCTACGCAGAAGCGGATTCAATGTTAAAAAATATGTAAGAAACTACATTAACACAGCTGGCAATAACGCAAGATACGGTACAGGACTTGGTCAATCAATGGCAGCATATGCTACAGATCGTTGGGTAACTGAAAGCGCAAACCAAGAAAATGGCGCAGGTACATTTGGACGCAAGGCACAGCGTAAAGTTGTTGTTCAAGCGTTACAAGCACTAGTTAACAGTAATGAAGATATTAGAGATGATGAATCAAGACTGTTTAACTTAATGGCAACTCCAGGTTATCCGGAACTAATTGGTGAAATGAAATCATTAAACTATGACAGAGGATTAACAGCATTTGTATTAGGTGATTCACCATTCCGTTTAACAAGTGATGCAACTTCATTAAATAATTGGGCTACAAACACAGCACTAGCAGTTGAAGACAATGACAACGGACTTGTTACAACAGATCCATACTTAGGTGTATATTATCCAAGTGGATTTACAAGTGACAACTTTGGTAATAATGTTGTTGTTCCACCGTCACACATGATGATGAGAACTATAGCACTTAGCGATCAAGTATCGTTTCCATGGTTTGCACCAGCAGGTACAAGACGCGGCGGCATCACTAATGCAAGTTCAACAGGTTACATTAATAGTGAAGGCGAATTTACAAGTATTGCATTAAATGAAGGTCAAAGAGATACACTGTATGCAAATGCAGTTAACCCTATTACATTCATTACAGGTGCAGGACTAGTTGCTTTTGGTCAGAAAACAAGACAGTTAACTGCAAGCAGTTTAGATAGAATCAATGTTGCAAGACTTGTTATCTACTTACGCAGTCAGCTTAACACTCTTGCTAAACCATACTTGTTTGAACCAAATGACAAGATTACAAGAGACGAAATCAAACAAGCTGCAGAGAGCTTACTACTTGAACTAGTAGGTCAAAGAGCGTTGTATGACTTCCTTGTAGTTTGTGATGAATCAAACAATACTCCAAGTAGAATTGATAGAAATGAACTATACTTAGACATTGCTATCGAACCAGTTAAAGCAGTTGAATTTATTTACATTCCGCTTAGACTGAAAAATACTGGAGAAATAGCAGGACTGTAAGATTGATAAATACTTATAGATTAGGAGCAAATTAAATGGCAATATCAACACTATCAAAAATCACAGTGCCTTTGGCTAGCGGAGATTCTGCAAGCAACCAAGGCCTGTTGATGCCCAAACTACAATATCGTTTTAGGGTATCATTAGAAAATTTTGGTGTATCAACACCAACAACAGAACTAACAAAACAAGTTATCGATGTAGCTCGTCCAAATGTGTCATTTGAACAAATGACTATAGACATTTACAACTCAAGAGTTTATCTAGCAGGTAAACACAGTTGGGAACCAATTACACTTAACTTGCGTGAAGATGTTAACAACAATGTACAAAAACTTGTTGGTGAACAACTTCAGAAACAGTTTGACTTTTACGAACAATCAAGTGCAGCATCTGGACAAGATTACAAATTTGTAACAAGAATTGAAATCTTAGACGGTGGTAACGGTGCTAACACACCAACTGTGCTAGAAACATTTGAATTATACGGCTGTTATGTTGAAAGTGCAAACTATAATAGTTTAGCATATTCAAACTCAACAGACCCAGTAAGTATTGCATTAACTATTAGATACGATAATGCTATACAATCACCACAAGGTACAGGTATTGGTACTGCTATTGGCAGAACTGCAAATACACTAGTTACCGGCGGTGGCGCATAAAAATAACAAGAGTTCCTAATCTTTATAGGGGTACTTTTATAGTACCCCTTTTCTTTTATCTGCCCAGTTAATTAATCTGATAAATATTAGTATGGCAAAGTTCACAGGATTTTTAGACAATTTAGCAAGCGGGGCGTTAAGCCCAAAAGGTAACCTTGGTGATTTTAGACACGCAAGTAAAACCTTTGTCACGGATGCTTTTAGGCTAGCACCGAAGACAAAATTTCTCTATCATGTATTTTTTGAAATAAATGATACGCCAGCAAGTATATTGCCTGAGCTTAAACAAAGACACAATAGAGAAATTGGATTACTTGTAAAAGCAGCAGATTTACCTAAGTACCAAGCACAAGTTGAAACAAAAAAGAAATACAACAGAGTAAAAAATGTTCAAACTGGTATTTCATATAGTCCAGTAAATATAACATTCCACGATGATAACTTGGGCATTACTTCTGCATTAATGGAAGCATATTATAGATATTATTTTGCAGACGGTAACTATGGTGCGCTACCAGAAGCATACAATAGACAAATAAGTGCTACTGCACCAGGTGACAACACTTACTTGGGTAAAGAATTAAACAAACATAGATATGGTTTAGATAATAACCAAAGCGAGCCGTTTTTTAGATCTATTCAAATTAGTCAATTAACTAGAAAGACTTATACAACCTATACACTAGTAAATCCCACAGTTACAGACTGGGGACACGATAGTGTTGATTCTGCAGATGGTTCGGGCTTAATGCAAAATAATATGACTGTTGCATATGAAGCAGTATGGTATGATAGAGGATCTATTGGTGCAGATAGTCCTAAAGGATTTGCAGATCCATCTCATTATGACACAACGCCAAGCCCTGCTAGTTTACTAGGAGGCGGATCACTAGGTATTGGTGGTGTCATTGGTGCTGGTATAAGTTTATATGACTTTATTACTAATGATGGTTCATTTAAAAGCCCACTAGAAGCAGGACTTGCAGCAGCTAATTTAATTAGTAATGTAAGAAACCTCAGCAGTGAAGGTTTAAGAGCAGAAGGATTTAGTTTATTAAAAGGCGCAATAGGTGCCGCAGCAGGAACAGATGTAAGCGGTGTAGCAAACACATACTTTCCAAAAAATGGAGGAAGTGGTGGCGCAAAAGATCTTGTGGTTGCTACAGCAGCAGTTGCAGGATTAAGTGCTCTTGCAAAAGCAGCAAACAACACACAGGCCGCAGCAGACAGTGCTGCAAGAATAGCAAACAATAAAGCATTCCAAAACAACGGCGGCACAGGAGGTGTAAATGGTAACACTGCTAATTACAATAGTTTACCTGAAGCTGTCAGAAACGCATTAAGAGGATCAGTAACATAATGTCAAGTTTACCAAGCGCACCAGTTACGTCAGAAAAAAGAACAACAGAGTTTTTTGACAAATACTTTAGTAAAAAATTAAGTTTTCCTAGTAACGAAGTAGATGCAGTTATTGGCTTTTTTGAAAAACGAGGTTTTGATAAAACAGCCGCTATTAGCACATCAACTATATTATTAGAACAAGCAAAGATTGATAGCGTAAATGTTTTTCAACTCTTAGACACACTAAAAGGGTTGAATGAAATTCAATTAAGTAGTGTTGTTGCAGAAGTATTAAACTACAGCCGAGATTCAACTTCAAGTCTAGGATTTAAACGAACAGAGGTTGTAGAAAAGTTAGAAAAACGCAACATAGTAGTGTAGTATGGCTCACTTTGCGCAAGGAAAATATAATCTCAAACAGCCTCAAAAATATGTAGGTAGAAAAACACCTACATACAGAAGCAGTTGGGAATTTGCGTTTATGCGTTTTTGTGATGAACATCCTAATGTAGCCCAATGGGCTAGTGAAGCAGTTCGAATTCCTTATCGTAATCCATTAACAGGTAAACATACAATATATGTTCCAGATTTTTTTGTTGCATATGTAGACCGTAATGGCAAAAAACGAGTAGAAATTATTGAAGTAAAACCGGCCAATCAAACTATCAAAGAAAAAGTTGGTCGTAGTAGACACAATCAAGCACATTGGATACTTAATCAAGCCAAGTGGGAAGCAGCTACTGCTTGGTGTAAACAACAAGGTGTGTATTTTCGTGTTGTAAACGAGACAGATATTTTCCACCAAGGGACTCGATAATATAAATATATTAGCAGTTAATGGCGAGAAATAATGACAAAAAAACTTGAAGAACTTCTAAATTTACCTGATTCTAAAGAACTAATACAAGAATCAAAAAACGATGAAAAAGCAAAACTAGCAGTTGTTGAACAACAAGACACTGTTCGTAGTATTGCAGAACTTGATAAAATTGCTGCAGCACTGCCGCAAGTTAAAGGATTAGGCGAGTTAGCAGACAAAGAGCTAAATGAAGTTGCAGACAAAGCAATGGCAGCATACGAAGATTTAATGGATCTTGGTATGAATGTAGAAAGCCGTTATAGCGGAAGAGTATTTGAAGTTGCTGGTAACATGCTAAAAACTAATTTAGACGCCAAGGTTGCTAAATTAGACAAGAAATTAAAAATGGTTGAACTACAACTTAAAAAAGAAAAGCAAGATAAAGACGGATCTGTTGACGGTGACATAGTACAAGGCGAAGGCTATGTAGTTTCTGACCGTAATAGTTTGCTAGAAAAACTAAAGAATATGGATAAATAACATTATAGTAGGATCGTTACAATGAAAACATTTGCAGAATTTTTAACAGAGTCTAAAAAGACTTACAAATTTAAAGTTAGAGTAGCTGGAGAAGTACCAGAAAAATTTACAGACAGACTTGAATCAGCAATGACAAAATATGACATTGTTGGTATAAGCTCTGGAAAGAAAACACCAATAACAGAAAAACCATTAGATTTTCCACAGTTAAGTAACTGTGAAGTAACACATTTTGAAGTCGAAGTAAACTATCCTGTAACTGCATTTGTATTAGAACAATATCTTGTAAATGAAACCGGCGTTGGACACAGTCACATTATTGTGCGCGGCGACGGAGATCCTATAGAGGAATATCAAACAGGCAAAGAAGACAAGCCATACGAATCACTGTTAACTACTGAAGAACTCGGTGG
>Ga0181601_10003357_pt1 | contig 13579 bp, 4 predicted proteins | sample 041ome_8_FD_133020 | JGI IMG/M metagenome (GOLD analysis project Ga0181601, IMG submission 133020) | Coastal salt marsh microbial communities from the Groves Creek Marsh, Skidaway Island, Georgia - 041407BS metaG (megahit assembly) | ecosystem: Environmental > Aquatic > Marine > Intertidal zone...
AACGGGATCGAAAGATCCATACTCAACGAATTACGGTTTCGATTGCGCAAGGCGTATTTTCGATGCGCGAAAGCGTCCGAGAAGATGCAAGTTTTCGATGGCGCGTGCGAGATGTATTTAAACACGCTTGAAATCGCGTCGCCGAAGAGAGAAAAAAGTAAAACTAATACGAGTCACATCTTTGATGCGCTCTCAGCGCTCGTCGCCCGAGATCAAGTTTCCATCAAGTTCATTTGCGAGGATTACGCCCAGCGCATCTTTGACGCCGAAACGCCAAATCCGTTGACATTTTCACGAGATGGGAAAGGACTGACGTTGATACGACCAGAAAGCGCGAGAATGTCAAAAAAAAGAGTCAGTTCTTTGCTGTTCGAATACTCCGTGGGTGAAGAGAAACGCGTGCGAGACGAGTGGTTGAAATTTACATCTTTACGCCACGGCTTCGATTCCGCCGCGTTCCAGACTTTTACGAAGAGCCAACGAAAATCAGTGGCGCGGGGTTTCTTGTCCGGTATTCGAGCGAGAGCGTATTTTCGCGCCGATAATGTCACACAAGCTGCTAAAGACGTCAAAGCGGCCACGTACATGTGTAAAGGTGTCATCGCGTTCGGCGGCGCGTTTCATTACGAACGCGCTTTGTGCTGCGATCGATTACTCGTCGAAGAAAACATCACGCGAACGGAAATCGCGCAAGGCGGCGAAGAAGGCATTGGAGCCGAAAACGATAACTTGGTCGTCAACAGTCAAGTCGCGTGCGCGCTATTTGCCAAACATGCGGTGGAAACCGAAGAAGCTCTGTTGATGAAAGAGAAGGAAGACGATGAAGAAGCGCCTCTCTCCTCGATGCGCGCTCGGACCATCCAAAGATACCAATCGTACTCGGACAAAATGCAATCGCGATTGACCGATCCAGTGAAAGCCGCGTTGCGAAAAGGCACTACCCACGCCTTGACCTTTTTGGACAAGGATAAGTGGGAAAACGAAGTCCCAGAGTACATGCGCCCGAAACCAAAATATTTCTACTACTACGAGTGGATGAAAGACCGCATCAAAGAGTATTACCCAGAGCTCCCGCAGTGCGTGATGGATAAACTCTTAGCCTTGGACGGTGCCGAACTTGATTTACTCTTACAACATCCGCAAGCCATTCGAGGCCAAACCGAAGAATTTCTACAAGTTCTCGACGAAAAAGGCGAAAAGTATCTCGAGACGTACAAAACGCCGCAACTCTCCTGGGAAGAAGTCCAAGCGTTGCGCGTGGCCGAAGCGAAGAAGAAAAAGTTACTCGAGAACCAGCGCGACTCCGATTCCGACTCCGAAGAAGACACCGACCACGCCATGATTGGCGCTTCCGGCGACGACGGCTTAACCCGCGCCGAGCGACTCGGCGAACCCGTCCTCCCTCTTTTGCCTCCCGATCAGCGCCGCGAGAAGGAGAAGATGGACGACTTGAAACGAGACGCCGCCAAAGAAAGTCAGAAACTTCTTCTCTTCAGAGAAGGAGGAGGAGAAGGAGAAAGAAAACCGAAATCGATTTCCTTAGACTCCATGGATTAATAAAAATTGATTACGTAATACTCGCGCGGATCGACGCGCGTATTTTTCGCTTCCTCTATTTTTTCATCAGTCTAGGTCGTTAACTGTCTCTTCCTTTTCCTCTCGATCTGCACAAAAAGAGCGCGAGGAGATATACAAAAAATAACGCGCGACCTTTAACCGCTCGTTTGAAGCGCGAGCGGGTAAAGATTACGCGCGCACACGTAATCGCGTGATCGTATTTGTACGCACCCTCTCACCCGAGAGACGCGCGCTCACTTTGAGTGAGAAAGAAAATACATCACATGCCGTCAACAAAACCCACGCCGGCGCGTGGCGGCGACGACGACGGAGGAAATTTACGCTGTTTATACGACGGCGATCGAACGAAACCAATCAAAACGATGAAGGATAAGTTTGAGCTATTGCCGGCGTTTTTGAAAGTCAGAGGGTTAGGTGCGTTTTTGCGTTTTTGGTGTTCATGTGCGATTGCATTCGCGCGCGGGGTGGTTTGATGATGCTCCAGGCAGCCGCAAATTCTCTGTTTGTTCTTCTCGTGTGTGTGTGTGTGTTAGTGTGTATTGTTCTCTCTTCTTTCGCTACGTAGCGCGGCGGGCGAAAGAGTGAAGTGAAAAATAATACTGACGCGTACCTCTTCTTTTAACTTCTTCTTCTTCTTCTCCGCATTCGAACGCGCGCATTTCTCAGTCCGCCAGCACATCGAATCGTTCGACTATTTGATCGACGAGGAAATCAAGAAGATTGTCGCCGCCAAGGCGAACAACAAAGTCACGTGCGACTCGGACCCGAACTTTTATTTGAGGTATAAAAACGTTTCGGTCGGGTCGCCGCAAACGGTGGACGAGAGGATGGTGAAACAAGACATCACGCCGCAACAGTGCAGATTGAGAGATATGACGTACTCGGCGCCGGTGATGGTGGACGTGGAGTACACGAAAGGGAAGGAGATTATTACGACGCACAACGTGTGCATCGGCAAGATTCCTTTAATGTTGAGGAGTTCTCGGTGTTGTTTGAGGAATAAAGGAGAGGACGAGTTGGCGAGATTAGGCGAGTGTCCTTTAGACCCAGGGGGGTATTTTGTCGTCAAAGGTGTGGAGAAAGTGATTTTAATTCAAGAGCAATTGAGTAAGAACAGAGTGATTATCGAGCTAGACGCGAAAGGGTTGATTTGCGCCAGCGTGACTTCGAGCACGAACGAACGTAAATCGAAGACGAACGTCGTGCAAAAAAGTGGCAAGCTGTATTTAAAGCACAACACGTTCCAAGAGGATATCCCCATAGTCATCGCGTTAAAAGCGATGGGTTTAGAAAGCGACCAAGAGTTGATGCAAAAAGCAGCCGGAGGGAGCGATCCGTTGTGTATGAGCTTGTTGGCACCGAGTTTACAAGAATGCGCCGCGTTGGACGTGTTTACGCAGAGCGAGGCCTTAGAGTACTGTGGACAAAGAATTCGCGCCAGTCAGTGGCGTTTGGCTGCGATTGCTGGCAAGGATGGGAAGGCGGCCGCCGCGGCAGTCGAGGCGAGCGAAGGCCCAACGCCAGGGCAACCAACCACCATGGGAGTGAATAACAATGCCAATAACAGAGCGAATGCGAATAAAAACATCGACGGAAGCGCACCAACTGGAAAAGAGAACAACGTGAACGCAAATCACATCAACATTAACAGACGAACGCGTTCGGACGAAGCTAGAGATATTTTTGCAGGCGTCGTTTTAGCCCACGTTCCGGTTGAAGATTACGATTTTCGAGGAAAATCGGCGTACGTGTGCGTGATGATTCGACGCATATTATTGGCGAATTTAAACCCCGAGGAAGTAGACGATAAAGATTATTACGGAAATAAAAGGCTCGAATTAGCTGGACAATTGCTAGCGTTGCTGTTTGAAGATTGTTTCAAACGTTTAAACGCGGATTTAAAACGCCAAGCAGATGCGGTTTTATCGAAAGCCAATCGCGCGCAGCAATTTGACGTCGTAAAGTGCATACGTCAAGATACGATTAGCAACGGATTAGAACACGCGATATCAACAGGAAATTGGACTATCAAACGTTTTCGCATGGAACGAAAAGGCGTGACTCAGGTTCTCTCACGTTTGTCTTTTATTTCTGCGCTAGGTATGATGACTCGAATCACTTCGCAGTTTGAAAAAACTCGTAAAGTGAGTGGTCCTCGAGCGTTGCAACCGTCGCAGTGGGGAATGCTGTGCCCCTCGGACACACCGGAAGGCGAAAGTTGCGGTTTGGTGAAAAATTTAGCACTCATGACACACGTCACGACTGATTCCGACGAATTGCCCCTGAGAAAACTCGCGCAAACGCTCGGTTGCGAACCCCTCGAATTCTTAGCCGGCGAAGAGTTACACCAGAAAGGTAGCGCACTGGTATTATTAAACGGTTCAATACTTGGTTCGGTGTCGCACCCGATCGATTTTGCGCAGAAATTTAGAAAACTACGTCGTTCGGGACGTATCAGCGAGTTTGTTTCTGTTCACGTGACGAAGGGTTTCGTTCACATAGCGTCGGACGGCGGGAGAGTCTGTCGGCCTTTAATCGTCGTCGACGAGACCACCGGTCGATTGAAGTTGAAACAAAAACATTTAGATGCGTTGAAAAACAAAGAATGGGTGTTTGAAGATTTCTTAAAGAGAGGATACGTGGAATACTTGGACGTGAACGAGGAAAACGACGCGTACATCGCGTTGCACGAAAGGGATTTAGTCGCCGGCGCGCAGACGCACTGCGAAATCGAACCATTTACACTTTTAGGCGTCTGCGCTGGGATCATCCCATTTCCTCATCACAATCAAAGTCCAAGAAACACCTACCAGTGCGCGATGGGGAAACAGGCCATGGGTAATTTAGCGTTTAATCAGCTGAACAGAATGGACACGTTGATGTACACTTTGTGCTCGGCGCAAAAGCCTCTCGTGACGACGAAAACAATCGAGTTGATTCAATTCGATAGGTTAGGCGCGGGCCAAAACGCCGTCATCGCGGTACTATCAAATACGGGCTACGACATCGAAGATGCGGTGGTTATAAACCGCGCTTCCTTAGACCGAGGTTTCGGTCGATGTCAAGTCTCCAGAAAGTACTCGGCGACTATGAAAAAATATGCCAACCGAACGCAAGATAAAGTGTTGAAACCGTCGATAGATCAGATGAAGCGCATGAAAAACTATCGAGTGTTGGACAACGACGGATACGCGCAAGTTGGCGTGAGAATCCGAAACAAAGATATTTACATCAACAAGCACATGCCGAAAAACACTCGAGATCCGTTGGCGAATCCCGATCAGCTTCCCGATCGCGAGTTTCGTCCAGCTCCGCAAGTCTACCGAGGTCCGGAAGTGGACGGTTGCGTCGTGGACAAAGTCTTACTCACGGTAACTGACGAGAACCAATTCGTAGTTAAAACATTAGTGCGTCACACGAGACGTCCAGAGGTTGGCGATAAATTCTCCTCTCGCCACGGTCAAAAAGGGGTCGTCGGCGCCATTTTACCCCAAGAAGATTTTCCGATCACCGAACGCGGCATATGCCCCGATTTGGTGATGAATCCACACGGGTTCCCGTCGCGGATGACCGTTGGTAAGCTCATCGAGCTACTCGCTGGAAAAGCTGCCTCGGAAGAAGGCACTTTCCGGGATGCTTCCGCGTTTGCAAGCAACGACATTACCTCCGCCACGGCTGCAGGAACCACAAACAAAAATGAATACGTCGACGAAATTGGCGAAGCTTTACTCAAAGCTGGGTACGCCTCGGATGGTAAAGAAACCTTAATCTGTGGTCTCACCGGCGAGTACCTCCAAGCGAGAATTTTCACCGGTCCAGTCTATTACCAGAAGCTCAAACATATGGTCCTCGACAAAATGCACGCGCGCGCTCGAGGTCCTCGCGTCGTCCTCACGAGACAACCCACGGAAGGTCGCGCCCGCCAAGGCGGCTTGCGCCTCGGCGAAATGGAACGCGACTGCTTAATTGGTTACGGCGCTTCCGCTTTAGTACTCGAGCGTCTCATGATTTCCGCAGACGTCTTCGACGCGCAAGTTTGCGTCACGTGCGGCTTACTCGCCTACCGGGACAAAGCGAGCGGAAGAGAATGTTGTCACAGCTGCGGCGTAAAAGCGGAAGTCGCGACGCTCAAAGTGCCGTACGCGTGTAAATTATTGTTTCAAGAGTTGCAAAGTATGAACATCTGTCCGAGAATCGCACTCGACGAAGCTTAGAAGAAATAGAGAGAGATTTAAAGCGAGAGCATTTGAAATATGATGTGCGTGTATCGCTCGCGCTAAAAGCGCGATGTTGCTTTTTGTGCCTACTCGTATACATTTTTTGAAAATTCCTCAATCGCGTTTTAGATTATTTTCGATCCGTTGACTCTCTTCACTTCTCTCTCTCTCTCTCTGAAACACGCGCGCGCGCGAAAGCTCTCGTTGATCGCAGAGACACAGACAGACAGACAGACAGAGATCTCCGATCCCAAATGGATTCTCTCCCTTCTCCTCCTCCTTCTCCGTTCCCGCCGCCGTTGCCACCTCCAAACCCACCGCCTCCTCCGCCTCCTCCGTCGCCGCCTCCTCCGGTACCGTGGGTGCAAACGAGCGCGCATTTCAACGTTTCCGATACCGATATCAGTTACTCTTTGCTGTGTGAGTAGTAGTCTCTCTCTCTCTCTCTCTCGCGCGCGCGAGTTTGTCGTCATCATCGTTGTTTTGCGTTTGCGAGTGCGAGAGCTGCGCGCCATCGAGACTCTCGGATGGTGTTTTTTTTTCAAAGCGTCTTCTTTCGCTCTCTGCGCGATGTCGTTGTTAGATATTCTCAGATGCGCTGACGCGTTCACTCTTAATTTCTCTCTCACTCTCTATGAACCGATCAAAAAACACAGACTATTTCATTGCCTCGTTCGTGGTGTTGACGCTATTCGGTGCGTACAGACACGCGAATCCAATCTACTTTGGCCGATTGCGATTGCGAAACCTCACGCATCCTCCGCCGCCGTACGATAAAACCGAGTTCGATTGGCGGCAAGGCATACCGGCGACGAAGAAGTTGTCGAACTCATATTTGTGGGTGATTTGGTTTTTTAAGCAGTTGAAAGGGTACGTGCAATATTTGTACGGATGGATCCTGCACGTGCTGAGAGTGAGCGATAAGGAGTTTATCCAAACCGCCGGGTTGGATGGGTTTGCGTTTTTAAGAGTCGCGCAGTTAGGGGTCCAGATTTTCTTCCCAATCGCGGTGGTCGTGTGCGCGATTTTGATTCCAGTGCACATGGCTATATGTAGCGAACTCAACGCGCAGTACGAACGAGATCTCTTGGAAGGTAAAGACACGACGTTATCTGGATCGATTCGTTCGGTGCTGATGCAAACGACTGCGGCAAATGTCCCGGACGAGGCCGGCCTATTGTGGTTGCACGTGTTTTTATTTGAGTTGATAATGTTCTACGTCGTTTGGCTGGTGGGTAAACACGTAAAATCATTCTCGATTTTGCGACAACTCTATTTAACCACTAAAGGGGACACGAACTTATGGAGAGCAGTGCATCAACCGGAATCGATTTTAGTGCAATTGGTGAAACAAGGTCAAAAGGTATCCGATGAGATCGACGTGTCTCAGATTCAAGATAATTTACAGGAGGTTGGAGTGAGGACTTTAACAGTGCCGAGTTTACAGCGTTCGAGAGAGTTGCATTCGATCGACGTGGAGCACGCGCCGGCAATTGTGAAAGCTTCTGGACACAGCGGGAGCGTAACTTTTTTCGAGAGGAAAGAGGGCGTAAGTGGTATTCCATCGCCAACTGCGGGAAGAGGAAGCGAGGAAATGCCTGAATACGGAGGCGTTTCGCCAATTAGGAGCAACGATAACAACACGAGTTATAACAACAGTAGTCATAATAGTAGCCGCAGTGGTGGAATTTATAGAAGTAGTAAAGAAGGGGGCGATAGTGGCCGTGGGTCGGGATCCTCGTTGATGAAATCGATGTCTTTAATGCGTTCAACGTCGCTCGGATCGAAAGCTATGCAGATGGCCGCATCGGCGAAATCGAAGCCCATCTCGGTACTCAAATCGCAAGCGTTCAAAGCGAAGGGTGCCGCTTCATTGATAAAACGAGACCGTTCTGAGAACCCATCTTCCCCGGTGGAAGATGATGAAGACGGTGGTAATTTCGCATTTGGCAAAGACGACGATCCTTCCGCTCGTTCAGTCGTTTCTGTGAGAGCGATACAAAGTAAGGGTTATGGTAAGGGTTTGTTTCGATACGGCGGCAGCGGTGCTGGTGGTGGCGGCGGCGCTGGGCATAGAAGCAACAGCGACGAAAAAAAGACGTCAACTAAGAAAGTAGTGACCCAGCAGACGGAACCAATCTCCCCCACGTCCTCTGGTGGTGTGTCTATTGCGGGTACGATTACGAACACACCTCCGTCGACCGCGTCGGTTGCGGCGAAAAAGCCGTCGTCTCCATCTTCATCGGCGGGTATTTCTTTGGAATCCTACGCCGCGACGGAGACTCCGAACTCATCAGTGACTAAACGTAGTGGCGGATTATTCTCAGGGAATTCGCCCACCAAATCATCGCCTCAACACCTTAATTACGACGAGGCAGAGAGGATGGTTTCGTCGCCGGCGGGTGGTACTCCAACTGCTACTATTGATGAGGATGAAGTGTTAAACTACTCTCCGAGTCCTCTAAAGGGAAGCGATAAATCGCCACCAGGACCGATTTCGGAGTCTGCAAATATTAGAGACGACGATGTCAATGCCGGCGATGAAGAACTGGGGATGAATCCGAGGCAACAGCTTGACCGACACGCGGGTAGTTCGAGGTATGCGCCGGCGGAACGGCCGGCGAACACTCGAGGTGCGGGAAGAAGAATCCTTGGCATCTTTGGTGATATGGGTAATTTAGGTCGATCGGTGGTCGGGTCTTCGATGATGCAAGCCAATCGCGCTGCTCGGACTATATCTGGTCGGAATAACCGCAATCGTAATCTTAACAATAATAATAACGACGACGAAGAAGACGGCGAGAACGCTTTGGACATCACCGACGACGACGTAAACATGTTAACCTCGTCAATAACAGATAGCCGAGAAGCCGCGGCGGCAAGGAATGCGATATTGAACAGGAACACCTCAAGCGGAATGAGCGCGAACGAAGGATCGAGCTCCCAAACCGAATTGAATCCTCCTCAAGCACATCGCAGAATGTCCAGTCGAGAAGAGGATGCTAACAATAATTCGAACGGCGACGGCGGAACAATGTTCTCTCCGCAAAAGCTCGCCCAGAAGCAATTTCGTCAAAATACCGCCGGGAAGGCCGGTGGTGGACATCATCGTCGTACAAGTTCTGGAGGAGGCTCCTTCGGAAACCTCTTAGATTTGAGCGAGGCGCAAAAAGTCGTCGAAGGTCGATCGTCTCTCGAGAACGCCATTCGCCAAGCGCAAGAAGTACAAGCGGCCATCGCGAAAAACAACGACGGTCGCGACGTCGCCATCGATCACGAATGGTGGACGGGTTTAGACGTCAGCGAGGATCCGAATGTAGAATACAGCTACAGCGATATGGTTGGTGCCTTGCCTGACGTGCAGCAATCGAGATCGGTAAACACGTACGATCCGGAAAGTCGAAAATTGATCTCTGTTTGGGCGGAAAACTACGTGATTTTGTTGACCAACATTCCAAAGTTTAGATCAAAACGGCGGCACAAGACATTGAAGAGTAAATTCTCCGCTAAATTTTTCTCTAAATTTGGATCGAGCTTGAAATCCGACTCCGGAAGAGCGCAGCAAATAGAAGAGGAGGAAAATGAAGCGAAAAGAGCGTATGCGGATGAACAGTACGCGGCGATGGAAACCATGTTCAACGAAGTTTTCGGTAGCGAGTTTCGCGGGATGATCCCAGTGTACGATCATCGACAGACCGATCGTTTATTAGACCAGAGAGACGAGATCAACAACAATCTCGTTCAGATGCGTGGGAAATGCGCCACATTTGGCGAGGATCCGCAGAAAATGGCAGACTTTGGGCGGGAGATGAGTTTACTTAGAAAACGCGGTGTTGATGGGAACGCGAGCGAAAAGGACCGCGCGAAATTACAAGACATCGAATCGCAATCGAGTCGTTCGATGGGTAAAAGTTTAACCTTTTCCATGCCAAAGGCCAGGGAGAAAGAAACTAGCGCAGATCGGTCGTCAAAACTGGCAGATTTAGAGCACGAATTGGAAGTTGTGGACGCGATGATTGTCGAAGAGAGAGAAAAAGCATGGAATGGCGTCCCCGGACCATCGGCGTTTGTAGTATTCGAAACTCAAACGGCTGCTGCGATGGCGGCTCAGTGTTTGTTACACCGCGGCGGAACGAACGAATTCATCGTCCATCCCGCGCCTGGCCCATCAGATATTAATTGGCAAACGCTGTTACAACCGAAGCGGACCTCATTGGTTCGTTTCATGTTCGTCTACCCGGCGATTGTCATTTTGATTCTTACTCCGTCGACTTTGGTTGCGACCATGATCACCTCTGCGTGCACGTTAAAGGCTCCGAGCGATAGCATCGAATCCTTTCTGGAGTGGTATTGCGATAACAAAGAAGTCGAAGGTTTACGTTTGCTAGTGTCTGGTATCTTACCGCCGATTTTGCTCACATTATGGGAAGTCTTCGCTGTGTCCTTCTTCCTTTTGTACTTGGTGCATGCGCAAAACGTCCATGTGTCTCTCTCAGCCACAGATCAAAGGTTCATGAAATTCTACTATTTATGGGGTTTATTGAACATGTTAATCGGTGGCATCACCGGCGGGGCGATTTCCGGGATCTTGCAACAAGCTCTGCAAAACGGCACCACGGTGGGCACTTTGCAGCAGCAATTCGGCACAGTCTTGCCGTTGTCCTCGAATTTCTTCTTATCTTTCGTTTTCTACCGAGCGGTGTTTATTCCAACGTATAGGTTGATATTTCCGCACCCTGGTGTTATTTGTTACACAGTCAACACCTATTTACGGTGCTGCTTCGGTTGCACGCCAACGAAAAGAGATAAAACGATGAAATATTCTCCTCGACAAATGAGAGCTGGACGAGAAGCTGGTTTGTTTTCGGTGATTATTTTGCTCGGGCTGACGTTTTCTGTCATCGCCCCGATGATTTCTGTGGTGTGCGCGTTCTTCTTTCTCACCAACTTCATAATCTGGAGGTATCATCTGCTTTACGTCTACGAACGCGGGTACGAATCCAACGGCACGGTGTTTTATTCCTGCGCCGAGCTGATCATGTGGTCGTTGTTAATCGCGCAGACGTTCGTCTCCTCCGTGATGTTCGCGAAGAGCGCGTACACGCAAGCAATGTTGCTCTACCTCACGGTTCCGTACTACCTCTACACAACGTGGCAAAAAACCGTCGCTAAATTCGGCGACGCGCGTTCGTGGTCCGTGCCGCTCGGAGAAACCGTCAAAGCGCCGCCGACGGATTTCGGCGGCGAAATCTACACGCACCCGGCGTTGCGCGTCGGCGCCAGAGGTTGGCACCCGGACGTCGGGAAAGTTTGGAGAGGGTACCCGGGCGTCGTTTCCAAGAGAACGTTTTAATAATAGATAATAATAGATAATAAAAACTTGTCGTAATCGTGGCGCGCTTTGATATTCACAGCGCAGCGCGCGCGCGCGTCCATTCTCACGAAATGAGGTGTACACCCTAAAACGCAACACGTGTCCTGTTTGTGTGAAAGATATGCAGATATCGCTGACTCGGCGTATTTATTTCCCCGTCTCGTCGTCGTGTTTGTTTGAAACGCTCGCGCGCGAAGAAACGACAAAAACAAATACCACAACGCACGCACACACACGCACACGTAAACGCGGAATCGGAATAAAACATGTCTTCTCTCTTCTCGGTAGCGAGGACGACGCCCAGCGCTGTCGTCGTCGCGGCAAAAAACACGTCGTCGTCGTTTTCCAAAATTCGCGATGGCGGTGCGCAAAAACAAATTCGAATTGGAAAACGCGCGACCGCAACGCGCGTCGGCGTCGTCGCGATGACGACGCGAAGCGGGCGAACGAATTCGGTGATCGTCAGAGCATCATCTTCCGATGATACGCAGGCGAATTTAGCCGCCATCGAGGCGAAATTTCGAGCCGAGCGCGCCGCTTCTTCTTCGTCGTCCAGCGATGCAACGGCTTCTTCTTCTTCTTCTTCTTCTTCTGCGAAAGTCGAACACGACGACAAGACTGCTTTTTACGCGATGGCGATGAAACGACACGCGGAAAAGTTACTCGCCAACGAACGCGCAAAGGCGGCGAATTATCCAATGTTTCGAATGACGGACGTGGATAAGAACTTTGCGGAGTTTAGCGCGAAGTGCGATGGGTTGATGCGCTTGTTTGGCGCGACTGGGACGTTGTTCGTTCTCGATAAGGTGATTTCGAAGAAAGTCGCCGCGCAGGGGATTTCGTTTCCGGGACCACTGGTGGTTATGTTTGGGTTGATTTTCGCGTTGTTGGCGATGGATTCGTTGGCGAAAGACGAGGAGAGTTCGTTGTCCACGCAAGTGTGTCATTTGTTCGCGCCGGCGATGGATTGGATTACCAGTTGGTTGCCGGTGTTTTACGTGCCTTCGCTGGTGACGTTGCCGCTGGTCGTGTCGACGATGGAAGCGGCGACGCTCGGAAAAATCGTCGGGTTGTTGGTCGCCGGGTTCGTGGTGACGTGCGCGTTTAGCGCAAAGTTAGCGACGACGGTCAGACAAATGACTGGCGTCGAGATGCAACCGTTGCCGCAAGAGAAGGCGAAACCGCCGACGACAGATTTGGTCAAGCAGTTGGTTGGATTTACAACGTTGATGAGCTACTTATCCGCCAGTTGGTTGCCCGCCACGGACGCGTACCAACCTTTCTTCGTTACGGTCGGTTTAGTTGGCGCGACGGTGTCGTCATTATTAATTGGTAACGTCGACAAAGTGAAGTCGAAGATGAACCCGATTGTCACGTGCGCGGTTTTATCTAACCTCGGCGTATACATCATGGGCTTGTGCACCGGAGCTGGGTACCAAGCCACGTTAAAACTGTATAAATCTGGCGTATCGTTCACGGATATGAGTTCTTTATCTGCCATGGGTGCCGGCGATATCCTCATGGCCTTTTTAGGTTCCGTCATCGTCTCCTTTGCGTTTAAAGTCTACGGCGCGAGGAAAATTATAAAACGACACGCGGTGGAAATCTTCACCTGTTTAGTCGGCACGTCCACGTTCGCTATGTTTTCTACCGCCTTTTTAGGTCGCCTCATTGGATTAACCCCGGCGATTTCTCTCGCCTTGGTCCCGCGATCCGTCACCGTCGCCTTAGCGATGCCGGTGACTGTTTCGTTGGGCCATCCGGAAATGGTATCTCTGACAGCCGCGGCGGTAGTTTTAACCGGTCTCCTCGGTTCCGCGTTAGCCACGAAAGTCCTGGACCAATCCGGCGCGAACGACCCAGTTTCTAGAGGCATGGCAACCGCAGCCTCCTCCCACGGTTTAGGCACGGCGGCGTTGGTGAGTAAAGAACCCGAAGCGTTGCCGTACGCGGCGTTGAGTTACGCGTTGAGCGGCATCGTCAGTTCCGTCTTGGCGGCGACTCCGGTCATCACCGCCGCGTTGGTCGGTATCGCCGGCGGCGCTGGTGGTGCGTAAAAAGGAAATCTCGTGTGCTCGTGCGCGCGTTTTTGTTGTTATGTTGTTATATATATATATGTGTGTGCGTGTACGTGAATACGCGTCATATTTGTCTTTTTTTTTTCACATTCGCCCCCTTTTTCCTTCCTTCTCTCTCCTCTCGTAAACCCCACAAACACACGCGTCAAAAGAACGAGAGAGAGAGAGAAAGCACGTCTCGTTTGCGCAAGAAGGAGAGAGAGAATAACCACACGAATCAAAAAGTCACATCATGGCGGCGATACTCGAAAAAATAGCCAGCATCGAGCTGGAAATGTCCAGAACCCAGAAGAACAAAGCGACGGAGAACCATCTGGGATCTCTGCGAGCGA
>Ga0181601_10003362_pt1 | contig 13567 bp, 11 predicted proteins | sample 041ome_8_FD_133020 | JGI IMG/M metagenome (GOLD analysis project Ga0181601, IMG submission 133020) | Coastal salt marsh microbial communities from the Groves Creek Marsh, Skidaway Island, Georgia - 041407BS metaG (megahit assembly) | ecosystem: Environmental > Aquatic > Marine > Intertidal zone...
GACTTTGGCCGAATTGCTGCGCAGACCGCGAAGCAGGTAATCGTGCAGAAAGTTCGAGACGCTGAACGTGCTCAGATTGTCGATCAGTATCGCGGTCGGGAAGGTGAGCTGCTTGCGGGAATCGTCAAGAAAGTCACTCGGGACAATATCATTGTTGACCTCAGCAACAACGCTGAAGGTCTGTTGCCACGAAGTGAATTGGTGGGGCGTGAGACATTCCGCATTAACGACCGTGTTCGCGCAGTGCTGCTGGAGATCAATACCGAATCTAGAGGCCCCCAGCTCATCCTGTCACGGGCGTGCAAGGAGATGCTGGTTGAGCTGTTCAAAATTGAAGTTCCCGAAATCTCCGAGGGTGTAATTCAAATTCGTGCAGCAGCGCGAGACCCAGGGTCGCGGGCCAAGATCGCTGTAAAAACGGGTGACCAGCGCATTGACCCTGTTGGCGCCTGCGTTGGTATGCGTGGCTCCCGGGTGCAGGCTGTATCCACTGAGTTGGATAATGAGCGGGTAGACATCATCCTCTGGGATGACAACCCTGCACAGCTGGTCATTAATGCCATGTCGCCTGCTGATGTTGAATCCATTGTTGTTGATGAGGATAGCAACACCATGGAGGTTGCGGTTGGTGAAGACAATCTGGCACAGGCCATTGGCCGCGGTGGTCAGAATGTTCGACTGGCCTCAGAGCTGACCGGCTGGACAATCAACGTCATGAGTGTTGATGAAGCAGTCGAAAAGCAAGAGGCAGAGGCCGCCCAGGTTATGGAGACCTTCATGAACGCTTTGGATGTCGACGAGGACGTCGCGGGTGTTCTCGTTGATGAAGGTTTCACCACCCTTGAAGAGGTAGCTTATGTTCCTCTTGAGGAGATGATGGCAATTGAGGGCTTTGATGAGGATATCTCAGAAGAGCTCAGAGCTCGCGCCAAAGACGCGCTGCTTACTATGGCGATTGCGTCAGAAGAACAGTTGGATGTTGAGCCGGCGGAAGACCTTCTCAGCATGGATGGAATGGAGCGTCATCTGGCCTATGTGCTGGCGAGCCGTGGTGTTATCACCATGGAAGACCTTGCTGAGCAGAGCGTCGATGATCTTATGGATATTGAAGATATGTCCGAGGAGCGCGCGGCAGAGCTAATTATGACCGCTCGTGCACCGTGGTTTGCTGAGGAAGAGGGCGCCTGATTGCTCAGGTACGGACTCAACGACGCATAACCCGAACGGATCAGGGAGTTACACATGGCGCAGACAGTAGAACAGCTAGCAAAGACGGTGGGAGCCTCCGTCGAGCGGTTGTTGTCGCAAATGAAAGAAGCCGGCCTGCCGCATACAGCAGCGGTAGAGGAAGTTTCTGAGGATGACAAGCAGACTTTGCTCGCATTCTTGAAGCGAAGTCACGGTGAGTCGACGGCGGCGCCCAAGAAAATCACGCTAAAACGCAAACAGGTGAGCACCCTGCGCACCGGTGGTAGCGGTAAGCGCACGGTTAACGTTGAAGTGCGTAAGAAGCGAACTTACGTCAAGCACGAGGAAGTTGAGGCTAAAGCCGATGCCAACGAAGTTGGCGCTTAGTTAGAGGTCGAGGCGTTAGATGTAGTTATTGATCCGGTACCGGTTGCGGAGGTAGCTCCTGAGCCAGAGCCCGTGCCTGAACCCCAGCCCGAGCCTGAACCCGAGCCTGAACCTGAACCTGAACCTGAACCTGAGCTCGAGCCCGAGCCCGAGCCTGAAGAAGACTTGCGGGACGTTGACCCCGAGGTGCTTCGCCAGCGTGCAGCAGCGCGTCGTAAGGCCGAAGAGGAAAAGCGTCAGCGCGAACTCGATGCAGCTGTTGCGACCAAGAAGGCCGAGGAAAAGCGCAAGGCGGAAGATGCCAAAACGCGGTCCGATGCTGCCAAGCGTCCTGCGGCGACTAAACCCGCCGAAGGCGGCGACAGTGTTGATCGTAAGCCCAAGCGCTTGCATGAGGCGCCGACCCGCGATTCAGCCAACGAAGCGGAGCGCCGTAAAGCGGCGGGACGTGGTCGCTTGGATCGGTCGTCTATCCCCGGCGCTCGAGGCAAGCAGCGCGGCCATAATCTATCCCTGAGTGATCTGGAAGCTGCAGAGGCGGGCGTTTCACGCCGCCGTGGCGGACGCCGCAAGAAGGGCCATGAAGAGCATGGTAAGCACGGCTTTGAGCAGCCTACGGAGAAAATTATTTACGAAGTTAATTTGCCCGGAAACATCAGCGTTGGCGATTTGGCCCAGCAGATGGCAGTCAAGGCCGGCGTCGTCATCAAAGAGCTTATGAAGCTTGGCGTGATGGCGACGATCAATCAGATGGTTGACCAGGATACGGCAGCGCTTGTGGTTGAGGAGCTGGGACACAAGGTCAAGCTGGTGTCCGATGATGTGCTTGAAGATCAGCTCGAGGAGACCATTTCCAACCAGGAAGGTACCCTCGCGCCCCGAGCCCCCGTTGTAACGGTGATGGGCCACGTGGATCATGGTAAGACATCGCTGCTCGACTACATCCGCAAGAGTCGTGTTGCCAGCGGTGAGGCGGGCGGAAGTACTCAGCACATTGGTGCTTACCACGTAGAGACGGATCACGGGATGATCACCTTCCTCGATACGCCCGGACACGCCGCGTTCACCGCGATGCGGGCTCGTGGAGCGAAATCCACCGACATCGTGATACTCGTGGTCGCCGCGGACGATGGCGTCATGCCACAGACGGAAGAAGCCATTCAGCATGCTCGTGCAGCGGGCGTGCCTTTGGTGGTTGCCGTTAACAAAATAGACAAAGAAGCGGCTGATCCTGACCGCGTGAAAAATGAGCTGTCTGGCAAGGATGTGATTCCCGAGGAGTGGGGCGGCGATACGCAGTTTGTTTCAGTTTCGGCCCACACGGGTGAGGGTATTGACGCGTTGCTCGACGCTGTTCTGTTACAGGCCGAGCTGCTGGAGTTGCAGGCGCCGGCTGATGTTCCGGCACAGGGAATCGTCATTGAATCCCGTCTTGATAAAGGCCGTGGATCAGTGGCTTCACTGCTAATTCAGCAGGGCACGCTGCGTCAGGGTGACATTGTGCTCGCCGGATTACAGTACGGACGCGTACGCGCCATGTTGGATGAGAACGGTCAGCCAATCAAAGAGGCTGGCCCCAGTATTCCCGTCGAGATCCTAGGACTTGATGGTACTCCCGATGCCGGTGATTCGTTCGTGGCTGTTGAGTCCGAAAAGCGTGCCCGTGAGATTGCAGACTATCGTCAAGAGAAGACTCGTTCGACTCGTTTGGCCCGTCAGCAGGCAGCCAAATTGGACAACATGTTCGAGTCAATGACTGCAGGCGAGCGCAAGACGCTCAATGTTGTTGTGAAAGCCGACGTCCGGGGTTCACTGGAAGCTCTGATGGGCGCCTTAACGGAGCTTGGCAACGACGAAGTGAAAGTTAATGTTGTGTCCGGCGGCGTAGGCGGATTGACCGAGTCCGACGTGACTTTGGCCATTACTTCTGAGGCGATCATATTCGGCTTCAATGTTCGAGCAGACACCGGAGCGCGACGAATCGCCGAGCAGGAGAATATCGAGGTCCGTTACTACAATGTCATCTATGATTTGATCGACGACGTCAAAGCGGCACTGACAGGCATGTTGTCTCCGGAGCTGCGCGAGGAGATTGTCGGTATTGCCGAAGTTCGCGATGTATTCCGATCACCCAAGTTTGGTTTGATTGCAGGCTGCATGGTCACCGAGGGCACGGTTTATCGAGCCAAGCCTATCCGTGTTCTGCGCGATAATGTGGTTATCTACCAAGGTGAGCTGGAATCCCTGCGCCGTTTCAAAGACGATGCCAGTGAAGTACGCAACGGCATGGAGTGTGGTATCGGCGTCAAGAACTACAATGATGTCAAGGTCGGTGACTTGATCGAGGTTTACGACGTCAACGAAGTTGCTAGGACGCTATAAGCCGCCGTGGCTCGCGAATACAGTAGAACCCAACGGGTTGGGGATTTTTTACAGCAGGAGCTGGCGCAACTCATCCAAACCGAGTTGCGCGATCCCCGTGTACAAATGGTCTCCGTGACCGCTGTTCAGGTGACCCGTGACCTCGCCCACGCTAAGGTGTTTTTTACGCAGCTGGGCATAGACAACGCCGAGCAGGCCAAAGAGACCGCTGAGGTGCTGAACAAGGCTTCTGGATTTTTGCGATCTACCTTGGCGCGTAACGCCACTATGCGAACAGTGCCCAAGCTGCACTTTCGCTTTGATGAAAGCGTTGGCCGCGGCCGCGACATGGAAGCGTTGCTTCGGGATGTTCGTGCTGCCGACCAAGCTTTGTTACAGGATGATAGCGCCGACGATACGCCCGGAGAGCTTTAATCCATGGGGCGTAAGCGTCGCGGCCGTTTAGTCGACGGAATACTCGTTCTGGATAAACCTCCGGGAATGACCTCAAACGGCGCGTTGCAGCGGGTTAAACGATTGTTTGATGCCGCCAAAGCGGGGCATACGGGGAGTCTCGACCCGTTGGCGACGGGCGTGTTGCCTCTCTGCCTTGGTGAAGCCACTAAATTTTCCCAATACGTATTGGACGCGGATAAGGGTTATCTCAGTACCTTTGTGTTGGGTATTGGCACTGATACCCTCGATGCAGAGGGCGAAGAAACGTCACGTGAGGATGCTGCACATCTCACCAAAGACCAAGTTCTTGAAGCCATGGCGTCACTCACTGGTGCCATTGAACAGATCCCGCCAATGTACTCAGCCATTAAGCGCGACGGTCAGCCTTTGTACAAGCTGGCGCGACAAGGGCTGGAGATAGAGCGCAAGGCCCGATCTGTGATTATCCATCAGTTTGAACTGCTGGCTTTTCGGCCGGGTAAAGCCGTAGAGGTTGATGTCGACATCCTCTGCACCAAAGGCACCTACATTAGATCGTTGGCGGAATCTTTAGGTCAGGCGTTGGGGCTGCCTGCCCATGTCAGCGTTTTGCGGCGAAGCCTCGCTGGTCCCTATAGTCTCGCCCAGGCGGTTACTTTAGATCATCTTGAGACGGTGGCCGAAAGGACGCCGGAGCAACTCGATGCGCTGCTGATGCCAATGGATGGACCTTTAGATGCGCTGCCCGGTGTGGTGATAGGCGAATCTGCGGTTTATTACCTCAAACGCGGGCAGCCCGTACTAGTGCCAAATGGGCCGCGAGATGGTATGGTGCGCGCCTATGCTGCTGGAGGAGCGTTTCTTGGAATTGGAGAGATGCTTGATGATGGGCGCCTTGCCCCGCGGCGGCTAGTGAATCCGTAGCCTCTCAGGCGTCGAATTATTTAATCACGGACATGTCTGTAAACCTGCACGGACATTGCCCGATCATTTAAGCAGGTTGGAGAAATGAAGTATGGCACTTGATGCAGCGACGAAAGCTCAGATCGTAAAAGACTACCAGCAATCTGAAGGAGACACTGGGTCACCCGAAGTACAGGTAGCTCTTCTGACAGCTAACATTGAACAACTGCAACAGCACTTCAAGGAGCACGCACAGGATCACCATTCCCGTCGTGGCCTAATTCGCATGGTCAACCAGCGCCGTAAGTTGCTGGATTACCTCAAGAGCAAAGACACAGCACGCTATGCAGATTTGATTAAGCGACTGGGTCTACGTCGGTAAAGACCACCTAATGGCCGGCTTTTGCCGGCCGTTTTATTTTTTGGAGATAGTCAGTGAACGTAGTTAGAAAAACATTCCAGTATGGTGACCATGAGATCACCCTGGAGACAGGCCGTATTGCACGTCAGGCGAGCGGTGCTGTTTTAGTTACCATGGGCAGCACCAGCGTACTTTGTACCGTTGTTGCCGCGCGCTCAACCCGTCCGGGGCAGGATTTTTTCCCGCTTTCGGTCCACTACATTGAGAAGACCTATTCCGTAGGTAAGATCCCTGGCGGCTTTTTCAAGCGTGAAGCCCGTCCGAGTGAGAAAGAAACACTCACCTCACGTCTGATCGATCGCCCCATCCGCCCATTGTTCCCCGACGGCTTCATGAACGAAGTTCAGGTTATTTGTACCGTCATGTCGGCCGATAAAGAAAACGATCCAGATATTGCAGCCATGATTGGTACGTCGGCTGCCTTAGCGATTTCCGGTTGTCCGTTTAATGGTCCCATTGGTGGTGCCCGCGTAGGGTTTAATGAAGCCAAGGGCTATGTGCTCAACCCAACCTACAGCGCACTGAAAGAGAGCAAGCTCGACATGGTCGTTGCTGGCACTTCAGATGCGGTGCTAATGGTGGAGTCAGAAGCCAAAGAGCTTAGCGAAGATCAGATGCTGGGCGCGGTTTTGTTTGCGCATCAAGAAATGCAGACAGTTATCAAAGCCATCAATGAGTTGGTTGCTGAAGCTGGGAAGCCTCGTTGGGAATGGTCTGCGGACCCGGTCAACGAAGAACTCAAAGCTGCCGTTGAAGCTGAGGCTAAAAGTGCCCTCGGTGAAGCGTATCGAATCACTGAGAAAGCTGCTCGCTACGAGCGAGTTGGTGAGATTCGTGACGCGGTGATTGCAAAGCTCGCTACAGAAGATGGCCCCTCTGCCGACGAGATCAAGGACCTGTTCAAGGCCCTCGAAAAAAATATCGTTCGTCAGCGCATCATTTCTGGGGAGCCGCGTATTGACGGCCGAGATGGCCGAACCGTGCGTCCAATCGTCTGTGAGGTCGATATTTTACAAAAGGCCCACGGCTCCGCATTGTTCACCCGCGGTGAAACACAGGCGATCGGTGCAGTGACGCTTGGTTCAAGTCGCGATGCGCAGATTATTGATGCCCTTGAAGGTGAGCGACGTGACCCCTTCATGCTGCACTATAACTTCCCTCCCTACTCAGTAGGTGAGGCAGGTCGTATTGGCGCTACCGGTCGCCGAGAAATTGGTCACGGTCGCCTTGCTCGACGCGGTTTAGCAGCGGTACTGCCTACCGAAGACCAGTTCCCCTACACGATTCGAGTGGTTTCAGAAATCACCGAATCTAACGGCTCCTCTTCAATGGCGTCTGTGTGCGTGGGTTCTATGGCGATGATGGCCGCTGGTGTTCCCCTGAAGGCGCCTGTTGCGGGTATTGCCATGGGTCTGGTGAAAGAGGGCAATCAGTTTGCCGTTCTCACCGACATTCTTGGTGACGAAGATCATCTGGGAGACATGGACTTCAAAGTTGCTGGAACCGCCAATGGTGTGACCGCACTTCAGATGGACATCAAGATCGAAGGCATCAACGAGCAAATCATGGAGATTGCGCTGGATCAGGCGCTCCACGCCCGTTTGCATATCTTGGGTCAGATGAATGCTGTATTGGCAGAGTCTCGAGAGATTGTGTCTGAGAATGCGCCGAGCATGGTGACCATCAAAATCGACTCTGACAAGATTCGAGACATCATCGGTAAGGGCGGTGCAACTATCCGATCTATCACCGAAGAGTCTGGTGCTACCGTAGATATCGAGGACGACGGCACCGTTAAGGTCTTTGGTGTCACCAAGGAATCTCGCGACTCCGCAGTCAATGCCATCATGGCCATCACCGCTGAGGCGGAGGTGGGTGCTATCTACGAAGGTACGGTAGCGCGGATCGTAGACTTTGGTGCGTTTGTTACCATCCTGCCTGGCAAAGATGGTTTGGTACACATTTCTCAGATCGCCAATGAGCGTGTTGAAAATGTTGCTGATTACCTGAAGGAAGGTGAAGTTGTGCGCGTTAAAGTGCTGGACGTTGATCAGCGCGGTCGGATCAAGCTCTCTATTAAAGAAGCTAAGGCCGAGGAAGGTACTGACTCAGATGCGGCTACTGTTGACGCTGTCGAAGCTGAAGATCTAACTGAAGAGTAAACTCAGTCTACATGTTTGGAAGCCGCGCTTTGCGCGGCTTTTTTTTGCGCTGACTTTTATTACGCTTGGAGTGAAGCCGGTCATTCACGTACACTTCGAGCTATATTGTTATTTTATTTAGCTAGACATAGGTTTTCTATATATGCCTCGATACACCGTTTTCTTGCTGTCCTTGTTGGCTGGAATTAGTCTCGCCGAAACGGAACAAAATCATTGGGCTTACACCGGCGAGATGGGTCCTGAGCACTGGTCTGCGCTAGAAGGCACAGAATGCAGTGGTACCCGACAATCCCCAGTCAACATTATTCGCACGGACGCCAATCCAACGTCTAATGTGCAGATTCCTCTAGCCTTGCACTACAGCCCCACAACGCAGCTTTACGATGCGGTTAATAATGGTCACTCGATTCAATTCGACTTTGCCGCCGGCGACGAAATCACCTTTCAAGGCGAGCGTTACGCGCTCAAGCAGCTGCATTTCCACGAGCCATCGGAGCACACACTCAATGGTGTCCGCTATCCCTTGGAAATGCATATGGTTCACTACAACGAGGACTTAGACCGGTATACCGTCTTGGGTGTTCTGGGTTACGAGGGAAGGCCCAGTCCAGGCTACGATGAACTTGAGAAGGTACTGCCACTGGCCGTAGGTGAAACTAAGCCCATTCAAAAGCCATTCGACCTAGAGAACATTTTGCCATCAACACTAACCCCAAGATTCCATTATCAGGGGTCGTTAACCACGCCGCCCTGCAGCGAAAAAGTCACCTGGGTCATCTTCGAGCAACCCTTCATGCTGTCAGAACAGCAGGTCATGCTGCTTCAGCAAAATATGCCGGCGAACAATTATCGCGGCGTGCAGCCCCTTAACGATCGTGTAATATCTCTCGTGGTACACTGACGTTCGGAGCGGGCTGTGCCATGATAGAGGTCGCACCGCGTCACTAACTCGCTTGTGCGTGCTGTACCAGAAATAGCGACATGACCGGGTTATGGTCCCGACAATCAATAAAAGCAAAATACTCAAAGGGTTCAATCATTAAAAAACTAAGCTCGATCGTAGCCTTGGTGGCGATCATTTTCAGTTCATTAAGCGCCGCTCACAACCACATTAAAAGCTCCGGCGCACGCGCAGTAGTAACCACCATTGAGGCAGAAGTTGTCAGCATTGATATGGAGACCAAAGAGGTAGTGGTCAGGGGGCCCTTAGGCAATCACCTGACCCTCGTTGCTCAGGAAAAAGTAGTCAAGCTATCTGACATCAGTATTGGTGATCGGGTGAATGCCGAATACCTCGCAGCTCTTGAGGCCGAGGTGCGAGAACCCACCGAAGAAGAATTAGCCAACCCTTGGCAAGTGGTAGGCGAGCAAGTATTTGACGGTGAACATGCCGCTGCGGGTGTTGCACGGCAGATACGTGCGGTTTGTACAATCGAAGCGGCGGACAAAGACGCTGGTTATGTCATGATTAAAGACAGCCGTGGCAAATTGCATACGATTAACGGCATTTCAGCTGAAAAGTTTGAAGGCGTGTCTTTAGGGGACACCGTCGTGGTGGTGTACACCGAAGCCCTTGCCCTTGGCCTTGAGAAAATCGCTAGCGACGAAATGTAAGCCCATCCGGGGGCGCCGAAGGTTCATCCAGTACGCCCCCGGGATGCTAACTTGTAATAGTTCGAATGTAATCTGACAGTGTCGGTCAGACCAGATTGACATTTCTTCAAGGCACGCATTGGGAATTTGTAGCATCAAAACCCGTGACGGGTTAGAAGCGGTGCTCGCCAGCAGCAATGGAAGACTGACTAGTGGTCAGTTCATACCAGCTGTTAGCATGACCAAAAATACTTGGCCACTACAAGATGAACTTACCGATTCTTCAGCTAAAGGCTATTTAGTGCTCTAAATTTCTAGTGGTACACTGAAGTTAGTATGTCAGCACGGATACCACCATGCGTTTTCTAGTTTTAATCTTGCTTTTTCCTGCTTTGTCATTTTCTCAGGGCCTATATACATTCAGTAACGGCGAAGTGGCTGATGCTGAAAAGATCAACGAGAACTTCGACAACCTGAATCAGAGGTTGACGCCTCTTGAAGCCTCGTCATTAAGAGATTATCTCGGTGTACTAAACTTTAATGTTGACTGTGAAGGTGATCCGAAAGCACTAGACGCGGAAATCAAAAAGTCAGCTCATCTTGACCCGGTTGGTTTTCTGATAACAGGCGATTGCCAGTTTGATGCTGGTATGGAGTTATTGGGAAGGCAAGTAATAATTACTGGTGAATTCGGAGCAGAAGTCAAACCCAAACTATTATTGATGGGAGGTTTTTTTCAAGCAAAAAACTCCGGTATAGATTTTTCAGATCTCGATATTGATGGCGTATCACTTTTTAATCTATCGCAGAATACAGCCGTTACCCTCTCCAGAGTTAATTTTGTGAATACAAGCTTCCAAACGAGAATATTGGTAAGACCTAGTAGTAATTTACGTGTGATAGATTCTTTGCAAACGGATGCTCGGCCACCAATAACTGTCACGGCTGGCGATCTTTGGATACGTAGTGTTTCGGCAACAACCAAATTAGGTGATGTGATGGCAGCTGTTGGCTCTCGGATCTGGTGTAGGATATGCAACGTTGATATGCCGAATTTAGTTCTAGATACAAACACATCCTTATGTGCATCCAACTCTTATGATCTATCCGCTTTCACGCCACAGCATATTGGAGTAGAAAATCTCACACTACTAGCCCATTCAATTTTTGTTCATCATGGGGCTCCTTCATCGACGCCTCCGTATAACACTAGTATCGAAAATGGTTCCCTCGCGCAGTGGAATGTGGCCGAGTCAACTCAACGCTGCTTTTCGCGCTAATAAACACGTATGGTCCCCCAATAAAATACAAGGAGCCACTAGGATTTTCTCTCTTCTGACCTCCTCCCGTTTCAGCGGCGCTCAAAATAGCCGAGCTCCAGTTTGCAGGTTTCCAGTTGTTAGGGCGGAGGTCATTTGGTGCAGGGCGCAGATGGCCCTAAATATCTACCAATAGATCGCTTCACAGAACATGCTTTGTCTGTTTCAGATGATGTCGAGCATAACTTGCGATCAATGGATACCTGTGCGCGGGTTGGTTTATTTCCCTTCTGCCCTCTGATCTCGTAAGGCTTTTTGACGATAGAGCCTGGGCGTCATGCCAAACCAGATCTTGCAGGCTCGACTCAACACCGACTGGTCAGAGAAGCCGAGGGTTTGCGCAAGATCAGCAAGGCTTGCGGATTTGAGTATCAGCTTCTCGAACAGCACCTTGCGGGCTTCATCACGCAACTTTTCAAAACTCGTGCCCTCGGATTGCAGGCGTCGTTGCAGCGTTCTGGGGTGAATCCCCAGTGCCCGCGCGGCTGCGTGTAGATCCAGTTGATCCGTGGGCAGAGACTGAACAAGCAAAGTCTTTAGTGTTCGAATAGTGCCTGTTACGGGTGTTGCAGCGAAGTCCATCAGGATGCGTCGGGTGATGTGATGGATGTGGGCATTGGCCTCGCTATTGGGTGCTCGGCTCAAACTGTGGGGGAGGGTGACAGACACCGCTTGTGCACTGAACGTCGGCAAGACGCCAAAATGTTCTAGGTACACACGATCCTGGCTGATAGCTGCATTGGGGAGAGTGATGTTTATCGCCGAATAGTCAGACGGCTCGGCAGATTGTAAAAACAACTGCAACAAAATACTCGCTGCGTGCTCGGCGCCCTGTGGGTAGGGCTCCAGAGCGTCGACCCAGAGGTGCATGCTGACAGAGTCTGCGTCGGTGCACTCGGTCAGCTCCAAGCGAATAGCGGAAGAGTGGAACGACGCATAGGCGGCGATATCAGTCAGCGCCTCGTAGGGTGTAGCCGCATGGCGTGCCATTAACCGCATGGGACCCAGAAAATCGGTGCCTTGCTCCTTAGCAAAGCGCAACCCAAAGTCCAGAATGCCACAGTGATCGGCTGGATATTGCATGGCGGCAAGCACACTTTGATAAGAGATGTACTGATCGCCCATGGCGAGGTCGGTGAGGGTTAATCCGCACTGCATTAGGGCGTCCTGAACATCGCACCCCAAGGCCGTCATCAACTCTGGGTACCGCTGTAGGCTGGCCGCTCTGACGGTAGACATAATGCTCCTCTCGTGTCGCGCAGCATCAAATTTACGTCGGCTGAAAGCAATCAACAAGAGTTATCAATGGCTATATTGGCTAACAGCTAATAAATATTGGAGATCAAAGCATGCCAATGCCAAGCCCTATTAACCGCCAAGACCGTCTTCTTTGCCTGCATACCGCCGATGTCGAGCCCATTGATGTCAGTGCAGTTTTGCCCGGTCTGCGGATCTGGCCCCTGTACTTAAACTCAGAAGCGGGCATCTGGGTTCTGAAAGTTGAATTCGCCCCCGGAGTAGAGCTACCCACTCACTTTCATACGGGTACCGTGCATTTCTATCAAATCTCTGGGGAGTGGTTCTACAAGGAACATCCAGAAGACGTCCTCAAAGCTGGTAGTTATTTGTACGAGCCCGGTGGCTCCATCCACACTTTCCATGTTCCTGCGGATGCAGCTGAGCCCGCGGTCGGATTTATGGTAGTTGAGGGGTCAAACATCAACTTCACTGAGGATGGCGAATACGTAAGCGTGATGGACGCCGGTTGGATTGAGCAGGTGGTAGTTGAGTGTGCCCGCGCCCAAGGCCAGACCCCGCGCTACATCAAGCCTGGTGCTGCCAGTGGCTTTACCGACGCAGAATAACGACGCCCAAAAAATAGATAAATAAGGTAGTAGCCATATGAACGAAGCTATGTCGGGTGCGGTTGCACTCATTTCCGGTGGTGCGTCGGGTATTGGATTCGAAACCGCCAAATTGCTCAAACAGCGCGGCGCCTCAGTGTGGATTGGTGATGTCCAAGACAGCCTCGGTGAGTCTGTTGCTAAAGATATTGGCGCGCATTTTCTCCACTTAGATGTGACCAAGCCCGAGGATTGGTCCGCTGCGGTAGACGCTATTCAGGGTCAAGACGACAAGCTGACCCACCTCGTTAACAACGCGGGTATTGGTGTCAGTGCCAACCTTGAGGAAGAGACCCTAGAGGGCTTTATGCGCACCATCAACGTCAATTTGACTGGGGTGTTTCTAGGCTGCAAGACAGCGGCGCCGCTGATGGCTGCATCGGGCGGGGGGGCGATTGTTAATGTTTCATCAATCTTTGGCATCGTGTCCGATCCGCTAGCCATCGCCTACTCGGCTTCTAAAGGCGGCGTTCGCTCTATGACCAAGGCTATTGCCCTTGATCTTCACGGCCGTAATACAGGTATTAGGGTGAACTCGGTGCATCCCGGATTTGTGGTCACGCCCTTGGTTAGCAACGCGGTATCGGGGATGAGCGAGAGCGACGCCGAGAAGTACACCGAACGCACGGTAGGGCGAACGCCCATGGGAATGGCTGAGCCCGAGGAGATAGCACGGGCGATCGCGTTCCTGCTTTCAAGCGACAGTAGCTATATGACCGGTTCTGAGTTGGTTGTGGACGGTGGTTTTACCGCAGGGTAATTTTTTTGTCTCAGTGGGTAGGCCAAGAGCGGTATGCCGCCATCCCACTGGGGCACCTCAGAATGTGAGTTTCAGAAAATGAATAAGCAAAATGTGGGTGATAAAAAAGTCGCGCTGATCACCGGCGCGGGTCA
>Ga0181601_10003363_pt1 | contig 13566 bp, 5 predicted proteins | sample 041ome_8_FD_133020 | JGI IMG/M metagenome (GOLD analysis project Ga0181601, IMG submission 133020) | Coastal salt marsh microbial communities from the Groves Creek Marsh, Skidaway Island, Georgia - 041407BS metaG (megahit assembly) | ecosystem: Environmental > Aquatic > Marine > Intertidal zone...
GCGCCTCGCGAGACGCGCCTTCTCGCGCTCGACCGCCTCCGCGGCAACCGCGCGCATCCCCGGATGGGATCCCTCCGCGTTCGCGCCCGCCGAATTCGCGCCCGCCGAATTCGCGCGCCGCGCCTTCTTCCCGGGGGCGGGGAGGCTTTTCGCGGCAGCCTTCGCGTCCCGCAGTGAGGGCATCGCGGGCGCGTCTTCGTCCGCGTCAAACACCATGTCCGCCTCGCTCCACGTCGCCGGGGGAGGCAAGGGACGCGGGGGTGCCGCGTGCGCGGCGACCGCGGCGGGCGCGGGGACATCCTCGCCCTCGGGGGCGAACTTCCTCGTCCGGGGATCCCACGCGTACACGGTCCCGTCGTCGTCTTCGAACCTCTTCTCCTCGGGGGACGCCGAACCGTCCGCGGGGGCGTCCCCCGCCCCATCGATGGAAGCCAGCTCCGCCTGAAACACCGCGAGCTCGTCGTCAGCCATCCCGTGTCCCACGCGAGAGCCGACCCGGAGGCGAACTCAGCGCGCGGCGCCCGCGCAGCCTCGCACTGCGGCGCCCAACGTTCGATCCAGAACGTCCTTGCGTCGTACACAGATGACTGCGCGAAACATTTCTCGGACATCCCGACACCGAAAAGCGCCAACAGGTTTTCGGCTACGCCGACGCGGCGGCACTTCACGCGTCGCAGTCGAGGTACAACACGGCGCGATGACGATTTCTTCAAGTGGTTGCGCTCGTGTGGGCTATGTGCCGGCGCGCGCAGCCTCCGCCCCCACCCCCGCGCCCGCCCCTGCCGGCACGCGCGGTCCTCGCGGTCCTCGTGGCTCGTCGCCGAATTTCTCGGCACCCGCCGCCGCGCGCTCGCGCTCGCACGTCACGGCTCGCGCGCACCCCAACTCCCCCCGTTCCCGGCGCGCCCCCAGGGCGGACGACCTCGTGACCCCCCAGGGCCGGTATCCGAGCGCGTGGGCGACGGACCTGGCGGATATCTTCGGCTGGGATGACGTGCTGGCGGCGTCCGGGGTTGGCGCCGGCGACGGCGACTCATCGAATCAAACGCGCGTGCTCCCCCCCAAACGCGTCGCGCTGGACGGCGCGAACATCGCGTGGTCGCTCGGCACGTCCGTTCGGTCGCGGTTCAAGTGCCGCCAGTTCCCGCTGAGCGCGGGCGTGATACACGCGCTGCACTACGAGCCGTGGCGAGCGAAGAAGTACGACGTCGTGGCGTTCCTGCCCAAGGAGTACGTCGTGGGGGGGTTGCAGACGCTCTGCGACGGCGGCGGGCGCGCGACCCTCAACGCGGAGTGCGTTAAGTACATCGGGAAAGGAGTCTGGGTGAACACGCGCCTGATGGATCTCGTGGATGATGGTTCGATCGTCATGGTCGACAGGGGGTCGGGCTCGGCGAACGGCCGCGCCTCCGATGACCTGACCATCATCGAGTACGCCAAAGAACGCGACGCGTGGATCTGTTCCAACGACCAGTTCCGCGACCACCGCCGCAACAAAGGGCTGGGGTTCAGCGGCGCGCGCGACCTGAAGGCGTTCGCGCGCTCGCGCCGGTTCGAACACGCCTTCAGGGTGGCCCCGGGCCTGGACGACGAGTTACTGCGCAGCATGCTCGCCGCGAACGGCTGGGAACCGAAGATCGGCTGGCGAGAAGCGGTCACGGTCGCGGGCGACCCCGTGCCGCCGCCGAGGCCGCGCGGTCGCGCCGCCGCGACGGATGCGCGCGACGCCGCGGACGCCGACGCCATGGGGGCGGTCATGGACAGTCTTCTCCGTTCTGAAACGACGGCGGCCGCGACCGCGAGTGGCGCCGAGAGGTCAGCAGACACGTCTGCTGACCTCTCGACGACCGACACGACCGTGTACTACGACGGCCCGAACACCAGGAACGATAACGATAACGCGTTGGGGGGTGTGTTTCCGTTTTACGCCGCGCCGCAAGACGCGGTGCCGGTGTTTTTCGAACCGTCGCCGACGCCGCCCATGATCGCCGCGCGGAAATCGTTCCTCAACAGGCAGGGCTGGTCCGTGCAGACCGTCACCGGGGGGAAAGCGACGTGAAACGCACGTGTCTCTGAAACGCGCGGAGGCGTCGTCGAGCACGCGCACGATACAGAGCGCCGTACCCAATATGAATACTCACGTAAAAGTAGCTAATAAAAGTAGTATTCGTAGCTCTCGCGAGCGAGCGAGATACGCCGCGTCACCGGTAGCGATCGTCGCGCGCCGCGCCGCCGCCGCCGCCGCCGCCGCGTTGCCCCGGCGGGCGGGGGCCGGGGACGCCGCGGCCTCGCCCGCCTCCCCGCCCCCCGCCCCCGCGTCCCCTGCCTCCCCCCCGGCCTCCCGGCGCGGCCGCGCCCTTCGGAAGGCCGCACCGGAAACACGCGGGCTTCGACGCGAACACCACGCCGCACCCGCGGGGGCACTGCCAGTCGCCTTCGCGGCCGCCGCCGTCACGCGCCCCGCCGCCGCCGCCGCCGAAGGCGCGGCCGTACCCGCCCGCGCCGAGCGCGCCGCCGCCGCGGTCGCCCGCCGCCGCCGCCCCCCCGTCGTGCGCGAGCACGGTCGCGACCGCCGCGAGCGCGTCCGCGAGGTCCGGCGCGAGCGCGTCGTGCGGCTTCTGCGTCTTCGCCGCGAACGCCTTGGCCAGCCGGATGCGCAGGCACGCGATTTGCGACAACACCGCCAGCGGCACGCGGAAGCGCAGCCAGTCGTCGCACACGAGCACCGCGCACTGCGACGCGTCCTGACGCGCCTGCGCGTCGCGTTGCATCTGCGCCGCCTCGCGGACCGCCGCGGGGTCGCTCTCGTCGTGGTCCGGCATCTCGCAGGGCGGCAGGGGCTCCACCGCGAGGTTCCCCGTGACGAGCACCAGCGCCGGCGCCGTCACCGTCGTGCACTCGCGCACGTACATCTGCGACTCGCCGCGGGTGATGTCGTCGTAGCACACCAGCGTCGGGCCCCCCTCGCGCGCCGCCACGCCGTTCGCGCCGTTCGCGTGCAGCTTGCAGTTCACGGAGTGCGGGTGGATCTTCACCTTCTCGCCCCGCAGCGTGGCGAGCGTGGCCCCCCGCCCGCCCCCCGCGCTCTGCTGCCCGTTCGCGCCCGCGCCGGGGACCAGCAGGCGCCCCATCAGCGGGTACATCCCCACCGCGAGCACGGCGCGAACCAGCGACCCGGCGTCGGCGTTGGCGGACGCCTGGTGCACGGACGCGATCAACCCGCGGCCGCTCAGCGCCGTGACCAGCTGCTGCCGCATGCCCTTGAGCATGTTCAGGGTGGCGCCGCTCAGGCAGTGGCGCTGCGTGAAGCGCCTCTCGCCGCCGCCGCCGCCCTCCGCGCGGCTCGCCTCCCAGCCCACGTACGCGCGCGAGACGGCGAGGTGATCCGACCCGCCGCCCGCCTGATCCGAAAAGAAAAAGCGGGCGGCTTTGCCGGCTTCGCGGTCCGTCGACACCACGAAGGGCGATCGGTACGCGGCGGCGCACGCCACCGTGAGCACCGGGTCCAGGACACCCAGGAGCGTGGCGTACAGCAGCATCTTGCCCACGCGCGGGTGCACGGGCATCTCCCCGAGGTGCCTCCCGAGCCGCGTCAGGCTCTCGTCCTCCTTGAGCGCGCCGATGTTCTGCAGCAGCGTCACGGCGTGCGCGATGGCTCGCGGCACGGGGGGCTCCGGCGCCAGCGCCAGGAACGCCGCCGTCGAGCCCTCGCCCGTGCCCACGGCGGCCGCGGCGCCGCCGCGGTCGCCGCCCAGGCTGGACGCCTCCGCCAGCATGCGCACCTGCAGGCAGAGCTCCTCCAGCGGCGAGCGCTGCATCTCGGGCAGCTGGAAGTCCGCAAACGCCGCCATGCGCGCGGAGGAGTACAGGCGGTAACACTCGCCCGGGCGCACGCGCCCCGCGCGTCCGCGCCTCTGCTGCGCGGAGGCGCGCGAGATCCAGGCGGCTTGCAGGGTGGAGACCCCGGTGTGCGCGTCGTAGGACTTTTCCTTCAGGCGCCCGGAGTCCACGACGAACACCACGTCGTCGATCGTGACCGCGGTCTCGGCGATGTTCGTGGCGAGCACGATCTTCTTCACCCCGGGGGGCGGCCGGCGGAACACGCGCTTCTGCTCGGCGGGGGGCACCATCGAGTGCAGGGGCAAAACCAGGACGTCCTTCCCGAACCGCGGGTCCGCCTCCAACGCGTCCCGAAGCTGCGAGATCTCGTGCCACCCGGGCAGGAACACCAGCACCGCGCCGTCCGGCCCGAGCGCCTCCCCGCTCTCGCGCCGCACCTCCTCGGCGCGCGTCGAGACGATCCAGTGGAGCAACGCCGCCGCCAGGTCGAGGTCCACCTCGTCCGGGTCGGCGGCGAGCTGGTACGAAGAGAGGCTCATGGCGCTCACCTCCGCGCTCGCCAGCCGATCGAGCTCCAGACGCGCCTGGTCCAGGGTCCGCGCGATGTCCTCGTGCCCGAAGCGGCGCGCCCAGTCCGCGGCGGTCCCGCCGTCACGCGACTTCGCGCTGGGGTCCGCGCCGCACCCGAGCAAACGAGACACCTCCACGTGCCTCCCCTTCCCGGCGGCGGCCATGAGCGGCGTCGCCCCGGTGCCGGCGTGCGCCACCCCCGCCAGCGCCTGCTCGTCCGCGAACCCCCCCCCGCTCCCGCGCGTGATCGCGGACAGCAGGTCCTCGAAGCTCTCGTCCGTGCCCTCCAGGAACGCGCGCATCGTCGCCGCCTGCACGGCGCTCCCCTCGGGCGAGTCGGGGTCCGCCGTCGCCGCTCGCCGCGTCGCCGCGCCGGCGGCGGCGCCGCCGTAGCCGACCACGTCCAGGATGTCCTCCAGGTGGTAGTCGGCGACGGGGTGCGTGCGGCCCGGCACCTTGATCACCGGGCAATTGTTGAAGTACTCCGAGAACAGGTCCTCGCGCACGGTGGCGGACATGAGCACCAGCCTCAAGTGCGGGTGTCGCTGCAGCGCCGCGCGCAGCACGACGGCGAGGAAATCCGCGAACAGGTCGCGTTCGTGGATCTCGTCCACCACGATGTGCGACAGCGCCGCGAGCATGGCGTCCGCGCCCGGCGAGGTGAGCCGGCGCAGAAGCACGCCGTTCGTGCAGAACAACAACGCACACTCCGGGCCGGCTTTGCTCTCCAGGCGGATCTGGTACCCCACCGATCCGACGCCGATCTGCTCGCCGCGCTCAGCCGCGACGCGCTCGGAAACCGTGATGGCGGAGATGCGCCGCGGCTGCGTGCACATGATCGCCGCGCCGCGCCCGCGCGCCCAGGCGTCGTCGATCAGGTACTGCGGGACCTGCGTGGTCTTGCCGCATCCGGTCGCGCCAGCCACGAGCACCACCTGGTGCGCCTGCGCGGCTTCGAGTAAGGCCTCCCGGAACGCGCGCACCGGAAGCGCGTCGCGCTGGCGCTGGATCTGCGCCAAATTGGAATCGGTCGCCGCGCGCCTTCGCAGCGCCTCGGCGCGCCGCGACGCCTCCTCCGGCGCGACGCTCGTGAACGGACGCATGAGCAGAGGCGGGGGTCCGCGCGCGCGTTTGCCTTTTCTTCCCGAATGACCGCCTGGGCCGTGCGTCGCGTCCACGCCGTCCACGCCGTCGACCTCGTCCCAGGCGTCCTCGAGCGAGCCGCCGGCGGCAATCTCCAGCTCGCGGCTGGTCTGAGGGAACCTGCGGAAATGGCCCGACAGCGCTTCCAAGGAGCCGGGGTGGAGCTTCAGGTCGTGCAGGTCCTCGTGGTCCTCCGGCCTGTACTCCTTCGGCTTCGTGACGTGCACGCGCCTCGCCTCGCCTTTGCCGTGCGACTTGCTCTTCAAACCGAGCTTCTTGCAGCACGCGTGGACCACCGCGCGGTCGTGGTTGCTCATGTCGGGCGGGAAGACGATCTCGGATTCGTCGGAGGACTTGAACCGCTCGAGCTGCACGTCGATGTGGATACGCGTGCCCTCAGTGACCGGCCGTTGACCGGCGGTCATGCGCCCGCCACCGCGCCCGCCCCCGAAGTCGCCGCCCCCGCCCCCGCGCCCGCCGCGTCCGCCGCGCCCGCCGCGACCGCTCATCTCGTCCCCTTTCTCCTGCTCGCCGCCGACAACACGTGGCGCGCGAAAGAATGCGCGCCCTCTCCCAGTCGGACGTCGATTCAAGGCTGGAATCGGCGAGAAGGAAACAAGGACGAGGGACCCAACATCTCTCCGTCGCCGCGTTTCAGTCGCGGGGTGGCGTCACGTCGAGACGCGCTTCTCGAACGTCGAAACCCGGACGCGGCCGTGGTACCGCCGCAAGATCCCGACGGGGTCGCGAGGCCATAGGATCGCTCTGGGCGCGCGAACCCCCCGCCGCGAAGGACTCTATTCGCAAGATGGTCGTTTCGTTATTTATATCGAGCAAGAACTTCTTCCTCTCGTTCAGAGGGTTTCTTCCCGTGGCGAACCCGCCACGGAGTCGGGCTTCGTCTTCTCCCCCGCCGGGGTGACGAAGGACGCCTCGTCCCACCCTCGCGCGGCCAGCCCCGGGGTGGTCGCGTCCGCGCTCGCCAGAGACGGCGAACGGTTTTCGGTCCTCGCCGCGTGCGTCGTCTTTTCCTCCGAACCCCCGCCCTCCGGTGGCGCCTGGCCCGGCGGCACGTCGCCGCGCTCGTCGTGGAACAGCTCGTCCACCGCCGCGACGACGAAGTGCGAGGCGTGGTGCTTGTGCGGACACATCTTCTTGTCGTTCTGGCGCGCGCCGAAGCACGCCTCGCACAGGTCGTAGTCCGCACACTTCCCGCAGTTGTATCGGGTGGTCAGGATGTAGTGCCCGCAGTTGTCGCAGTGGAACGGCAACTCGATGGGGGTGCGGTCGACGTCCGGGTCTGCGCTCCCAACCGCCTTCTCGCAGCTCTTCCCGTCGCCGATGCGCACCTTCTTGTCCGTCGAGGGCGTCTTGAACCCGACGCCCACCGCGCCGGGTGCGTGCTCGCTGCCCTCCGCGGACGAGCGCTTGCGCTTCTTGAGCGCGCTCTTCATCACCGCGGGAGCGAGACACGCCAGCATAGTGCCGCCCTCGCGCGCCTCCGGAGTGGCGCGCGGCCAAACACATGCGCACACGAAACGAAAGCGAAGAAACGGTCCCATATCGAGGGGGATCTGACGTCTGACTGCAGTCTGCTTTTTTGATCGTGCCGGAGGCGGGAACCGGGGAACGAAGGCATCGCGTTTCTCGAGGCGGGGAGATCGCGGGTTGTCCGTCCGCCGCTTTGTCGCATAGCCACAACGATCCGCACAGGAGGTTGCATTCCGCTTCGAGCGGCTGTCGGCGCGCGCGACCCCACCGCCGTGTCGCGTTCCGCCCGCGTGCCACGCCCGGCGCCGCGCGATCGCGAACCGCTTTCCCGCCTCTGTTTCGCGCAGGGTTCGGAAGTCACCGACGCGTGAAAGGACCGACCGATCGCACGATGGCCGACATCACCGCCATCCTCACCGCGACGCAGAGCGCCGACGGGGGCGCGCGCCAAGCCGCGGAGGAGCAGCTCAAGAACGCGCAGGAGTCCAACCTCGCGGGTTTCCTCACCGGGCTCGCCAGCGAGCTGGCCAACGAGCAGAAACCGCCGGAAGTGCGGCGGTTGGCGGGCTTGATCTTGAAAAACGCGCTCGACGCGCGCGACGAGACGAGAAAAGCCGACCTGCAGCAGAAATGGCTCGCCCTCGACGCCGGGACGCGAACCGCCATCAAGGCGCAGGTGTGGAACACGCTGGGCTCCCCCACCCCGGAAATCCGCCACACCGGCGCGCAGGCGGTGGCTAAGATCGCCGGCGCCGAGATCCCCACCAAGCAGTGGCCCGACCTGGTGACCGGGTTGCAGTCGAACGTGGCGAACGCGGGCGCGCCCGCGGGCTTGCGCCAAGCGACGCTCGAGGCGCTGGGGTACATCTGCGAGGAGATCGACGCGGATCACCTGAGCGAGGGGGAGGTGAACGCCATGCTCACCGCCATCTTCTCCGGCATGCGCAAGGAGGAGCCGGATGTCGAGGTGCGGCTCGCCGCGACGGTGGCGCTTTCGAACGCGATGTACTTCGCCGAGCAGAACTTCGAGCGGCAGCACGAGCGCGACCACATCATGCAGGTGACGTGCGAGTGCACGACGTGCCCCGACGTGCGCGTGCGGCAGGCGGCGTACGAAGTGCTGGTCGGCGTCGCCGAGAACTACTACGACAAGCTCGCGCCGTACATCACCGCCGTCTTCAACCTGACCACGAAGGCCACCAAGGAGGACGAGGAGGCGGTCGCGCTGCAGGCGATCGAGTTCTGGAGCGCCGTGTGCGAGGAGGAGGTGGCGATCCAGGAGGAGCTGCAGGAGGGGGGCGCGAACCCGCCGGCGTACCACCGCTTCGTGGAGCAGGCGCTCGGCCAATTAGTGCCCATGCTCCTGGAGACGCTCACCAAGCAGGACGAGGACCAGGTGGAGGACGGCGACGACGCGTGGAACGTCGCGATGGCCGGCGGAACTTGCCTGGGTCTCGTCGCGACGTGCGTCAAAGACCCGGTGGTGGACGCGGTGATGCCGTTCATCACCGCCAACATCTCCAACCAAACGGAGTGGCGCCTGCGCGAGGCGGCGACGTTCGCCTTCGGCAGCGTCTTGGAAGGACCCGACGGAGATAAGCTCGCGCCGGTGGCGGCGCAGGCGCTCCCGTTCCTGCTCACCGCCACCAAGGACAGCAACTCGCACGTGCGCGACACGACCGCGTGGACCATCGGGCGCGTGTTCGAGTTCGTGGGCGCCGCCTCGCCCCCGGTGGTGACGCCGGCGAACCTGAACGAGATCCTCACCGCGCTGGTCGCCGCGCTGCAGGACAAGCCCTTCGTCGCCGGCAAGGCGTGCTGGGCGCTGCAGCGGCTCGCGGTGTCCTGCTGCGGCGAGGACGACGCGCACCCCATGCGCGCGGCGCTCGCGCCCTACTTCCAGGGCACCGTGCAGGCGCTGCTGGTGGCGTCCGAGCGTGGCGACGCCGAGTTTGGCCTGCGCATGGAGGCGTTTGAGAGCCTCAACGAGATCATCCGCGCGTCCACCGCCGAGGCGGCGGCGGTGGTGCAGCACCTCATCCCGGTGGTCATGCAGAAGCTCGGCGCGACCCTGGACGCGCTCGCGCAGCCGGGCGCGTCCGCGGAGCAGAAGGAGAAGCTGGGCGAGACCCAGGGCTTGCTGTGCGGCACGCTGCAGACCATCGTGCAGAAGATGTCGTCCTCGGGCGCCGAGGCGCAAGACGCGCTCGTGCGCCAGTATTCCGACCAGATCATGCAGACGCTCCTCCGCGTGCTCGGCGCGCGCGCGAGCACGGTGCACGAGGAGGCGATGCTGTGCGTGGGCGCGCTCGCGTACGCCTGCGGCGAACACTTCGAGAAGTACGTGGACGCGCTTTTCCCGTTCATCGACGTCGGGTTGAAGAACCACGAGGAGTACGAGGTGTGCAACGTCACCGTCGGCGTGGTGGGCGACGTGTGCCGCGCGCTCGACGCCAAAGTCGCGCGCTGGTGCGACCCGATCGTCCAGCAGCTGCTGGCGGATCTCCAGAGCACGCAGCTGCACCGGAGCGTGAAGCCCCCGATCTTGTCGTGCTTCGGGGACATCGCGCTCGCGATCGGCCCGCTGTTCGAGAAGTACCTGGCGTACGTCGCGCCCATGCTGCAGTCCGCCACGCAGCTCTCGATGAGCCAGCCCAAGGACGACGAGGAGATGATCGACTACAACAACGCGCTGCGCAACGGCATCTTCGAGGCGTACGCCGGGATGCTGCAGGGGTTCAAGGAGGACAAGAGCAAGATCGCGCTCCTGATGCAGCACGCGGAGTTCGTGCTGGCGTTCGTGGAGGAGGTGCACAAGGACGCCGACCGCGACGAGGCGGTGACCCGCGCGATGGTGGGCGTGATGGGCGACATGGCGGACACCATGGACGGCATCGGCCAGCTCTACGCGCGGAAGCCGTTCTGGCGCCAACTCCTGCAGGAGTGCGCGGACCCCAACCAGGACGAGCAGCTGCGGGAGACCGCGCTCTGGGCGCACGGCAAGATCACGCAAAGGGTCGGGTCGGGCATGTGAGGCATGCGCGAGTAGTACGCGTCGCGTGATGGCGCGTCACGGGGGGGCGATCGCCTCCTTCGATCCGAGTGGCGCCGGCGCCGGCGCGCGACCCCGGAGGAAAACTAGCATTTGACACGTCGTCCTCGCGAAAAAACAAGCGAAGCATCCGACGACGACGCCGGGAACCGCGGCTCCATCTTGACGGGTTGACGGGGGCGGTTCCGGCGACGCGGCGCGTACGGGAGAGACTGAAGACGCGCCGCTGCACCCTAGCTCTGACGGTCGAAGTTGTACGTAAACGCTTCGATCACGAACCGCGTTTTTTTTCGCCGCCTCCGTCAACGGGGCGACGTTATTGGCGTTTCCCTCGTAACCAGGCAGCCCCGTTTTCGGCGAAACTCGTGCCGCCGCCCCCCGAGGGCTCTTCATCGTCACAGTCGGTGGGCGCCCGCCGGTTCGCGGCTCGCGGCGATGTGGTGCCGGCGGCGGGACGTCGCGCGCGCGCTTGAGCGCGCGGTGGCCTCGCTCGGTCCCGCGCCGCGCCACGCGGTCAGGCTCGCGGCGGGTTCGACGCGCGGCGCTTCGTCGCGTCCGTGGTCGGCGTCGGCGGGTTCTCGCGTTTCGTGGTTCGATCGCGACTTCGCGCGGCGCGAAACGCGCGCGTGCAGCTTCGGGGTCGCGTCGTTCGCCACGCGCGCGGGCGCGCGCGATGCGGGTCCCGAGAAAGCGTCTGCGCCCAAGCTGAAAGGCATCACCGTGCGTCCCAACGGCCGCGTGTCCGTCCGCATCTCGGGCGGCGGGCAGAAACAGAAAACCTTGGGCACGTTCGATTCCGTCGAGGAAGCCGTCGCGGCGTACGACGCGGAGGCGAAGGTGCGGGGCGTGCCCACGCAAGGAACGCGCGCGCGAACGACCGCATCGAAGGTGTCTCAAAGGTGTCTCAAAGCCGCACGTGATGAAAGGGGAGGGTCTTCTCCTTCGCTCCGAACGCGAAGCGGCGGCGCGACGCGCGCGTCGGCGAACCGAAAAGGTGATCGAACGGTGGACGCCTTCGGCGCCGACGCCGATTCGATCGATCCGACCGCGTTCCGACCGACCGACGCGTCTCCCGAGGCGCTCATGGCCATGGTCCTGGACATGACCGAGCCCGGGCGGTGGTACCCCGCCGCGCGCGCGATGCGGCGCGCCATCCACCTGCACGTCGGGCCCACCAACTCGGGGAAGACGCACGCCGCCGTGCAGAAATTAAAGCGCGCCGAGTCCGGCGCGTACTGCTCGCCGCTGCGGCTGCTGGCGTGGGAGGTGGCGGAGGGGCTGAACGCGGACCCCGAAGGACGAGGCCTGACCTGCAACCTGGTCACGGGCCAGGAGCGTAAGGTGGTGGCGGGGTCGAGGCACGTCGCGTGCACGGTGGAGATGGCGGACGTGCGCCGGCCGGTGGACGTCGCCGTGATCGACGAGGCGCACCTTCTCGGCGACGCCGCGCGAGGGTACGCCTTCACGCGCGCCGTGCTGGGCTTGCCCGCGGCGGAGCTGCACCTGTGCGGCGACCCCGCGATGGTGCCTCTGATCGAGCAGATCGCGCGCGAGCTCGGGGAGCCCCTCACCGTCCACACGTACGAGCGCCTGCAGCCTCTGAACGTGCTTCGGGAGCCGCTGCGGCGCGTGGCGGACGTGCGTCCGGGGGATTGCCTGGTGGCGTTTTCCCGGAAAGCCGTGCACCAGCTGAAGCGCGACGTCGAGACGGACGCCGGACGCCGCGCGTGCGTGATTTACGGATCTTTGCCTCCGGAGGCGAGAGCCAGGCAGGCTGAGCTTTTTAACGACCGCGCCAACTCTGGGTACGACGTGTTGATCGCGAGCGACGCTATCGGGATGGGGCTGAACCTGTCTATCAAAAGAGTGGTGTTCACCACTTTGAGAAAGTACGACGGCGCCGCGCTTCGCGCGTTAGCGCCGCCCGAAGCGCGGCAGATCGCCGGCCGCGCCGGTCGGTTCGGGATGGGCGCCAGCGAGGGCGGCGCGACCACCATGCGCCGTGATACGCTGAAGGAGTTGCGCGCTGCCATCGACACTCCGGTAGTGCCGCTCACGAAAGCCTCGGTCGCGCCCACGCTGGACCAGATCGCGCTGTTCCTGGAAGCGACTGGTTCCTCCGCGTCGGTGCCGGAGGCGCTCGCGGCGTTTACGCGCGACGCGGTGGTCCCCGAGCACTACTTCGCGCGCGCGTGCGACGACATGATCGCCGCCGCGCGGCTGGTCGAGCACCTGCCGCTGACGCTGGAGGACCGCTGGATGTTCGCGGTCGCGCCGTGCTCCGCGGAGGACCTGGAGGGCTTCGGCAGCAAAGCCCTCGTGACGTTCGCGGAGGCGTTTTGTAAACGCGGGCGCGTCTCGGTGCGCGCCATCGAGCGTCCCTCCGCGCTGCGCCGGGCGCCCACCACGCAGGGCGAGCTTTCCGTTCTGGAGCAGGCGCACGCCGCGTACGACCTGTACCTGTGGTTCTCGCTGCGATGCCCGAGCGCGTTCCCGGAGCACGACTACGCGCAGGCGCTGCGCAAGCAGTGCGCCGCCGCCATCGAGCTCGGGCTGCAGCGCAGCGCATCCGCGAAGCTCCGGCGGAGCGGGAAGAGGCTCGCCGGCTACGTGGACGAGACCAAGCTGGCGCGCGCCGCCGCCGAGACGGAGCGCCTGGAGGCTGAGCTGGAGATGGCGGGGTTCGGCGCGGCGGACGACATCGACGGGGTATACGGGACGGTGACGTTCACGCCCGGGGGCGGCCTGGCGCGCGCGCGAAGCAAGCCGGAGAGAGCTTCCGAGAGGGTGAAGAAAAGCGCGAAGGGAAAAGAACCGACTTCGAGTTCCGCGAAGAAGCGCGAACGAAGAAGAGGCGAACGGGCATCAGGCGAACCGTCGCGGACCGTTCGTTCGCGGAACGAAACGCGCGTTTCGAGCTTCACTGGCGACGAAGCGCACGCGGTCGGCATCGCGTCGCGCCGAGCGGAGGAGGCGGACGCCGCGGCGCGCGCGGCGTCCGCGCGCGCCGCGCGCGGATACGCGGCGGATTTCGCGGCGCCGCTCGTGTCGCGGCGCGCGGCGCGCGAGACGAAGCGCAGGGACGCGCTTCTCGGGTCCATCGCGAGGCTCGCGGGGATACGTACGTCATACGGGAACGAAGGAGGGGAGGACGAGTAGGCACAGCTGACGTTCTGTAGACGGACGAGCTGTTTCATACTACTTTCGTAGTTCGTTACATTAGAGGTACGCGACGACGACGGCGCTAAAAGTCTTTTTTGCCGCTGCTGCTTGATGATGAAGAAAAAAGCATTCGCCTGTTCGCGACATTCGCGTTGTGGAACCGCCGCCGCCGCCGCTCGTTTTCACATTTGCAAATCACGCACTCGCGAGTCGTGGCCCACGACGCGTTTTCGTGATGCCATCCATTCCTCGCCGCGATGGCTGCCGCGCTGGGGGTCGCCGCCGCCGTGTGCAGCGGCCTGGCGAAC
>Ga0181601_10003367_pt1 | contig 13561 bp, 6 predicted proteins | sample 041ome_8_FD_133020 | JGI IMG/M metagenome (GOLD analysis project Ga0181601, IMG submission 133020) | Coastal salt marsh microbial communities from the Groves Creek Marsh, Skidaway Island, Georgia - 041407BS metaG (megahit assembly) | ecosystem: Environmental > Aquatic > Marine > Intertidal zone...
AGTCGCGCGCGGAGGGCGCGCGGCGCGCCGTCGGCGAGTGGCGCGAGCTGGGGGAGGCGGTCGTGTTCGTGGAGGTGTTCGTCGACCACCCCCAGGGTTCGACGCGAAAAGCGAAGGGTGACGTTTCCGAAAAAGGCGGGACTTTGAAATCGCCGCCGCGCGCCGCGACGGAAAAAAAATCGCAGCCGCCCGCGACTGTCGGCCTCGCGCCGGACGGCTCGTGGATCGACGGGTCCGCGACCGATAGCGAGACTCGCGAGACTCGCGAGACTCCAAACGCGACGTTGCCCCCGGTCAACGAGCGGCTGGATGATTTCTTCGGCGACGACGACGACGACGACGCGAAAGAGGACGGCGAGGACGGCGAGTCCCCGAGCCTGGACGAGCCGGTCGCGTCGGCGACGAGTCTCGCGGGACGGAAAAGCGCGACGAAGACTGTGGCGGTGGTCGACCGGTACGAACCCGTCACTACTGTCGCCGGCGGAGGAACGGAGCGGAGGAACCCGTTCCCGCTCGGCGAGTTTTTGGGCGTCGACGCCTCCGGCGACTGGGTCCGGTTCACCGCGGACCGCGTCGCCGCCGTGACGCACCGCGAGATGGCGGCATCTCGCGTTTCGGAAATTTCGGAAATCGCGAAAACGGACGCGAAAACCGAGGAGGAAGAAACGAGGAAGACAAACGCCGACGACGGCGTTTGTGCCGACGTCGGTCGTCTCCTCGCCTCCGCGCCGACGAAGACGTCGACGCGGTGGCGCCGCGACGGCGACGGCGCGTGGAGCGCCGCCGGCGCGGAGACGAGCGCGGCGGCGGCGGCGGCGGTTTTCGAGACACGCGAGACACAGCTCGTCTCTCTCGATCGCGATCTCTCGAACGCTCACGAAAGCGAGCAAACGCTGTTCGACGGCGCGGAGGAGCTCGAGTCTTTCCTGCGCGCGCAACGCGCCGCCGTGCAGAAGACGCGCGACGAAATCGCGGAGATGAAACGGTTCAGCGATTTGCGTCGCGCGGTGAAGATGCACCGGAGACGCGAGGAGAAACTGAAAAAGCTGAACGAGCGCGTGGAAAAGGCGGAGCGGCGCGTCGGCGAGTACGTCGCCGCCGGCTGGAGCGAGTTCACCAGGGTGGTGGACATGCTCATCGAGGAAGGCGCGCTGTACGACGTGTTGCTCGACGAAGAAGCGGAGCTCTGCGACGTCGAGGCGCGGCGCGACGCCGTCGCGCGCGCGGCGGAGCTCGAAGAAAAAAAACGCGCGCGCGCGGCGAGGCGGAACTCGGAACAACCGGAGGACTTTTCCCGGGACGATCCGTGGAACGGGTTCGGGTCGGACGACGAGGACGGTCAGGTGGACGCGTTTTTGGACTGGGAACCTGATGATGCGAGTTTGGAAACCTTCGCGGAGGCGTCGTCCCGGTTCGCGCCTCGAGGCGAAAAAGACGCCTCTGTTTTTGAAGAACCGCGATCCGCCGAATCCGCCGAATCCGCCGAATCCGCCGAATCCGCCGAATGCTTCGTCGACGAAGCTTCGGTGGCGGCGGACGCGCGTCGCCGTCGGCGCCGCGCGCGGTGGCACGCCGGGGACGAGCGCATGTCCGAGACGCTGCGTCTGACGCCGCTCGGCCTGACCTGCGCCAAGCTGCGGGGCGAGAACGAGCTCTGGCTGGGCTCGGCGCTCTCGAGCGAGGCGATGCTCGGCCTGACCCCCACGCACGTCGCCGGCGTCGCGGGGGCGCTGTGCTGCGACAGCAACCGCCCCACTTCGTGCGCGTACGCGCCCAGCGAAGCGCTGGACGCGGCGCTGAGCTCGTTGATGCCGGACGGAAGCAGAGTCGCGTCGCTGCAGTTCGAGAACCAAATGGACGCGCCGGTGAACCTCTCCGCGCCGGTCGCGGCGCTCGTCGAGGCCTGGGCCGCGGGGTCTTCCTGGGACCAAGTGCGAAGAGACACGAACCTGGACGAGGGGGACATCGCGCGCGTGTTCCGGCGAACCGCGGAGCTGCTCGCGCAAGTGCCGCGCGCCAGGGAGATTCCGGCGGAGACGCGAAGAGCGGCGAAAACCGCGGCGGCGCTCGTGTTGCGGCCGCCAATCACCGATTTGACGTGACGAACGCGAACGAGAAGCGGAGCGAGAACAGAGCTCGTTCGTGTAGTGCTACGTACTAGTCTCTAGCTAGCTACTCACCCGCACCCCGTGTCGTTTCCGCTCCGTATCCCCAGCTCCAGTCTCTCGAGGCCCTCCCGGAGCGTGGCCTCCTCGCCGGCGACCGCGACGCGGAAGAATCCGGGCTCAAACGCGCCGCACAGCGAGCCGGGCACGACAAGCACGCCGAACGTGTTCGCCAGCGCGTCCCACAGTTTCGCTTCCGCGTCCCATCTCGCGAGTCTCGCGTCGTCGTCGCTCGCGCCGCTTCCCGGAAGGAACGGTCGCAGGTCCACCCAGACGTGCAACCCGCCGTCGTCCGCGCGCGCCGACACGGCGGCGGGTGTTTTTCGTTTCCCGTTCGTCGGCGGCCCGGTCGCGACGGCCAAACGCGCGAACCGCGCGACCGCGAACCGCCGCCGCTCGCGCAGCAACGCGCCGTGGAACCCGAAAGCGTCCCGCGCGGCGACGCCGCCATCCGCGAGCGTACCTTGCAACGCCGCGGCGAACGGGTCGCTCCGTACGCGCTTTTGTAACCCTTTGTTCCTGGAAATCAAAAAACACGTCGTCTTTCCTCGTCGCGCGCCGCCCGCGGCGCCGAACGACGCCACCGCGTGCCTCGTCTCGCTCGCCGCCTTCGGCCACAGGCTGGTGCTACTCGCGAACCCGGCGGCGCGCCCCCAGGCGACGCCGTCGCGGACGTCGCGAAGGGCGGTATCGCCGTCGTAAACGTCGTTCTCGTCGTCGGAAGACAAAAAAGACGCCTCCGCCGCCAAAGCGCCCGTCTCGTCCGCGATCGCGTGGCACGCGACTCTGGCGTCGCACCACGCGTACGTCTCCGAGACCAATCGCGGCGACGCGAGGAGGCCGGTGGCGGGCGAGGGGTTGCCGAAAACAACCGCCGCGACGCTCGACGTCGCGCCGCGTTCCGTCCGCAAAAACGCTTCGGCGGCGTCCAGCGCTTTCGCGACGTCCCCGCCGAACGCCGCCGGGTCCGTCGAGACCACCGCGAAGGCGCGCGAACGAAGGGGCGCGTTTAGACACCGGGTTTGCGACCGGAGAAACGCCGGTCGATACGGCGCGACGACGACGACGCCGGCGGTTTTCGTCGTCGCCGGCGTCGAAGACGACGACGTCTCGACGCGAAACGTCTCGACGCACGCCTCGACGACGTGCTCCACCGCCGCGGCCTCAGCGTTGGTGCTCAGCACGGTGAGCCAGCCCGGGTCGAGCCAGCCCTCGGCGAGGGGCGTGCCGAAGCCGGCATCCACCAGGACGCGCGCAGCCTCCGCCTTGAGTTCCGCGCCGGTGGTCGGCGCCGCGCGCTCGATGCCCCCCAGCGCCCACCCGCGCGCGCTCTCCTTGCCCTCCAGCAAGCGCGACTCGGCGCGCGTCAGGTCGCACGCGCCGCTCGGGTTGACGTCGCTGTGCGCGTCCCGCTCCGCGCGCTCGAACGCATCCACGAAGTCGCGAACGCGAACGCCCCGAGGCTCTTCTTCTTCTTGTTCTTCGCCACGAGGCGGGGAGGCGAGCAGGATCACGGCGTCATCTGGGATCGCCCGAGGTGAGACGCGCGTCGCGCGCGCGCGTGGCCTTCCGTCGGGGAGCCTCGGCCCCGGATATGTTCTCTGGGGAAGACACGGCTGACACGCCGCCATGCGCGCGACGCGAGCGACGAGTGCGCGCTGAAGAGCGCGCGCAGATGCTCACGTTTTTTTTTTTAGTGAAACATAAAAAGGGCTCTCGTCGCGATCACTCGCTCTCCGCCTCCTCCACCGCGCACGGCCTCCAGTCGGTTCCCGCGCCGGCGGCGCCGTCCATCAAGGCGACCCCCGCTCGTTTGAGCTCGTCTCGGATCGCGTCCGAGGTGGCGAAGTCCTTCTCCGCGCGCGCCGCCTCGCGCCTCGCGACGGCGTCCGCGACGTCCGCGTCGGTTAACCCGGCGCGGCGCAGCGCCAGCGTTTTGAGCTCTTCGAGCAACGACTCGAGAATCGGAATCGAACACGTCTCGCCGCTCTCTTCGTCGTCGCACGGCATGCCCACTCGCGACAGCGCGTCGGAGACGGCCATCGTCAACGCGCTCAGGGCCTGTTCTCTGCCCGGCGCCTTCCGTCCCTTCTTCGTGCTCACCAAGTCGTTCAGCGTCTTGAGCGGCGCCGACAAAGACGCCGTCGCCGCCGGCGTGTTCAGGTCATCCGCCAGCGCGTTGGCGACAGAGGCGCGCGTCTCCGCCGCCAGCGCGATCGCCTCGGCGGCGATCCCGGCGGGCGGTTTCGGTTTCGGTTTCGGTTTCGGTGTGTTCGTCGGTCGCGTATCCGACGAAGATCCATCGTGAGAAGTGCGGCATGCTTCTTCGTTCGAAACGCGCTTGGATTCTCGTTTCGCGTCCAGAAGCGTCTGGTACGCGTAGAACAGCCGATCGGAAGCCTCCTCCAGCGCGCGCCGCGTGTAGTTGATGGGCGCGCGGTAGTGCGTGCCGAGTAACATCCAGCGCAGCGCGATCGGGTGGTACCGCTCCGTCACCTCGCGGATGGTGAAGAAATTCCCGAGGCTCTTGGACATCTTCTCGGAATCGACTTTGACGAATCCGTTGTGCACCCAGTACTTAACGAACGGCGTTTTGCCGGCGTCGGAAGACGCGTCGTCCGAAGACTCAGACGCGCGCGCGCCGCACCCGCACGCCGCCGTGCTCTGCGCGAGTTCGTTTTCGTGGTGCGGGAACGTCAGGTCCATCCCCCCCCCGTGGATGTCGATGGACGGGCCGAGGCACTTCTCGATCATGGCGCTGCACTCGATGTGCCACCCCGGCCTCCCCTCGCCCCAGGGCGACGCCCACGTCGGCTCGCCGGGCTTCGCCGCCTTCCACAGCGCGAAATCCGCGGGGTTTTTTTTCTTCGCGTCGACGGCGACGCGATCGCTTCCCCCCGCGCGGTTATCTTCGGGCTTGCGTCCGGAGAGCGCGCCGTACGACGGTAAGGAGTCCACCGCGAAGTACACGTCCCCGTCCCCAGTCTCGTACGCGTGCCCCTTCTCCACCAAACGGCTCGTCATGTCGATGATGTCGTCCATGTGCGCCGTGGCTCGCGGCTCGAGCGAAGGCGGCAAACAGTTCAAAGCGAAGACGTCTTCCCGAAAAGCCTCCACGAAGCGGTCCACGAGCGCGTCGCAGGTTTCGCCGTTTTCACGCGCGCGCGCGATGATCTTGTCGTCCACGTCGGTGAAGTTGCGCACGTACGTCACGTCGTACCCCAAACGCATGAGCTGCCGAAACAGCACGTCGAACGCGACGTACACGCGCGCGTGGCCGATGTGCGAGTAGTCGTACACGGTGACGCCGCAGACGTACATCGACACGCTCCGTCCGTTTTCGTCGCGGGGGACGAACCGCTCCTTCTTTTTCGTCTGCGTGTTGTGCAGGAACATCGGGTGCGTTTCGGCGAGCGCCTCGCCGGCGCCCGTCGCCTTCGCGTCCGCGTCGGCGGCGACCGCGCCGACCGTGAACCGGCGGGAGCCGGCGTGCGCGAGCGAGATGGGCGCGCCGTGCGGTTTCGCGGCGCGCGCGGTCCCTGGCGCGCGTCTGGAGGTGCGCGAGAACGGGGCGGCGACGCGTGTTTCGACAAAACGCGGTCAGTCGACGCGCGACGGTGGTGAGTCGCCTTATCCGTGAGGCGCGCGCGAGAGAGGTGAGGCGGGCGGGCGTCTTCGATCGTCCGAGCGCGCGCTCGCCGCGTCGGGAGACGGACGAGCTCGACGTACCCTTCGCCGCCGTCCCTGGTGTGAAGCGCGCGCGCGGCACCCGGCGCCGGCCGCGTCGCGATGCGACCGGGCAGACCGCCGAGGCGCTCGAGGCGCGCCCGCGCGCCTCTGCCGACTCGCGGGCCGCGGACGAGCGCGCGGGACGCGCGCGCGCCGCTCGCCATGAGAGACGTGCACAGCGACATGGTACGGAGCTCACGGCGAGGCTCAACCGGTGTCACGCGTAGTGGCCCGAGGCAGTGGCCAGTCGGCGCACGAGACACCGACTCGACGTGTGCGATCGAGCGCGCTTTATTTTATCGGCGCTGTCCTTTTCTTCCCTGAAAACCCGGCGGAGAATACTGGAGTCAATCGACGCGTCCCCGGCGGCGGCGGTTCGTTCGCCGCCGACACTCGAGTTTCCTCGTTTCCGTCGATCGGCACTCCGGACGGCGCGGCGACGCGGGGACCCGACCATGGCGAAGAAGAAGAAGAAGAGCCCCGCGACGGGCAAGAAGTCCAAACACCGGTTCTCGCACGCGCAGCGCGAGGCCCCCGCGGAGAAACCCAGCGTCTTCGAGGCGCGCTCGGGGCGATTGAAGTTCGATATTCTCGGTCGCAAGACCCGAGGCGTCAAGGGAGACGCGCTCAAGGCGCGCGCCGCGGGCACTGCGAAGCGCAGGAACACGTTGCTGAAGGAGCACGATGCCTCGGGCAAGGCCAACGCGTTCGTGGACCGCCGGTTCGGGGAGGGTGACGCCGGCATGACCCCCGAGGAGCGGTCCATCGGGCGGCTCGCGCGCGCGCGGCTCCGGCAGCTCAGGCCGGGGAAGCAGTCCTTCGCCCTCGGGGACGACGACGACGGCGACGGCGGACACGACGACGACGACGACGACGCGATGCAGCTGACCCACGGCGGCGCCCCCATCGACGAGAAACGAGAGGAGCGCCGGTCCGCGCACGCGCTGGCGCGCGGCGCGTCTCGGCGGCGCGGCGACGAGTCCGACTCGGACGACGACCGCCTGGGCGGCGGCCTGGACCGCGAGGCGACCGCCGCGATGCACTTCGGCGGCGGGGAGGACGAGGACGGGGAGGATGACGGTGGTGGCTTTTCGTTGAAGCGGGGCGACCACGACGCGGACGCGCCGGAACGCCGGAAGACCAAGAAGGAGGTGATGGAGGAGCTCATCGCGAAATCGAAACGAGGCAAAGCCTCGCGCGCGCGCCAGCGCGAGGCGGATGAGGATCTGCTGGACAAACTGGACGACGCGTTTCGCAAAATCTCCGATTCGGGCGCGTTCAACGCCGCGCTCGCGAAAGGGGTCGGCCACTTGAAGCCTGACGGATGGGAGCGGGGAAACAAGAGCCGGGCCGCGAAGGGGAACGACGAAGCGCGCGGCGGAGATGGAGGCGCTTTTTCACTAAAAAAAAAGAAATCCTTCGGGTTGGAAGAGGCGGAGGCGGTGACTTTGGCGCGCGCCGCGACGACGGCGACGGGCGAGCCGGTCAAGGACGATTACGATAAGCTGACCCGCGAGCTCGGGCTCGAGGCGCGCGGTCAGGCGACGGACCGAACCAAGACCGCGGAGGAGGTGGAGGCTGCCGAAGCCGCCGCGCTGGAAAGCGCCGAGCGGAGCCGCCTGAAGCGCATGCGCGGCGACTCGGACGACGACGACGAAGACGCGGTCGCCGACGCCGGCGGCGGGTTCGCGGCGCGCCGCGCGAAGGCCAAGAGGCAGGCTGAGAAACTCGAGGCCAGGGAAGCCGGAGGAGGTGTTGATGGTGGCGATTCCGACGACGACGACGACGACGACGAAGGCGCGTTTCTGCGAAGCGACGGAGAGCGCCGGAAGGGCGGCGACGACTTGGAAGGCAACTTCGACCTCTCCGGTTCCGACGGCTCGGGCTCGGAGGAGGGCGAAGGGTCCGACGAGGACTCCGAGGAAGACGAAGGCTCGGACGAGGACGAGACCAAGGCGATGAAGAAGACGCTCGGCACGATCATGGACCTCGAGCGCGGGAAGCGGCGCTTGCGGAGGCTCGGCATCCTGAAGGATGGCGGCGCGGTGGAAGAGGACGAGGACGAGGAAGACGAGGAGCAGGAAGAGGACGAGGAGGAAGAGGAGGAAGAGGAACCCTCGGAACCCTCCGAGGAAGAAGAAGAAGACGAACAAGAAGAAGCCCTTCCCCCTGTTCCGAAGAAGGAAGATCCCCCGCACGCTGAGATCCAGAAGAAGCGGGACCCCTCGAAGAGGGACGAACCGAAAGAAGCGCCCTCGACGCTTCCCTTTGTGTTCGCGATGCCCGAGACGTCCGCGCAGCTGGACGCGACGGTACGGGGCTTGACCGCGGCGGAGACCGCGACGGCGCTGGACCGCGTCCGCGTGCTCCACGCGCCGTCGCTCAAGGAAGAGAACAGGAAGAAGACGCAAACCTTCCTCGGGTTGCTGCTGAAGAAGTTCGAGACGCTCGCGGGCGAGACGCCGTTACCGGCGGATCGCCTGGACGCCGTGACGTCCGCCGTCGCGGCGACGGCGGCGACGGTGCCTTTCTTCGCCGCCGCCGCCGCGCGGGCGCGGCTGGAGAAGATGGCCTCGCGCCTGCGCGCGAGCCTCCGCGCGGGCGACACGGGATGGCCGCCCGCGAGGACGTTCCTGCTGCTGGCGCTGTTCGCGGACGTCTTCCCCACCACGGACAAGAGCCACCCGGTGACCACGCCGGCGGCGCTCTACCTCGGCAACGTGCTGGCGCACTGCGCGGTGCGGTCGCGCCGCGAAGCCGTCGCCGCGGTGGTGGCGTCGGCGCTGGCGGCGGCGTACTCCGCGCCCGCGGGGCGCGTGTTCCCGGAGGCCATCTCCCTGCTCACCGGCCTGCTCCACGCCGCCGGCGGGGACGAGACGGAGCCGTGGTCCGACGGCCTGGCCGCGCGCGTCGCGGAGCAGGTTGGCGGGCCGTGGCTGGGTTTGGCCGACGTCGCCCCCCGGGCGAAGAAGACTTTCGCGAAGAAGACGCCCGAAGAAGAAGACGCCCGCGGGGGTAATGAACCGGCCACCACCACGTCGTTCGTTTCCTTGCCCTCGATGCTCGCGGCGTTCGGAGCCAACTGCGCCGCCGCGAAGGAAAATCCAGACTGGCTCCCGGGCGGCGCCGCCGCGCGCCCGGCGGCGCTCGCCGCGGCGGCGGCGACGCTCCGCGTCTTGGCCGCGCCCGCGCGCGCGACGCCCTCGGCGCGCGAGCTCCTTTGGCCCGCGCGGGTCGCCGCGGCGCGTGTCGCGAAACGCCTGGAGCGCTCTCGTGAGGCGTCTCGTGTCTCAGATCCGGGTGTCGGGAACAAGAAGCGCGTTAACGTGAACGTTAACGTGAACGGGGTTGAACTGCTTCGGACGGATCTTGAACGCGCGCGCGGGGCGTGCGAGGCGCTCGTCGCCGACGTGGACGGCGCGCTCGCCGGCGCGCGGCGCGCGCCCCTGCGGTGGCGCGCGAAGCAGACGGAGGCGATCAAGCAGTTCAACCCCGTGTACGAGGAGGAGGGGTACCAGAAGGGGCGCGACTACGACCCCAACCGCGAGCGCGCGGAGGCGCGCCGGCTGCAGCGGCAGCTGAAGCAGGAGGCGCGGGGCGCCGCGCGCGAGCTGCGCAAGGACAACGCGTTTTTGGCCGAGCGAAGAGGCGCCGAAGCCGCGGCGGCCAAGGAGGAGCGCGGGGAGAAGCAGCGGGAGACGATGGCGTTCCTGGAGAAGATGGAGGGCGACCTGAAGAGCGGCGGGCAGGGGGGGGTGGTCGTCAAGACGCAGCGGCGGGTCAACGGGGGGAGGGGGCGCGACCGGAAGAAGCGGTAGCGGGCGGGCGGAGGACCGAAGGCGTCGAGCGCGCGCGTTTTGTAGACTACGTAGCTACAGTTGTACGGTCTCTCAGACGGCGGATCAGCATTCCGTCGACTTGTGTATCCCGTCCCAATTTACAAGTGCTGCGAGGTGGTGACTTGTCCGCCGCCGTCTGCCACGTGTCCAGCGCGTCGCCGAAGCGGCGTCCCCGTCGGCGCCACTCCCCGACACGCGACCCACGCGTCCGCGATGTTCGCCGCCACCTCCGCGTCATCCCGTGTCCTCGCCGCGCCGACCACCTCCAGGGCCGCCAAGGCGGGAGGCGTCCGACGCGTCGCGGCCCGCGCCTCGGCGTCCGAAGATAAGCGCGCTCCCGTGCCCATCGCCCCCTCTCGGCGCGCGTTCGCCGCGGCGGGCCTCGCCGCGGCGGCCGCCGCGCTGAGCCCCCGCGCGGCGCTCGCGTTCGGCAACGGCATCCCGGGCTACGACATCAACGAGAAGGCACGGGACGCGCAGCGCAAGGCGATCAAGGACGAGCTCGGGGAGCAGAAGGAGCTGGCGCGATTGGAAAAGGAGAAGAGACGAGCGGCGAGAGCCGCCGAGGAAGCCGCCGCGGAGGCGGCGCGAACTGAAACGACTGACTGATTCGTTTCGCGTTCATCATCGGGGAAACGCACGCAAAAGAAGCATAAGAGCGATCGTCGTCGTTTGAAACGCGGACGAGGTTCAGAACTCACCGAGTCGTCGTTCGTCGGTTCTTCGCGCGCGCGCGCGTTTTCTCGAATGCGTTCAGTCGCGCGTTAAAAAGGAACCATCGTTCGCGCGACGGCGACCAAGGCGCGCGGCAGCAACGGCGGCGACGCTTCACCCTCCGCGAACGCGCCGTCCTCCCCGTCGCCCCCGCGCACGAACCGCGCGATGTCTTCCGTCAAGGTGTCCCTCCCCCCCAGGATCGGGTCGGTCACGAACGGGTCCGTGTGCGTCTTCCCCGGGTAGTACTTCTCGAGCACCCGCCTCGCGCCGCACCTCCGAAGCGCCTCCGCGAACTTGGCCGACTCGCTCGGCGGCGCGGACGTGTCCGCCTGGCCGTGGCACAGGAGCGTCGGCGGCATGGTCTCCGCCACGACGCCCGGCTCTTTGCTCTCGAACTCCCTCACGATCGCGCACGGGCTCGAGCGCGGCAACGCCTCGAACGCGCGCGAGCCCGAGAACCCCGCCTCCATGATGGCGTAGAACACCTCGCGGTACAAGCCTTTCCGGTCGAAGTGCTCGACGAGCGACGGGTCGTCCGGCGAGTACACGCCGGAGACCCCGACGAACCCGGCGAGGTGTTTCGAGGACCACGCGCCCGCGGCGGTTTCGAAACCGCTCGCGCCGACGGAAGAAGAAGACGCCGCGCCGTACCCGCTCGAGTACTCGCTCCTCTGCCACTCCGTCTGGCGCAGCAGCGCGAGCGCCGCCAAATGCGCTCCCGCGCTCTGGCCGACCACGAACACCTTCTTCGGGTCGCCGCCCAGGCTCGCCGCGCGCCGCCGCACCCAGCCGATCCCCGCGCCCACGTCGGCGGCCATGTCGCCCACCGTGCCCTGGGGGAAGTTGCGGTAGTCCAGGGACGCGACGATGAACCCTCTGCGCATGAGGGTCATGGCGAGCAACGCCCCCCAGGCCTTGTAGCCGATGATCCACATGCCGCCGGTGACGAAGACGATCACCGGTCGCGACGCGGCGGAGGCTTTTTCGGAGAGCGCCGCGCCCTCCGCGTCGACGACGGTTTCGCCGAAAAACGCGCATCCGCGCGGGAGGAACAGGTCGAGCCGGTTCCGGGGATTGGGGCCGTACCGCACGTCGCGCGTGATGCGGCCGTCCGTGTAGTAGCTCCACGCGACGCGGAAGAACGCGGGGCTCAGGACCGCGGCGAATCCGAGGAGGCCGGCGAACTTGAATAACCAGCCGATCCTGCGCGCGACGCGCGAGCGGTCGTGTTTTTGGTTTTTTTCGAGGCGGAGAAGGAAGACGCGTGAGTTTCCGGCGGTGCGGGACGACCGCGTCACGCGGGACGGTCGACACGACGACGCGCGGAGACGCGCGTTCGACGCCGCGGTGAGATCGTGCGAGCCTGCCGTGACGCTCGAGCGGTCGTCTCGAAGGCTAAAACGTCTCGTTCCGCGTCACTCGAACGCTCCGTCGTCGCGATCGGATTCGAAACGCAGTGGCGAAAAGCAAGATGGCACGCGTTCGTTCGGCTCGCCGGTCCACGGCCCGGGCGGTCTTACCTGAAGAAGCTCGCCAGGCGAAGCAGGAGCATGAACGGCACGACGACATTGCGCCCGACGGTGCCCGCGAGCGCGTTAAGGCGTTCCACGTGACGCGGCGCCATGGTGGCAACGGGTGTGCCAACCTCGTTGTCAAGTTTTTCCATAATACGTAGACGAGCCTCGTTTTGGGCAGATGACTCGTATTAGACTGCACTGGAGGACGCGCTACGAACGACGCGGAAGGCGACGACTCGACGAAAGAGTGTGATTCATTAAATCAGCTGCACGGCGGCGATGCTCGGCATCTTCTCCCTGAGCTTCTGCGTCACCGCGACGCGCACGGTCATGACGCTCGCCGCCGGTCCCGAGAGGCGGATCTTCACGATGGGCTCCTCGATGGCCTCCAGCTCGAGCTCGCCGCCGCCCGTGCCCGCCAGGTACGGCCTGATCTCGTCAAGCGTCGCCTCGACGTTCTCCTCCGTCAGGTCCAGCCCGGCCTCCTCGGACGTCACCTGCTCCACCTCCATGATCTCGGGGATCTTCTCCAGCAGCCTCTTCTCGATGCCCATGCGCATGGTGGTGGTGGACGAGGGGCAGCTGCCGCACGCGCCGTTGAGTTTCAGACGCACCACCAGCCCGTCGATCTCCACGAGCTCCACGTCGCCGCCGTCGGCGATGAGGTACGGGCGCACCTCGTCGAGCACCAGCTCCACGTTCTCCGCGGTAAGCTCGAGCTTCTCGGAGATGGAGCTCTCCTGCGCGCGCGCCACGACGGAGCGCCGAGGGCGCAAGGCGCCCGCGGTGCGGGAGGCCGGCGCGCGGGTGGCGGAGGCGGCGCGCGCCGCCACCGCGGTCGTCGCCGCGAAGCACGCGGTCGTGGTCGCGCTCATCGCACGCACGCGAAGATTGGGCCGCTGCTAAGGATCACCGGCCGCCGCGCGGTTTCGCCGTGAGGGGTCGGGGGGAAGGGAACCTACGCGATCGCTTCCGTGCGGTGGTCGCGTCGTGGGAGGACGCGAGTGGCTCGACGAGCGCGCGGTGCGTCGGGGAGTGCTCGCGGGAAGCCCCCCGGGAACGCGTCGAAAGCCGTGACGTCAGAGAGAGGCTGAGAGACGTCCGTCGACGAGGGTCTGTTGACCCAGGAAATCCGCTGGCTCGCCGAATCGCCCGCGCGGCCAATCCGCTCGTGACTGAGAAAAACTCCTTGTGAGAACGGAACCACGACACCGGAACTCGTCAAAAGCCACGACACCGCACAAACACCGCTTGAGCACCATGACCACGCACGGCATCGGCATGCCCAGCGACCTCGCCGCGCACGATACCGCCCCCCCGCCCCTCCCCCCTTGGCTCAAGGGCTTCCTCGTCACCAGCAAGACCGCGAGCGACGTCCGACGCGCGGGGGAGGAGGTCGCGAAGCTCCTATCGGACGACTACTTTAAGCTCGCGTACGACAACCTCGACGTCCCCGCGAGCATGGTCAAGCCCGGCACGACGGAGGTGCCGTACGAGAAGGCCGAGTCCCTGCTCATCCCCGGATGTCCCGGAAGTGTGTTCGTCGCGCTCCGGCCGGACACCACCACCGTCAACGTCAGGATCCTCGCCGAAG
>Ga0181601_10003368_pt1 | contig 13555 bp, 10 predicted proteins | sample 041ome_8_FD_133020 | JGI IMG/M metagenome (GOLD analysis project Ga0181601, IMG submission 133020) | Coastal salt marsh microbial communities from the Groves Creek Marsh, Skidaway Island, Georgia - 041407BS metaG (megahit assembly) | ecosystem: Environmental > Aquatic > Marine > Intertidal zone...
CTCTCGCAGTGCGGACTGGACGTTGCGGTTGTCAATTGAATCCACTCTCGCCTTGGCGCTCGTCATGTAAGGATCACTAGGAAAAGCTTGCTTTATCTGACCCAACGTGTTCTGCGCAGTAATGACGTCTCCAGACTCCACCGAGCCGAGCGCGGTGACGTACGCTTCGAGAAGGTTGAATGTAGCGCACTCCGCGTCCTTTGGCGAAGCCGCCTTTTGGATGGCGTGACGGACATCCACCGCCTTCACGCCGAGTTCAGCCAGAGCCACCGCAGCCTCGATCGCGAAAGGCCACTCTTTGATGACATCCTTATACGCCATCACGGCAGCGCGTTCGCGCCCACACGCTCGGTGAATCGACGCCGACAATAGCCTGTGCTCCAACGTCCTGCGTTCGAGCGGCACCGATTCCAAAAAACTCTCCGCCAACGACAGCTCGTCTTCACCACCCAGTCTACACAGCCCCCTCGCAGCCTTCATCTTTACCTCGTGCACATCAAACGCCGCCAAATCCTCCGAAACCCATCCCATTTTAGCCCTCGACGCCGCCGATACCGTCGACCGTCCCGCGAGCTCCGCGCTCGTCGCGTACGCTCGAACCGCCGCCTTGACGTCACCCTTCCCGAGCAGCGCGTCCCCGAGCAACTCGTGGTCGATCGCATCCATCATCCACGCCTCGGACGTCGACCCACCTCGCGTCGCACCCCTCGCATCGTTCATCCCCGTCGCGCCGCCGCGCTCGTCGTCGCTGTATTCCTTGATCGAACCGAGTGCGAGTGAAATCCAACGAAGCGCGCTCTCGTGCGCGCCTTCATCCAACGCCCGCTTCGCCCACGCCCTGCACCCCGCCCGAAGTCCACCGCTCGATGGGGATCCCGACGCGTCGTCGCGAGCGGGGGTCCCACCGTGCGACCGCGTCACCGTCATTGTCGCGTCGCCGTCTGTCGTTGCGATTTTTCAAAAAATCAAAAAAGCATTTCGCCGCAGTGTAGTGCGCGCTCGCCCGCCCGCCGATGTCATCGAAACCCGCCGTCGCGCTCACGGAATTGCGACCGTCGGAAATCTGGTACACGTTCGGTCGCGTGCGCTCGACGTTCAGCGGGTGCGGACGCGCGCTGGAGGACACGCTCGAGGAGATAAAGCTCGGACGGTTACGCGCGAGTGAACTTCCGCCGATCGCCGTCATCACGCACGACGCTGAAGATGACGCCGAAGACGGCGATGAGAGCGACAACGACGAACGTCGGAAACGCCGGGGCGCTGGGAAGTCTTCGGCGCGGGCCAAGGCGAAGACGGTGCGGCGGTATTACTCTATGAATAACCGTCGGCTGTGGGTGCTGAAACGGTGCGAGGAACTCGGGTTGATTGAGACGGTCGGGGTGAGAATGGAGAGCGCAGAGTCGTGCGCGAGGTTGTTGAGAAAAGGGAGTAGGAATTTTAGGTTGGATCGGTGCACACCGGGACCGGTGAAGATTGTGAAGGAGCCGGAACGCGAACGCGGGGGCGGCGGGGTTGCGGCGGCTACGGCGGCTGCTGCGCGAGAAACGGAACCAGGCGAGCAGGAGGCGCGTTAAGAGGGCGCAAAGGTTTACAGTCGTCTATTCTTCCACTGTTGTAACAATATCTTGTTTGTTTGTTTTCTAATGCTACATGCCACCGAGACACACGTACTTGGTCTCGACGTACTCGTCCATACCGTACTTGCCGCCCTCGCGTCCGACACCGCTCTCTTTGACGCCGCCGAACGGCGCTTGAGCGGTGGATATGACGCCAGTGTTTACACCGACTATACCATAATCGAGTTTCTCGCTAAAGTAAAACGTGCTCTTGACATCAGATGTGTACACGTACGATGCTAGACCCGCCGTCGTTGCGTTGGCGATGCGAATCGCCTCGGCGTCGTCGATAAACGTAGTCACCGAAGCCACCGGTCCGAACGTTTCATCGCGCATGACGAGCATGTCTTCGTTGCATTTCGACAACACGGTTGGCGCGTAAAAGTTACCGCCCGCGCGTTCACCGCCAATGTGACAGATTGCACCCTTGTTGATGGCGTCTCGCACGTGAGAGTCCACCTTGTCGACGGCGGCGCCGTTGATGAGCGGGCCCTGCGTCGCGTCTTCGTTCGCCAAACCGTCATCCATGACGAGATTTTCAACAGCCGCAACGAGTTTATCTATGAATTCCTTCTCTACGGACTCGTGCACGATGAATCGCTGCGCACAAACGCACGTCTGGCCAGAGTTTCTAAACTTGCTCAACATTGCGCCTTGCACCGCAGCGTCTATGTCAGCATCTTTGCAGACGATAAACGGCGCGTTACCGCCGAGTTCCATGCTCACACGCTTGACCGTATCCGCGCTTTGCTTCATCAGAAGTTTACCGACGCGAGTGCTGCCTGTGAAAGAAATCTTACGGACGATTGGCGATGCGCACAACGCCTCCCCGATTGCCGCCGCGTCGCCGACAATGAATTGTAACACGTCATCCGGGCATCCGGCTTGCTTGGCGAGAACACCTAACGCGAAAGCGCTCAAAGGCGTTTCTTCAGCCGGTTTCACCACCATGGAGCACCCCGCGGCGAGAGCGGCGCCCGCTTTTCGCGTGATCATGGCTAGAGGGAAATTCCACGGCGTGATGGCTGCGGTGACGCCCACCGGCTGTTTCAGCGCCATAATTCTCGTCCCAGTCGTCGTTGCCGGCACCACGTCTCCGTACAATCGCTTTCCTTCCTCTGCAAACCACTCCAAAAACGACGCCGCGTACGCAACCTCTCCCCGAGACTCGGCCAAAGGTTTTCCTTGCTCCGCCGTCATGATGCGAGCCAAATCCTCGGCGTTCTCCTCCATCAACTCAAACCACCTCCGCAGAATCTTTCCTCTCGCGTGGGCCGAGTATTCTTTAGCCCACTTCTCCTGCGCGCGCTCCGACGCGCGAATCACCTCGTTGACGTCCCTCGCATCGATGCCTCGCACGCGAATCAACGCCGCTCGCGTCGCCGGATTCATAACCTCCACCGTCAACTCTCTCTGTCCCGTGGACGCCCTCGCGCACGCGTCCGCGATCAAACACGCATTCTTTAACCCAATCTCGGTCGCCAACGCGCTCGTCGACGACGCAGTGGACATGGCGGCGACGGAGGATGCCGAAACCTGCGACAAATGCGTTCGAGAGGCTCTGACGCCGCTCCGAAGCCTGCTGCCGCGCTCGTCGGATGGGCACGGCGTCGACACTCGTGCTCGGGATGCGCACGCGCGTAGAGTGCTTCGCGCGGCGGTGGATGCGCGGCTGAGCATGCGTCGGTGCGTCGCGAACTGAGGCGCCGGCGTCGCGCGTACGCGAAACGCGGCGAGGAACGACTGATGGATGCAAAACGTCTCGCGTGTCTTTATTTCACAAATGCTAGGTAGATGATAACAAATAAGAAATCATTACTAGAACACCAGAGTCCCGGTAGTCTGTCCGTCTCTCTTACGTGCGTGCGCGTGTGTGTTCGCTCGCGCTCGCGGTTTCTGTCCGTGTCTCGTCCTCTCTTCCTCTTTCTCTCTCTCACTCCGCTTTCCTCTCACCCGAGCTGTTTGTTGGCGAGCAACACGAGCAAACCTTGCTTGCCCAACAAAATCTCATTCATAAAACTAATCATCCCCACCCAGATGATCGGCGACACGTCCACCCCGCCCACCGGAGGCACCAACGCCCGCGTCGGCTTGAGCAAAGGTTCCGTCGGCACGTACGCCACCACCCACGGCAACTTGGTGTACGGCACGCTCGGGTACCACGTCATGACGATTCGCACGATGAACAAAATCGTGCTCACGGCGAAGAGCGGTCCCAAAAAGGCGCTCGCCGCCTTGGCTCCCTCTGGGTCGAGCGCCAACTCGCTCACCAGCGTCGCCGCGCTCGCGCTCCCGCAGTTCGACAGCGTCGTCGACGCCGCGACGACGGCGCTCAGCGCCAACGCCGCACCCCCCGACGCGTCGTCCAACCAAACCTTCTCGTCCTCGTCCTCGTCCTCCTCAACGCGCGCGTCGACCGTCGGCGTCGAAGCGCGAACGACCCCAACCTCAAACCTCTGACGCGGACGACGTCCGCTCGGCGTCCCCGTCATCGCCGCCGTCCCGCGTCGTCGTCCGCGCGCGAGCGCGCGAGCGCGCGCCGCAGCCGTAACCGTCCCCGTCACCGTCGTCGTCGTCGTCATCGCGTCCGACGACCGGCAAACAATCAATCAATCAATCAATCAGTCAGTGACGTCGGCGTCGCGTTCGAGTGGACGCGGACTGGACGTCCCGAACCCTAAACCGTTTATCGGTTCACGGTTCACGACTCGTCCTTTCCATCATCATAACATCATCATCCATGAAACGACGTATAGACGCGTCTTTTAACGCCGTTTCGCGCGAAAACGCGGATACGGGCGCGCGAGAGAGAGGGGGGGGGTGACGATTTTTATTTCGGGTCGAAATCTGTGTACCTACTTGTGACTGTTTGTACATACTACGGTAGTGCTGAAACACCCGCGTTTGAAACGGGGCGTCGCTCGCGCGCGCGACTCGGCGTCGCGACTCGGCGTCGGTCGTCGCGCGCGTCCAGCGAAGAGAAGGTCGCGACGAGCGGAGCGCGCGATCTTCGTCGCGGCGTCGGTCGTCGTGGACGACGACGGGGAGATTCGTAATCGAAACCGACTGATTGGTCGATTGGTCGGTCGATCGATCGATTGTTTGGTTGTGTTTCAACCGTGTCGAACGGTTGTGTCGTAGCGACGCGCGATCGTTCGTGCGCCCGCGTTGACGACGGCGCGGTTGGGGAGGAGAAGGAGGAATGTCTTCGTCGACGAATACGACGGATAACAGAGACGGGGTGAGCGGGAATAACGGCAAGAGCGAGAGCGGAGAGGATTCGTCTTCGCAGCAGACGCGAAACGCAGAGTTTTTCGCGAATTCGTCGTGGGGGAGCGAGGCGCAGAGGTACGAACTCGAGGAGGTTATTGGGAAAGGGTCGTACGGGGTGGTGTGCGCGGCGAGGGATAGGGAGACGGGGAAGCGAGTCGCGATTAAAAAGGTGAAGAATGCGTTTGAGCACGCGAGCGACGCGACGCGGGTGTTGCGAGAGGTGGCGCTGTTGAGACACTTGAAACACCCGGATATCGTGGAGATTTTGAATATTTTGCTCCCACCGAATCCGAGAGAGTTTAACGATGTATTTATTGTGTTTGAGCTCATGGAGACGGACTTGCATCAAGTCATCAAGGCGAACGACGACTTGACGGATGAGCATCACCAGTTTTTCTTGTATCAACTGCTGAGAGGTTTGAAGTACATGCACAGCGCGAAAGTGTTTCATCGCGACCTGAAACCGAAAAATATTTTGGCAAACGCTGACTGTAAGCTAAAGATTTGCGATTTCGGATTGGCTCGGGCGCAAGCACCGAAACAAGGACCGACGATGATTTTTTGGACGGACTACGTCGCTACTCGGTGGTACCGAGCTCCGGAACTTTGTGGTAGCTTCTTCACAAAATACACTCCGGCGATCGACATCTGGGGCGTGGGATGTATTTTCGCCGAGCTCTTACGCGGTAAACCCTTGTTCCCGGGTAAGAATGTGGTGAAACAACTGGAATTGATTACAGATTTGCTCGGCACGCCAACGCCACTGCAAATCGCCAAGGTGCGCAACGAAAAGGCGAGACGCTTTTTACAAAACATGCGCATCAAGCCCGCAGTTCCGTTATCCGAAAAGTTTCCCAACGTCAATCCAAAGGCGTTAAACTTATTGTCCAAGTTATTGGCCTTTGATCCAGACGACAGACCGACAGCGGCGCAAGCGTTGGCGGATCCGTATTTCGAAGGTTTGGCAGACGTGACTAGAGAACCCGCTCGCAGGCCGCTTCCCAAGGATCAATTTGAGTGGGACTCGCGGAAACTTTCTCGCGAAGAAGTGCGAGAGCTCTTGTATAAGGAAATTCTGCACTATCATCCGCAGGCTAAGAGAGAATTCGAAGGTTCCGAATCGAGAAGCGGTTTTGAGTATCCGAGCGGCATGTCAGACGTCTCGGAACAGTTTCAGTCTCTCGAGCAGGGCGGGTCCGGGGACAGCCCGAGGAAGTTCCGGGCGTCAAAGTCTCTGCCAAAACACTCGCTTCACGAATACAGAGACGACGCTCAGACGTACGCGGGCGGTATGCACGCCCTCGGTCGATCGGAGAGCGTGAAACCGTCGACTCCGGGCCCCATGGCTACGGACGATGCCATCCATCTCGCCGACGTCGTGCAAGCCATGTCACTCGACGCCGTCGACGCCGATATGCTCGCTGAAGAAGCACAAGAGCTTATCAGAGCCGGGCATCAAATCGTGTGATGCCTGCCAATTTGAACACCATAACATTATGTCACACCAAATAGTCGTTCAGTCGTGTGCTGTACCTTGTAACCAAGGCAAGTTTTCTATGCTTTAGAAAGTCACAACTCAGAGCACTCGCCCCGCACAACCCGACGCGAAGCACGCACGCGACTCATGGGCGCTTTTCTCAGTACCGCCACCAACCCGGACAACGTCGAGGCGTTGCGCGGCGTGGAAACCTTTCACGAGCTCCCGTCGATGAACGATTCGCGAGGTGAAAGTTTTGACTTTGCCAGTCTCAAGGGCAAGGTTGTTCTCGCCGCGAACGTCGCCTCCAAGTGCGGCTTGACAACGAAAAACTATCAGGATTTCGCAAAACTTCAAGACGAGTTCAACACGGATGATTTCGTCATCTTGGCGTTTCCGTGTAATCAGTTTTTGTTTCAAGAACCATTCGCAGCGAACAAGGCGTGCGAATTCGCGCAGAAACGCGGCTTCAAGGGTGTCGTCTTTGAAAAGGTAAAAGTGAACGGATCGAAGACGTCGTACGTGTTTGACTATCTCAAGAAAGCCGCGGGGGTGAAGCGAATCGAGTGGAACTTTGGGAAGTTTCTCATCGGCAAGGATGGTAAAGTTCGCAAGTATTATTCCTCGCACACGCGTCCTTCTAGATTTGCCGCCGACGTTAAACTTTTGTTAGAAGAGGAGGCATCTTAAGCGGCGAAGCGTGCTGAATAGGGCGGCGTGTAGTAGATTGTAGAAGATTCTTTCTAGTGTTACATCAAAATTCATTCGAAACGTTTATTTTCCATCCTTATCACTTCGCCTTTTTTGCGGACTTCTCCTTCTTCTCCTTTTTGTCCTTCTTGTCCTTTTTGTCCTTCTTCGGAGTCTTGACGGGCGAATCGGACGATTTGCGCTTGGACCCGGCCTGCGGACCGAGCTCGGCAATCACTTCTTGCATCATAGCAATGTTCTTGCGCGGCGCCGTGCCCTTGTCGTAAAACGCCAATCGTTCCTCCACTTGGTCCTTGAGCTTTTCGCCAAAGAGGGTAGTTTGAAAGTCGCTAAAGCAGTCAATTCTGCTCGCGATGCTACACTTGTTGGCTAAGTATCTGGAAATGCGACCCTTGTTTCTCGCGCTCGCCTTTCCAATGAAAGAGCTGTGGAAAATCAAACCGTATTTTGGGGTGTTACCCTTGGTCTTCAAAGCGCGGAAGAGCGCCTTTTCGGCGCCGAGAATTTGCACCGTCGACGCCGGATACTTGGCTAAGTTGGTAAGAGAACCAGCGTGGGAGATCAAACGAGCGGCGACAATGTCACCAATGAGAGCACCGAGGTTCGGCGCAACCTAAAAGTTAACAGGAACGAGACGCAAAAAGAAAGTATACACGTCAGTCTCGGTTCAAGAACATTCGCACCAGTGGCGCCATCTCAAACTCGAACGCGATGAGTCGGAGTGGTGCATGAATTGTTTCAACAAGGTAATTCAGATCAGGTCTGTGATTGGTGTAATCATAATCGTCATCCCCACGCGTTCTGATTAATGAAAGAAAAATATGAATCGCGATACGTACCACGCTCATCTTGTTATTCAAGTAGTTGTGCAAGCTCGTGCGGTATTCGGCGAGCTCAATGACGCGCTTGGCAAAGGCTTCAATGTTGATCAAGTCCACAGGAGAAATGTCTTGACCCATCGATGCCTTGGCCGCTTCGATCACTTCCTTCGCCTTGTCCTCATCGGCGGTGATTTCGGTGAGGGCCGGAAGCGCTTCATCGGTCAACGTGGACTTATCCTTGATCACCAAGGCGAGACGAGCGTACATGTAGTTGTCGTTGATCACCTTGACGAGCTCGGGAAAGTGCCAGCCGTACCACTCGCGAACGCGCATGATAAAGGTGTTGATATCCTTATCGAGGGTATCGATCAACGCGATGGCTTGGATAATCATGTTATCCGAGCGGTTCACGTTAAACTTAACCTTGGCGCGCGAATAAGAGTGCGCCAAACCGAGTTGCGCCTTTTCGTAGTCGCCACCCTTGAAACCCTTGACAAATTTGGTAAAGTGCGCGCGAATCCCGCGGAGAATCTCTCCGACGTGATCGTTGCTCACGCACGGAATCTTGGTCGTCTCAACGATAGAGTTACCGAGCTTGGGATCGGAAACCCCCAACTGAAACTTGGCCTTCTTAGAATCCTTCAATTTTGGCAAGTTTTGTTCCAAAAAGTTTTGCAAGTCGTCCGACGCAACGCCCTCAGACACGCAGTTGATTTGCTCTAATGCGTTCGCCGCGGACGTGAACGGCTTAAAGCCGTGCAACTTGACCACTTTGCCGAATCTTTCAGCGCTTTGAGTCGTCTCCTGGACAGCCTCGAGAGACTGTCCGACGATATCCATATCGAGCGTCTCGAACAAGCCGTAGCCCGAGGCGGACTCGAACAACACGAACTGCGCCTGCGAAGGAGGTTTCGGGTGCACGCGCGCGCGCGCGTTTCATTCATCGTCAGTCTCCACGAACACGCCACAAACATCCTTCTCCCGCGTCTCCCGCCTTTACCGTCGCGCGTCCACGACTCGTTCACGGCGCGCGCGTCGCCCGCAGTCGCGCTGAATTGCGCCGCCGGATCGCTCGAGGGATTCCCTTTCCTCGACGTCAAGACGCGTCTCTTCCGCGCCCATCGCGCGGGTTACCGTCGGGAATCGTCGTCAAGTCGTCGAGAATCGCGGTCGCGTCGTCATCGTCGTCGTCGTCGTCGTCGCGTACCATTACGTCGTTTATATCGTCGCGTTGTGTCGTTCGCGTCGACGCTCGCGCAGCCGCCGGTCGCGATGTCGTTGTCAGATCGTAGTTTTTATGTTCTAAAACCTACAATCTGTTTGTACATACAAGTGTGTGTCATGATCAACCTATCGATTTCCACAAACGTATTTTGGGTATCAGTTAGGGTATCTACAGTTTCTCTAAATATTGTAGTGATGATTTGATGGCGAATTCTTCATTTTAATACTACAAGCGGGCGCTGTCGGCGTCCTGCCCGACGCCAGAAGACGACGAGCGACGAACGACGGACGACGCCGCGCGCGATGCGACGGGCGTACGCGTGCGTCGGCGTCAACCGCGGACCTCGCTGCGTGGCTTTCGCGGCGGACGCGGGCGGAGCGCACGCGGCGTCGAACGGTGGCGACGAAGCAATCAACCATGGTGAAAAAGTGTTCTACTGCGGCGGTGACGGCGTGCACGAGTACGACGTGCGCGGGGCGCGGGTGGAGCGCACGCGAAGAGTCGGCGGCGCGACCGGGGCGTACGCGGACGCGCGGTGCGTCGCGGCATGCGGGGAGTGGGTCGTGAGCGGTGATTCGGCGGGGAGGGTGCGATGCGAGCGGGCGACGACGACGAGCGGAGAACGACGGGGCGCGGCGGTTGGATCGCACGCGAAAGGGCCGGTGCGAGACGCATCGTGGGCGAGCGTTGGTGGCGATGGTGTTATCGTGGTGCTGACGTGCGCGGATGATGGGGATTTGATTGCTTGGAGGTTGGGCGCGGATGATGGGCGCGAAGAGGAGGAGCGCGCCGCGCAAGAGGTTGGTCGGGTGTCGTTTCCAAGCGCGTCGACGCCGCTGTGCATGGATTTGATTCCGGCTCCAGGGCACGACGCGGTCAACGATGTCGCATCGAGGTACATCATGGCGGTTGGCTGTGTGGATGGAAGAGTGCGCGTGTACGCGTGCGATTTCACCGCGCTCGCGACGAGTGATACAGGCGTCGTCGCGTTTGAGACGTGTGGAATGCTGGATGGACACACGGATTGGGTGCGAGGGGTCTCATTCGCACCGACGAGGAGCGATGACGCCGTCTTTCTGGCCACGGCGAGTCAGGACCGCAGCTCGAGAGTTTGGAGAATTCAGACGGTGGCACTCGGCGCTCAAAACGATGCAAGCGACAAGGAAGTTGCACCGTTCATGCGTCTCGCAGCGCCACCGAACCCACCGAGCGCGCTTCTCGTGGGTTATAGAATTAAAACATCGTTAGAAAGCTTACTCATCGGGCACGAAGATTGGGTCATGTCCGTGGCTTGGCATCCTGATCCGTCGAAAATGGTGCTCATGACGGCGAGCATGGATCGATCGCTCATGCTCTGGTCTCCCACGGGAGTGCCTTCCACTCGTGAAGAGGCGGGTAGCGAGCTGTGGATGGCTACTTCTTCTCTAGGTGAAGCAGCCGCGGTGTGCCTTGGATACTACGGCGCCTCCTTCTCCCCGGATGGTAACATCATCCTGGCGAATAGTCACGGCGGCGCATTACACGTGTGGCTTACCGCCAAGGATGGCTCGTGGCAGCCCATCACCGGTAACTCTGGCCACACCATGGAGGTGACGTGCTTGCAGTGGGATACCGCGGGGCGTTGGCTCATGTCTGGCGGAAAAGATCAGACGACGCGCATCCACGCGCCGTGGAGAGGCGCCGGACCGGGCGGATGGAGACAAATCGCCAGACCGCAAGTGCACGGTCACGACATCGTGTGCTTCGCGACAATGCCCGAGGAAGACGCAGATACTGGCACGATTACGTACGTCAGCGGTGGTGATGAAAAGGTGCTTCGAGTCTTCGAGGCGCCTGGAACGTTCTTAGGAACCATGGTGAACAGTTTGGGCGACAGTGACGAGGCATCTGCTACGGCGCTCGCCAAGGCGAAAACCTTCTCCATGGAATCTCTCGGCGCCGAACTTCCGGCACTCGGACTGTCTAACAAGGCTCTTCGAGGTACGGATACGGAGGAGCTCCCGAGCGACGTCGCTGGTTTGCGCGCCGCTGCCGAGCAACAAGGTTTGATGGAGGAGTACAACGCGCGCGGCGTCGAGGCCATCACGCCTCAGTCGCTCTATAGCCCGCCGCTCGAAGAGGTTCTCGCGCAGGCGACGCTCTGGCCTGAGATTCGCAAGTTGTACGGACACGGGAACGAGATTCGCGCCGTCGCAGCCCACTGTAAGGGCGATCTCATCGCCTCTGCTTCGAGCGCACTCACTTCAGCGGCGGCGAGCATTTGGATATGGTCGCGTAATCAAAGCTGGAAACCACTCGGAACGCTCGAAGGCGCGACGCTCACGGTGACGGCGCTCGCGTTTACCCCATCCACGGCGAAGCATGACTGTCTCCTGGCGGCGAGTCGCGACAGACACGTCTGCCTCTTCGCGCCGCGCTCGGCGGACGCTCCGCGTGGAGCATTTGACGAAAACGGTTGGCGACTCGTCTCGCGCTTCAAGGCTCACGATCGCGAGATTTACGCCGCCGCCTGGGCACCCTGCGGAACAATCTTTGCGACCGCTGGAAGAGACAAGAAGGTTAAGACGTGGCGCATCGCCGGCGAAGATGAAGAATGTCAACTCGTCTGCGAGCTTCCCAAATTCTCCGCCGCGCCGACGTCCATAGCCTTTTGCTCCAAATCTTCCGACGGCACGCTCAGACTCGCCGTTGGTTTCGACGATGGCGCCATAGAAGTGCACACATCACCTCTTGACGCGAGCGCTTGGTCTCTTTCGGCGCGCGTCGCCGACGAAGACCGTCACGGTTCCGTCGTCCGCGTCGTCTCTTGGCGGCCAAATTCCGACGGTGACGTTCTCGCTTCGTGTGCCGACGACAACGCCGTGCACGTCTACGAGTTGAGTTGCTAGTCATATTCGTGAAGAACGTAGCGGATAGCCGCCGTATTGTTAATGGATGTACGATTACAATCAAAGCCTTTGGCGCTCGTCGCTTGAAGCGCGCGCCTCACACCTCGCCTCGGCGTCCACATGCTCCGCCGAACCGCGGTCGACGCTCTCACCCGCGTCGCCGCCGGCACAGTCAGTCGCCCCGTAACGCGACGCTCGGTGTCGTCCTCGCCCTCGACGTCTGAACCCGCCCGGTCACCCGGCGTCGTCGGTGCGTTTCTTCGCACATTCATCGCCGTCAGCACCCTCGTCGCGATCGACGCCGCCGTCGACGATTACATCCTGTACACCGTCGCCCGTCGCCTCGCCTCGCGTGATTCCACGATAGACACCGACGCGCGTCTCACCGACGCCCTCGGAGCGGATTACGCGCACGACGGGGCGTGGTGGAACGCATCCGTGTCGCGCGTTCGACGCTCGCGCGTCGCTCGAGTCGTCTTTGCCCTCGCGGGCGAACGCGCTTCGTGCGACGTCGTCGTCACCATGGTGGGCAAACGCCCCGTTGATGCGGGTGAAAACAACGATGGCGTTTTACCAGATTTCGCCAAGTATTTACCCCGGAGCGTCGTCCACGCGTTCGCCGGGACGTCGGCGTGGGAAACAGCCGCCGTGGACTGCTCGCTCCCGTCCGCGCGAGGCGCCGGGCGAAGCGCGCTCGTGTCGCTGATCCCCGCGCGTCGCGTCACCGACGGCGAGAGAGAGACGACGACAAAGAAGACGAAACCATAGCGTAGGTTTCCCCTGCGCGCGAGTGTAAAAAATAGCCCTAGCCGCCGTTGTATCGATAAAAGGTTGAAGAAAGTAAAATGACCTTTCATCTTCCAGAGTGCATCTTGTTCAAATCAATCCATCAATGCGCACGGCGTCACTCGCCGTCGGTTTCGCGACGCCGCGCGGAAAAAGACGACGCGCATCCGCGATGCGTCGTCGAACGAACGAGGACGTCCCGAACGTCGTCGCGTCCCGTGGTGGTATCGCGACGTCATCACCGGTGACGGATGCGCGGGTCGTTGAACGGACAGTTTTGAATCCATTGACGCCGTCGTTTCGTGGCGTCCCGCTCGTCGACGTCGCGCGACGACCGCCGATGGACGCGGGAATGAAACCATCGACGTCGGGTGGGCTTTTTCATCGTAAGAGGACGTACCACACCGCGGATGGGGGGTTTGAATCTTCTCAAGTTGTGGTTTCAGAGGAGGCTCGAGGCGCTTTCGCGCGTCTAGCGCGAGCGGCGTCGAGAGGCGACGTCGCCGAGATATTGAGAGTGATTGACGGTGGAGACGCCGGACGGGCGATCATGAACGCGTGTGAGGAGGACGGACGTCGGGCGATGCATTACGCGGCGGCGAACGGACACGTTGGGTGTATCGAGGCTTTGGTTTCGAGAGGCGCCGAATGCGACGCGCGCGCGAGAGACGGACGTACGCCGACGCACGAGGCGGCCAAGTACGGTCACGACGCGTGTTTGACGAAGATTTTCCGTGCGCACGCTGAATTCGGTGCGA
>Ga0181601_10003371_pt1 | contig 13542 bp, 8 predicted proteins | sample 041ome_8_FD_133020 | JGI IMG/M metagenome (GOLD analysis project Ga0181601, IMG submission 133020) | Coastal salt marsh microbial communities from the Groves Creek Marsh, Skidaway Island, Georgia - 041407BS metaG (megahit assembly) | ecosystem: Environmental > Aquatic > Marine > Intertidal zone...
CATTACTTACCTTTAGCTAAACTACCACCAAAATACATACCTATAATAGCTGATACTAAGTTGGTATCTAGTTGTGTTATTACTAAGCCTTGAAAAGTTATCCATTCAAATACTTCTCTACCGCTTCTAAACAAACCACCTGGATTCCATTGTGTATAACCTACTGTAACACTTACATCAGGATAATAAACAGCCACAAGTTTTGGTAAAAGAACAATAGCAAATACTGATGTCAATGCTATAATTCTTCTAGTCCATGCAAATCCTTTGTCTTTTAACCCTTGGTCAAGTGATTGCTTTCTAGCTTTCATATCAAACTCACCACGAGTTATAAGAAGTTTTTGTGCTTCTGCTTTAGCCTTACGACTTTCAGACCAAACACTCATAACCCCACCAAGAACTGTTGAAGCTAACATTGTTACTATTTCAAATGGAAATCCCATAATTAATAATTTTTTTCAATAAAATATTTTATTTTTTTATCTCTTTCTTTTGGGTCTCCTGCCCAATGATAATCTGCCCAAGCATCTTCATGAGATAATCTTCCTTTTACTAAATTTCCTACAGGCATATTACCCATTGCTTTATCTGCATAAAAAATAGCATCTTGCATATCTTCAGAAATTTTAGAAAAATCAGGATTTTCATCTTTTGATAATAATATATCTTCTTCTGTTAAAGGAATACCATATTTATTTTTTAAATTAATATATCTATTAACAGCAGTTTTTGCACCTTGTTGTCCCGGTTTATCTTCAGTAGCTATTTCATATTGGTACTTACCTCTTCCGGGTCCTCCTCCCATCTGTATTCTATCTGGAATTTTATCAGACTCAGCATTAGCTACATAATCAGCGTGTTGTTTTAAAACTTCTATTTCTTCATCAGTATAATTTCTATTAGGGTCTTTTTGTATTGCATCTAAAATAATTTGAGCTAATCCTAAAATACCACCATCAGCTAAACCAAGTCTTGACATTTGACCCTTTAAAGCTCTATCTTCTTCATCTTGCATAAAGTCTGCAGTACTATTAAAAGGCATACCCGTTACTCTACTTTGCATTTCATCAGGCTCATCAGTTACATTAGGAACATTTTTAACTATACCACCTTTAGCATATGCTGGAGTTATTGTTAGTTCTTCTTCTTTAGGTTCTTTTCCTATAGCTCTTAAATTACTTCTTAATTGTTTTTTAGTTCCCTCACCAAAAATTAAATCATAAGCTGAATAAAAAGGTAAGTTGGTTCCTGCCATTTCATAAACATTTTTTCTATAAAGAATAGAATCAAAAGCATCTTGAGGTAAAGGACCTCCAACAGCTTTAGCTAAAGAACCTAGTGGACCAGCACCAGCCTCTTCAGATTCAGAATATCTTTTAGAATAATCTAGTGGTCCTAATCCACCCCATCTTTGCCAACCATCTATTATTATTTCTCCTGTTGGTTTAGGAGTTCCGTCTATATTAGTGTCAAAATATTCTGGATTTCTAATATAGTTACCCATTATAGCAACACTAGTCATAAGAAGTGTAGTTCCTAAAATTCTTGGTGCTGTTTGACCCGGATAATCTCTCATATCAGTTATAAATCTTTTTAATACAGTATTATTAAACACAGTAGGATACCCCGCAAATTGTATTAACATTTGAGCTGCAGGTGTAGAATACCATAAAGGTCTATTAGCTTCTGCAGTACTAGGATTTAATATTATTTCTTTTGTAAATCTATTAGCACCTGATAATAATTTAGTATCATAAAACTCTTGTTGTTTAGCAAGTCTTCCACTATAGATACCATCTTTGTTTAAAGATTTTTTATAAAAGTTTACAGCTTCGTCAGCATCTATACCTAAATCATTTAATTGCTCTATTAAAAATTGTTTTTCTTTTGCTTTTAAACCACCTTTAGAAAGTTTTTCAGCATTACGAACTATTAATCTTTTACCTGTTGTAAAAGCTGCTAGTTGAACAGCACTTGTCCATTGAGTAAGTAAGTTCGTTTTGAAAAACATGTTTTGTAATTCTTTAGCTCTAGAACTTCCAAGTGCTTCACCATATAAACTTTCAATTCTATCCATTACAGATTGCTCTAAAGCTAATCCTGTTTGATAAATTTCAGACCATGTCTCGTCATCTAAGTCTTTTAAGTTTTTAGTTTTTTTACCTAGTCCTCTTTGAACTCCTTGAACTATTCTTTGTCCTGTTTTTCTTGCTTCAGCCACTAAAGATTTACCAATAATAGCTGCTGTTTCAGGAGTTTCTGTTAAGCCTACACGACTTAAAAGAATTAAAGGTTCGGTAACACTTGATAAAGTAGCTAAAGGAAGGTGAGCCATTTGCTGTGATAATCTTCCCCAGTCTGAAAAAGTTCTTAATCCTTTTGGAGTTTGAGGAACATCTAATCCTGTAACTCTCCCATGCATTAATGTAAGTCTTTCAATAACTTCTTTTGTATCTTCTTTACTAACTCCATTAGCTCTTAATTCATCTTGAATTTTAGTTAAATAATTATCTTTAAAATCTTCAACGGACCTACCAAAAAATCTAGTTCTTTCAATTGCTTGAGATGCATTAGTAAAATAATCTTGTAATACAAGCTCTACATCATTTTCTAAAAAAGGTATTAAATCATTATCTTTTATTTTTGAAAAAGCTCTATGTTGTAAAAAACTAGAACCATTTCCAGCTTTTAATGTAGACCTTAATTCAAAAGGAGTCCAACGATATTCTAACATATCGTCTACAATTTGTTCAGCTTTTAATCTAGTTGCTTTTGCTATATCATTATCAGCTTCTTTAAGAAAATCTCTACCAAAAGCTTCCATGTCAACACCTAATTGACCATCTAAAGTTCCTTGTACTTTTTTAGTTTTTGTAACACCATCAACAACTTCATTAACATTAATAGTTGTTAATTGTTTGATATCATTAACTGGATTAGCATGTCCTGATTTAACTAGTAAATCTACAAAATCATCATAGTTATTTTCAATAGCTTCGTATTTAAATTTACGAGGCATATAATTTCTTATTTTTTGTAATGGATTAAATAAACCTACTTCAAGACCTTTGTTAAAAGTATCTTCTAATAAACTTTTTATTTTTTCATAAGCTTCAATAACTTCTTCACTTATTTGTTCACCATTATAAACTTCTTCTTTACCACCTCTAAGAAGGTAAGCTAATTGGTCATTATCTTTTTTATCTAATACTCCAGACCAATTTAATTTTGATTTACGTACTTTATTCAATGGATTTAAAGCTTTACCCATTCCTGTTAGTAAAGTACCTTGTAGTCTTCCAAGAGCTAGTCCATACGAATCTTTTCTAACTTTAATATCTTTAGTACCAAAAACTGTTACATCCCAATCATATCTAAAGTTATCTAATAGTTTTTTTAAGGTATCAGATTTTTTAGCTTTTTCAACAAATTCTGTAGTAGCTTTACCAAATAATGTTTTTGCACTAAATTTATTAATTCCTTCTTTTACGGAATCTAATTGTTCTTCGGTAGCAATTTGTTTTCTAGATTTTTTCTTACCTTCTTTTATTATAGCTTCTTCATTAGAATACTTAAATTCTTTAGAAAGATAACGACCAGCATTTATCGCACCTAAACCACCTACTAAACCACCACCAATAAGTCCACCCAAAGCTGCAGTCCCTGCTACTACAGACATATCTATTTCATCTCTAGCTCCAAGGTCTACATCCATAGATTGTAAAAAATATTCATGTGGTCCAGCCCAAGCCATGCCTTCTGCAGCTCCATAAATAGCTGGTTTTTTAGCAGCCTTTAACGATGATTTAATTAATTGTTTGATACCTTGATTAGCTGCTTGAGTTGCTGCAATCTTACCTGCTGCTGAAGTTCCCATAGTAGGAATTGTAAATAAAAGAGCTGGAATGTTGAGAGGGTCACGAACTACATCTATAGCAAAATCTTTTACAAACCCTAATCTTTCTTTAAGACCACTAAGTTCTGCATTATCAAATTGTTCTCTTAAATATAAATAATCTTTTTTTTGTTCTTCTGTCCATTTTCCAACTTCAAAAGACCTTTGAATAGCAGAACTTAAATTATAATCAGAATCTCTTAAAAACTCAAATATGTTTTCGTTACGTCCAATACCTTCTAAAAAACGTGCAGCTCTTTTATCAAACTCAGGGTCTGCCTCAAGTTCGGATAAAGATTTTTTACCACTTAATGAATAAGTAGGAGTAGTTTGACTAGCTTGTATATATGAATTAGGTAAAGGAGTTACTTTAGGAGCTTCAGTAGTTTGTGCTTGTGTTTGTTGAACATATTCAGCAGGTACAAGTTCTTCTTCTTCCTCTTGAGATTTACGGTATTTTTCTTCCTCTAAAAAATCTAGATATTCTTGTAATTCGTTTCTCATTAATTTAAATTATTAAATTTTTAAAATAGTCTTCTTGATTTGTAAAGCCGGGAACATCAATATTTCCAAAAAAGTTATCGATAGTTTTTTGTTTAGCTTCTTGAGAGATTGGCATATTTAAAATACTTCTTATTTTTTTATCTACCATCATTTTTTGTTCATCATCATCTAAGAAATAATAATCTGTAGAGGCTTTAAAGTTACCATTCTGTACTTCAAAAACATCTTCAAGCATTAAAGTCATAGGATTTTTATTATAGCCTTCGTATTTATTTCTTCTCAAAGAACCATATCCTTTTGTTCCCATTTTAACAGTCATCATAATAGCATATTGATTTCTAAATTCTGTATCTTGAATTCTATTTTTAAACTTATTAATTTTATTAACATCATCTGTGATAGTTTTATAAATGTCAATAGCAAATTTAGGGTCTTCTTGGAATCTTAAACTTAAAGCACCTGCATCTACTAAAACTTGTTGTTTTATAGTTGCATTTTTATTTATATCTTTTAAGACTTCATCTAATCTAGTAATTTCTACTTCGTTCAATAAAGTTTCACTGTCAATTAATTTATCAGCTCTTGGACCTCTTTCACGAACTTTAGACATTAACATAGGAAAATCTTGATTAGCTAATCTGTCAAATATAGTTTTACCTCTAGCTGTAGTCATTATGTTTCTGTATTTTACTGGAGAAGCTTCAGACTTTGCAATAGCTTTATTTATTTCAGGTATTAATATTCCGCCTATATCTAATTTATCTAAAATAGTATTTAAGTCATTTCCAGCAATATCTTCTGTAGTTAATCTACCATATAAATCTAATTCACCTTTTTTACTTTTATCTCTACTAACTTTCTGAACTATACCCTTTATTCCTTCAATAAATCCTGCTTTCTTTTTTAATTCATTTTCCATTAATTGATATTGTCTAGTACGCTGTTGAGTAAATTTTTCAGGACTAATACTCATATATTTTTTTAACAAATCAGCTTCACTCATTTCACCGGGTTCTAATTCAGCAAGTTCATCTATAAATGTTTTATAATTATTATTTTCTAATAAATTAGTTATTAAAGCTTTATTTCCAAATCTAACAATTCCTTCATATTCTGGTGATAATTCAAATTCTTTATTATTTCCTAAAACACTTTGTAAATAACTATTTATTAAAGGTCTAGAATTTACTTTAAATTGATTATAAAGTTCTGGATTATTCATAAAACTAGTAACTCTTTCTTCAAGAGGTTTATCAGCTTCAAAGTTTTCTGGTATAATATTTACAAACGAACTAACTCCTCTAAGTTTTTTAGCAGTATTTTCTTTGTTTAATAAATCTAAAGTTTTAAATTCTTTTAATTCTTGTTGTCTTTTATTTAATTGACTTTTAAAAAGACCTTGTGTTGCTAATAAAACTCCTAAAGCCTGTTGAACTTTTTGACTTTTTCTTGAAGTTTTTGCAGCTTGTTTTCTTTGCGATTCTTGTCTTTCAAGCAAAGAAGTTCCTAGTTCTTCAAAACTCATTTCATCATAGTCTGATAATATATCACTAAAATTAGTAGCCATTTTATACCTCTGTCTTACTTAATAAACTTTCTTGTGGTAATTGTTGTTTTCTTTTTTCTAATAAACTTGCTTGTAACTTTGCAGTGTCTAAAGTTTCTAATTGTTCTTTTATATTTAAACTACCAACTGAAGTTGGACTAATTTTTTGAACTTTAGCATCTTGAAATCTTCCACCCTTACCTATTACATTTTTTATTTCATCTGCATTTTGTAAATCTTCTTCAGTTGAATCTTCATCATCTATTTCAATCTCATCATCTTCTCTAGTTATCTTAGGGTCAATACCTACTTTTTCAGCAATAGATAATAAAATATACATAGTAGGTTCTAATAAGTTTAACATCATGTCAGGATTAAATTTACCTTTAGAAAAACCTCCCATTAATAACATTTGAGCTACGTCAGCTACTGGCATTCCATCAGACATTAAGTTAGATACAGTTTCCATATTTTCAGGTTTAAGTAAATCTAAAAATATTTTTTCAGTAGCTTCTCTTTGAGATACCATTTGTGGTGGTCCTTCCCAAGGATATTTACTATCGGGACTATTTGTTAAAGATTGTCCCGGAATAGCTCCTTTAAATAAAAATGGTTTTGCTTCATCTGTTATCATTGTTTACTCCTGAAATCCTAATAACTCTTGTAATGTTGGTCCAACAGGTAAAAAATTATTTACGTATTTTAAAGGATTCATACCGGCAGGTACTGGTGCATTTAAAACAATATCACTATACAATGATGCAACTTTATCAATACCTTGATTTACATTAAACATATTATTATCTATAAAACCTATAGGTTGTCCTGATAAAGTTAAATCACTTCTTTGTCCTAAAGCTTGTTCTCCTACACTGCTAAAATAAGCTCTTCTTCTATCATCTTCTCTTTCTTGCATAGCTTCTGCATAGTCTTCTTGAGCTTGTATAGTTTCTCCAAATGTTCCAACTGCCTTGACTTTTTTATATGCTGAAATTTCATCTGCATATTTTTCTTTTAAATCTACAGCATCTGCAACTACTTTAGGTTTTGGAGGACCTACAAAATCACCACCTTCAGGTTTTGGCATAGGACCTACAAAATCTTTATCTACGTCTGCAACCTTTGGAGTCTCTGCAGTTTTAGAAGGTTTTAAGTTTGCAAAATAATTTCTTATGTCTGTACCTAGTTCTTCTTTACCTACAAGTCCTCCTAATTTATTTACTCCTGTTTCAATAATATTTTTAGCTCCTTCAAATCCAGCACTTAAAGCTCCAGTAATACTATCATAAACTTGAGAAATTTTTCCAGTAACAGGACGTATAGCATTATTTCTTATAAAATCTGCAGCTCCTGATAAAAATTCACTAGCTCCTTTAGGTAATATATTCATTACTCCTTTACCAAAACTACCTATCCATCCCGACATGGCTTGTCCTAGTCCCGGTAATAAAAATGACATAGCTATACTTCCAATAGGTCCTAATTTACCAAAAGCTTTAGCAACTTTACCAAAAGCTTTTTTAATTTTCTTACCTACTTTTTTTATAGCTCTACCTATTTGTTTTGCTTTTTTTCTTAACCATCCCATATTAATCTAACCATCCTTCTACTAATTTTGTTATAGCAGATAAATTTGTACTCCAACTTGTATCTTGTGCTGTAGCACCTTCGTTTCCTAAAGCAGCAATCATTAATGAAGCTTTTCTTTGTGCATCACCTTCTTCTGACCTAAATGCAAAGTCTGCTTCGTCTCTTAATTGTTGCCATAAAAAGTTCATAGCTGATGCAGTCATTCCAAAAGCATTTTGTGCATTTTGTTGATTAACTGCATTTAAAGCTGCTGTATTAGCTGTATTAGCTTGTCTTCTCCACTGTACATTAGACTGTGCTATAACAGTTTCATTTTGTGTATTAAACTGTTCTCTAGCAAATTCTTGTTGAGCATTGAATCTATCTACTTCTGTTGCTAATTGTGCATCTATTTTATTAGCTTCAAACTCCATACCAACTCTTCTAGCTTCTGCAGCATTTTCTTGAGTTGTATTAAATTGTGCCATAGCGTTAGCTTGTGAAGCATTAAACTGACTCATCTGTGAATTAAGTCCAGCCATGAATTTATTTACATCATTTTCTGATGCTGCATTAAATTGAGCTGCAGCATTTTCAAACGATTGATTACTCAATAATCTTTGTTGTTCTTGTTGAGCTTTTAAGATATTAGACTGTTGCTCATTATTTAAATTAGCCATATCTAAAGCTAAAAAGTTTCTAGCATTTTCTACTTTAACTTTAGTTTGAGCATCTAAGTTTGCTAAATCCATTGCAGCTAGTGAAGTAGCATCTTGCATAATAGCTTGTTGTTCAGCATTAAAATTAGCAAGAGTAGCACTTTGCATAAACTTACTATCAGCTAAAGCTCTTTGTTGCTCTGCATTAAAGTTAGCCATATCCATGTTAGCATTAATCTGAGCATTAGTCATTGCAGCTTCTTGTGCATTTGAAAGCTCTGCAAGTCCTAACTGTTGTGCTAAGTTAGCATTAACTTCAGCAGTTCTCATTTTCTTATTCAGATTAGCTAACTCAATCTGATTTTCAGCAGACATGTTTTCACTATCTGCTTGATTCTTAGCTGTAAGATTTGCAAGTGCTATTTTTTCTTCAGCACTTAACTTAGCAAACTCTGCTCTTTGTTTTAACTCAGCATTTTGTGATAAAACATTTGCAGCAGTTGTGAGTTCTTGTAATCTAAATTTATTAGCTTCTGTAAAGTTTGCACTATCTGCAGCAGCTCTTTCTTGCAAGTTTGCAAGTTCCATTTGATTCTCAGCAGACATATTTGCTAAGTCCATTTGCTGTGCTAAATTAGCATTAGTCTTTTTAAAGTCTACAAGAACATTAAGATTTGCTAATCTCATTTGATTTTCAGCAGTCATAGATTCTCTAGCAGCTTGATTCTTTTCTGTTAAGTTTGCTAGTTCTACTTTTAAATCATTACTAAGATTAACCTCTTCCATTCTTTGTTCAAGTTCAGCTTGTCTAGCATTTCTATCTACTTTAGCTTGAAACTCTGCTAATCTTGTTTGTTGGTCAGCAGTTAAATTATCTCTACCGGCTGCATTAAGTTGTTCAAGATTAGCTAAATCTATTTTAGTAGCAGTATCTAAATTAGCAATAGCTACTTGTTGCCTTTGTGCAGATTCTTGAGAAGCTTTCTGTTGTTCATTTTGAATGTTTTGCATTCTAACTTGTTGCTCTTGTTGAGCTGTAGTTAATACTGCTTGTTGTTCAAACTCAGCTTGTTTTAATACAACTTGTTGTGCCATTTGTGCAGTTTGTGAAGCTGCTGTTTGCCTATTAGAAAGATTAGCCATCCTTTGTTGCATGACTTGGTTAGCTTGTTGTAAGTTAGCTTGTTGTTCGTTACTTAAATTTTGTGAAGCTCTTTGTTGTAAAGCTTGTGCATTGCTTTGTGCAATTGGTAAAGCACTTTGAATGATAGCATTAAATAAAGCATCTCTACCTACTGTTGAAGCTGACATACCTCTTCTAGCTAACATAGCATTAACTGCATCTACAGCAGGTCTAGCCCATGCAGGAGTTTTGTTTTCTTCTATACCAGCAAGTAATCCTTCCATCTGTGTAGATACTAAAGCTTCTTGTGGAAGTGCTGCTACTGCTGCTTGAACATTAACAGGTTGAGTATCTAACTGAGCTTCTACAACTGCAGGGTCTTCAACAATAGCTGCTGTTACTTCTGGTGGCATTTCACCAACTACAGCTAACATATCTGCTGCTGCAGTTTTACGAGCTTCTCCAGTTATTGCTTGTCTTGATGCAGCCGCAACAGTAGGTACACCGCCTATTTGTGCAGCATTACCTTTAGCAATTCCATCAGATGTGATAGCTGACCTAGTTTGTGCATCTTCACTTGGAGCTTCTCCTAACTCTTGTGCTATTCTTGTATTAGCTTCTGCAACTTGTGCAGTTCTTTGACCAACAACATTAAATTGTGGAATATCTTCTAAGTTTACACCTTCGCCTGTAACATTAGAAAGTATATCTGTTTTTTGTTTTTCACTTATTATCTCTGCAGTTCTTGTAGTTACTTCAGCTTCTGGAACTACTTCCATTTCAACTTTTTCTCCAGTAACTTGTGGAACTTGAGAAATTGGTCTTAATTGTCCTCTAACTTCTGGAGCTAATGCAGCTTCAATTTCTTCTTGTAATATTTTTGCTGCTTGAGTAGGGTCACGTTGTTCTATTTCTTTTACGTTTGCAGTTATTCTTTGTTTTAATTCAGGTGTTAATTCTCTTATAGCAGCTTGTACTTCTACAGGCTGGTCATTTATAATTGCATCAAAAGTAGATGCTGTTACATTTGCATCAACAACACCTTTTTCAACAGTATCTACAGTACTTACAGTTTCTGGGGTAACATCTGCAACTCTAGCAGCTTCAGCTTTTGCTGTTTCTTGCATTTTAAAAGCTTCTGAAGTTGGGTCTAACTCAGTACCTTCCATACTAATTTCTTCAGGCTTTGGAATAGTTGGTAAATCAACACCTGAGAAATCACCAGCAGCTATTTGTTCTGCTCTTTGTTGAGTTGTTATAGGTGCTTCAGTCTCATCAACAGGAGGAGGAGTTACAGGAGGAGTTACAGGAGGAGTTCCCGGAGGAGTTACAGGAGGAGTTCCCGGAGGAGTATATGGAGGCTCATAAGGACCACCTCTTCCTCTAAACCTATCTTGCATATCTTGTGCAGACATAGAAGTTGTTTGAGCTTGAGCAGCTTGAGGTCTTACATCACCTTCTCTACCAATAAACATTTGGTCAGAGCCTTTACCTGTTGTTGGACTTCTTTGAAAAGTTTGTGAAGTTTGATTTGGAAATGAAGGTGCTTTATAATTAGGGTCTCCACCAACTTCTATTCTTTGACCGTCTGGACCATAAGCAAACACTGCTCCGGGTTTTGAAGGCATATTTGCTGTATAAGCTCTACCTGTAGGAGCATCAAAAGAATATCCTTCTGGTAATAATGTTGGGTCATATCTTTTTCCCTTACCATATATTTCTGGTCTTTCAGATATAGGTTTATAATTTGCTTTTTGAGCTTCTGCTTCTCTGTTAAGTCTAGCTATAAATTCTTCTTGAGTTTCTTGTGTACGATTACTTCTACTAGATGTAGTAGGAGCTTTAGGAGCTGGTTGAGTATTTTGAGTTGGAGGTTTTCCAAGTAATTGATTTCTTAAATCTCTATCTCTAAATCCGCTATTATTACTATTTACAGGAGGTCTTTCTACGGGTGCGTTAGGACTTTGTTGTTTTATACTACCAATACCACCAACACCACTACGTTGAATAGGTCTTCCAGTATTTACAGGAGTCTTAGCTGGACCAGTAGGTAAATCACGAGGTGTAGCAGGTGTTCCAGTTTTAAGGTTTCCACCAAGACCACCAGTTGTAAGATTACCCGGTTGTACAGGTTTTTGAGGTTCTTGTGTTATAGGCTTACGTACAGGTTGTACAGGCTTAGCTTGAACAGGTTTTTTAACAGGCTGTGCAGGTTTTTTAACAGGTAACTTTGTACTTTTGCCTTGAGCAGCTTGTCTAGCTTCTACAACTCTTCTTGCAAAAACTGAAGGTAATTCACCTTTTTTTCTTCTAGGCATCTTAAAACCATTTGCAGCTTGTACTCTACCACCTTTAGACATATCTACTCTACCACCGGTATAATATTTTTTTTTATATGTTTTTTTCTTTTTACTCATTTATAATACCTACATGTATATTTTACTTGACTTCAAACAGTTTGTCAAGCTTTTCACCTAATTTATCTATCCTAGTTATAAGGACATCAAAGTCAGCTTTTAATTCTGTTTTTGTTACATACTCTTTTGCCATCTCTTCACGAGTTTTATTCAAGAGTATATCAATTCTTTTAGCTTCTGATGCGTTTTGTCTAATGCTATAAAGCACCGGTGCCAACACCAAAGTTATAAATATATTCCAAAATAAATAAGGTGTTAGCTCCATGATGTTTATGCTCCGATAGTTTTAGTAACAGATGTTGGATTGATTTTAGCTTCGATTTGTGCATCTAGACCAGCTTTTAAAGCTGTTACAGCTTCTTCACCCATAGCAGCTTCTACCCAGCCTTGAACGTCAGAGCTTGTTAAGTCTGCAAAGGCTGTGAAATCTGATATGTCTGCTGTGTCTACAGATTGAGTTCCGTAGCTAGAAGCAGTCCAGTTGTTGCCATCAGCATCCTGATTAGCATCATCTTCTGCGTTTAATCTCCAATGCACGTTATAAACAACGTCTGCATTACCATCTAGTGTTGGGTATGTATCAACTGTTGACACGTTCCAAGTATAATTAATTGCCATTTTTATTCTCCTTTTAAATTAAATTGCTGCAATAATAAATGCTAGTAGTTCGCTATAACGTACCCCTAGTCTTGTTTGTTCTACTCCATCATCATCAGTCCAAGTGCTACTAATAAACATAGCATAGTCACCTGCATCTAATCCTTCAGCAGTAAAAGCATCTTGTAAATCTTGAGCTATGATTCCAAAGTGGATTCTAGCTTCATCACCTTTTTCTTCAACAGCAGACTGCCATCTGAACTTTCTTAATAGTCCTTTAGCTGCAACAGCTACTCTAGTTTCTGCATCTGTTAGAGCTTCTATATCTTGTTTTTCGTTTCTGTCTGAAGTTTGGATAGTTCCGTTGGTAGCGTATATATCGTCAAATCTTGCTGCTGAATCACCTAAATCTATTGCATTATCTCTTACAGCTCCTAAGTTAGAAGCATTACCAACTGGTCGTATTCTATCGTTAGCACCATCAAATCTAACTCCAACATCACCTGAACCAATGTATAAAGCTGGACTAGAACTACCAATACTTCCAACTGTTGTGCCGTCTTTTTGAAACTCTACTACAGAACCATCTGATGTTTTACGATTAAAATAAGCAGAAGAACCGCCATCTCTTGTTGATGCCATAATCCCATTTGGTCTAACTTCAAATCCAACAGTATTTAAACCAATAGCTGTTTTATCAACCAACAAGTTGCCTGAATTATCAATACGCATTCGTTCTGCTGGAGAATTGGATGAACTTGAAGTGCTAAATACTAAACTACCTCTGTCTATAGCACTACCAGTTTCAATTCCTATTTTAGATATAGCACCAGTTGCTGAACTACTAAGATTACGAAATAGTAAACTTGCACCAGTAGTGTTTGCTGTAGCTGTAGCAGCACTAACTGTTAAAACATCAGTTCCGCTTGAATTATAAACTTGTAAGCGTTCTTGAGGACTAGTCGTCCCAATTCCAACGTTGCCTGATGAGTCTATGGTGGCTCTAACATTTCCGTTTGTTGCTAAATTAATAGCATTTGCACCATTTCTAGAAATAACTAAAGCGTTGTTTAATGAACCAGTTGCTATTGCTCCAGCAGAGGTTGCAATTGCTATGTCTGTTGTGTCTGTTCCATTATTAAGTCTTAACGCTGGGTTGCTAGTTCCGTACAACTCAAGCAAACGACCAGGACTAGTCGTACCAATACCAACGTTGCCTGCAGCATCAATAC
>Ga0181601_10003379_pt1 | contig 13530 bp, 6 predicted proteins | sample 041ome_8_FD_133020 | JGI IMG/M metagenome (GOLD analysis project Ga0181601, IMG submission 133020) | Coastal salt marsh microbial communities from the Groves Creek Marsh, Skidaway Island, Georgia - 041407BS metaG (megahit assembly) | ecosystem: Environmental > Aquatic > Marine > Intertidal zone...
CGCCGCGGGAACAGTCCGGGACACACGCAACACGGCACGACGGCGAACCGAACGCGGTGCGCCAACGCGAAGTCCACGATCCACTCCGTCGCTTGGTCGCTGTGCATGCCCACCACCATAACGCACGCGCGGAGCGTCTCGCGCACGAACGACGCGTCCGGAGGCGAGGCGCCGCACAGAGGATCCGCGCACGAGCAAGTGCGAGACTCGAAAGACTCGAGTGTTTCTTCGGTATACGCGTTTCGAGCGCCGACGCGCCGAGGATCCGCGAACTGTTTCGCGTCCGGAACCGAGGCGCCGCGTGGAGGATCCGCGTCTCGATCGCGAGACGCGCCGCGCACGAGCGTGCTCGGGTCGTGCTGGTGGACGAACGAGAGCAACGCGTCCGTGACGGTGGTGGTTTTTTTAGACGCCTCTTCCGAGTTTTCCGAGTCTTCCGAGTCGGCGTGTTTCTTTTTTTTTTTACCTGTGAAACCGCGCGCCGAAAACGCGACGCGCGTCGCCGCCGCCCACGCCGAGTACGTCGCCACGGCGTGGCGCTCTCGCGTCGCGGCGGTCAGATCGCGCTCGAGAAAAGAGATGACATCGATCGTATCGATCGTGCGTGTCGTCGGAGACTCCGTCGGAGACTCCGTCGGAGACTCCGTCGGAGACTCCGCGAGAAACGAAACATTTTCCTCTTCGTCGCCGCGCGACGCGGCGTCGTCGCGGACGCGCCACAGCGCCGGCGACCACAACAGACGCAAATGTTTCGGGGTTTCGTGCTGCTGCCGCGTTCCAACGTTCGCAGCAGAGCTCGTCGATGGTCTTCTTTCGCGGTCGTTGTACTTCGCGAGCGGCGCGGACCGGTCGTACCAGCCGCGTTCGAGCTTGCTTTCGTACCGCGCGAGCCGCATCGGGACGACGTCCACCACGACCGCATCGGCGCCGTTCAGATTGCAAAGCTCGAACGCGAGCTCGCCTCGGCCCCCGCCGACGTCCAGGATGGGCGCGCCCGACCCGACGCACTCGGCGCCGAACGTGTCGATTAAGAAACGACGCAAGTGCCCGCACCGGCCTTTCTTCTTGACGCGCCGGTCGGTCCGCGCGGGGGAGACGGCGGAGTCGCGGCGGGAGACGCCCGCGCTCTCGGAGACGCCGGGAGATGCGCCGAGCGCGTCGGGTGGGTGCGCGAACCGGCACGTCTCGCCGTACAGGCACCCGCCTCGGCTCCAGTGCCGGCACACCGGCGGAGCACGCACGGGCGGCCCCGGCGCGCCCGGCGCGCACGTGTCCGCCGGCATCGCCCGCGACCGGCGCGCGCGGCGGCGACTGTCGACGTGCCCGAGAAACGAACGAGGACTTTTTAACGCATCGTCATTGAAAACGTCGCGAAAACCCGCGAAAACCCGCCACCCCGGCGTCGGTACCCTCGGCGCCAGCTTCCTCATCGTCGATGGCGCGCATTTCCGCGAGCACGGTCGCGTAGTCCACCGCGCCGCCGACGAGCCTCCGGTCCACCGCCACGCCGTCGTCGCCGAAATCCTCGGCGTCGGTGTCGGGCAAGTCGCGCGCGGCTTTGAAGACGCGCTTCGCCAGGACAATCGGGAGCCCGCAGGTGACGAGCTCCAGGACGGAGAACTCCTTGACCACTGCTCTCGTTACGCCGTGCGCCACGAGCGTCTCCGCGTACGCCAGCGCGTTCTCGCCGAGCGGTTTCAGGAAAAGCCTCGTTTCGATCAAGACGTTCCGCAGATGCGCGCCGCGCGCGCGTTTGAACGCCAGCGCGTCCACCGACAAACGAAACTTGCGCCGGTTCCAGATTGCGCGGAACAGGCGCATGACGCGCACCTCCGGGTCGTCCCGCCGCTCTTCTCGCAGACGCATGAAGTGGAACTGGATCGCGGGCGTGTTCACGAGCGCCGTGCTGCCGAACGTCGCGACCAGTACGTGCATGCCCTCGCCGTACGTCGGCGCGGCCACTGCGGCGCGCATCGTCTCGCGCACCTGGCGCATCACGCGCCGCACCTGCCACCGGAACGTCACGCGGCGCACCTCACGCTTCACGAAGGCGTACTTCTTCCGCGCGAGCAGCTCGTGGATCGCGCCGCCGTCGTACGACATGAGCACACAGTTGATCATCGCCGTCGCGCGGTAGCCGCGCCCCGCCGGGCGCGTCTTGTACGCGCCGTCGTGCGACCCGAACACCGTGCCGTCCGCGTACGTCAGCGTGTCCGGCCGGACGCGCGGCCGCGCGGGGTCGGCGGAGTCGAACGGCGACGTCTTATCGCGTCTCCGCCGCCGCGCGTGATCCTCCTCCGGCGAAGACCCTCGCGTCGTTTCGTTCGGCTCCGCGTCTGCGCGAACGGGCGCTTCGGACGGAAGATTTCCGCTTCCGTAATACACGAAAACGTCCTCGCCGAAGGGATCGCCTTTGCGCAAAATGCGGTTCTGGCACCCGACGAGGCCTTGCTGCACGACGAACAGCGCGTCCACGGGCGAGTCCTCCGTGAAAATCGCCTCGAGCGGCGCCGCGACAACCAGAGTGACGTGCAGCGAGAGATGAAGCTTGAACGCGTCGTCGACTTCCCACTTGACGCCCAGGCGGTCGACGCCGTGGAAGTAGTGGACGCGGCTCAGCCAGTCGCCATGCAGCTCCTGCACCACCTCGCCCTGCATTTCCCGAGACGTGTGCTTCACGACGTCCCCCCACGCGTCGCCGCCCGCGCGGTGCTTAAAGATGTAGTACGCGCGGAGGCGCTCGCACAGCCGCGGGTTTCGCGCCGTCAAGCGCTTCTCGAGAAGAAATCGGTTCAGCGTGTCCATCGCCTGGTGGAACCGCTCGTCTTTTCGGTTCATAGACGCCATCGCCGCGACCATGCCTCCGACGAGGTACGCGTTGACGAACCCACCCGTTAAGTGACACAGGATGAAAAAAACGCGCTCCTCGCCGCGCACGGGGGTCACGTCGCCGTACGGCGCGCCCATCAACTCGCCGGTGGAGAAATACATCGCGAGCGCGTACTTGTTCCACACGCTCACATCGACCATGCGCGCGTCGCCCATGTACGCATACAGAAACGTGCAGTTGTCCGTCGCGATGTCCTCGTCGTCGCAGTCCGGCGCGAGCAGCTGGTGCGTCAGCATCAGCGAGCACCCGATCCAGTGCGCGGCGAAGAGACACACCGCCAAGTATTTCTGCAGACTCAGCGCGGCGTAGTTCAGGGTGACGCGCGTTTCCCAGCGCTGGAAGATCCTGGCGCCTCGCAAGACGCGCAGGAGCTTCAGTAGCCGCAGCAGTCGTAGGAACCGCACAGCCTTGAGCCGCTGCTGCTCCGGGTCGGGGTTCTTGAACCCGTTCAAAATCACGATGGTGAGCTCGAAGGGGAAGACGGACGCGAGGTCGATCCAGAGCCATCCTTTCGCGTACTCTTTGAAGATTTTGCGCCGCGCGAAAACCACGCGTCCGGCGCCGTCCACGCGGCTCGTGTTCATCTGCATCAGGATGTCCACGAAAAACACGAGGTCCACGAGCCGGTTAACGGAGAAGAGCACCAGGCCGTTCACGGACTCGACGTCCGTCTCCATGAATCCCAACTCGAAGGGCGTCACGACGGCGACGAACACGAGCAACGTCGCGGTGACGAGGTCCCACGATCGCAAAAATTCCGAGTCGCGCTCCATCACGCCTCCGGACGCGATGAACGCGCCCCACGTCTGCGCTTCCTTCGGGCGCGCGGAGTACTTCGTCTCGTCTCCCCAGTCCGCGCCAGCGACCAACGCGCCGCCGTCCGCCGCGCCCTTCTCGTGGAACGAACGCTTCTTGGTTATCGTCTTTTTGGTTTTCTTTCCCTCGGTCGCGTCGTCGTCGTCGCGTTCCCACAGCTTGCCTTCGCGCTTCGTGGAGTCCGAGGCGAACGCGCCAGCCTCGAGCGCGCTCCCGCCCGAGCCTCGGGTCAGGCCAGCGTCGGACTCGACGCGGCGCGACGACAGATCGTCCTTGTGAAGCGAGCCGACGCGTCGCGTGGACGCGTCGTTCGCCGAACGGAGACGAAGCGCTTTTCGCGCCGACGCGTCGTCCGCGTCGTCTCGACCGTCGCGACGACGGCCACGACCGTCGTCGTCTTCGTTCCGCGTCGGTCGCGCGTTCTCCTTGTCATTCGACGCAGCAGGGCTCTCGATGACGAGCTCGAACGCCGTGCGGTCGTCGTCTCGAGTCCCCCGGTCGCGTGGGGGCCGCGACGCGCGGCGGTCATCGTCTCGGGTCGGCCGAGAAGGCACCGGGCGGTGCATGTCGGGTCGACCGGCGGGCGCGGCGCCACGAAGCCGCGAGCGGTGCGCGCCGCCGCCATCCTCCCACACCACGTCATTCGCGTCCGTCATGCGGGAGCCGCGCATGACGCCGTCGACGATCGCGACGCGCGCGTGACGCGCGGTCTGATGACTGACGCGAGGACCGATGAGTCGGACGATTACATAAACGGCCAAGCGGCCGTTACCGTTTCCGACGAACTCTCAACTCTGCCAGCTCGATGACAGGCTTCTTCCAGTCGTGGCTTCGGCGCCTGGTTCACAAGGCGGACGCGCATCGCGATCGCATGTGGGGTGTCGTCGCGCGCGTAGCCGCCGCTGCGGCGGTGGTCGCCGCGGTGCAGCACCACGCGTCGCAGATATACGAGGCGTGGCGCTCGGAGCAGCAGGAAGGGCACGAGCAGGAGACCAAGTTCTTCCCGAAGCGCCCCGACGACGTGGCGGAGGAGGGCGGCGACGGAGTAGATGGCCGGGACGACACGCGAACGCGAAAGGACCGAGCAGGAGCCGACCGCGCGAACGGGGGCGAACGCGGGGGTTCGGGGCTGTCTGGCGGTCACAGGATGTACTCCACGTTCGCGTTCAGGGCGTCGTCGGCGTCGGCGGCGTCGCTGGGACACGATCATCATCATCATCACGGGACACTCGTGCCGCGCGCGTTTTCGTTCGCGTCGTTTGCGACGCCGTCGGGCGCCGCCGCGCCCGCGCCCAACCCGACCGACGGTCTCGCGGACGCGCGCGCCGTCGTTCGTGGGCTCCGCGCGGCGCGGCGAGTCGCGAGGTAGAGGCGCGTGTGAGTGCGCGCGTGCGGTCGTGAAGAGACGCATACCGAGACGGAACCCCGCTCAGCGAGGCGGACGCTCGCGGACGACGCTAGACGACGGATGTTTTTTCTTCCGCGCTTTCTTCCGCGCTTCCTACCGCGCCTTCTCCTTCCGTCGCGGCGGGAGCTTCGCGACCGACCCGCTCGCGAACGCGCGCGTCCGCACCACTTCGAGCCCACACCGCGCCAGCGCCTCGCGCAGCGCCTCGCGGAGGCTCGCGTCCGCCTCGACGAGCCGCAGGTGGTGCGGGTCCAGCTCCAGCGCGGCGGGCATTCTGGGCATTCCGTTTTCTGAGCCGGCGGCTCGTTTCGCGTCGTCTTCCGCGCCCTCGACGGAAAACGGCGCCGACGCGTTCGATGAGGGAGACTCCTCCGTCTCGCCTCCGCGCTTTTTCTCGGTTGTCTCGGGAGACGGAGCGCGGAGGAGCACGCGCACGCGCATGTTTTCCTCCGGGCGCACGCGCAGGATCTCGCGCACGGCGTCCTCCGCAGCCTCGACGTCCGCGAGCGTGCGTTTGAGCGCCGGCACGCCGAACGCCAGCCTCGAGCGCAGGCACGGCGCCGCCGCGAGGTTCCAGTTGGGCAACCCCGCGATTCGCGCGAGTTCGCGCACGCGCGTTTTCGGCGTCGCGAACAACGGCGAACGCACGTCGTGCGCTTTCGCGCTCACCAGACCGAGACGCGTCTCGTCGAATCGGTCGTCTAAGTTCGTGCCGTTGTACAAGAGCACCACACGTTTTTTTGTCGCGGGCGGCGCGCGCCGAGCGCTCGATTCCGATTCGAACGACGTTTCTTTTCGTTCAAAGGATACGGCGTCGAGCGCGACGGCGCGCAGCGTCGCGTACAGTTCGTCTTTGCAGTGCAGACAGCTCTCGCCTTCGTTCGCGACGTACTCGGGCACCGCGCCTTCGTGCGTGGGGACCTCGCGCAGGGGTATGCCGATCGCCTCCGCCACGCCACGCGCCACCGCGAGCTGCGACGCGGGCAGCGAGGGGCTCGTCCCGACGGCGGCGTACGCGCGCGCCCGAACGTTTCCATCAACATCGGTGACGTCCCCGCCGAACGCGCGGTGGACCAGGTACGCGCACAGCGAAGAGTCGACGCCGCCGCTGAACGCGACGACGTGCGCGTGCGCGTCGCCGCCGGCGACGCGCGTGTCTTCGACGAGCGACTCGAGCTCCGCGGCGAGGAGCGCGTCGTCGTAATCCACGCGCAGGGATGTCGCGTTCGTCGTCGTCCGCGACGTCCTTCGAGGGGGACGGGGGACTCCCCGAGATGGAGACGCCCGGGACCGGAGCGAGGCGCGCGCGGGCGGCGTCCGCGGTGACGTCGCGCGCGCGCGCGCGAGCGCCGCCATCGCGACGGGCACGGACTCGGTGAAGTGCGCGCGGTCAGCTGATGCCCCCCGTGAAGTGGCGGACGGCGCGCGCGGGGCGTTCCATTTTGGAAGGCGGCAGAGTGCCGTCTCTCGTAAAAAGGTAAAACTCGGCATACTAGTGTTTCGTCTCGTCCTACATAGCCCTGTTTTCCATCAATCTCGGGTTTAGGGTTTATTAGGCCCAGGGCAGCGTTTGCGGCGGCGCGCAAGTTCACAGCACTTTAGTCTTCTGTAGGAAAATATCACAACGTCAACGTTGACAACGTTGACGTTGACGTTGACAACGTCACCATGACAGTCTATTTATTCGGGTTGATCAGGACGTCAGGTGTAGTTGTGCCGCGCGTCGGGCGTGCAGCGTCCCTCGCGCCCGCCATCGCGAGGGTTCACGCGGCGATGATAACTCATCCGCGTCAGCTTGCGCTGAGATCCAAGTTCGGGTTGGGTTTTCTCGCGTGCGTCGCGCTTCTCGCGCCTCCTCCCGCTCTCGCGCAGGAATGCGTCGCGAAAGGACTTGACTGTTGCGCGGCCGAACTTATGAGCAAAGGGTTCAGCTACCCGCTGGGCCCGCTGCAGCCTCCTGACCCGTCCGCCGGGACGCACTGCGCGCAGACGTGCGTGTTCAGCGAGAAGATCGCGATCGACAACACGGCCTTCGGCACCACGAAGTTCGGGAGCTTCCAAGGGGGCGATTTCGTGGAGCGCGACAAGTTCGGAAACCGCCTCCTGAACGACGTCGAGGGAACCCCGTCGGCTTGCGGCGCCTCGCTTGACGAGGCCACCAATCGCGTCACCCTCGAGCCCGGGACGTATCTCATCGAGGGGATTTGTCCCTTCGCCAGCATGCAACCCTCGATGTCTCGTCTCGCCGAGGTCGACGGGAACGGCGCGTTCGTTCAAACGCTCGCCGTCGGAACCCACAGCTTGAACCGCCCGCCGAGTAGCCTCACAATCGACTCGGCGTACGCGGGCCAAGCCAATGTCGCGAACAACGCGGAATCCACGTTCCTCGCACACGAAGTGACCTTCACCGTGGCCACTGATGTCGTGTTGCAATCGTTTATTGGCTCCGCGTTCATGAGCGACCAGATGAACGGTGGATACGCCAACGTCTACAACGATCGGCCGAATCACGGTCTTTCGAGCGCGTTCGGCGCTCGATTATCGGTGCGCCGGATTCCTCCATCGCGCGCGGGCTCGACTTGCGTGATCAGAGAGACCGCTTCCGGTGAATTTGGTCCGACGACAGCCGGCAACGGATACACGTTTCGTCATCTGAGCCTATTTTCGGGGAACAGCACGACGTGCGGCGCGTCATCCACTGCCGGGGGTCGGTTGGCGTTGACCCCCGGGACGTATCTGGTGAGGGTTCGCGCTTCCGGCTTCTGGAACGACAACTTCGCCGCGAGAATCCAGCGGATGAGCGGAGATTCCACGACGGCGCTGTCGGGAGGTCTTGATTTGCACGGGCATCCTTCAGGAGGTTCGGCTGCGGCTCCAGATGTCGTCACGACTTCCGACGTGCCTCCCTTCGAACTGGTCGTAACCGAGCAGACGGCGTATTTCGCCATCACGACGTGGGCGCGAAACGCCGACGGCGCTTGGGGCTCGGGAATCGGTCCGAATTACGTGAACGCGCACTTAAAATTCAGCGAGAGCGTGACCCTATCGCAAGTTTCCGTTCGGAAGCTCGACGAGACCGAGGTGGGTCGGACGTGCGTGGCGATGGAGCGAGGGTCAGATCTCTTCGCCCTCGGCGGAATCTCCGACGCCGCCTGGACGCCCAGGCGGCTGAACCACCTAGAAGGCGTCCAGGCGCGGTGCGGCGCGACGTTGGACGCCGACGCGTACGAGGTGACGCTCGCCCCGGGGTTTTACGCGGTGGACGGGTTCGGCGTCGGGCGAGGCGTAGACTCGTTCGAAGTGGCGTTATTTCGGCTGAGCGGACCAGGAGGCGACGCGGAGGAGGCGGTCGCGAGGAGCTCCTCGGGGTACGCGCACAAGGGTCTCATCGCCACGAACGCGAGGGCTATCATTCCGCCGACGGAGATTGTCGTCGCGGCGCGGACGACGTTTCGGTTGGAGCAGTGGAACAGGTTCGCCAACTCGGAATCCGACGCGCAGTCGTTCGGGAAGCTGGTCACAGAGGCTGGCGGGACGATTTATGCGTACGATGGCGTCGCATCCGAGGTGGTCAATGCGCAGCTACGAATCGAAAGACTCGTGCACGCCTGAGACGCGCGGGCGCCGGGGAGGAAAGGGCGCGCGCGCGAAGAGCCGCGAGAGAAGATGCGTCCTGAGGAACGAACACTCATACCAGCTAGCTAGTAGCTAGTAGCTAGCTGATACGTCGTACGCGTAGACAGTATTCATATACCGTAGCTATGATCTCATCGTCGTCTGCGATACCTGTCATCGCCGCATCCCGTCGGGGAAGGCGTCCCGCGCGCGTTCGAGTTGGTTGTTAAATCAGGGAGATCGAAGCTCGGGAAAACGGGTCGGGTCGACGGCCGCTTCCGCGCGCGCGGTTCGTTTTCATCATCCCGCGCGCCGCGATGGAGCGTCTACACCGCCAGCTCATGGAGTTCGAGGTCATGGAGGCGATGTACCCCGGGGATGCCGACGCCACGACCGGCTCGTTCGTGGTCCTGAACCCCGAAGGCGTGGAGGCGGTTCGAGCGCTCGTGGACGCGTGGGAGGCTTCGGGGAAGGAGCCCGCCTCGGAAGCCCTCGAGGCGCTCGCCCCCCTTCGCGCATCGCTCACGCTCGCCGTCCCCGACGGCGAGACGCGCGGTACGGTCACGCTGCGCGTCTCGCTTCCCCGCGAGTACCCCGGCTCGGCCCCCGCGCTCGAGGTGAGCGCGTCGCACTTGCCCCGCGGCGCCGCGACGGAGATGGCGGACACCCTGGTGCGTTTCGCCGCGACCCTGACTTCCGATTTGGGGGAAGACGGCGGGGAGTGCCTGATGGAGCTCGCCGTGGAAGCCCAGAACGAGGCGTCTTCGTGCGTGGAGAGGGAAGCGCGGAGGCGCGCGGAGCTGGGTGCGGCGACGCGCGGCAGCGACGACGAGCCCGACGCGTGCCACGCGGTTGTCCGCGTGGACCACATGAACGACAGCAAAGGATACGTTCGGACGCTTCAGAAGTGGTGCGCGAACCTGGGACTCGACGCGCGGGTGTTCTGGAGCGAACCGAGCGGCGTCCCGACCGCCGCTTCCGATGCCACGTCTCGACCGCAAAAGTCCTGGACAAGCGAGGACGTGGACGGCGAGCCGGAGACGACCGCGCGCGGCGTCGTCGGTCCGCCGGCGGGAGGTCGCGTGGAAAACGTCTTCGTCGTCGTCGGCGGCGACGGCGACGACGTGCAGAAGTTCCTCGCGCGTTTACGAACGGAGTTTATTGATGTGGACTCGAAAGGGAACAAGTGCCGAGAGCGGCAGAGCACGGTGCTGTGCCGCCGCTTCGCGAGCCAGACGAAGCAGGGAGAATCGCCCGTGCCTCACTTCGCCGGGTTCGAGTGCGAGAAGGTGGTCGGTGGAAACCGAGCGCTGGAGGGCATCCTCAAGCGGTTCAACCTGCTGCACGTCGGGACGGGCGCGGATCGGTTCCAAGCGACGGGGGGGTGAGACGACGGAGAGATCGCGCGACGCGCGTCCGATACCGACACGACTGGTGATTGTAAATGTCAGGCTTACTCCGACCCGACTCTTCTCCGGCGAATAATACGTAACGACAAACGCGTCCTTCCCCGCGAGTCGCGGCCGTCACCCGAGCATCTGCTTGATCTTGTCCACGGTGTACAGCATGCCCGCGTTCGCGGGCGACGCTCTGAGTAAGCACGGCACTAAGCCGGCGTACAGACGCTTGATGCCCCCCTGCTTCATGAGCTGCCCGCCGGCGTCTAGAAACCCCTTGTATTGGCGCTTCGCCGGGTCGATGCTATCCGTCATCATCGCCGACTTGATGACGTCCACCGGGTAGAACAGCGACCAGTAGAAGAACCCGCCGAGACCGCCCGCGGCCATGATCTGCAGATCCGTCGCCGTTTTCGATTCGTTCGTGGACGCGAAGTAGTTCTTGGCGTTCTCGAAGACCCCAAAGTAAATGGCGCCCGCGGGGAGGTTCCTCGTGAGCGTCGCGCCGAATCCCTGGTACGGTCCCCTGATTCCGCTGTGCCGGATGCTCGCCTTGACGCACTCGCCCACGGACTTGAACTCGGGGACGTAGTTCGCGGTCTGCTTCGCCTTGATGATCTGGCTCTGCCACTGCGACTTGTACAGATCGATGGGGCTCTCGAAGATCGAGCCCGCCACCCACGCGAGCGCGCCCGCGCGGCAGTAGCTCAGGGGGTCGTCGGGGGAGACGCCCACGAACTCCTTGGCGCGCGCGTAGCCGAAAAACAGCGTCGCGCGGAAAAACATCTGCCCCGCGAGGGGGGACGTCACGCCCTTGTAGAGCCCCCCGAAGCCCTCTGCCTTGACCACTTTGCTCGCCGCGTCCAGCGGGCCTTTGTAGATCGGGTTGTTCGCGGGCTGCGTCTGCAGCAGCACCTTCACGGTGTCGAACGGGTGGCCGAGGAGGGTCACCGTGACGCCTCCCATCGTTCCGGCGAACACATCTTTCGCGGATTTCACGAGCGTCGCGTTGAGCGCGCTGGGAGGCTCCGCCGCGGACGCGGCGAACGGGAGCGCCGCCGCGCCCGCGTTGAACCTCGTACGCGGCTGGTACGCGAGGGTGGGCGCGCCGACGGGCATCTTGGTGTGCGACGCGACGACTCGGGTCCCCCGATGAGGGAAACGTCTTGCTAGCTACGGCACCGTTTTCAACGAAATCCAAGTCACCTGCGGTTTATCTGCACCGCGTAGTGCCGTGTGGCTCAATCGTGGCTCACGTTTCGAGGGTCTAACGACCGGTCATGGCGCCCGCCTCGCCACGTGGCATTCGCGATTTTCGCAACCGAATTTCAACTACCGAGAAACGAGTCGATGTTTTCGAACCCGGTGGCTCGGCGCGCACACCGTTGTCGCGCCTCGTGGATCCCCGCCGTCGTCGCCCTCGCCGCGCTCGGGAGCCCGCGCGCATGGAGCGCGCGCTTCCGACGCCCGCGTTCGCCTCGGCGAGCACGTGCGCGCGGAGGGACGGACTCGTCGGCCGGCGGCGATCGACGGGGCCCACTCGTCGCGGGGCTCGGCCGGAGCCCACGACGAACGAAAGGCTCGTCCCGCGCGTCTGCCACGCCCGGCGTCGACGCGCGGCCCGCACCGCGTGTCGCGCCACCCCCAAGCTCGGCTTGGGTGGATCCTGGGACGCGAACGACGGCGACGACGACGAGGATTTCCACGACCCGCCGACGCCCAACGACTGGCACGTTCCCGGATCTCCCGCCGCGACCTCCGCGGCACTCCCGCCCCTGGGCGTGGTGCTGACGCACGTCAGCGCGGACTTCGACACGCTCTCCAGCGCGGTGGGCTTGGCGAAGCTGCGCAACCACCGCCTCGGCGCCAACTGCACGTTCGTGGTGCTCCCGCGCGGCGCGTCCCCCGGCGTCGCGCACTACGTGCAGCTGCACAAGAACAAGTTCCCCATCCGCGAGAAGCGCGCGTTTCCCGCGGACAAGCTGAGCTGGGTGGGCGTGGTCGACGCGCAGCGGCGCGACCGGCTGGCGGACTGCGCGTCCTGGCTGGACCTCGCGGAGGAGGTGGTGGTGCTGGACCACCACGTGCTGAGCACGTCGGACATAGACGCCACGGAGCTCATCGTGGAGAGCGTGGGCGCGACCGCCACGGTGGTGGCGGAGATGCTCGAGAAGGAAAACGTGCCCATCTCCGAGGAGGACGCGACGCTGCTCGGTTTGGGGATCCACGCCGACACCGGCTCGCTGACGTTCGAGGCCACCACGCCGAGGGACGCGAAGGCGCTGGCGTACTGCCTGGAGAAGGGCGCGAGCCAAAAAGTGCTCGCGGAGTACTGCAACCCCTCGTTGACGGCGGAGCAGAGGGACGTCATCGCCAAAGGCATGCGCGAGGCGAAGAGCGTCCGGGCGGAGGGTCTCACGATCTCGCGCGTGCACGTGGAGTGCGCGGAGTACACGCCGGGCATGGCGACGTGCGCGAAGGACGTGTTGGATCTGACGGACTCCGACGTCCTGCTGATGGCGGTGAGCTACGTGCACGGCAAGAAGAACCCCTACCGGCACGTCTCCGTCATCGGCCGCGCTAAGCCGGTGAAAGGCGTCGACTTAGCGAGCGTCCTGAGACGCACGCTCGCGGGGGGCGGGCACCCCAAAGCCGCGTCCGCGGCGTTCCGCATGGACCAGGCCACGCGGGCGGGCGGACTCGACGAATCCGCGCTCGACGACGCCGACGGCGACGATATCGATACAAAAATAAAAGACGACGCGTGCGTCGCCGCGCGCCGCGAAATCGAGGCGCGCCGCGTTGAAGGCGACGTGGAGGGCATCCTCGACGCGCTCGTCGAGGCCATCGTCAAGACGCAGATCCCCCCGCAGAAAACCGCGCGCGACGTGATGCGTCGCGCGTCGCGGGTGGTGTCCGCGCCGCCGGACATGACCATGGGCGAGCTCGGCGCGTTGCTCGAGCGCAACGACCACCGGAGCTGCCCGGTGATTTCGCGAAAAGGCGGCAGAGACGGCGCGGATTTGGACGACGACGGCGGCGCGCTGCTGGGCGTCGTGAGCATCACCGAAGTGGACGTCGCGGCGATCAAAGGCCAGCTGGACCGGCCGGTTTCGGGGTACATGAAGTTGCGCGTCGCCGTCGCGCCCGACACGCCCGTCTCGGAGTGCGAGCGCATCCTCGTCGAGCAGGGCGAGGGCTGCATCCCGGTCGTGGAGAACCACGACGCGCCGCGGCGCGAGTGGCGCATGGCGGGGCTCGTCACGCGCGCGACCATTCTCAAGACGCACGAGTACTACCGAAGCCGCCGGCTGAGCGCGAACCCTAAACCGGCGCCGGCGTCTCCGGAGAAGAGGGAGGACGTCGACAAACCGTCGGACAAACCCGGAGGAGCCGACGGAGCG